>Ga0181578_10000748_pt1 | contig 31419 bp, 23 predicted proteins | sample 071ome_21_FD_148659 | JGI IMG/M metagenome (GOLD analysis project Ga0181578, IMG submission 148659) | Coastal salt marsh microbial communities from the Groves Creek Marsh, Skidaway Island, Georgia - 071401CT metaG (spades assembly) | ecosystem: Environmental > Aquatic > Marine > Intertidal zone... | reverse complement strand
CAGGCGTGCAGTTAGCCCTTTTGGTGATTGCAGCCGATGATGGCCCTATGCCGCAAACCCGCGAGCACCTTGCAATCATAGAGGCGCTGGGCCTAGCCTCACTGATGGTTGCCCATACCAAAGTCGATCGCGTCGACCATGCGCGACGAGAAGCCTCAAGACAGGAGATCAGCACCCTCCTTTCTCCAACGCGATTTGCGTCAGCGGACATTATCGACATCTCGAACGCTTCCTTAGAAGGAATCCAACTGCTCCGCTCAACACTCTGTCAATTTGCCAGAGATTCGCGATTACCAAGTACACAAGCATCTGAAGACCTTAAAGAGCAGAATTTTCGTCTACCCATCGATCGCGTATTTTCGATCAAAGGCGCTGGCTCTGTCGTTACTGGCACCGTGGCATCGGGCGCCGTGAACCTCGGCGATACGCTCATCGAGCCACTGAGTGGGCAAGCGCTTCGGGTAAGGAATATCCACACGCAAGATCTTGCAGCAGATCAGGCGGTTCGAGGACAACGATGTGCTTTAAACGTTGTGCCGATGGATGGCGGATTAGCGCCACTCGCCAGAGGATGCTGGCTAACCAGCCAATGCCTGACTGCGGCGCCGCAGCGCGTTGACATTGAAGTCGACCTGTTTGCAACGGAAGTCAAGCCACTCCAACACTGGACCCAATTACACGTATTCCATGCGACTACGCATGCTATCGGCCATTTGGCGACATTAGGCGCGACGAACATTGCTCCTGGCACTACAGGATTGGGCCAGCTATCTCTAACGGCCCCCGCTCACTTTTGCGTTGGTGATCGAGTCATATTGCGTGACCATGGCGCCAGCCGAACCATCGGCGCTGGCCGAGTCATCGACTTGGAGACATCCAAAGCTGGTAGGGCCAAACCGTCACGTATTGCATTGCTATCCCGACTTGCTGCTGCTGACACTCGCGAGTCATGGTTACAGGCAAGATTGGAGTCTGAGCCCAGCGGGCTCGACGCGGAGCGCCTTAGCGACCATCTCAATTGGCCGATACAGTTTACGGAGCAGTCTTTTGCTCATTCACCATTAAAACGCGTGGGTCGTCGCGTGTTTACCGAGACTCAATGGAACGCAGCTAAGCAGATCGTCCTTAACACACTCGACCAATGGCATCGCGAGCAACCCAATCAGCAGGGGTTTGCCGCTAACCAGTTGACGCCGAAATTACCTCAAAGATTTACACTCTTAAAAGAGCTTCTGGTTGAAATGATCAGCGCTAAGTTGATTCGCTTGGATGGCGCTATGATCAGCCTCGCAGGACACACTGCTGCATTGTCGGAAGAAGCGCGGCGCGCGCTTGATGCGGTCAGCCCAGTGTTAAAACGACAGGGCCTTCAACCTCCGGTCCTCCATGATCTCGCCAGAGAAGTGGGCATACCTGTCAAGTCGCTCGAATCGCTCCTAAAGGAGTGCGCCGCGGCCAATTACCTGGTTCGACCAACCGACAACCGCTTTTTCCTGTCTGACGCCATAGATCAAGTCCATCAACTCGTTACAGCACTGGACGACCCTGATGGCTTTACGGTTCAAGCGTTTAGAGATTCCGCTGGCATTGGCCGTAATTTAGCGATCGAACTCCTCGAATACCTTGATCGAAAGGGGGTAACAAGAAGAGATGGTAATGTTCGGTTTCTGAGGCGATGAGGGATTGCCCGCAGATCAAGAGGTTCGATAAACTCAACTTGATGATATTCAACAATAAAAACGTCGCCCAAAAGACCCTCCTAGCCAGGCCGCTTACGACAAGCAGCGTAATGGCTAGCAGCTGGCGCTGTGGTTTGGCTATAGTCGCGCCATTGATCCTAGCGATAACCTCTCTTGGAGCAGCAGCCGCTGTGTTCGACGACTCATTTGTCATCGAAAAAAACCAGTTTAACTATGGTTACTGCAATATCGCCTCGGCGAGGCTGGAGCTCGATGTCACTGAATCATTTGGTGAACCCGTCATCGCGAATCGATTCGAATGGGAGGCTGGCCCTAACACACCCGAAGATTGTCTCCCCGAACAAATGGATCTGTGGGTCGAGGTGCGAACACAGGACGGAGGACAGGCCTTCATGCCTGTCGCGGTCAACACAGCAAGCAGTGGCCTGCTTAGCCAAGAGCTCTTAGCGTCTCCTGGCTGGGAAGGATTAATTTGTCAATCACGGTCTTTTTCCGCTCGGTGCTACGGTGAGGATATCGCACGATCATTGATAGAAAACGCCGCGCCACCCGATCGGTTTTTCCTCGCCACATTGACGACAGGAGGCGATGCGAGCACGCAAATAGAGCCGCAAAACGGATCAACCCCTACCAAGGTAACCCGCATAGATCTGGGACAACAATTTGAAAGCCGGCTCAATGCATCCCTTGATACGCTGTTATCCGACGAGGCTACAACAGACGGACGAACAAGCACAGGTGGCTTAGCTGATTCGAGCGCCGGCGTTGAGGGGTTAGTGAACCTCATCAATACTGAGCTGAGCACTTATCAAAGAGCCTCTTCACTGTGCGATGGTGGAGTCACCGCAACTTACACGGCAACCAGGCTTCATGAATGTGGGCTCGCGCTTCAATCAGAGTTCGACCTCTCGGGCTGCAGCACGGAGCAGTCAAACGTCATCCGCCGCGAACGAGTCGAATTTGAGTTTGCTGACCGACCCATTGAATCGATGGACCGGATGAGTGACAACAACTTTGCGGCATTGTCACTCGCACTCAGTGAACCTCAGGTGATCAGCAGTGATTCAGCGGTTAATGTGTTCGTCTTGAGCGCGCGCCCTTCGCAAGCGGGCGCGCTAGAGACCGTCGAAAAAAGCATCGGTACATTACAGTCGCTTTGCGCGCTTGGTAGGCCCTAATTAACAAACTTAGCCATTCATCTGGAGTAACCCTGAATGACGACTTTTTCCTTGGCAAATCGTAAGCCTCAATCGCGCTCCACGCGACCGATTGCTGCAGAGACCAAACGACAACCCCGTCACCCGTCTTTCGAGTTTGGAAGGTTCATGGTCCTTACCATCATCTTATTGGGCTACGGCTTTTCCTCGCCCGCGGTTCGCGCTGCCGAGTCCAGTGACACGGACGCGCTTCCGATTGAGGTGCAGGTGGATCTCTACATGGCAGAACTCACTCGACTGCTCGAATACGATGACCATGTGGGCATTGTGGCCTTGGTCCCAAAGATTAGAGCGTTAAATATCGACATCCCCGACGCGTTGTTTTTCATAGAGGCAAGAGCGCTCTACTCCACAGGAGACGCAATAAAAGCACGAGAGAGTCTTTTGGTTTATCTCAACCAGGCGGGTCGAGAGGGTCGTTATTACGATGAGGCCACTAACTTATTGTTAGAGGTTCGCTCTCAAGCCGCCGCTGAGGAAGCAAGACTGGCCGCTCTGCTTCAAGAACGCGAGCGAGCAAAAAAAGAAGCAGCGAATAGAGCCCAGGCCCTAAGAATTCGCGAGGTTCAGACCCTGTTATCACGGGCTGGTTTTCCTAAGACTCCTGTCACCGGGGAAATGAATGGGCTGACGAGAGAGGCGCTAGCCGTCTTTCAGGTCAGACAATCGCTCAGCGTTTCGGGAGAGATTACCTCCGAAACGATTCGCGCGTTGAAAGCTGCCATCCCCCCAGAACTACCTTGTGACCAATACGCAGCTCGACCCTTCGCGCCGGATGAATTCATACCCACCCAAAAAATTGATTACGTTAATGCGGTGACTGCGTGCAACGAAGCCTTGCGCGACTACCCTGTCGCAGCACGCCTTCACGTTCAATACGCGCGCTCACTTATCGCAGCGGGTCGTCCAGAAGATGCCGAGCGGGCCATTGCCGATCATGTTGAGATTGGATACCCGAGTGCGATGCACGTTATGGCTGAACTCTATTTGAAAGGCGGATTGGGCGAAGATGGCGATGCCGATTATGTCACCGCAGAAGAGTGGTACTTGAAAGCTGCTGAAAAAGGCGACTTTTTAGCGAAGATGGATTTATACGCCCTCTATATGGAGGGAGCATCTGGCGTCAAGCGCAACTACGCTGCCGCGATACGCTGGTTGAAAGAGGCATCTGATGACCAGCATGAGCCGGCAACGCTGAAACTAGCTGGCCATTATGAGCGCGGTCAAGGGGTCTCACGGGATTATGAAAAAGCGGCTGAGCTCTACCAGGTCATTGCCGAGAAAGACAATGTCTATGCAATCCTCTCCCTTGCTGATTTTTATGAGCGCGGTCGCGGCGTCTCGCGCGACATAAAGAAAGCCCTTGATTTGCTCAAAGAAGCGAGAGATTTGGGCGATGACAGTCTAGAAAAGCGGATTGAGCGATTGGAGAAACGCCTCTAGGGAAGCAGCTTCTCCAAATTTCGCTGCGCGGCAGCGCTTCCGTTTTTAGCGGCCTTCTCATACCAATAAATCGCTTGATCGATATCTTTATCAACACCGTCGCCTATTTGATATAAACGCCCTAAATTGTTTTGTGCAATGACTTGCCCTTGATCGGCAGCTGCTAGGTACCACTTAATAGCCTGGTTGAGATCAACGTCCACGTGCTCGCCGGTTTGATAGAAAAAACCGAGCATGGCTTGGGCGTCTCTGTCCCCTAAAGTTGCAGCCTGTTGGTACCATTTCACGCCCTCAGTGCTGCTACCCCTCGCGATCTGGATTTCTGCGAGTCTTAGCGTCGCCTGAAGATGATCATTCTCAGCCGCTTTTTCATACCAGCGAATGGCCTCGCGCTCGTCCGCATCAACGTGCTCGCCTGCCTCATAAAAATAGCCCAGGGTTGCCTGTGCGCCGACATTACCTCCAATGGCCGCATTGATGTATCGGCGAACAAATGCACTGTAAGCCAAAGGCTCTGAGGCTTTTCCACCGAATTGATTCGCGGGCGAGTCATCTTCTTGGCCTCCACTTTCTTGGTCTGTACTTGCTTGATCTGCACTTTCTTGGTCTGCACTTACTTGATCTGCGCTGCCCCTCGTTCTAGCAACAATCTCAGAGGTTGACGCTGATATTTTTCGAGGGGCAGGCGCATTGTCCATGGCTGCAGAATCGTTGTTAGCGGATCCAACGGAGCCGGTTGCCGTATCGGCCAAGCCACTTGAAGCATTTTTCTCATCCGTTGTGACAATGCTGGATATTAGATTCAAGCCCTCATTGTCGGCAGGTGCCTCGTGGGCATGTTCGCTTTTCTCCTGTGCTGGCACTCCCTGTAAACGAGAAGACGCTCGATCACTCTCTTCTTCATTAATAGTGGTTAAATCGGCTTGTTCCGGCGGGTCAATATCCTCGCGATTGGCGGCAGAGACTGAATTTAAAAGTCGCGGGTCGATATTGTTCTCAGAGGATTTATCCAGTGCATCCTCTGAGTCATCAGAAGCCGCTACCGGCAGCCCTGACGACTGGTTTGAGCCCATTGATTCGGCGCCGCGCGTCGCCTGTGCGTCTGATGGGCGCTCGCTTTCGTCCTCTCCTCGTCCGATCGGGGATCTGCCATCATCTGGGCCAGGGTTTCCCTCCACTAGCGATTGACCGGCAGTCTCGGAAAGCGGCCCATCAAAGGCTCGATCAGCAATCACATCGTCAAGGGCAGTTGCCAGTCTTAGGTCAAGATCAGGCGAGCGATTCAACCGCCTCCTCTCCTGCAACCGGTCCAACTCATCCCCTGAGGGAACGGATGCCTCCGTTTGACCGCTGCTTACCTCTCTTTCGCCTAGATTAGCTGTAGGCATATAGCCAAGCGGAACGCCCTCAACTGACACATAAGTCCAAGACGAGTCACTGACAGCCTTGCCCAAGCCGAAAACTTCCGTTCCCTGAGGCAGAGATAGCAGTGGTGACGATTCTTCGGTTGGGAATTCCCGAACTTTGCTCGATTCACGTACGACGAGTCTGCTTTGAAGCGCGGATAACATGACTTTTACCACACCAGACTGAGCGCGTTCGCCAAATCGCTTCAGCTTGATTCGAGCCAGGTTGGAGAACATACCCTCCGGGTATTCGGCAAGGTAGGCCAAAAGCATGTCTGCATCGCCCGTGTCCTTCACCGAATCCCAAAACACGACCTCTGCTCCGGCGCTGACAGGGCCTGCTGGTTTCATTTCGGGATCGACCACGAAAACGAAATCGCCTCGATCATAGTCCTTATCACGGAGCTTGCCGTAACGGGGGGTTTGAGCAGATTCCGTCAAATTGGTCACCCGGTCGCCAAGATACATACCGATCTCAGAGGCCGTGAGGTAACCATCGCTGTTGGCGTCAGCGGGCTCCTCTCCCAAAATAGCGCGAACGAAAAGCTCTCTGAATTGCCCGTCGTCCGAAACCGTTTGGTCAGCATCCCCTGAGGTTAAAAATTGACGGACCGGCAAGGTGGTGGCGCGAGTAATCGCAGCAGGCGGCATCGCTCTTTGCGCAGTAAATACCGTGCCTGCAAAACATGCATCAAAAACGGCATAAACGTGCTTCGACGCACTCTGGCGCATGAAGGTACCGAAGTCGCGAAGCGCCACTGAAGAGAACTTGAACTCTGTGCTTTGGGTAATTACGGGCGCATCTGAGGGAATGAGATAACCTTCGCCATCCACGGTAGCGCCGTGGCCGGCAAACCAAACAAACAGACGAGCTTCTGGGTTTTCTCCTTTTAGGATAAAGAATCGCTTAAAAATTTGAGGCAACGACTCGCTATCCGGGTTCCTGTGTAACTCAACGTCAAAACCCTTGGCCTCAAGCGCCTCTGCGATAAGCTCTGCATCTAAAATTGCATTACTGAGCCTCGGCCAACCGTTATCGTAATCGTCTATTCCGATCACTAGCGCGTAACTTTCTTGGTAGAGTTCTCGCTCCTCCAAGATGGGCGCATTGACGGATTCACTTTGCCGCAGCGTAACCGAGATGCCTCGCTGGCCAGCGGCATAAGCGTTCGCACTTAGCCAGACCAGGACAAAAATAATCAGATGTGTAATTGCGCGCATTGACGGTCATTATTCTGTAAGTTTGTAAAGTCTACCGATTAGAACCGGGATTGAACATTCCCTCCGATAGGCCCAAAGCAGGCGCACAGTACGCGCAAACGCAACGTCATAGCGAAAAGATGCAGGTGCCGCGGCCCCAAAATGCAGACATCTGAGGCGCTGGTAGCCATGGACCGGGAGTGCTATAACAAAAATCAAGATCAAGGACGCTACTCTCTTTTAGAACAACGCTGAGGGCGTAGCAAACCGGGTTAGGCCGATTTAACCGGGTTAAAACGTTGTGATGAGCCTAATTCATATCCTCAAAAACGATGAGATGGTCTCCATGAGCATTGTTCGAAACTTAATTCCTGCCCTTGTAGTTGCTGGCTTATTCGCAGTCGGCGCAGTTCAATCTGAGGCTTCTGAGACGGAGGCTGAATCCAGTGTTGTTATAGAAAGCCAAGCATTAGCTAGCGAAGGTAACGCACTGGATGCAATCGCCCTACTTCGCGACCACCTCTCATCACAACCCAATGCCTTCGATGCTGAAGAAGCTTTGATTAAACTCCTAATCAGCAACGACTTTTTGAGTGAAGCGTCGACTAGGCTAGCTAGCCTCTCAGACAGAGACTTGGGTAGCGAATCATCGCAAACCGACCTGGATTCAAGGCTGAATCGAATCCTAATGAATGACAAGATCGTCACGGTTTTTGTCCAAAAACGTATTGAACTTCAAGATTTTGACACCGCCATCCTGATTTTGGACCGTGCTTTGCCGCGCTATCCTGCCCGAGACGCTGATTTTTATACGTTAAAGGGTGAAGCGTTATACAAAAAGAACGATTTGCCGGGTGCAGAGGAGCAGTTCCGCGAGGCGCTGAAACTCAATCCTTTAAATCCAGTCGCCAAAGCGTATGTCAGCGAAATTCGCAGTACGCTGGAGGCACAAACTAGCACCGCCTGGGCGGAATTTGTGAGTATTGCCAAAGATAAATTTGGCGACTTTGTGGTGACTTTTCTCGCTTTACTGACCGCCTTCATCTTTAATTCCGCTTTCGCTCCTCTGTGGATGAGGTATCGACTATTTCGAGCGAGGCGCGCATTTGTTTCTGGGGACTACGATGATTTCGCCGACGCCATCGAAGCACTACTGGATCAGGAGGACTTCTCTCCGCTGAGAGAAAATTTTCGAATTCTACTAAAATCAAATAGTTATGAATCAATTAAAGAAATTTTTGAATATCACATTATGACAGCTGACCGACTACCAACGCTGCTCAGGATCCTAGAGCGGGAACATGAGAAGCTGAATTTTTCTTCGGATGAGATCCAGTTTGAACGGCGACAAGGCGCCAGTAGCTAACGGCCAGTGCAAAGACCCATTCAAACCATGAACCCGTTTCAATGATTGATTGCACATTGATCACGGCGCATGCAGCAGAGCGCATCGCCTGCAAAAAAGATGACTACTGTAGCGTTTTTGGCCCACTAACCAAGACTCGGCCTGACTGCAGCACTGTTTGGCGGGAAAGCGCGCTCCTGCCAACCCGCGTTTCGCGCGATGACGAGCATTTTTGATGGAGAACCAGTCGCCTCGCCCAGCTGAGCGCAGAGCATGGTCCGTGCGCGGAATGCTAACCAGTGTCATTCACCCTTTTTGGGCCTTTTTTAACGCAGTATCAGAAATTATCGGGTTGATCTCCGTTGCGCTCGGCGCTAGTCGACTACTGTTCAATCGTAAGCGGTTTCAAATATTCTGCGCCCTGTTTTTTCGTCAGCTCTACAACACAGGCATTAAGGCGCTCTACCCAAATGGTGCAGTAGCGATCCTGATCGGAGCCCTGATGATGGCTCGATTATTCCAATATCTCCCAGTACAGGTGGTTGAGAACCAATTTGGGTATCTCTTTATGATCATTGTCTTCCGTGAGCTTGGGCCATTGATCTCTGGCGTGATTTTGATTGCAAGATCTGCAACCGCGGTGACGTCTGAGATCGGATATTTGCGGTTGCGGCGCGAGTTCCAAGTATTGAACGGATTAGGGATTAGCCCCGTTTTTCTCTTCCTGTTTCCTATTTTTGTTTCATTCCCCGTATCGCTGTTGTTGATGTTTATTTACTTCGACATCGTGGTGTTCCTATCCGCTTATTTCATGATTTGGCTTGCTGACCCTGAGGCTCAGTTCCTTGTCATGCTGACCTCTATCTTGGATCAAATCACGATGAATGAAATCGCAGTCAATTTGTTAAAAGCGCTTATGGGCGGCGTCCTTATCGGTGTCATTTCGATTTATTTTGGCGCAAAGGTAGAAAGCAGCTTCGGGGAAGTTTCAGCTGCCATCTCAAATTCAACCACAACGCAGCTGCTCGTTTTTTTCGTAATTAATGTACTGCTGTCACTCCTGGCTTACACACAGTGATTCCCGAGCAAAAGTCATCCCTATGTTAGACGTTCAGCAACTGACTATTTCGTTCCCTGATAGAACACTTTTTGAGCGAACCAGCTTTCAGGCTGCCGATGGAGAGCTGGTCGCCATCGTCAGTGAGGTACTAGACGGGGGAACCACGCTCATGCAGGCGCTGGCTGGCATGCTGAGCGGGCTGGAAGGCCACGTCATTTTAAATGGTGTGGATGTCTTAACGATGGGCGCTAGTGAGCGCGCTCAATCCATCGGTTACGCCTACGAGGAGCATGGGCTAATCAGCCTCTACAATGTGTTTCAAAATATCGCCCTCCCCCTTGAATTTCACACCAATCTAGACGTTCGGCAGACTGAAACAAGAATTGTGTCACTCCTTGACGAGCTAAGAGTGGATCACGCCTTGCTCGTAGCGCAGCCCCATGAGCTGAACGATGTGCAAACTCGAATGGTCAACCTCGCACGGGCCCTCGTGATGAATCCAAACCTCGTACTCATCGATGAGCTTGAAGGAGGCATGCCAGATGACATGATTGATTCGGTCATGCTCGCCCTCAAGAAACGAAAAGCGGAAACAGGCCAAACCATCATTATGACAACCAGCGACGATCACATTTTACGGGAGGCCGATCGAGTGCTAAAAATACAGAATCGTCGATTGTTGGAACAGGTTGAATGACGGCAGCCCCTCACAGAGCCTTCGCAGTGACTACTCAAGATCGGATAGCTGGGTGGTTCGTGATCGGAGCAATGCTGATATTGCTGATTGGCTTTATTGTTCCCTGGATCAGAACGATTGCCGAGGACGAGCAAATTCTGTTTGAAACCCGGCTCGACCGTACCTATGGCATCACGACCGAAGCCATTGTCTCGCTTCGAGGCGTAACGGTTGGAGGGGTGCGACGGCTAGCGCTAGACGACGAGGGATATGTGTCCGTTATTGTCGCCCTGTCGCCGGAATATGCGCATTTCTATCGGGAGGGATCTCACCTAGAGGTAGATAGCGAGCTGGGGGTTTCAAATCTTCTAAATGGTGCAGGGCTCGTCTTTAAACCTGGTGATGCCAACCGAGACCTGCTGAAAGATGGCTCTTTCTTAAGAACGGAGATCCCTCAAGGAATCACTTCGGTACTGGACCAAATTGACGTTGAACTCATCGTTGAGCAAATTGAGACCATCGTGAATTCGGTGGAGTCCATCGCCACTGGCGTCGATGAGAATCAAGCGACGCTTTACCAAACCATTGCCAACCTAGAGAAGGTTACACAGCAGTTGGAGATGGCAACGTCGAAACTGCCACAAACGTTACTCGCGGTTGAGTCTAGTTTGTACCAGATCGATGTAGCAGTCGGTGGAGTGGATACTCTCGTTAAAAATTCTCAAGATGATTTGCAAATTGCGATCGCGAACACCGTTCAGCTTACAGCGCAGGCGACCAAGACCTTGAAGCAAACGGAAGGCCTACTGGCGTCTGGCGAGCCCGCGGTTGAGTTAATGCCTGAATTGATGCAAACCACGGACGCTACGCTCAAGAGCATTGACGAGCTCTCGCAACGCTTAAACCGTTCGTGGATATTTGGAGGGCGCAAGAAGCGCGATGATGAAGACGATTAATCGTTGAAAGCGTGTTGGAGTTAACTAAGACTGGATTTACGGCTATCAGCAGCTAGCAACATGATAAGGGGAGCAGACCATGATCGATCGACAGCAATGGAGGGCCCATCCTCGGGCACTTGTACAATTTATTCTCATAGCATGCGCCCTAGCACTGGGAGGCTGTGCTGCACAAACCGATGATGGCATCGTCGCTGGCCCGATTCTGACTGGCACAAGCGATGCTGAAACGGCTGAAGCCGCTACCGGTCTGCCACGAACAATCGCAATCATGCCACTCTCGAACGAGACAGACAGTGAATTGGCCATCGATGTGGTGCGGCAGACACTGACGAATCACTTCGGGAGTCGAAATTACCGAGTCGTTCATACCGGCGATGTGAACCAGCGATTAACGGCAGCTGGCTACACGCTAGATGGCAAAGGCCTACCAGAACTTTCTGATTTAAGACGGATTACTGGTGCTGATGGCATCATTACGGGTTCTGTCACGCACTACGACAAAACATTTGCGGGTGTTGCGGCACGAATCTCAGTCGGCGTCTCGCTGACATTGCATAATGGGGCGGACGAGCTCGTCTGGGAATCTGAAGGGGTCAAACGTTCCTACGCAGGGGGCGTCTCAACTTCCCCGGTTGGATTGATTGTGAATGCGTTAACCGCTGCCAAACACATCTACGGTGATGCCAACCTCTATCGAGCGGCGGATGAGCTGGGCCGCTCGCTTGCCACCTCAATGCCATCTCCAGCCAGTCTCGGCGCGCAAACGCTGCCAACCATTTCAACAGTAGTACATTCAGGTGTTAATCAGCGCCTCAACTACGGCGACACCCTGTCCATCGGCCTGGAGGGTGACCCTGGCCTGTCTGCGACGGCTTTGATTCCCGAAATCGGCTTAGTTGGGCTTTCTGAGGCTGAACCTGGCCAATATGTTGGCGAGATCACCATCGACAATACGCTCAACCTCGATCAAGTGGCGATTACAGGCAGGCTTGAAAATGAACAAGGAGTGGCGTCTAGCTTCGTCTCTCCATTTGGCTTGCTCACGGTTGACAATGAAGCGCCAAGTGGCGTGACTGAGTTGAGCGTCCTCTCGCAAGATGGAGGGATTCAGTTGACTTGGACGCCCTCTAGCAGCGCCGATGCGCGTCAAGTCGTCATCACCACGCCCGATGGCAAAAGCGTTTCAGCATCCGCGATGGATTCGACAGCGGTCATCAGTGGGCTAACGAATTTCGCGGACAGCGAAATTGTCGTTGCCGTCGAGGATATCGCGGGCAATCTGAGCCAGCCTCAACGATTAATTGGTATCGCGGCACCCGATCCAAGGTTTGCCACGGCAACAGACGCGGACAACGTCCTACCCGCTTTTATTCGCGGAGTGCAGCGTTTGCGGGCATCGAGAAGCCCCTACTATTTGGGCCAGCCCACAACGATTGCGACTGACGGCGCGCTGATCATCGAGCCAGGTACGGTCATTGAACTATCAAAAGGTAGCAAACTCACAGTGCTCGGCGCCTTCGCGGCCTATGGGACCAAAGCAGCACCCATTCAGCTAGCGACAAAAAACAATAACAGGGTTGGCGAATTTCTCGTATTGAGCTCCGCAACGCCCTCGCATGTTGCTGGCCTTTCGAGTGGACAGGTGAACTTACCCATTCAAGTCACCTCTGGCGCTCCAGACTTGATCGATAACACGCTGGACCAAACATTCAACGCCATTGTGGTCTCCGGCGCATCTAAGCCAACCTTACGAGGTAACGTTATCTCGCGCGCTACTGCAGCGGGAGTGATTGTCAGCGACCAGGCACAACCCATATTCGAGAGTAATACCTTTACTGATAACGAGCCATTTCACATTCAAAACGGATCCACCTTCCCCATCAACGTCAAAGGCAATGCTTTTTCGCCCGCAGCGTCGCCAATGACTATTTTGGGTGCATCGATCAGTGACGAGTCTTAAGGAGTTTGTTATGCGTCAATACTATCTGTGGTTCATCGCTGTCTGTATTTTCGCTTCCGGGGCCAATGCCGCTAACTATGTGGAATGGGTAGGCCCAAATAGCGGGATCAACTGGACAGAGGGCGCTGCGATCGCGGCGGGTGCAGGCATCGCCAAAGAAGGAACACCTCCGAGCCTCTCTAAGATGCAGGCTTGCCGGGCAGCAGTCGTCGATGCGCAGCGAAACCTAGTCGAATCGCTTCAAGGCGTCCGAGTGGAGGGCATCACTAGAATCGAAGACCTTATGCTCGAAAGCGATGTCGTCCAATCCAGCGTTGAAGGAACGTTAAAAGGGGCTGTGATGACAGAGCGTAAGCCTCAGCCAGACGGAACGTGCGAGGTGACGTTACGAGCGCCACTCGCAGGCAATCTGGCCTCATCCGTTTATGATGAGGTGTTCGAGGCCGAGGGCGCAGCTTTCCTCCAACTTCATCAAGTGATTGATGTAGAAGCCTGGGTTGCAAGGCTGCTCGACTTCATGGTTCCGACAGCACTGGCAAACGCTGGTGCGCCCTGGCAATCCGCCATTGATCAACTAGGTAGCAGGCTTGACAAGATTGAAGCAATGCTTGGTCAGCGGTCGACACCCATCGCGCAAGATACATCGCCCACGGGTCTCGTGATTGACGCACGTGGCTCTAACTTCATTCCCTCAATGTCGCCTGCGATTCGTCAGCTGCGTGCAGGAATTCTGTACCCCACCAGCAAAACCAAGCAGGCTGCCAGCGAACGCGGTCAGCTTGTTTCATTGTTCACTCGAGATTTGGAAACTGCCAAAGCGCACCCGATTGTTGGCGAGCGCCCGGTTGTGTTCAAAGCCCTCAGAACTTGGGGCGACACGAGAACATCCATTGTCTTAAACACAGCGTCATCTGAGCGACTTTCCCGTATGATTAAAGAAGGTCAGTTAGAAGACGCTGGCGTAATCATTGTTTTATAGCTGTGACAGTGGCTCATCACTATTTATGAACATTACTCCTAGGGACCAACCATGCGATTTCAATCATTGATCATAGTGCTTACCTTTCGTCGGTGGCTCGCTACCGGTCTTGTTTTCTTTTGTCTCCCTTTTGCCATGGCTGACTCGTCCTCGATCACCGAAGCCGAAGGTTACTCTTGCATGGGCGTCGATTACTCAAGAAAGGAAACCGAAAATCTCGCGTTGCAGGACGCAAAGCGGAAAGCGGTCGAGTTTTCGTCCTCGCATATAGAAAGCACGACAGTGATGGAGAATTTCGCGCTCAAGCAAGACTTGGTGGAAGCATTCGCGAGAGCCGACGTAAAAGTGATCGATGTCATTACTGCCACTTGGCAAGACACGGACCAAGGCGACTGCTACACCATCCGTATCCAAGCGGAGGTCGTTCCTGCTAAAGAGCGCATTGAACGCGTTAACCCGGACACATTACTCGCAGATCCTAGCGCTCCCTTGACGGTAAAGTTGTGGGTAAGCAATGAGTCGCCCAGCGAGGGAGATGGCCTTAGAGCGTATGTGCGAGGCAACAAACCATTTTTTGGTCGTTTGATTTACAAAGACGCCAGCGGCACACAATACCAGGTACTGCCTAACCCTTATCGGTCTGATGTGTATTTTCAGGGGGGAGTCATTTATGAGGTGCCAGGCGGGAATGACCAGTTTGATTTGACCATCACCCCTCCCTTTGGCGAGGAGCAACTAACCTTGTATGCCAGCACGGCGCCGCTAGGCGACCTCGAGTCGGCGAATTTGGGTCCTGTTCTTGAGATACAGACTGCGCCAGAAGAGGTTGCTCGAAAAACACGCGGAATCAAGATTAAAGCCAGGCCTCAGGGTGGCAGCCAAAGCAGTGCAGCCCCTTCAAGCGCACCTGTAGTCAGCGAATTCGCAGAGTCCATGGTGGCGCTCACGACGTCGCCGGCGAATTAACAACGCATCAGCATGACTAAACATCACTCAGTCAGTCACGATAGCCGCTTGCATGTTTTAGCGCTGGCGGCTTTCTTTTTGTTGATGCCCGGTGTCACCCTCGCACTTGAGATTGGAGACAAGGCGCCCCCATTCCGATTGCCTGGCTCAGATGGGGCGACCCATCAGTTATCTGACTATCTCGGGGAGAAACCCGTTGTGCTGGCCTTTTTCCCGAAGGCCTTTACCGGGGGATGAACCTTAGAATGTAAGTCGCTGCGTGACAGCGTCGAGGAACTTAAAGCGCTAGATCTTGCTTACTTTATGATCAGCACAGATACGATTGAAGACAACACCCAATTTGCGAAGGAGAACGGTGCTAACTTCCCCATTCTCTCAGATCAAGGCGGGCCTACGGCGGGCGCTTACGGCGTCCTGAGCCGGGGTTTTGCGCGAAGAGTAACCTTTTACATCGCACCCGATGGCGCTATTGCGCACATCGATCAAAACGTGTCTGTCCGAACCGCCGGGATCGACATGGTCCGCCGCCTGAAAGCACTCGGGTACTAATCAAAATACCCGCCCGATTCTTGTGTAGTAATTGCGCTGCCCACCCTCTGCCACACCAAACCCGAGCTGCAACGTTCCGATCGGGGTGTCCGCACCAACGAACGCCCCTCCAGAGACGGTCGACTGGTCATCGCCGATATCGTCTCGTTCTTCCCAGGCGCCACCATATTCGAGTGTCACACCAATTAGCCCGTCTAAAATCGGCAGCGGCTCGAATCGTTGATAGTAAACAGCAGAGAGAACACCCATGTAGCGACCTCGACGCTCGTGAGTGGATAGCCCAGAGAGCATTCCGTAACCACCAATTTTGAATTCGGTGTTGAGGGTTGGAACACCTTCCGTTCCTCCGACGTGCAGATTGAGCCCCAGATTATGTTGCTCGTAGTCGAAATATTTGCCAGCGTGGAGTCGCCATTGCCGGAAAGTTCTCTCGCTACCGAGCGTGCCTAGGTAGTGATTCCAACTCGCGTCAACTACCGTTCCTCTCGATGGAAAGTCGATATCGTCCCTGGTATCGAACACGAAGCGGAAGTCAAAGCCGCCCTCCTCCATCTCCGTATTGGAAATCGTTTCAGCACCGGAAACTGCATGAGCCCTACCAGACAAACGCGTCAGCCCAAGGGTGACATGCCAATTCTCGTTATAGCTGTAGCCAAGCCCTACCCTGGCACTCATATTTCTCAGCGCGTAGACGGAAGATCTCGTATTGTTCGAATAGTCGTAGAGCGCCTCGTCCTTGTAGCCCGCTTCCGCATAGCCAAACACGGAGCGGAAACGTTGCGAGGGCCAATGGAGCGATGTCATGAGTTGTGGCTCATCCCCAAAGCTCGCCCAGCTCAGCCACTCTGCTCCAGTTGCGTTCAGCGCTTGCTTTGAATAACCGACCAAAAACGAGAATCGCGAGTCATGCCGAAACTCGCTATCGAGTGACAGCCCAAAGTGCAGATAGTTCGGACCCCAGCGCTTTTCTTGTGCCGTGACAGTCAAGATTTCGCCTTGCTCCGAGCGATCCAACTCGTAGCTAACGAGCTCAAACTGTCCTATTCCATGGATTCGATTCATATCGTCAGCAATGACAGCTAAGTTCGCAGGATCCCCGACGCGTGACGTCATATGCTCAATAATCACGGTATCATCGAGTCTCGAACGGTTATCGATTCGAACCTCAGCAAGTCGTTCAAGTTCGAGGTCTGGCGCTGGGGTGCGCTCAACCGGTTCGTCACTTGCTAACCGAGCGAGCGCTTCTGCATTGTATTCAGCAGCTTTAAGGCCCAATTCAATCGCAGGACCAGGATTATTAAAATCGACAGCGGACACACTCGATAGCTCGGGAATGATCAAGACATCATCGCCCCGCAACCGTAGTCGCTGCGCGCTCGTATTGTTGACAACTAATAGCCTGGTCAATTGATCCGTAATCGTTAGCAAGTTTGAGACTTCGTCACGAGGCAACATAGGAGATGTGATATCCACAGCGATCACGACATCTGCTCCCATCCACTTGGCCACATCAATCGGTAGGTTGTTGGTCACGCCACCATCCACCAACAAACGTTCGTCAATTTCTATGGGAGAGAACACCGCAGGCACCCCCATCGACGCTCTGAGGGCTAGTGCGAGTTCCCCTTCTTTTAAAATCACGGCTTCTCCGTTCACGATATCGGTAGCCAGTGCGCGGAAACGGATGGGTAATTGATCAAAATCTCGCACTGAGGCGACGTGAGCTGTGAGCGCTTGTAACGCCAAAATCACGTTCTGACCCTGGATCGCACCAGACGGTAAAACAAGCTCACCCTCTCTAACCCCTGGACTGCCTGGAATAGAGAAAATATCTTCTCTGCGCTTTCTCTGAAGTCCTCGATCAGCTCTAGATACGTCATCTGTGAGCGCACGCTCCCAATCCATACCCAGCATGGCTTCCTCAATTTCGGCAGCACTCATTCCCGATGCATATAACCCTCCAACGATCGCGCCGAAACTCGTGCCAGTAATGATGTCCACAGGGATATTGTTGGCCTCCAGATACTTCAAAACGCCAATATGAGCGGCACCTCTGGCACCACCGCCGGATAACACGAGACCAATGGTCGGTTGATCAGCACTCGCTGACAGATTCGATAGCAGTGTCAACAAACCAATGGACAAATAGGTACACCCCCTACGAATGTAGAAGTGGAATAAATGAAGGCTCTTTATCATGGGAACGACTTCCTAATGATCGCGACTTGGACCAGCGACCCTTTTAAAATGAAACTGTAGCCTTTTAGCGTATCACCCTTTTGCTTTTCTACTAGTGCCATGGACAGTCAGCGCCACTACAACCCATTTAACCCTGATAAAAGCATTCGGAGCGCCGCCCCGCTCAGCACAAAACCAAAAGACAAAGGGTACCAGCGACGATCTGACCTACCGGCCTTACCAATGGTCTAGCGTCACAACAAAACATAGACACCAAGACCCGTTCATGACCTAATTCCCTCAATAGGCTTGCGCGAGCCGCTTGATAACAAAAACTAGCGCTGCCCCAACGCCTTATCCTGATCACTTCGCACATTAAATCCAGGCATCCGATTACCGAAACAATCATGACCCCCATCACGTCAATCCAAGATTTGAAAACGCTTTACGAGCAACGCGTGCCCAAGATGTTTTTCGATTACACCGAGTCCGGATCCTGGACAGAGCAAACGTTTCGGGGCAATGAGCGAAAGCTTCAAGCGCTGACCTTCAAGCAACGGGTACTCGTTGACATCAGTCATCGCGAACTCGGCACGTCCATGTTGGGTCAGCCCGTCACTATGCCGGTAGCGCTCTCGCCGGTCGGGCTAACCGGTTTTCAGCACGGGGATGGCGAGATCAGGGCAGCCAGAGCGGCCGGCCAATTCGGTGTGCCTTATACCCTTTCGACCATGAGCATTTGCTCCATTGAAGATGTTGCGAGCGCAACGGATCAACCCTTCTGGTTCCAACTTTACGTGATGAAAGATAGAGGGTTTGTGAAGGCATTAATCGAGCGCGCTAAGGCCGCCCAGTGCAGCGCGCTTGTACTCACCGCCGATCTGCAAATCCTAGGGCAGCGACACAAAGATATTAAAAACGGCTTATCTACCCCGCCAAAGCCCACCATCAGAAACCTCTTGAGCACACTGGGCCACCCGCGCTGGGCGCTCAGCATGCTGTTGGCGCGCCGACGTCATTTCGGGAATATTGTAGGTCACGTTAGCGGCGTTTCCGACACTGGCTCCTTATCTGAGTGGACGGCTAAACAATTCGATCCGGCGTTAACCTGGAAGGACGTGGAATGGATCAAGACAATGTGGGATGGCCCACTCATTATCAAAGGAATCATGACCTCAGAGGACGCGCGACTTGCGCAGTCCTGCGGCGCCGACGCTATCGTGGTCTCTAATCACGGTGGCAGACAACTCGATGGTGCCCCCGCAGCCATCCAAGTGTTACCTGAGATCAAGAGCGGCCTAGGCGACACGTTGGAGGTGTGGATGGACGGTGGTATTCGTAGCGGGCAGGACGTGCTGCGAGCTCTAGCCTTGGGCGCCGATGCAACAATGATCGGGAGATCTTATGTTTATGGGCTCGGTGCACTAGGGGAGGTAGGAGTCACCAAGGCGCTTGAAATCATCCGCAACGAATTAGACCTGTCGATGGCGTTTTGCGGCAGAACGTCTGTCCAAGAGGTTGACGCTAGCATTTTATGGAACCGCCCTAGCGAGGGGCTCGCCCATGAATTCTGTTAACGCCAGGTACAGATATCGATGATAGACTGGCGCAACACACTCGCGGCAAGCGGTACCAGACGTTGCACTACCATTCAATGAACACCATCTTCAACTACTAAGGGGAATAACGTGTCTGACTTTCCAATGCCCTATGTTTCCACCGATCTAACAGGCCAAGTTGCATTCGTCACAGGAACGACTTCAGGCCTGGGTCGACGCTTCGCCAAAGTGCTGGCTGCTTGCGGCGCCAAAGTCGCCGCGACAGGTCGGCGGGTTGAACGACTTGAAGCGCTTGCTGAGGAGATTCGGGCAGAGGGTGGTGTCTGTGAGCCCATCGCCATTGACATGACTTCAAGGGACAGTATTCGAAGCGCCCTCAGTCAAGCACGAGAGAAACTCGGAGTGGTTCAAATCCTCATCAATAACGCTGGCATACCTGACGCGCAGCGAGCCGTCAAAATGTCTGACGAATTGACCGATGCAGTATTCAATACAAACCTTGTTGGACCATGGGTGCTCTCTTGTGAAGTTGCTAAAGGCTTGATCGAAGCAGAACTGCCTGGTCGCATTGTGAATATTGCCTCTGTGGCCGCGTTCAACACCACTGCCCAGTCGGCCGCGACGCTGTATTCAACCACCAAAAGCGCCGTGGTGCGTATGACCGAATCTCATGCCGTAGAGTGGTCTCGGTATCCAATTAACGTCAACTGTATTGCCCCCGGCGCGTTTTCGAGCGAGATGATGGATGGGATGCTTGAGCGAATCGGAGACATCTCAAAAGGCTTCCCCAGACAACGCATTTGTGATCCAGCGCAAATGGATAGCACCCTTTTATTCTTGGTGTCGCCAGCGTCAGAGTGTGTGACTGGCACGGTCATCAAAATAGACGATGGTCAAGGGTCGAGATAACTCGCCGGCGGACGGAGCTAAAATCGGCAGAGCAGTCCCGCAGCCGCGGTGACTGGTCTGCCGTTGCTTTAGCACTCCAATCAACGATGTTCTAGAGGCCTCGTTCTGAAAGCGTCGGCCTGCCTGACTTGCGTTTATTTCTGTTCCGCGAAGTGGCACGCATCGCGAGCGCCGTGGTATACAAGAGATTGCTCAGCAAGGACCTTATTCGTATGTCAGATGCGCCCATTCTCACCGAGAAGCGTGGTCACGTGATGACCATTACTCTCAACCGTCCAGAGGCTATGAACGCGATTACCCCGCGTATGCTTCAGGACTTAAACCAAGCATTCAAAGACGCGGACGATGATATCGACACCCGCGTCGTGCTGCTGACGGGCGCTGGTCGCGCCTTTTGCTCTGGACTCGATCTGAAGCAGGCATCCGCAGGCGAAGGCATCAGCGGCTCGTTGAGCCGAACCGATAGCGCTTCTCATTACTCGACACGAGAAATCTGCACCGTGACATTGCAGCGTATGGATACCCCCGTGATTGGTGTCATCAACGGCGCAGCGGCCGGCTATGGACTGGACCTCGCGCTCGGATGCGACATGCGATTAATGGCTGACGACGCAAAGCTATTGCCGGGCTTCGCCAAGATGGGGGTCATTCCAGAAAGTGGTGGAACCTGGTACCTCCCAAGACTGCTGGGTTGGGCCAAAGCCTGCGAAATTGCCATGCTGGGCGATCCCCTCTCAGCTGCTGCGGCCCTTGATTACGGGCTCATTAATAAAGCCGTACCTAGCGCATCGCTGATGGATGAGGCCACCACGTGGGCGCACAAGATTGCCGACAACTCTCCACTTGCCATTCTCGAGATGAAACGTCTCTTTAGACATGGTTTGACCCAGGATTTCGAGAGTCACTCACACCACGTATTAATGTCTGTCTTAAACTTGTTTAAGAGCCGAGACTTCGGTGAGGCGGTCACAGCGTACATGGAGAAGCGTCCGCCCCAATTTGAGGGGCGATAAGCGTGACCAACCCTCAAGTTGCACCAAAAATCGTCATCATCGGTGCGGGGAGCCTGGAATTCTCATCCAGACTTACAGCTGACTGTCTGAGCTACCCGGCACTTGCTGGCGCCCACTTTGCGCTGGTCGATACCGATGCTGAGCGGCTCAGCTATGCCGGTCGAATTTTTGACCGAATCGTTGAGGCAGGTGGTTACGAGGCTAGCTGCTCGCTTCACAGCGAGGTGACCGAGGCATTACCCGGCGCTCAATTCGTGATCGTATCAATCCTGGTGGGCGGCTATGAGGCTATTGAGGCAGAAATTGATATTCCCATGAAGTACGGGGTGTCCCAGGCGATTGGAGACACCCTGACGCCTGGTGGCATCATGCGCTGCCTGCGAACGCTGCCTATTCAATCGGCCATCGCGCAACACATCATGGCGCTCTGCCCTGACGCACTGGTACTCAACTACACCAACCCCATGTCAATGCTCTGCGAAGGCATGTTAAACGCCGCACCGGGCCTTAACCTCGTTGGCCTGTGTCATTCCGTGCAGAGCACTACCGAGCAATGGGCCAAACGATTGAATCAATCGATGAGCGACGTCACTTTCGAGTGTGCTGGATTGAACCATCAGGCCTGGATCACTCGATTCGAAGTGCATGCAGAAGATCAGCTGCCTGCTATCCGGAAACTGGCGGTAAACCCAGAGGTTTGGCGCGACGATACGTCAAGAATGGAATACATCAAGCACTTTGGCTATCCAGTCACGGAGGCGTCGGGCCACAATTCAGAGTATTCGTCTTGGTTTCGCAAATCAGAGGCAGATATCAAACGATACTGCCCCGGCGGTGGCTGGAATGGTGGCCATGGCTTTATCAAGTCGCTGTATAACCGGCCAGATTGGCGAGATACCATGGAGCGTATGGCGAGCGGAGAGACGCCCATCGACCTACGCCGAAGTTTGGAATACGGTAGCCAAATCATCCATGCCGCGACGACAGGCATACCCGAAACCATCTATGGCAACGTGCGCAATGCAGCGTTGATTTCTAATTTGCCTGATTGGGCGATCGTCGAGGTCGCCTGCACCGTAGATCAAAGCGGCATTCGCCCTCAGCCTTATGGTGCGTTACCCGAGCACCTTGCTGCGATCAACCGGAGCCAGGCTTCTGTTCAGCATCTTGCCGTACAAGCCGCAGAATCCACGGATCCAGAGATCGTCTTTCAAGCGATGTGCCTTGACCCGCTCACAAGCACCGTCTTAGGCCTAGACGACATACGCGCTATGACCCGCGAACTACTGGCCGCGCACAGGCCGTTTTTGCCTGATGCTTGGACGAACCAGCCGCTCCAGGACCAGCCTAGATTGGCGTAACGCCAGCAGCTGACTGACCGGTTAGCTGCCGATCGTGTAGCCTGCGAAATCTTGGCGCTTTGGGCCCAGTCTCTTGGTCGAAGGCGAGCGATGGGCAACCAGGGCTGATATATGGGCAATCCTCTCAGCCATCAATAGCTCGGCACCAGTGGTACCAGCTTTTCTGATAGTAACCCTTAGTCGGGATCCATTTGGCGGCGACTTTAAGCTTGCTACGGAGTGCCTAAGTCTTAGCATCAGGACCTAGCATTTAAAATATAAGCGTCGGCACCTCGGAAAGAAGGGAAATGCCGATTGTTTTGATGGCGGATTTCGACGCCTCTCAAAATGGCCCCGAAACAGACCTGATAAGCTCATTAAGCTCGGTGTTCGTACATACTCTATGACTAATGTGACCAAAGGCCTGCAAGAAATCTGGCAACTCGGCTGCGCGGGAGAGGCTCTGACGCCTCCTGAGGCCAAACATTTCTCTAACCTGGCTGCGAGTCGCTTTCATACCTTCATTCTGAGCGCAGAGTCGGCTTATCAAAGTAAGGCCTCTGACGAAGCAAAAGCGTGGGTCGCCCTTTTGGTTCAAGGGCTTGTGACTGAACTCATCAGCAACCCTGGATTAAAAAGCGCGTGGCATGATTCACCTTTCAAAGCTCATATTTATGGTAGCCTCGTGACCACCGAGTTAGACAAGGCGCGTATCCACTAGTGAGCCCCCTTCGCAGCTCGTTTCAGTTCATCGAGGAGTCCCAGATGCAGTCCACGTCCCCTCCCTTTCCTTTTATTCCGATAGAAGGGAGCCTCAATTTTCGAGATTTTGGTGGCTACGAGACCGAGAACGGCAGCCGCATTAAAACGAACCTATTGTTTCGCTGCGGCATGCTGGCGGACATTCCTCAACACGCCTTTGAAGACTTCTCGTCCCTAGGGATTGACGTGATTTGTGATTTACGGCGTGACGATGAAGCAGAGATGTCCCCTACTCCCCTTGCCGCGCCATTCCAAGGGCGTCGGCACATTCCTATTGAACCCGGAACGAGTCACGAGCTCCGAAACTCGATGATGACTGCCCAGCATAGCGCCGAAGAGCGCAGCGAGTTCATGAGGATCATCACTCGAGAAATCGCCACAGAATGGACAGACGCCTATCGCTTAGTCATGCGTGCTCTGCTCGAAACAAAGGGTGGATTTCTCATTCACTGTACGGCAGGCAAAGATCGAACGGGCTTTGGCGTTGCCGTTATTCAGCAGCTTCTCGGCGTTTCTCGTGAGCAGATATTTAACGACTACCTCTTAACTAACCAGTCCACTGATTTGATTGAGCGGATTCGCACCCGAATGAGCGAACAGGCGATGGATATTGATGAAGCAACGTTAGACGTCATTGCTAGAGTTCGCCGCCCGTACTTGGAAGCGGCTCTGGAAGCAATTGATACAGAGTTTGGGGGCATTCGAGGTTATCTTGAGGCCGTTGGCCTTGGTGAAGCCGAAGTCATCGAACTCCGTGAGCGCTATTTAGAGGACTAGGCCCCAGTCCTCATCATTACTACCAGTGCCGAAACTGAAGCCTTGTAAAGCAGCAGTTGTCAGTCGTCGAGAACAGCAAAGGAGAGGTGGCGCGCTGGAAGGATTCAGCCGACGCTGATAGATACCTAACTAACCGTTCGCTAGATAGAGATGACAATCATCACGCCCGCTTTGTTCATCGCCTCACTTGCGGTGCTACTACCTCGGATCTTTTGCGCATCTTGCGCAGGGATTACCAAGTCGGACTTCAGTCCCTCATAGATATCAAGAGCTCTAACAATGAGCGGTACCCGCGCCACGCGCTCGTTACGCACCGCGTCGTTAATATCAAGGTCGTAGCTGACACCGCGCTTGTTCGCGATGTCATCAAATGAAGTATTTTCACTAGGATAAATGACGGTGCCATCTTCCGCTCGGATCGTAGGGATCGTGGCCATTTCAAATTCGGGTACTGCAGTCGCGTCGATTAAAAGCCCTGAAAACTCGCCCGAGGCGTATTCATTCACCGAGGCCCTTAGTGCTTCGGCGACGTTCTGAGGCTGCTGGGCATCAATCCACTCGATCAACCGACGCGCCGTGTCCGCCTCCTGCTGATTGCTCAAAACAAATGGTTCTGATGCAAAAAGAGGCCTAACCATTTGATTTTCAATCCATTTCACCCCGTTTTCTAACGCTCTGTAGGTCTCTATGCGGAGGAGCCTAGAATAACGCTGTATTTGCGTTGGATTCTGAAACGCAAGGTCTGCTTGCTCGGGCAGCACCGCTTGCAATAACTCACCACCAATCGGCATTGCGAGCGTCACCGTGTAGATGTCGTTCTGATAGTGCTCCTCGACGGGAACAGCACCGCGAATCACCCCTTGCACACGCGTTGCCGTCGTACTGCCCTCGACAATCTGGTCAACCACCTTGGTCATTGAAGTGAGACGAACGCCCTTGGTCAGTTCAAGCAGGTTTCTTTGGCCATCGACCACGGCCGCCCTTCGCGATAGGAGCCGCTTTTGAGGGGCGGATAATCCTTCCTTGGCGGTGCCATACCCCTTGGCGTAGATAATTCCTTTGGTCCAATTCACCTCACCGGACGAGGACTTCTCGATCACGTCCTCGGCAAGCGCGGTACCACCAAGGCCCAATGCAACAACGAGAACGGCTAACTGGATCTTTATTCGTCGACTCATATCACCTCTCCATTAGGCACTGGGCTGGTCGAGCGCTCTGTATCGCTCTCGCGCCTTGGTTACTTTTTTCAAGTAATTTCTCGTTTCTTCGTAAGGCAGATTTGCAATCAAGTGCTCGTACACTGCTTCGGGTTCGAGCGCGTTAATCAATGGCGCCGCACCGCGAACACTCGTTCCGCCTGAAAAACTACGCGCCACATTACCAGCTCCGGTGTTGTACGCGGCAATCGCGCACAACGTGCGGCTCTCTTCGTTCTCTACAGCGCGTAAGTATCGAGTTAACAAAAGGTCAAGATAGGCCGTGCCAAGCTCCACATTTTGATCCGGATTAAAGTAGTACTCTGGGCCGAGAACCAACTTCTCTCCATATACATAATGATAGGCGTCCAGGCCGCCCGAGCTAGGCACCAACTGCATCAAACCGAACGCGGGTATGTGGGAGCGAGCACGTGGATTAAAGTGACTTTCGGTTTCCATGATCGCATAAACAAGACTAGGCGGTAGCCCGCGGCGATTGGCTTCTTCAATAACTTGGTTCTGATACCGTTGCGCACTTTCCGACAGGTAATCCACCGCAAATGGGATGGTAACAGTGACTTTCTTGGCACCTGAACTCAATATGGCGCTACTGACTTTGATGCCACTCCCGGGCGACTCAGCGTCTGCCACTTGACCAAGCGCGTTCGCTACAGAGCCCACATTAGCCGCTACTGGTGCCTGTAACGCCGAACCAAGTTGCGTTTCGATGGACGCTGCAACCTCGGCATTTTCTAACGCCATTATCCCCTCGAGCACTGGGGTATTGCTTGCAGCAGGCGCCTCACTTAACACGATATCCTGCGCGGCCAACGTCTCCTTGGCATAGTTGAGCACGGCATCTTTTCCGCTCAGATCAGCTTCGGTGTCTGACTCAGCCTCCGCAACAGAGGCAACAAGCGAATCCATAAGGTCCGCTTGGGTCGCCGTATCATCAACGATCTGCTCAATCTTTAGCACGCCCTCTTCGAAGTCAAATTGACGCCTCGATTGCATATCGTCGCTGTAATCCACCCAAACGCTTTGGGTTGGAAGCGCCGCATCATCTTGGCCCCAGACGGCTTCAGCCTCGGTCTTCAGCCTTTGGAAAGCCGCTTCAATCGCCGCGTCGATGGCTTGGTATTCTGCCTCTAGCTGCTGGTCGAGATCTTGAAATTGACCCTCAAGCTGCGCATCTAACGCAGCAAACGGGTCCTCCTCCGCAGTAATGGTCAGCGGCGCGGTTGCAGTCACTGCAAGCAACAGAGATTGAGTCAGGCCCCTCACCGAGCGTTAACTCCCAGAGACAACGATGATGACTTTGCCAGCGCCTAGGTAGTCACCAGACACGGTATTGCTCGTAAAAAGCGATATGGCATCAGCATCGCTAACGACAAGTTCAGAAGCTTCGCCAATTTTCACTGGCTTAATCACCATTGGGTTATCACCAATTACTTCGACCATCCGATTCGCATCTTCTATAGAGGCAGACCAATATAACCAGTCCGAACCCATCGGCACGTGGCCAGGACCGTACAACTCTTTGCCACCCGCAGTCTTAACCCGAACGTCTAACATCGGAGAAAAATTGAGTTCTGACGCGTCTAAGACGAGGCCAGACTGAAACGACTGTGCTGTGCCTTCCTCTTCTAGTGGTGGGGCCACAGAGGCTATCGCGCCTCCCGCGTCAGGGGCCGCAGCTTGCTCAACAGCACTGCTCTCGTTCTCCACAATGTTTAAGAGTTCGAGTCGTGCGTAAAGATTGGAATCAGGCCCTAGCCCGGCTGGGCCGCGTGTTTTGAAGCCCAACTGGGGGGGGATGTGCAGAGCAACTTCGCCTCCTGGCTTCATTTTCATCAGGGCCACACTGAACCCTTCGATCAAACTGTTCACCTGGACCTCGCTAGTTCGCTTTTCAACCTCCTGGCAAGCGCCATCGCTACCTTTGATCGAGACCGCGTAAGCAACCTCGACGGTTGAGTCAGACGCTGGAGAAGCACCCGTTCCTTCGGCAATCGTATGACTAAAGAGCCCGATCTTATCTTCGTCCACAAGCCTAATTTGGCCGAGCTCTTCCGAACTCATCACGCAATCCCATCCTGCCAAATCATTGGCTTGAAACCGATCAGATGGCTCTGTCGGCTTAAGATTGGGTTGTGTTACGGAGACTAAGGTTTTTCGTTCTTTACAATCTGAATCGTCTTTACCAAGACAAACCGCCATCGTAACTGATGCTACCCAGTTGTCTGATTCGAGCTTAACGTCAGAGCTCACTTCAAACGAACCCTGAAGCATGCCTTTCACACGGGTACCTATAATGTCGCTTTCAAGCGCCATGTCTTTCACCGTAGTTCCCGCAGTAACCCGAACGCCATTGATTGTCTCGAGCAGGTTACGCTGGGCATCTATCTTTGCAGCGCGAACGGCCATTAAGCGTGCCTGGCTCTCGGGGAACCGCTTAGCGTCGGCAAAACCGAACCCTTCAGCAGAAAGCAACGATAAGCTGTCTGCCTGCACAGCGAACGCAAGGAGAAACTGCCCAATAATCATCCAATATTTCATGACAGAACCTCCTTAAGCTTCGCGTTGCAGTATTTGTTTCAAGTTGTGGAGCACCAGGATCGACTCGGCACCCGACACCAGGTCACCTGGTCCTATTGTGCCGTCCTCGCGCCCCTGCATCAGTCCGCGAGTCACAGCAGACATCACTGCATTAAAACTCGTGGCATTTGATTTTAGATCAGAAAATGGAGAAGCCGTCCCGATGAAAGCCGTGCGGCTAATCTGATACTTCGCATACAGAATATCCTCGACCAACATAGCCAACTCGCCGCGAGTCATCGACTTTGATGGGTTAAAGGCACCGTTAGTAATTCGAAAACTCCGAAAGTTGAGGCGATGACTCGCCAAGATGTCGCTACTATATTCAGAATCAGCGTAGTCAGTAAGACCTTGATCAGACGTCTCCCCCACTGATTCCGCTTCTGGCTGGGGAATGTACTCAGATATTTTCAGGTCACGATTAAGGAGTCTTGCTATCTCAGCTCGATTAATTGACTCCGAATAAGCAAAATTGCTCTGTGTAATGGCGACCGCGCGCTCGATCTGCTGTACATGAGCCAGCATCGCTTCTGCCCGCTCGTTGTTCATGGCGTCCGCAGCGAGCGACAGGCCGAGCATCTCTCTAGCATCTGGAAAATTTCGATTATCGAAATACACTTCAGCCATTGCGTAGTGGAGCGCAGGATAACTGGATGACGTTTTGACGCGAACGCCACGCTTGTACTGACTCAGAGCACGCTTTGCATTGCGTGCTGCTCGCTCTATCTGAACGCCTAACGTACGGAGCGCGAGCTTGTCATCGTTTTGCTTTGCGTAGCGAAGGCCCCGCTTTTGGGTTTTCATGGCGGCTTCAAGGTTGTTTTCCGCAAGTTCCAGGCTCGCCAGCCCTATGTAGCTCTCTATATCGCGCTTATCGCTCTTAATCTTTGCAAGAAACCCATCTCGGTCGGCAGCCAATGCTGGATTCAGTGCTGCAAGCGCGACTGCGCAAAGAACTAGTTGAAACATAGGCTTGAACACAAGCATCTCCCTGTCGTTATCGTAGAAGCTGCCTTTATTGTAGTCACCCATCTTCACAAGTAAAAGCTTCTCTCTTTTTGAGTGCTTTCAAACGATACCGACCAAAAAAGACAGTGGGGTTAAGAACTTGGGAGTGTCACCTACGGGAGAGCACCGCGCAGAGTGCGCGGTGCTCCCTTCGGCCGCTAGTTCGAGGGGGTAATGCTCTCGATGTAGGCTTTTATCTCCTTGGGGTCTGTGCGATTTGCCGCAGTGCCCAGTGCTCCGGATACCAGCGCATCGCCTTCGAAACCGAATAAGTGGCGAATAATCAGCAATCCATCACTGAGCGGCTTCACTTCTCCGTCGTCATCGACATCGAGTACAAGACCGGCAGCATCGAGATTGGCCGAAATTGCTTCCGCATCGACCTGGCTCGCGTTTGAGCCGACGGCTCCACCGACAAGCGAATCTCCAGTAAATCCGAAGAGATGACGGATGATCAGGAGGCCATCGGTCAATGCCTTGGTTTCCAAATCGACATCAACATCCAGCGAGAAGAGCCCGATATCTGGGTTAAATGGCGCCAAGTCAACCGCGTCTTCAACGCCATCGTTATCATCATCGGGATCCGCATTATTACCAACTCCGTCACCATCCGTATCAATGCTTTCTGATGCATCGAGTGGAAAGGCATCATCACTATCGAAAACACCGTCCCCATCATCATCGGGATCTGCATTGTTACCAACACTATCACCGTCCGTATCTATACTTTCCGATTCGTCAAGTGGGAAAGCATCCTCTAAGTTTTCGACGCCATCGTTGTCCCTATCTGAATCGCAAGCATCGCCCAAGCCATCGCCATCCCCGTCAAGCTGGTCACTATTCGCGATGATTCGACAATTATCACCGTTGTCGCCGCGCTCATCTCCATCTGAATCTAGCCATTCCAGCGGATCCTCAGGAAAAGTATCTTCAAAATCAGGGACGCCGTCTCCGTCCCGATCTAGCACCGGATTCGGGTTGTTGCCTAGGAGCTCGACTCTATCGGTGGGATCTGTTCCTGCCCGATACTCATCAATGTTGCTAATACCATCACCATCGGGGTCACCCAGCCGATCATTCACACCAAAGAGAAGATTGTTTCTCCACTCATAGTGGTCTGGAAGCCCGTCAGCATCCTCATCGAGGGAGGCAAACGTGCGGAGCTCCACGACATTGTTCGCAAGTAAGGGGTCATCGCCCATACCTTCGCTCGCAATCTCATGAACACTAGCAAACCAATGGTTCAATCCTAGCTCGGAGGTTTTGACTTGAACCGACAGCGTTGCATCGGCACCCGACGCTATGTTGTCCACCGTGCACCGCATGGTGGCGTCGGCAACTGAGCAATTGGCCGGCAAATCTTCAAATCGCCCGCCTTCTGGCGCATACACCATCAATTGCACATTACCCTCAGTCATTCGACTAGAAAGGTTGCTCGCCCGAATCATTAACCCAAACCTTGATTCTTTGGTGACTATCGGATTCTTGACGCTCATATCGAGGGTCAAGTCAACACCGTTATTGCCAACGGTTGGAGACGATATACCCGTCAGATAAGCCGTATCCTCTCCAAACGCTGTACCCGAAACACTGAGGTAGAGCATGCCTGTGTTACCTGCTAGGAACCGATAAGTCTCGTCTTCACCACTTATGCCATTGTCGACCTTCGCATCTTCCGCGAGTAACGCGCCGCTTTCGTTGAGTACCTGCATTAATAGGTCTGGAGCAGACGCTTCGTTCGATACGGGAGCAGTCGTGATCTCGTATTGCTCTCCCGCGACCACCATGAATCGAGAGACGTCGACATCTCCTCCACCTAACGTTCGCTCGATCGTCAATCCAGTACCTACTGGTAGAAGCGAGGCGCTGCTCAACTCATCGTCTTCCTCAAAGGCATCGAGACCGGACGCTACCGCATCTGCATCGGCAACACCGTCGTTATTATCGTCAGGATCCATTTCATCCGCGATGAAATCGGAGTCTCTGTCCAGAGTAAGAAGCGCATCGAGCGGGAAAGCGTCCCTTGAGTCTCCTATCCCGTCACCGTCGGTGTCACGCCATTCGGTCGGGTCATTATCAAACGCGTCCTCTTGATCACTGAATCCATCATTATCATCATCGTTATCAGCGTTGTTACCAAGGCCGTCACCATCGCTATCGATAGTTTCATAAGGATTCAATGGCGCCCAGTCTTCCGTGTCTTTAACCCCGTCTCCATCATCATCGTCGTCTAGATCATCAGCAATGCCATCGAGGTCAGTATCAAAGCCGACAACCGGTTGTCGCCCTGACTTCTGGAACACTCTAGTCAGATTAGGCCTCGATTCGGTGGGAATAGACAAGATTCCTTGCTCATTTTGAGCAAAGAAAGAGAAAGTATACTCACCTTCGATTTCGAAGTTATCGTAGTCACCCTCGTAGGTGCCATCTCCATCATAATCTTGTAATTCAATCTCCTCGTAAGCGAGGACGGGCACATCCAATCCACCCGCAATATCATCCGGCGTATCCACTACTGCGAAGACTCGCTCGACAGGAGTCGCACCCACCACGCCTCTGGCTTCCAGAGAAGCCGACCGTTCACCGTTGAGCTCAAAACTCGCTGTTACACTCGCAATA
>Ga0181578_10000747_pt1 | contig 31434 bp, 29 predicted proteins | sample 071ome_21_FD_148659 | JGI IMG/M metagenome (GOLD analysis project Ga0181578, IMG submission 148659) | Coastal salt marsh microbial communities from the Groves Creek Marsh, Skidaway Island, Georgia - 071401CT metaG (spades assembly) | ecosystem: Environmental > Aquatic > Marine > Intertidal zone... | reverse complement strand
GAAACCGCTCCTGCCTATGGGCGGCGCGGCCTACACCTCGGTTTTTCAGGGGGCGGTGCGCCTCAACTCCTATGTCGGGTTCGCGGTTTCGGAAGCGGTGTTCGGAACGGAAGGGCTGGTGATTGCGTCCCTGTTCGTCGGCATCATGATTCCAACCGTGAACGTCATCGCGATCATTGTCATGTCATTCGTCGTCCCAGCCGAGGGGCGCCCCGGCTGGCGCAACGTCCCACGCGAGATCGCGCGCAATCCAATCATCCTGGCCTGTCTGCTCGGCGGGCTGATCAACATGGTGTCCTTGCCTCTGCCAGGCTGGCTGCTGGAAACCATGTCGATCCTGGCGGGCGCTGCCTTACCGATAGCCCTCCTTTGTGTGGGCGCAGGACTGATGCTGACATTCGACGGAGCCCGTGCTTTCGGGCTGGGCCTCGCCTGCGTCCTGAAACTCGTCGCGATGCCGATCATTGCTGCGCCGATTGCGCTCTATTTCGGCCTCAATTCTCTTGCCTTCGCGATTGTTATGCTTTTCTCGGCGACACCTGCCTCCCCCGCCTCTTACGTGCTTGCCCGACAGCTGGGCGGCGACGCGCCCCTGATGGCAGCGATCCTTTCAATGCAGACGCTGCTATCGGCGATCGCGGTGCCGGTCGTCGTATACTGGGCAAAATCCAGAATGGGACTCCCCTGACGGCAGGACTCGCGCGCCGGCTTACCTCCGTGTTCTACTGATCGCCCTGACAGACAGTTTCGGGAGGTCTGCAATGGGTCAGGCTGAACACGACGCGATTTCCGGTGTCATATTACTGGAAGAGACCATAGCGCCGGCGGGCTACAGGGCCCTTGAAGTAAAACGCGGCGAGGTCGTGCGCATCGTCGACATCGAGGGCCAGCAGGTCGCGGGGCTCGCCTGTTTCAATCTGGGCAGGCTCGAAGAAAAGCTGTCATCCCCGAATACCCTTGGCCTCAACCGGCAGATTTATCCCGGGATCGGCTACGGGCTCTATTCGGACGAGGCCGGGTTGATGATGACCATGACGGCCGATAGCTGCGGCACCCATGCCATGATTGCCGGCGCCTGCTCCAGCCACATGAACGAACGCCGCTATGGCGACGGGCGCGGAGCCAACTGCCGGGACAATTTCGCCATGGCGGTGGAGCCCTGGGGCCTCGAATGGAAGGATGTCCCCTACCCTATCAATGTCTTTATGAACGTACCGGTCGGCGCGGACGGGCGGTACGAGATCGATTTTCCGAAATCGAGGCCGGGCGATTACGCAGACTTCACGGCAGAGATGGATCTGCTGGTGGCCATTTCGAACTGCGCCCAGGACAGGAACAAGGTCAATGCTTTCAAGCTCACGCCGATCCGCCTCATCCACTATCGGGCGGTCGGCGTTTGACCCCCGACCTTCAAAGCGGGACTCATCCCCCCCGGCTGTGCTAATAGGCGTCCCTGATTGACGGCGCATTCAGGAAACTGATTCACATGTATTTCGAAACCGACAAGAACGATCACGGTCTTCCCTACAACCCGATCAAGGCGCTCACCGTACCGCGCCCCATAGGCTGGATCAGCACCATCAGCAAGGATGGAATCGGCAATCTCTCTCCATACAGCTATTTCAACGGCCTGTCCTACAACCCGCCCTTCGTGATGTTTTCGGGCGGCTGCAACGAAGACGGCAGCAAGAAGGATACGGTTCGGAACGCCGAGGAAACCGGAGAATTCGTCTATAATCTGGCGACCTGGGATACGCGACAGCAGATGTCCGACACAAGCTGGATCCTCGATTCCGAGGTCGACGAGCTCGCGGAAGTGGGGCTCACTGCGGCGCCGTCGAAGCTGGTCAAACCGGTGAGAGTAGCGGAGTCGCCAGCCCAGTTCGAATGCCTTTATCACGGCACCTATACCTTGCCGAGCAATGCGCCCGAGGCGGAACACCATGTCGTGTTCGGCAAAGTCGTCGCTGTCCACATAGACGACGACTTCATCACCGAGGACGGGCTGGTCGACACGCTCAAGATGAAGATCATCGCGCGGCTCGGCTATATGGATTACACGACCGTCGATAACGTGTTCTCGATGAAGAAGATGACGGTCGAGGAGCGGTACAACCCGACCTCTGCCGGCGAAACGACCACTCAAGCGGCGGAGTAATCCGTCCCCCACCACTACAGTTTTCAGGAGTTACCAATGACCGACCAGGTACGCGCGTCCCATATTCTTCTCGCCTATGCCGGCGCCTCTCACGCCACCGTTTCCCGCACCAAGGAGGAAGCCGGTGAGGAAATCTCTGCGCTTCGGGAAAAGATTTCGGGCGGAGAGGATTTCGGCGCCCTTGCCCAGGAGCATTCCGACTGTCCGTCGGGCTCGTCAGGCGGCGATCTCGGCTCGTTTGGGCGCGGTCAGATGGTGCCCGAATTCGAACAGGCTGCCTTCGGCCTCGATGTCGGCGGGTTGAGCGATGTCGTCGAAACCGCCTTTGGATATCACCTGATCCAGCGTACCGAATAAGCCGGTGATCCGGGCGACCGGACCTCAAATCGCAGGAACCGCACTTTCGGTTTTCCTATGCCTGTCGTGGCCGCACACCGTGGCGGTTGCCGACCCGATTCTGGAAAAACGATCGCAAACGGCGCCCGGGCTTCCGTCGGCGCCGGGAGAGATCGGTACGTTGCGGCGCGGACCGGATGGCGTTCTGATCCATATTTCGCCGGGTGAAGAAGTCTCGGCCACACCGAATCCGTCACCGGCAACGCCCCCCGAAAACATGCCAAAGGCGGGAACGCCGAGCGTCCTGCCACCGGAGAACGCCACACGCCCTCCCGAAACGGAGCCCTTACCAGGCTTCAGACCACCCGACGCGGAAAAGACTCCGGAGGTCGCGAATCCGGCCTTCGATCCGCGTCCCTTGCAGTCCTTGCAGGACCGCGCTCTGCATCGACGTCGCGCGGCCAGCCATCAGGCCGATATAGACCGAATTCTGAAAGAAGAGTCCCTGGCCAAGGATAAGGGGGCTCCAGTCGATTCGCGTGGGCTAACCGCACGGGAAAACGCGCTGGAGCGTGAATTGATCCGGATCGACAGGGAGGTGCGCGATCACGAAACCGAGCATTACCGCGCCGGTCTGCCCTATTCGCAATTACCGGAATACTGGCTGGTTACCGGGCCGCTGGGCAAGCAATACGCCGTAAGCGGCATTACGTCGTTCGACTTTACGGAGGTAAACGGCGATCCGGAGGCGACAATTCGGAAATACCAACGTATCCGCCGCGCAGCCCTTGCACCCCGCGTTCCATCGCAGCGGGACAGGGAAATCGCCCTGGAACTGAGCCGGCAGATCGAAATCCTGAAACGGAGCCAGCGGGCTTCAAAATAAAGGCTCCGCCCGCGAAAACGCGAACGGAGCCTTTAAACGCTGTTTTGTCGGAAACGCGTCAGGCCGCGTTGCGGCCGGCGCTACCTACGTCTTCGAAGACGTTGAGGGAACGGCGCGCCGAGTCGCGAACCGCTTCGGGCTCCAGCAATGCCCACTGGCACACCCGTCGAAAATCCACGCTGTCGCTGAGCAGCCATTCACGCGCTTCTTCCCGCAACAGCCTCGCTTCGCGGGCCTCGCTATCGGCCGCTTTGCTATCTTCGCCACGCCGGTTGAGCGCGTCGTGAAATGCCCTAGCGATAACCGCGCGGAACAAGGTGACCTCGCCGGCGATCGCCGCCATATTCGTCATTTCCCGAACACTCGGATCAAACTGCATCGCCTTCTCCCCTGTTTCCCCGGGCCTGACTGCCCGGATGTTGATTTATTTTTGGCTCCCGACCCATTACAGACCGGGTTATCCTAGCCACGGACATAGTAGTGCAGCGGCATGAGGATGTGTAGAATTTTTGCGACTCTGTAACACTTTTGCGAGTCATTTTGTTTCGCGACGACACCCTGTTTTCAACGTATTCGAACTGATGCGGGGCGGCTGAAAAATGGACAGTTACCAAATCAGCTGGCAACTATTTGTTATTGTGAGGTGAATCTTGATCGATCCGATCAGCTGGTCTTATTCCTGGCCCTACATCGCTGTAGCCCTTGCCTGTGGATATCTTTTGGGCTCCGTACCGTTCGGCCTTCTCCTGACGCGATTCGCCGGTTTGGGCGACATTCGGGGAATCGGATCGGGGAATATCGGCGCAACCAACGTCCTCCGGACGGGCAGGAAAAGCCTTGCCGCCGCGACCCTCCTGCTGGATGCCGGCAAGGGTGCGCTGACCGTCATGCTCGGCGATCTCTACGGCCCCGACATCGCCATCGTTGCGGGATTGGGCGCCATGCTGGGCCATCTGTTTCCGGTCTGGCTCCGCTTTCACGGCGGCAGGGGCGTCGCCACGGCGCTCGGCGTCATTCTTGCCCTGAGCTGGCAGGCGGGACTGGCGGCGTTGATGGTATGGATCGCTGTTGCGGCGCTGTTCCGCTACTCGTCGCTCGCCGCTCTGGTGGCGGCCGCCGCCGCACCGGTGATCGCCTGGTTCATCGCGACGCAGCAACTGGCCGAATTCTTCGCTTTGATCGCCGTCCTCGTCTGGATGCGGCATGCCGGAAATATCCGCCGGTTGATCCGCGGCGAGGAAAGCCGGATCGGGGCGAAATAGCGCGAAGATGGAAAAGAAGACGCTAACCGACACCGAACGCCGGGACTGGCTGCGCCTGTTCCGAAGCGAGAATGTCGGGCCAGCGACTTTCCTGCGGCTTATCGACCATTTCGACAACGCCGCCGACGCAATCGATGCTGCGCCCGACCTGTCGCGCCGAGGAGGCCGGAAGCGGGCTATCCGGATCGCAGGACTGGCTCAGACCGAAGACGAGATCGAAGCGCTCAATGCGATCGGCGGACGCATGATCGCCATTTGCGAACCGGACTATCCCGAAGCGCTGGCAGCGATTCACGATCCACCGCCGGTCCTCTCGGTGCTGGGAAATGCAGCCCGCCTGTCACGGCCATCGGTTGCCATTGTGGGCGCACGCAACGCCTCCGCGGCGGGACGAAAGATCGCCCGGCAATTCGCATTCGGCATATGCCGCGATGGCTTCGAGGTTATTTCCGGATTGGCCCGGGGAATCGATACGGCGGCCCATGGCGGCGCGCTGGACGCGGGCTTCAGCGCGACGACCGTGGCCGTCGTCGCCGGGGGAGTCGACGTGGGTTACCCGAAGGAGAATCAGGGTCTGTACGAGCGGATCGTCGAGAAAGGCGCCGTGATCGGCGAACAGCGCCTCGGCACGCAACCGACTGCCCGGCACTTTCCGCCGCGCAACCGGCTGGTCTCCGGGCTGTCCCTCGGCACGCTGGTTATCGAAGCGGCTTTGCGCTCTGGCTCTTTGATCACGGCGCGCATGGCGCTGGAACAGAGCCGGGAGGTTTTCTCCGTTCCCGGTTCGCCGCTCGATCCGAGATACAAGGGGACGAACGGTCTGATCCGCGACGGGGGGATCTTGGCGGAGACAGCCGACGATGTGACCTCGCACCTTCTGGCTGCCGCTGCGCCCAGGTTCGACCAACCAGAACAGCCACAGCTAAAGCTCCAACCGGTTGATTCCATAGGCGATTTGGACACAACACCGGTGCACGCCCAAATCGAGAATTTGCTGGGCCCTGTCGCGGTAAGTGTTGACGAACTGCTTCGCGAGTGCCAATTGTCACCCGCAACCGTCCTGACGGCATTGCTCGAACTGGAGCTCGCTGGACGTCTGGAACGGCACCCGGGAAACCGGGTTTCGTTGATTTCGTAAACCTTCCGGCAAGGCCCGGCGGGTAGCATCGCCGCTTCGGATGCGGTCCGAAGCACTTGTAAACTAATGAGTTTTGAGCGGCCATGGATGTAGTCGTCGTCGAGTCTCCCGCAAAAGCAAAGACCATCAACCGGTATCTCGGCAGCGATTTCACCGTGCTTGCCAGCTATGGGCATGTCCGGGATCTCCCGCCCAAGAACGGCTCTGTAGACCCCGACAGCGACTTTGATATGGTCTGGCAGGTCGGCTCGGATTCGGAGAAGCATCTGAATGCCATCGCCGAAGCGACTCGCGGTGCCGGAACGCTCTATCTGGCCACTGACCCTGACAGGGAAGGCGAAGCGATTTCATGGCACGTGCAGGAAGTTCTGGGCGACCGGAATGCTCTGGACGGCGTCGACGTACAGCGGATCGTATTCCACGAAATCACCAAGGACGCGATCCTTGAAGCGATCCAGCACCCGCGCGGTCTCGATGAACGGCTCGTCGAAGCCTATCTCGCGCGGCGGGGGCTGGACTATCTGGTGGGATTCACCCTGTCGCCGGTCCTGTGGCGAAAGTTGCCGGGCAGCCGGTCTGCGGGGCGCGTCCAGTCGGTTGCGCTCCGCCTGATCTGCGAACGCGAATCCGAGATCGAGAAGTTCATTCCGACCGAGTTCTGGACAGTAGAGGCCGATTTTGCGACCGCGGCGGGAAAGACGCTGACGTCTCGCCTGACCCATCTCGACGGACAGAAGCTGGATCGCTTCTCGCTCGCCAATGAGGATGACGCCAAACGGGCCGAGGCGGCGGTCAAGGCCGGCGATTTCAGCGTGATTTCGATCGAGCGGAAATCGGTCGCGCGTAACCCGTTGCCGCCCTTCATTACCTCTACCCTGCAGCAGGAAGCGTCACGCAAGCTCGGTTTTTCAGCCAGCCGGACGATGCGGGCGGCACAACGGCTTTACGAAGGCATCGATATCGGCGGAGAAACCGTCGGGCTGATCACCTATATGAGGACGGACAGCGTCCAAATGGCGCAGGAAGCCGTCACCGGATGCCGTTCGCTGATCGGTCGCCAGTTCGGCCCGGATTACGTGCCGGCTTCGCCCAATACCTACCGGACCCGTGCCAAGAACGCCCAGGAAGCGCATGAAGCGATCCGTCCGACCGACCCGTCTCGGACGCCGCAGGATGTCGGCGGTTACCTGGCCGAAGACGAGCGACGCCTTTACGAACTGATCTGGAAGCGCGCAATCGCCAGCCAGATGAACAAGGCGCAACTCGAACAGGTTGCGATTGATACCGCGGACGAACAGCGCAACACGATCCTGCGCGCGACCGGGTCGGTCGTAGTGTTCGACGGCTTTCTGAAGCTTTATCACGAAGACCGGGACGACCCGGCGGACGACGACAGCGATGCCGACCGCATCCTTCCGAAAGTGTCGGAGAACGAACGGCTATCGACCTCGGCAGTGCGCCCCGAGCAGCATTTTACCAAGCCGCCGCCCCGCTTCACCGAGGCAAGCCTGGTCAAGCGGCTTGAGGAGCTGGGGATCGGACGCCCGTCGACCTATGCCTCGATCATCTCGGTCCTTCAGGACCGGGATTACGTCCGGCTGGAAAGCAAGCGCTTCATTCCTGAGCATCGCGGCCGTGTCGTCACCGCATTTCTCGAGGGCTATTTCACGCGCTACGTCGAGTACGATTTCACCGCAAACCTGGAAGATACGCTCGATCGCGTCGCCGCCGGCGATGCCAACTGGAAGACCGTGCTCCGGGATTTCTGGGGGGCCTTCCACGAGAAGGTGGAGGAAACCAGCTCGCTCAAGATTTCCGATGTTATCGATACGCTCGATGCGGACCTGGGACCTCATTTCTTCCCGACGCGCGAAGACGGCTCGGACGCGCGCCAGTGCCCGGTCTGCAAATCGGGGCGGCTGGGACTCAAACTCGGGAGGGGCGGTCCCTTTATCGGCTGCAGCAACTATCCGGACTGCGGCTATACACGCCCTCTGTCGGTTGTAACCGGCGATGACGACGACGATGCCGCCATGGTCTTTCCGATACAGCTTGGCGATGACCAGGAAAGCGGCAAGCCGGTCTCGCTGCGCAAGGGGCCGTTCGGCTGCTATGTGCAGCTCGGCGAAGCGGAAGGCAAGGGCAAAAACCAGATCAAGCCGAAGCGCGCAACACTGCCTAAATCGCATGCGCCGGGCGAGGTTACGCTCGAAATCGCCCTGGCGCTGCTCGCCCTCCCCCGAACGATCGGCGACCATCCTGAAACCGGCAAGACAATCGCCGCCGGAATTGGCCGGTTCGGCCCCTATCTCCGCTATGACGGCGGGTATGTCTCCCTGGGACCGGACGAGGACGTGCTCGCCATCGGCCTCAACCGCGCCGTGACGCTGATCAACGAAAAACCGCCTAAGAAAAGCGGCGCTTCGACAGCGCTTCGCGAACTCGGCCCTCACCCTGACGACGGCAAGCCGGTCGGCGTCTACAAGGGGCGCTACGGGCCTTATGTTAAACATGGCAAGATCAACGCCTCCCTGCCGAAGACCTCTACCGAAGAAAGCGTCACGCTCGACGAGGCCGTTGGGCTGCTTGCGGCGCGGGCTGCCAAGAAGGGGCCCGCAAAGAAGGGGGCTGCCAAGAAGTCCGCGGCGCGCAAGAAAGCCGCCGGAAAGAAGACAGCGGCCCGCAAGAACACCCCGAAGGCAAAAGCTGCCGCCAAAACGGCTGACGCCTGAGCAGCCCACCCATGGCGAAGCCCCGGGGCACCGGCATCCTTCCGTCCCGGGACGAATTGCTCGAATTCATACGCGGGCAGCGCACGCCCTTAGGCAAGCGAGAGATCGCACGCGAATACCGGTTGCAGGCGACCGACAGACCCGCCCTCTCCGAAATGCTCGACGCCCTTGAAGAGAACGGCGACATCCACCGCGCCCGCAACCGACGGTACAGCGCCGGGCGAAAGATCCCGTCGGTCTGCGTTCTGGAAGTCACCGGGCTGGACCGCGACGGCGAACCGGTCCTCGCCATCGCAGGCCGCGACGCCGGCGCAGCCTCACCCCGTATTCACCTCGCGCGCGGCAAACAGCGAGGCCGCGCACCGGGTATCGGGGACCGGGTTCTCGCCCGGATGGACCGCAAGAGCGAGAACTATTACGTCGCGCACATCATGCGGCGTCTGGAATCCCGCCCCGCCAGTATTTTCGGGATATTCAGGAAGAGTCCGTCAGGCGGCCAGATCGAACCGGCCAGCCGCAAGCTGAAGACCCATTTTCATGTCGATACCGACGACGTGGGGAGCGCCGAAGACGGGGAGTTCGTCACCGCTGACGTCCTCCCAGGCCGACAGTTCGGCATGCCGACCGCTTCGATTACGGGCCGCATCGGCGCGGCCGACGACCCTGGCGCCATTACGCAGCTGTGTATCGCGGAAAACGATATCCCCGTAGATTTTTCGCAGGAGGCCCAGGCAGAAGCCGACGATGCCGAGGCCGCGCCGATGGGCGCGCGTACAGACCTGCGCGAACTGCTCCTGATCACAATCGACGATGCTACAGCCCGCGATTTCGACGACGCTGTCTGGGCCGAACCGGACCCCGATCCCGACAACAAGGGCGGCTGGCATCTTATTGTCGCGATTGCCGATGTCGCCTGGTACGTGCGTCCCGGCAACGCGCTCGATAGAGCGGCGGAGACACGCGGCAATTCGGTCTATCTGCCGAATCGGGTCGTTCCGATGCTTCCCGAAGCGCTATCCAACGAATGGTGTTCCCTGAAACCGGGCGAGGACCGCCCCTGTCTGACGGTCGACATGTGGATCGACGCCGGCGGCCACAAGCTTCGCCACAGGTTCGGTCGCGCCATGATGCGGTCCGCCGCCCGCATGACATACGACCGCGTCCAGGCTCTTCACGACGGCAAACGCGACACGGACAGCCCTGATTTGCCGGAAGGGCTGCTCAACGCGCTGTATGGCGCCTACCGCGCGCTCCTGAAAAAGAGGAAGGAACGGGGCGCTATCGACCTGGACATGCCGGAAAGACGCATATCCATCGGCGAAAACGGAAAGATCGAAGGCGTCGAGACGCGCGTTCGGCACGATAGCCACAGGCTGATCGAGGAATTCATGATCCTCGCCAATGTCAGCGCCGCGGAAACGCTGCAACAGACCGGCCAGCCCTGTATGTACCGGGTCCACGACGATCCCTCCGCCGACCGGGTGGAAGCCCTGCGGCGCTTTCTGGGAACGATCGGCCTGTCGCTCGGCGGCGGACAGGCAGTCCGCCCGCGCCATTTCGCCCAGCTCGTGTCCCGTCTCAAGGACCGCAAGGACGCGGACGCCATTCAGGACTCGATTCTCCGCTGTCAGGCGCAAGCGGTCTACAGCCCGGACAATCTTGGTCATTTCGGGCTGGCGCTGCGAGACTATGCACATTTCACGTCGCCAATTCGTCGTTATTCCGACCTGCTGGTTCATCGCGCGCTGATAAAGGGACTGCGCCTGGGTGACGGGGCGTTGCCGCCCAAAGCCGGCAAAAGGTTCGAAGAGATCGGCGCACATATCTCCATGACCGAACGGCGGGCCATGGCGGCGGAACGCGATGCGTTCGACCGTCTCGCCACGCTCTTTCTGTCGGATCGGGTGGGCGCACAGTTTTTCGCCCGGGTAACCGGCGTGGAGCGTTTCGGGCTCTTCGTCGAAATCGACGAGTACGGCGTCAGCGCCCTGCTCCCCGTTTCTCTGTTGGGCAACGAACGGTTCGAGTTCGACGCGGGACGTCTCTCGCTGACCGGACAGACAAGCAAGAAACGCTATACCGCCGGCGACCGGATGGAAGTCCGGCTGTCGGAAGCGGATACCGTAACGGGCCGTCTGGCAGTGGAACCCGTGAACGGCGAGCGGCAGGGCGGCGAGAATATCCGTGGTCGGAGCAGAAACCGCCCGGGGAAACAGCCGGTTCGAGGCAGGCGGGGGAGAAAACACGGTCGATGACAGGCTGCGTCAGACGCCTTGATTCCAAGGTCGGAGGCGCTCAGGATACTTCCATGAAACGGCATTCTTCCGCGAAGCAGGCCAGCGGCGTCCGCTCAAAACCGACGCGCGGCGTCATCGTCGGCGCGATCGTTTCGCTGCTTGGCGGCTGCGCGACACCTGTATTCGAGGCCGGCGGCGACCCGGGAGACCGCAGGGTCTTTTCAGTCGCTCTCAAGAACCTGAAGGACAGATATATCGACGAGATCGATACCGGGAAAACCATGACCAGCGGACTGGCGCAACTGGCGTCGATCGACGACCGGCTGGCGATTTTCCAGGCCGACGGCGCCGTCAGGGTCGTGTTCGATGGCAACGTCATCTCCGAATATCCCTCACCCGAATCCGGCGAAATAGATGACTGGGCCGTTCTTGGGGCCGCTGCAATTCGCGATGCGCGCGCCGCCTCCAGCGAAATTGGCGCTGAAGGTCAGGACGGTATTTACCGGACAGTCTTCAAAGGCCTGATCGACGATCTCGACCGGTATTCGCGATATCTTTCTCCGGACGCCGCAAGCCGAAGCCGCGCCACCCGGGACGGATATGGCGGCATTGGCATTACGGTCGAGGCGGATGACGGCGATTTTGTCATCAGGCAGGTCCTATCGGACACGCCGGCTGAAAAGGCCGGCCTCAGGTCGCGCGACAGAATAACCGGGATTGACGGCAAGCCTGTACTTAGCCTGTCACTTAACGACGTCCTGGCCATGTTACGCGGCAATATAGGCGATGCCGTCCGTATCACCGTCATACGTCCGGACAGCGCCTTGCCGGTCGATCACGAGGTTGTTCGTGATCATATCGTCCCTCCCAGCGTTACAACCCGCCGAAAGGATGGCGTACTGGAGATTTCGGTCAGCATCTTCAATCAGGGAACGGTCGGCGCAGTACGCCGTTCTATCGTGGATGCCGTCCGTAAGCTCGGCTCGAAACTGACCGGCATTGTTCTCGACCTGAGGAACAATCCGGGAGGCCTTCTGGATCAGGCGATCGCCGTGGCCGATCTATTTCTCGAGCAGGGGCGCATCGTCTCGACCACAGGACGGCATCCCCGCAGCAACCAGATTTTCGACGCCACTCCGGGCAGGATCCTCGCGGATACACCCATGGCGGTCCTGATCAATGGGCGTTCGGCTTCCGCGGCGGAAATCGTAGCTGTCGCCCTGCGCGACTCGGGCCGGGCCGTCGTAATCGGCTCCACGTCTTTCGGCAAAGGCACGGTACAGACAATCGTACGCCTTCCGAACAAGGCTGAAATGAACATCACCTGGGCCAGAATACTCGCTCCAACAGGCCAGACGCTCGCATCACAGGGAATTGTGCCGGCCGTCTGCACCAACCTGTCTGCGGAAAAGCTGGAGGTCCTCCGAAAATCCCTGTCCGACAGATCCAACCCGGACAACGTCCGCACTGCGCCGGGATTCGCCATACAAAGGCAGCTTTCCCATTTTTCCGCCGACCGTCGCCGGGCCTGTCCGCCGTCGAGCACGAGGCAGGACGACGATATCGACATAGCGAGACTGCTGCTTTCGAACGGAACGGCATACGCCATCGCGGTCGCGGAGCCGGGGCCAGCCGTCGCAGAACGCTAGAAACTTGACAGCGGAGCGGCACGCAGTATGTTGCGCGGCTGAAAGCAAATTTTCGTCCAAGGACTGTTTGGCATGGCAAAAGCAAATTCGATCCAGATCCGCCTCGTGAGCAGCGCCGACACAGGCTACTACTACATCACCCGCAAGAATCCGCGGACCCTGACCGAGAAGATGGAGAAGCGCAAATACGACCCGGTCGCGCGCAAGCACGTCGTCTTCAAGGAAGCAAAAATCAAGTAGAAACGCCGGCAGGAATTACCTGCGTTCTAACGAAAACCGCCGCGATGACCGCGGCGGTTTTTTATTTGGCGGCTCTCCCGCAAGGGTGCAGTTTGAGTCGGTTCGGGGGCAGGCCGCAAGTTCCCAATCGTCAGTTTTGCCCGACCGCCGCGCTGGAAATTCCTGAATCCCGTTCTGCAGCCGCCGCGGCAACGACTCGATTGCGGCCCGCATTCTTTGCATCGTAAAGCGCCCGGTCCCCTCTTTGAATCAACTCATCGAGACTTTCCTGGCCGGCTACAGCCGTAGCGACGCCGATCGATACGGTAACGGCTATATCATCGATAGGGCCTGAAACCGGGACAGGCGTCGCCGATACTTGCATACGAAGCCTTTCCGCTGCCGATAGGGCCGCATCCTGGGACGAATCGGTCAGCAGGACGATGAACTCTTCGCCCCCGTAACGGACAGCGGTATCGAAGCCGCGGACATCATTCTGGACGCGCTTGGCGATGCTCTGAAGAACCTGATCGCCGGTATCGTGACCGAACTGGTCGTTTATCAGCTTGAAATGATCGACGTCGATTACGAGAACCGAGATGGGTTTGCCGGCAGCGCCGAGCCGGTCGCAAACGCGTGCAAAATGCGATTCAAGATAACGCCGGTTATACATGCCGGTCAGGCTGTCTGTAACGGCAGCATTGACGCTATAGGTAAAGTTGTCCCGAAGGCGATCCTCGTAGCGTTTGCGACGGATCTGAGTCCATGACCTGGCGATGAGTTCATCATGTTCGATGGGACGGACGAGGTAGTCATTGATGCCAAGTTCCAGCGCCTTTGCCAGCCGCTCGGTGTCCGATCCCGCCAAAGCGAGCAGAATTGGCTTTGTCCTCCATTCCGGCTGCGACCGAAGCTGCGAGCAGAACCTCAGCGCGTCGCCGCTGCTTTCCCCGTCGGACAGGAGAACGAGATCGAAATCGTCTGCCGAGGCCTGTTCAAGCGCCTCCTCGCCGGTCTCGACGACCGTTACGCTATGCCCCTGATCGGCTAGCGTCTTGCCGACGGACTCACGGTCCGCCATGCCATCTCCGATCAACAGGACCGAGCCCGGCGCCTTCTCGTCGACGACAGGACACATAGAAGACGAAACGCCGAGTTCCACGGCCGTAGCTTCCCGCGCGCGCCATTCGTCGCTGGCCCGTTTCAGGCGCACCAGAGAACGAATTCGAGCAAACAGGGCGATATCGTTGAGCGGCTTTGTCAGAAAATCGTCCGCCCCCGCTTCCAGGCCTCGCACACGGTCACTGACTTCATCAAGCGCCGTAACCATAACCACGGGAATATGCGCCGTGTCGGGATCCCCCTTTATGGCTTCGCATACCTGGTAACCGTCCATTCCAGGCATCATGACATCCAGCAGAACAATATCGGGGTTGTGCTCGCGAACGGCCCTGAGCGCCTCAGGACCGTTGCTCGCAGTGACGACTTCGTAATACTCGACAAGCAGTTTCGCTTCGAGAAGCTTTACGTTTACCGGCAGGTCATCGACGACAAGGATGCGGGCGGTCATAGGCAATTACCCCGTAAAAATCGGGTCAGAGAATGACTTTCTCAATTGTTTCCAGGAATGACGTCACGGAAATCGGCTTGGCGATATAGGCCTCGCATCCGCCGTCCCTGATCTTTTCCTCGTCGCCCTTCATCGCGAAGGCGGTTACGGCGATCACCGGAATCGATTTCAGCTCATCGTCTTCCTTGATCCATTTTGTTACCTCCAGCCCGGACACTTCGGGAAGCTGGATATCCATCAGAATCAGGTTCGGTCGGTACTTGCGCACCAGTTCAAGCGCTTCACGACCGTCTTTCGTCTGAAACGTTTCATAGCCATGAACTTCAAGCAGATCATGGAAAAGCTTCATATTCAGCTCATTGTCCTCGACGATCAGGATTTTTTTCTGTCACCCATGATTTCCATCCCCTATGCGTTTCGACCCGATTCAAACTCATTGGGCTAATTTCCTGCCGCTCGCCAGACCGGCGTCAGTTTTGCGAAAACATGTCAGTAGAATACCCTTAAAAAGGTTAAAAAGAAGTGATCAACGTCACTCGAAGGCTAGGGAATCTGCGGCATGCCCGCTACGGTACCTACCATACGCGGGCGACACAGGAAAAATCGCCGTTCGATCAGCCTGTAAGGGAGGGAAAATGCGGATTGGCGTCGACCTAGGCGGCACCAAAACTGAATTCATTGCCCTGTCTGACTCCGGAGAAATCCTGCAGCGGTTTCGACACCCCACTTCAGCGGAAGATTACTTCGGTACGGTCGACGCCATCCGGGCGGGCGTCGAACGGCTGGAATCCCGGCTGAATGAGGCCGGAACCGTCGGTATCGGCATTCCGGGTTCGATCTCTCCCGCTTCGGGGCTGGTTCGCAATGCGAATTCGACCTGGCTCAATGGTAAGGACCTCGGCGAGGATCTTTCCGCAGCCCTCCAACGCGAAGTTCGCCTCGCCAATGACGCCAACTGCTTTGCCCTGTCAGAATCGGTTGACGGCGCAGCACGGGAAGCTCGAACCGTGTTTGGCGTAATTCTTGGAACAGGTGTCGGCGGAGGCATCGCGATCGACGGCGAAATTCTTCCGGGAAGAAACCTCATCGCCGGCGAATGGGGACACAACCCCATTCCGCAAGAAAGCCCCCAGGCTGGACTGAAAGCGCGTCAGTGCTGGTGCGGCAGGCAAAACTGCATCGAGACCTGGTTGTCGGGGCCGGCGCTGGAACGAACCTTTGCGGAAGCAACGGATCAACGCCTGACAGCTTCCGAGATCGCGTCGCGCGCAGACGCCGGCGATCAGGGCGCCGAGCGGATCATGGCGGATTACGAACATCTACTTGCTTCCGCTTTGTCCGCAGTGATCAACATTATTGATCCGGACGCGATCGTCCTGGGGGGCGGGCTATCGAACATCCGGCGCCTGTACCGGACAGTACCGGCGATCTGGGCCCAGCGGGTGTTTTCCGACGCTGTCGACACGGAACTTGTGCCGCCTGTACACGGAGATTCGAGCGGGGTCCGAGGCGCGGCATGGCTCTGGAAGGATAAGGAAACACGCGAAGCGAGGTAAAACGGCTTTTCCTGCCGTCTATCCGGAGCCGCACTCCGCTCGCGGATAAATCTCAAGCTTCGACAGGGTCGCACGAACCAGAAAATCTGAAAAATCCATGATCAGGCGGTCGGAAACACCATTTTCGAACAGCATCATGGTGGTCTCATGGCTCGGGTCCGGTTCCCGCTTTTCTGACTTGAAATAGGCCAGGCCGACCGGCCAGCGGCGCAACCCTTTCAGAGCCGGGTCGACGGGGGCTGATTGCGAAGGGCCGGCGGACTCGCTGTCCCCCCCACGACCAACAACCGCGTTCACGAGATAGAGCGAATCCGTATCCATCCCGTCGAAAACCGGAACAGCCAGAAATATCGGCGGTTTGCGGGACGCTGCGGCGGCAAGAATGGCCTGACCGTGCGCAACGGGAAAAAGCGTACCCGGCGGCAGATCGATTTCGCGCCTGGCAGGCGCGGTGAAAACCGCCTTGCCGCCGGAACCGTCCGCCGCAACGCCCGCGGATCCTTCGACCTTTTCCAGTTCGCGCCCGTTAGCCCGATTGAGTACGTTGAAACGGTATTGCCTGCCGTCGCGCGATTCCCATGTGGTCGCCGCTGTCGAAAGGCGGACTGTCCCGGTTTCCGGTTGGGAAACGTTGATGAACGAGCGGTATTCGAACGTCCAGCCGCTGCAGCTGTGCTGCCATTCTATGGAAATCTTGCCGGACACGCCGGAAACGCCGCCGTCTGGAGCGGACTTAAGCGCGACGTCATAAAGAGCGCGATGGGGCATTGACTGGGCAGCGTTCGCGACATCCATCGCGAGCGCAAAAACTGCCAGACATGCCAGAAACCCAGACAAACCGCGCACGGAATACTCCCCGGCGCCCCAGACTGCGCCTTACCATTCGATCGACAGTATCCCACGCAGAAATACGCCTGCAAGGTGCGATACACGCCCCAGCCCTACCGGCAGGAACTGCACCGGAGGCAGATTCTGCCCACCCGATACAAAATAAGATATTGATTTTTATAGAATATTATTTGGCACACCGATTGCATGTGTGAATCGACAACACGCAAAAACCCAGAATCGCCGGAAAGGACCGTACATACAGATGGATACGACAATAGCGATGGGGTTCCCGGGGAACCCCTGCCTCACCGAAACCGGCCTTATCTCCCGTATCGGCGCGCTGACAGAGCGTCTCTTGCGCGACCTGCCCCGAGATGAAAGCGGCCGGCAGAAGGCGCTCCTTGAACGCGCGCTCAAATATGCCGCCGAAACCGAACAGCGCATGGCGGAGCAGCAAAGCCGGATCGCGGAGCTGGAAAGTCTGTCGAGTACGGATCCGATGACAGGCCTTCTGAACCGCCGTGGTTTTGAACACGAACTTGGAATCGCGCTCGCACGATCCCGCCGATACGGGGAGATTGGCGTTATCGCCTATTGCGACCTCGATAATCTCAAGACGGTCAACGACGCGCTGGGCCACTTTGCCGGCGATGAACTCGTCAAATGCGCCGCCGATACGTTGATCGGGACCGTTCGGGATCTCGACATTGTCGGCCGCCTTGGCGGCGACGAGTTCGCCGTCGTTCTCGTCAATACGAGCTGGAAGAACGGCGCCCGCCGGATGAGAACGCTTCAATGGCGCCTCGACAGCGCCGGTATCGTGTATCGCGGCAACGACCTGCCGCTGCAGGTCAGTATGGGGATAGAACCCTACGGCCCGCAGGACGATGTCGAAGACCTTATTCATCGAGCCGATATGGCCATGTACTACAACAAGCGACGCAAGCAGTCCGTGCATCGGGATGTAAAAACGGCGGCCGAATAGGCCGCCGCTTTTTTGTCACCACCAAGGCGGTTAGTTCCCCGCACCTTTCCCGGCGGTTTTCTTTCGCCGCTCCGAAACTTTTTGCGGAATGACGCGATCGAGGCTGACACAGGACGCGTCCTGCATCCAGGAGGGGCAGACGCGGAGTACGGCCATCTTGTCTGTTCCGGCTCCTCCTACCCGGTCGCGCTCGCTGTCGGCATTTGCGAACGGAAACAGCCCGACGGTCACGCGATAATGGACCTCGCCGTCAACAACGGTACTAGAGATCGACGCTTTTCCGGGTGAGGCAAGCCGCGCCCTTTTTGTCGCTTCGCCAAGCTCCCGAAATGTCCCGACATGAAATGTCCATCGGTCGTCAACCTTTGTACGGGGTATCCAGCGGTGCCGGCGGACAGGGCGCGTATTTTCAGTCGTCTTCGCTACTGTGGACGGCTGCTCCTCCTTCTTCGCCTGCTTCCTGTCCTTGCAGGCCTTTCCGCGGGTCAGCCCCTCGATCAGTTCGCAATCCTTGTCGACGGCGGCAGAAACGATCTGGTCCGACGCGGATTTACCGGTAGCGATGACGCTTGCGCCTTCGATTGCGATCCCTGCAAGACCGATGGCGCCGGGTACGGCGCAACCGGCCAGCAAGGGCGACAGCATCAATATTCCGGCGAGTCTCATCGTTCCCGCTTTCCAGCCAGCGTGTTGCGGTATGGGATGAGTATGCCGTCAATCCTTCAAGAAAGGATGAACGCCGACCGACCGTTGAAATAATTTCCTGAGAGAAATCAGCGGCTTAAAACCGCGTCCGGTCAAACTCTCAGGCTTTTTCCGGCGGCTTTACAACCCGGATATGCAGCTCTTCCAGCCGATCGTCGCTGACCGGCGCCGGGGCCGCCATCATCAGGTCCTGCGCCTGCTGGGTCATCGGGAACAATGTCACTTCACGAATGTTCTGTTCGCCCGCCAGCAGCATGACGATCCGGTCGATCCCAGGCGCCGAGCCGCCATGCGGCGGCGCGCCGTATTTCAGTGCGTTCAGCATGCCGCTGAAACGCGTTTCGACCTCTTCCTGATCGTAACCGGCGATCGAAAACGCCTTGTACATGATTTCCGGCAAATGGTTCCGGATCGCGCCGCTGGAAAGCTCCACGCCGTTACAGACGATGTCATACTGGTAGGCCAGCACGTCGAGCGGGTCTTTCGTCTCGAGCGCTTCCAGCCCGCCCTGCGGCATCGAGAACGGATTATGGCTGAACTCGATCTGCCCGGTACGCTCGTCGAGCTCATACATCGGGTAATCGACGATCCAGCAGAACTCGAACCGGCCTTCGTCGATCAGCTCGAGCTGTTCGCCGATCTGGGTCCGCGCCTGCCCCGCAAAAGCCACGAACTGTTTCGGCACACCGGCCACGAAGAAGACCGCGTCGCCGTCCTGCAGACCGAGTTCAGTGCGTAGCTGCTCTGTGCGTTCCTCGCCGATATTGCGGGCGAGCGGCCCTGCCCCTTCGCCCTCGCGGAAGAAGATATAACCGAGACCTGGCTGGCCTTCCTTCTGCGCCCAGCTGTTCATCCGGTCGCAGAACGCGCGCGAGCCCCCGCCGGGCGCGGGAATCGCCCACACCTGGACATTCTCGTCCTTCTCGATCATGCCGGCGAAGATCTTGAAGCCGGAACCGCGGAAGATGTGCGTTGCGTCGCTCATCTCGATGGGGTTGCGCAGATCCGGCTTGTCGGAACCGTACTTGCTCATAGACTCGGCGTAAGGAATACGCCGGAACGGCGTCGGCGAAACGGCGCGCCCGTCGGCAAATTCCTCGAACACGCCGTGCAGTACCGGCTCAAGCGCGGCGAATACATCGTCCTGGGTGACAAACGACATCTCGACATCAAGCTGATAGAACTCGCCCGGCGACCGGTCGGCACGCGCATCCTCATCCCGGAAGCAGGGCGCGATCTGGAAATACCGGTCGAACCCGGCGACCATGATGAGCTGCTTGAACTGCTGCGGCGCCTGCGGCAGCGCATAGAACTCTCCCGGATGCAGCCGGCTGGGCACCAGGAAATCGCGCGCGCCCTCAGGCGACGTCGAGGTCAGGATCGGCGTCTGGAACTCGGTAAAGCCCTGCTCCACCATACGGCGGCGTATGGACGAAATTACCGAAGACCTGAGCGTGATATTGCGGTGAATGCGGTCCCGCCGAAGATCGAGGAACCGGTAGCGAAGCCGGGTTTCCTCGCCGTAATCCTCATCCGAATTGACCTGAAGCGGCAGCGGCGCGGCCGGACCGAGAATTTCGACTTCCGCGACCTGAAGTTCGATCTCGCCGGTCGGCAGGTTCGGATTGATGGTCTCGTCGTCGCGCCGGACGATCTTGCCGGTAACGCAGATGACGGATTCGAGACGCACGCCTTCCAGAACCGGAAAAACGTCGCTGGAGACGTCGACAACGCACTGGGTCAGCCCGAAATGGTCCCGCAGGTCGATGAACAGCAGATTGCCGTGGTCGCGCTTGCGATGGACCCAGCCCGAAAGTCGGGCGGTCTCGCCCGCATTGTCAATTCTCAACTCGTTGCAATTATGGCTTCTGTATCGATGCATCTGGGATTACCGGCTGTTCGGAGGTGGGCGCGATGAGCCCGGGAAAGGCCATGGAACGCCCTGTTCTGTCAAGTATGTTGCGTCACTGACCAGCTGTCGCGAACGCGTTCCTGTCGGATAACGGGCATGATAGTTTGTTTTAAACGTAATTCGGACTACCGGGTCGATCATGAGCCAAAAGCGAAAACTTCACTTCAACGCCTTCATGCGCCCCGCCACCATCCATACCGGCGGCTGGCGCTATCCTGGCTCCTATGCGGACGCCAATTTCAATCTCAACCATATCGTCCATTTTGCGCAAAGGCTCGAAGAGGGGAAATTCGACACCTTCTTCATGGCCGACCATCTGGCCTTGCTCAACATGCCGATCGAGGCGCTGCAGCGGTCCGCGACCCCTACATCATTCGAGCCGCTGACGCTGTTGTCCGCGCTCGCGATGATGACGAAGGATCTCGGGCTGATTGCAACCGCCTCGACGACCTATGACGCCCCTTATCACATCGCCCGCCGGTTTTCCTCGCTCGATCATATCAGCGGCGGCCGGGCAGGCTGGAATATCGTGACCACGTCCAACCCGAACGCGTCGAAGAATTTCGGCATGGACGAGCAGATGGAGCACGACGAGCGCTACGCCCGCGCGCGCGAATTTTACGATGTCGTCACAGGACTCTGGGACAGCTGGGCCGACGACGCCTTTATCCGCGACCAGGAAAGCGGGATTTTCATGGATCCCGAAAAGATGCATGTCCTGAATCACGAGGGGCAATATCTCAAATCGCGCGGGCCGCTAAACATCGCCCGACCGATTCAGGGCTGGCCGGTCATCGTTCAGGCCGGCGCCTCCAACGCCGGACGACAGGTTGCCGCCGAAATCGCCGACGCCGTCTTTACCTCGCAGCCGACCATCGATCACGCCCGCGAATATTACGGCGAAGTCAAGAAGCGGGCGAAAGCGGCGAGACGCAATCCCGACCATGTCATCATCCTGCCTGCCTGCATGGTGATCGTTGCCGATACGCTGGAAGAGGCGAAGGCGAGGCGGGCAAAGCTCGATTCGCTCGTACATTACGAGAGCGCCATCGCTTCGCTTTCGATCGCGCTGGGAACCAACGCCTCCGAATTCGACCCCGACGGCCCTCTGCCGCCGATTCCGGAAACCAATGCCGGGCAGTCGAGCCGCGAAAAGGCCATCAAGATCGCCGAGGAGGACGGGCTGACGGTCCGTCAGCTCGCGCAACGTATGGGCGGGCATTCGAGCCTTTGCCTGATGGGCCCGCCGGAGATGGTCGCCGACCAGATGGAGGAATGGCTGACCACGGGCGCGTGCGACGGGTTTACGATCCAGTTCCCCTATCTGCCGGGCGGGCTCGACGATTTCGTCGATCGGCTGGTGCCGGAACTGCAGAAGCGCGGCATCTACCGCGAAAAGTACGAAGGCAAAACATTGCGCGAGAATCTCGGCCTGCCGCGGCCCGAGAACCGGTTTTTCAGGGCTGACTAAGCCGTGCGCCAGCGGACCGTCGCCTCGGTTTTGCTTGGAATCGGCTGTCTGCTGAGTGCGCATTCCAGCGGGGCCGAAACGACGCGCGGCCTCGATCCCGCCCTCCTCAACCGGGCGTTCGAGCATGCCGCCGGGCAGAAGCGCCTGCACGCGCTGATCGTCGCACGCGACGGAAAAATCATGCGCGAACGCGCTTTTCGCGGCCCGGGCCTCAACCGTCCCACGAATATCAAATCGGCATCCAAATCGATAATTTCGGCGCTTGTTGGCATCGCCATCGACCGGGGCGTCATCGAAGGGTCGGACCAGCCTGCTTCCGCCTTCCTTGCCGAGTACATGCCCCGGAATGGCGATCCCCGCCTGAGGCGCATTACCGTCGGCAACCTCCTGTCGATGCAAGCGGGGCTGGAGCGGACGTCGGGACGCAATTACGGGCGCTGGGTGCAAAGCCGCGACTGGGTGCGCCACGCGCTCTCACGCCCGTTCGCCGACGAACCGGGCGGCTCGATGCTTTATTCCACCGGCAGTACGCACCTTCTGTCGGCGATCCTGACGAAGGCTGCGGGGCGCAGCACGCTGGCGCTGGCGCGCGACTGGCTGGGCGAACCTCTCGGGATCGATATTCCGGCCTGGGAACGCGATCCGCAGGGCATCTATCTCGGCGGCAATAACATGCTGCTGTCGCCGCGCGCGCTGCTGCGCTTCGGAGAGCTGTACCGCAATGGCGGTCTGCATGACGGCAAGCAGGTGCTGTCGGAAGGCTGGATCAGGAAATCCTGGGAAACCCGCACGCATTCGCGCTTTTCGGCGCACCCGTACGGATACGGCTGGTTCAAGACCGGTTTTTGCGGCCATACGGCGCCGTACGCACGCGGTTTCGGCGGTCAGTTCGTCTATGTCATCCCATCGCTGGGTATGACGGTCGTCATCACATCCGACCGTTCCGCACGAACCCGGATCGGGGGCTATCGGGACAGGCTCACTTCTCTGATGCGCGACGACCTCGTTCCTGCCGCGATCAAGGCCGACGGCGGCGTCTGCATTCCCGCAGAACAGAAGCGCCGCTTCCGTCCGATGGACAAATCCTATATAGCACCGCCATGTCCATGATCACCGACACCGGTGCGCTGGCTTCGTTTTGCGAGCGCGTGAGCCAGTCCGACTTCGTCACTGTCGACACCGAATTCATTCGCGACAGAACCTACTGGCCGAAACTTTGCCTCGTTCAGCTTGCGGGCGAGGAAGAATTCGCCGCCGTCGACGCTCTGGCGGACGGAATCGACCTCGCGCCGATGCTGGAACTGATGAGCGATCGCTCCGTCCTCAAGGTCTTCCATGCCGCGCGCCAGGATTTCGAGATTTTCTACCGGCTGATGGGCGAATTACCGGCCCCGGTTTTCGATACGCAGGTCTCGGCGATGGTCTGCGGGTTCGGCGACCAGGTGGGGTACGAAACCATCGTCTCAAAGCTCGCACGACAGCAAATCGACAAATCGATGCGGTTCACCGACTGGCAGCGCCGCCCTCTCAGCGACAAACAGATCGAATATGCTCTGGCCGATGTCACCCATCTCCGCGTGGTATTCGAAAAGCTGAGAGCCAAACTGGATGAGAACGGCCGGGAGGAGTGGGTCGCAGACGAGATGGCCGGCCTGACCAGCGACGATCTGTACCGGTTCGACCCGCGCGAAGCCTGGCAGCGGATCAAATCGCGTAATCCGAAACCGCGCTTTCTGGCAATCCTGCGCGAAGTCGCCGCATGGCGTGAAGAAGAAGCGCAGAAACGCGACCTGCCGCGAAACCGGATCGCACGCGACGATGCTCTCCTCGAGCTTGCCTCGCATCGGCCCAAAACCGAAAAGGATCTGGCCAACCTGCGCGGCCTCAACAAGGGGCAGACCCAGGGCCATATCGGAAAAGCTATACTGGACGCGGTTGCAAGGGGCGTCGAGCTGCCCGACGAGGAATGTCCTGACGTCGGGCGTTCGCGTCAGCCGACAGCACCGGTCGGCCCTTCTATCGACCTGCTGAAAGTGCTCGCCAAGCTGAAGAGCGAGGAATATGGCGTCGCGCAGCGTTTGATCGCCAATACCGCCGACCTTGAGGCCATCTCGTCAGATGACAATGCCGATGTACCGGCGCTCAGTGGCTGGAGGCGTGAACTGTTCGGCAACGATGCGCTGGCGCTCAAGAACGGTCGCCTTGCGCTGACCGCCAACGGTAAAAATATCAAGGTTGTCGACCTTTAACCGTCTTCGGGAAAGTCGAGTACCGAGCGGACGAATGGAACAGTGATCGGGCGTTTCCGAGAGAGCGCCTGCCTGTCGAGAATTTCGACAAGAGCACTCGCGGCGTCGAAACTTCTCTCCATCCGAGGCAGAAGGAACGATACGACTTCGGGCCGGATCCTGACCTGACGATCGGAGAACAGCTTGACGAGAACGCCGCCAAGCAGTTCGTCGTCGGGCTGACCGATCACCGCCACGGGCGCAGTTCGCAATCGCGACGCCAGATCGGCCAGGGATATCCCCCAGCGCGCCGGCGGCGTCTGCCCCGTCAGGAGCAGACTGCCGCCAAATTCGGCGATCCGGTTATAAAGGTGCAACAGGCCTTCCTGGTCGGGCGTCTTGTCGGCGGGATCAACGAGCCAGTGCCGGTTTTCGGGCGAAACGTCGTGCATCGCGTCCCCGACATCGGCGGCGTCAATCCGGTTCCCGCCCGAGCGTTCCTGCCAGACGGCGGCCAGATGCGACTTTCCGCTGTCCGGCGCGCCCGAAATCGCCAGCGCGGGAGACGGCCAGTCTGGCCAGCGGTCGATCCAGTCGACAGCCTCCCGGTTGCACGGCGCCACCAGAAAGTCCTCGCGCTCAAGGGCCGGGCGATGCCCAAGATCGAAAAATAGCTGTCGGCTATGGGCTGTCCTGACCATCAGGTCGATTCAGGGTCGTCTTCCGATGCCGAAACCGACGATCCGGAATAGGCCCCGCTTTCCTTGTATTTTCTGAGCCCGAAACGGCCAAGTACGCCAATCACCGCAGCGGTCGGCACGGCCAGCAGTATCCCGGTAAAACCGAACAGGGTGCCGCCGGCGAGCAGAGCGAAAATAATCCACACTGCGTGAAGCCCTACCTTCTCGCCGACCAGTTTCGGCGTGATGAAATTTCCTTCGAGAAACTGCCCGACGGCGAAGACGCCCGCGACCATCGCAATCGGCTGCCATTCGCCGAACTGCGCAACCGCAACGCCAAGCCCGACGCAAAGCCCGACGATCATTCCGAAATAGGGCACGAAAGAGATAAGGCCGGCAACGACGCCAATCGCCAGTCCGAAATCCAGACCGACCATTGTCAGCCCCAATGCATAGAACGCGCCAAGCAGCAGACAGACCGAGAACTGTCCCCTGATGAAGCCGGAGAGCACCTCATCAATCGCCGCGACCTGTTCGCGAATTGTGTCCGCATGTTTTCTCGGAAGCCAGTCATCGACAGCGGAGACAATCAGATCCCAGTCCCTGAGCAGGTAGAACATTACGATCGGCGTGATAACCATCAAAGAAAGCAGGTTGAGAAGCGCCAGCCCCCCGCCCCAGATGCGCCCCAGCAGCTTGCCCGCCCAGGCAATCGCGTCCGGCCCGGCGAAGCCCTGGAGTTTTTCACGAAGCGAAGCGACTTCGGCGTCGCCCAGCCTTTCCTGAAGCGCGAGCAGCATGCCGGTGGCCTGTTCACGCAGCGCCGTGACGTAATCGGGGACACGCGCGGCAAAATCGACGAATTGCGCCTGCAGCAGCGGCACAAGCAGAAGCACCGCGGCCACGGCCAGCAGCGCCATCAACAACGTCACAATCGCTGACGCAACGGCCCGCGGGCATTTTCTGGCTTCGAGTCTGTCCACCAGCGGGTCGAGAAGATAGGCGAGTACGATCCCGACAATGAACGGGAACAGAATATCCGACAGCGACCACACCAGAAACAGAAATACGGCGATGCCCGCCGTCCAGTACCGGATGTAACTCTGGGTGGTCATTTCGTTCCGTCCCCGGTCTGATCGATGCCCGCGACCGCCATTGCCTCGCGGCCCCACCCAAGAATATAGGCCGCGCCCGACAGAACCGTCGTCAAGGCCGTCAGATAGATCAGAATGGTCACGACCTCCGGCACCAGAGAGACATTCAATGCCCGTTCGCCCAGTATCGCCGTGACCAGCACGATTTGCGCAGCGGTATTGATCTTACTGATCCGCAGCGGATTCATCCTGAGGTCCTGCCCGAAAAGATTCATGAGGACCACGCCTCCTACGATCAGCAGGTCCCTGAATACCACGAGAATCACGAGCCAGAGTGGAAGATAGTCTGAATAGCCCAGTGTCACGTATACGCCGACCAGAAGCGCCTTGTCAGCCAGCGGATCGAGGTAACGGCCAAGCGGCGTTTCCTGGTTGAACCGCTTAGCGATAAACCCGTCCATCGCGTCCGATACGCCCGCAGCCACAAACAGCCAGAACGCTGCGCTAAGGAGACCGTTGAGGATGAGATAGATCGCAATGGGGACCGACATCAGCCGGATCAGTGAAATTATGTTCGGCAGACTCATCCGGGCCCCTTGAGCGCAAGCCGCCAGTCAACCGCCCCCTGCGTCAGCGCAAGATCCTTCTGCGCCAGGGCGAATTCAAGCTGCGCCGGATCGCCGAGATAGCGTAACCTGAATCTGGCTTCTTCCCGCGTCACCGAGATCAGTTCGAATGACCTGATTTCGGCTACTGACTGCAACAGCCGCTTGATACGGATCAATGCCCGCAAGCCCGACAGCGGTGCGACCGCGACCAGTTCCTGCTGTTCGCCGAACCGCAGGAGATTGTCGAATTTCCACTCTTCCTCGATATCCCGACGCACCTGGTTAACCGCCAGGGTCATCAATTCAGATACGGTGGTATCGGGATTCGCTGCAAAGCTTCGCGTCGACGCCCGGTGCGAACCGGCCGAACTGAATCTGTTGATCGAAACAGCCAGCACGTGGCCGGTGCCCGGTTCGGAAGAAAGCGTCGCGGCCAGCAGCAGCGCGCCGCCGGCGCCGTACTGTTCGGCGATGACGGAAATCCGCGCCTCGTCTCCTGACAGCGCTTGCGAGGGGCTGATCGCCGCAAGGTCGCTGGTTTCGCCCGGAGGAACAATCAGTCTGATCAGACCATCGCTCTCCGGCGCGTCCCGCCAGGTCTGGTGCCAGATATTCGTCCTGTCCCAGAGCTGTACCGTTCCCTGTGTCCGGAATACGGGCAGAACGACAAGCGGCTTGCTTTGTGTTTCCGCCCATCGAAGCCCCGCCGCAAGAAACCGCTTTCTGACCGCGGCCGGATCGAAATCCACCGTCAGGCTGGCGAGATAACGGACCGACGAGGTTTTCTCGGATTCTACCGCGATCCCGGACACGATTTCCCGCAACAGTGCGGGTGACGCTGCCGGCGCGGTGCCGATATCGCCGAGGAGCGCCAGACGGCGGACGAGTCTGCGATAGGCTTCCTGCTGTCCTGCCGCCAGCGCAAGCGTTCGGGCTGCGGCAGCCGATTCGGCTGTCTGGTCGATTGGAACCCCGACGACTTTAAAGGCGCCGCCTGTCTGAGCAACTGAAAAACCGCTGGACGCTGCGACCGTCACAGCAAAAATCGCGACCGCAGCCAGCCACGCGCGAACGCGCATTACAAAACGTCCGGGATCAAGTATTTTCGTGAGAGACCATGCCGCGGGCATGGAACGATTATACTATGATCTCAATCCAGCGAGGAACCCATTAACACACGTAATTACAAGGATGCAGGCGTCGACGTCGAAGCAGGCGCGGCGCTGGTCGATGCGCTGAAACCGCACGTAAGATCGACCGCCCGGCCGGGCGCCGATGTCGAAATCGGCGGTTTCGGCGGCCTGTTCGATATTGCTGCCGCGGGCTTCAGGGATCCCGTCCTCGTCGCCGCGACGGATGGCGTTGGAACCAAGCTTAAGGTCGCTTTGTCCGCCAATCGCCACAGCGAGGTCGGGATCGACCTTGTCGCAATGTGCGTCAACGATCTCGTGGTCCAGGGCGCGGAACCCCTGTTCTTTCTCGATTATTTCGCAACGGGCCGGCTCGACCCAAGGCGTGCAGAAGAAGTCATCGCCGGCATCGCGGAAGGCTGCAGGCAGGCAGGATGCGCTCTGATCGGCGGCGAAACAGCCGAAATGCCGGGCATGTACGCCAACGACGATTACGATCTTGCCGGATTTTCTGTCGGCGCCGCCGAGCGCGATGAAATTCTGACCGGCGCAACCATCGAAGAAGGCGATATCGTGCTGGCCCTCGCCTCATCGGGGGTCCATTCGAACGGATTTTCGCTCGTCAGACGTATCGTCGAGGAGCTCGAACTGGATTACGCGGAGACAGCACCGTTTTCCGGGGACCCTCTCGGCGCGTCCCTGCTGACGCCGACCCGGATTTATGTAAAAGCCTGCCTGGCCGCACACCGGGCAGGCCTTGTCCGCGGCCTTGCGCATATTACCGGCGGCGGTCTGATCGAAAATATACCCCGCATTCTGCCCGATGGGCTCGGCGTCGTGCTGAACGCGGAAGCCTGGACTGCGCCGCCGGTGTTCAGATGGCTGGCCGACGAAGGACGTATCGCCGGGTCCGAGATGGCGCGAACCTTTAACTGCGGCGTCGGCATGGCGGTTGTGGTTGCCCCGGACGGCGCAGATGAGGCCGGAACCATTCTCGAAGATCACGGCGAAACCGTGTTCAGGATCGGGACGGTCGTCAGAACGGATGGCGAGCGGGTGGCAATCGAGCATCCGGGATCCCTATGCCGCGCCTGAAAACGGCTGTGCTGATATCGGGGCGCGGCACCAACATGCAGGCGCTTATCGACGATTGCTCGCCGAAAGACGCGCCGGCTGAGATCGCGCTCGTCGTTTCCAATGTTCCGGGTGCAGCCGGATTGGAACGCGCCGCCGCCGCGGGCATCCCCACATTGACGATCAACCACCGGGACTATGACGGGCGCGAACCGTTCGAGGCCGCACTCATCAATCGGCTGACGGATGCCGGGATCGAATTCGTTTGCCTGGCCGGGTTTATGCGGCTTCTAACCGAGAAATTTGTCGGACATTGGCTGAACCGGCTTATCAACATCCACCCGTCATTGCTGCCGGCCTATAAGGGCCTCGATACGCACCAGCGTGTACTGGATGACGGGGTGCGTTTTACGGGTTGCACGGTGCATTTCGTCCGACCCGCAATGGACGACGGCCCGATTATCGTCCAGGCGGCGGTACCGGTTCACGAGGACGACGACGCCGAGACGCTTGCCGCCCGCGTGCTGACAGCGGAGCATCGCTGTTATCCCCTCGCCCTCCGTCTAATCGCAGAGGGGCGCGCCCACGTCGAGGGCGGCCGCGTACGGATCGAAGGCACGCATTTGACGGACCGGATTTACCTTAATCCGGACGACGGGTGGACGCCGCATCTTCCGAAACCGTCATAATTACGGTATAGAATCCGGGAACCGCAAGCTGATTGGGCAACGACATGGCGAACGACGACGCTATTACACGCCAATGCCAGGAAGTTTGGAGAATTTTCTGCCGCCTTGCAGTTATCTGCACCGCAGGTGTCTTCGCCGCGCTCGGGCTGCTGGCATATTTTATGCTCTGAAACGAAGTTGTGCGGATAAATAAAGGGCGGGTTTTCAACCCGCCCTTTCGCATATTGGAAGCCGGCGACCGTAATCAGCCGACTATTTCAACCTGTGCAAAGAAAAACGCTATTTCGATCGCGGCGTTCTCCGCTGAATCCGAACCATGGACCGAGTTGGCTTCGATCGATTCGGCGAACTCGGCGCGGATGGTCCCTTCATCGGCATTCGCCGGGTTTGTCGCGCCCATCACCTCACGGTTTTTCGCGACGGCGTTTTCCCCTTCGAGCACCTGAACCACGACCGGGCCGGAGCACATGAATTCGCAGAGATCGCCGAAGAAAGCGCGTTCTGCGTGAACGGCATAGAACCCTTCCGCCATTTCGCGAGTCATCTGGATCCTTTTCTGCGCCACAACGCGCAGGCCAGCGTCTTCCAGCATCGCTACAATCTTGCCCGTCAGGTTACGGCGCGTGGCGTCGGGCTTGATAATCGATAACGTTCGTTCAACGGCCATGGAGCCAGTCTCTCTTTGTAATTTTCCGATGTTTTTGTGAAGGCGCGGCCTTATAGCCTGACGCGGGTCCGTCGGCAACAGCCTCCTGACATACGTCAGCCGTCAGCTTTCTTTTCCCAGCCGCCGGTTTCAGACTGTTGCCAATAGGTCAGCGAATAGCCCTTATCCCTGTAAATCCGCCAATGCGCGCGGGCGCGGTCGACGGCAGCCGGATCGCCTCCATCGAACATCTCGAGACAGCGCTCGAACGCCTCGGGCTGCTCTGCCTCCACGCCATCCGTCAGAATCAGGACCTCCGCGTTATTGGCGTTGTTTTCAGACGTCGACAGGAAAACGGGATGATCCGCCGGATCTCCGTCCTGCAGTGTACCGTGAGGTAAAAAGGACGCGGGATCGTATGTCCAGAGCAGCATATTGAGAACGGCTACCCGTTCTTCGGACCCGGTTCGGACCAGCGACCGCTTCCCCGCCGACGCCGCCTTTTTTAGGATTTGCGGCAAGGCGCGGTCGATAGGTGTCCGGGTCAGATGGTAAAAGCCGATTTCAGTCACCGGAAAAAGCCGACGCCGTTACCTGTTTTCGTAGTGATCCGCCACCAGCCTGTCGAGTAGGCGGACGCCGAATGCTGTCCCGCCCCTGGGCACGATGGGGCTTGCCGAATTCGACCAGGCGACGCCGGCTATGTCGAGATGCGCCCAGGCGACATCCTTCTGAATAAAGCGTTGCAGGATCTGCGCCGCCGTGATGCTTCCGGCATCGCGACCGCCGACATTCTTCATGTCGGCGATCTGTGAGGTCACCTGTCTGTCGTACTCGGGACCGAGCGGCAGCCGCCAGACCGGCTCGCCGGTCGCCTTGCCGGCTGCGGCGAGCTGATCGCACAGCGCATCGTTGTTGCTGAACATGCCCGCGTGATGATGGCCCAGCGAGATGATGATGGCGCCGGTCAGCGTCGCGAGGTCGATCAGAGTATGCGGCTTGAAAGTCTTCTGCGCCCACCACATGGCGTCGGCCAGGACCAGCCGGCCCTCGGCATCGGTGTTGATCACCTCGATCGTCTGGCCCGACATCGTCTTGACGACATCGCCGGGGCGCTGGGCCGTGCCCGACGGCATGTTCTCGACCAGACCGACGACGCCGACCGCGTTGACCCTGGCCTTGCGCGCGGCAAGCGCATGCATGAGTCCGGCCACCACACCGGCGCCGGCCATGTCCCATTTCATGTCTTCCATGCCGCCGGCCGGCTTAATGGAAATACCGCCCGTATCGAACGTCACGCCCTTGCCGACAAAGCAGATTGGCGCCTTGTCCTTGGCGCGCGGCGCGCCGTTCCAGCTCATGGCGACGATCCTGGGCTTGTTGGCGCTGCCCTGGGCGACGCCGAGAAGCGCACCCATACCCAGCTTTTTCATCTGCGCCTCGTCGAGTATGCGCAGCTTGACGCCCAGCTTGGCGAGTGCCCGCGCGCGCTGCGCGAAGCTTGCAGGGTAGATGACGTTCGCCGGCTCTGAAACCAGGTCCCGGGTGAAGAAAACGCCGTCGGCGACCTTTTCCAGGGGAACGAACTGGCGGCGGGCGCCTGCGTCGTCGTGAACCATGAAAGCGACCGCGTTGAGC
>Ga0181578_10000744_pt1 | contig 31485 bp, 20 predicted proteins | sample 071ome_21_FD_148659 | JGI IMG/M metagenome (GOLD analysis project Ga0181578, IMG submission 148659) | Coastal salt marsh microbial communities from the Groves Creek Marsh, Skidaway Island, Georgia - 071401CT metaG (spades assembly) | ecosystem: Environmental > Aquatic > Marine > Intertidal zone... | reverse complement strand
TTGGCAGGAACCCACGCATATACGATCCGAACACCAGGCAATTCACGCCGATTGCATCGGAAAACCCGGACCTGGCCATTCAACGTGTCCTTACAATACAAAACAACGGATCCCTTTTGTTATGGGCCACCTCAGTATCCTCTGACACTCCGATTTTCTGGAACTATCTGAATGAGCAATTGACCCCATCCGAGATCCCGTTGCCCCCGGACCAATCGGGTACCGATTTCCTATGGGCATCCGAACTGGTTTCAGCAGATGAAATATGGTTCGGATCCAATCACGGCATCGCTTACACAAAGCGCAATCAATGGATTCAATTTGATCCTGATGAAGGCCTGGGATTTGACACACCCGGTCAATTGCTCGAATTACGAGATGGTCGATTGTGGTTGGGCGCCGGATCCCATGTATACGAACTCAAAGGCAACCGATGGGAAAGTGTCCACGTCACTTATGAAAAAATCAACGACATGCTGGAAGCGAGGGATGGCACCGTATGGGTGGCGACCAACAATGGGGTTCACAGGTACATGAAGGAAACGTGGCTCAGTCACAGTATTCAGGAAGGACTTTCCAGCAACACCATCTACAAACTCCACGAAAATGCAGCAGGTATCATCCTGGCAGCCACCACACGAGGCATCTGCCAATACAATCCACAATTTGACCGAGATGCACCGGTCACGGACATTCGTGTGGATGAAACAATCAACAACAAGGGGTTCCGCAACGGAACGATCATTCATTTCGACGGGCAGGACAGATGGGAACACACCACACCCTCACGCCTTCTGTTTTCCTATCGCAAAGACAGCGAGCCCTGGAAACCTTTTTCTCATACCAACTGGGTCGTTCTTTCGGATTTGCCCGCCGGCCCCCACCGTGTGGAAGTCAAAGCCATAGACCGCAACGGGAACATCGAAACGGCTCCCCCTGAATTCCGGTTTGATTTCATCATCCCGTGGCATGATGACCCCAGACTCATGGGCATGACGATCGGAGCGATTGTCGTGACGGTATTGCTGGCGGGATTTGCGGTCAACCGTCACCTCCAACTCAAACGAAGCTACGCCGAAGTGGAGCGCATCGTCGCCATCAGAACCCGGGAACTGGAACGTGCCAACCATGAGCTGTTGCAGGATCAGAAGATGAAAGCTCTGGGTACTCTCGCGTCCGGTATCGCACATGATTTCAACAGTATTTTGTCCATCATCAAAGGATCGGTTCAAATCATCGAAGCCAATTCCACCAATGCGGAAAAGGTCAGGAAACGCGTGGATCGCATCCATTCCGTCATCGATCAGGGGGCAGGCATCGTCCGTTCCATGCTGGGCTATGTGCGAAGAAAAAACGAACCATCCCAGCCACATGACCTCAACCGCATCACGCGGGAAGCCATTCAATTGACTGAAGAAAATACAACCGGTCATCGCATCGAATTTTTGGATAACCCGAGTATTGGCAAAGTGACCATCGTGCCTGATCTGATACGCCAAATTTTAATCAACCTCATCAACAACGCCATGGATTCCATGGAGACTGAAGGTTGCATCCTGATACGTCTGGAAGAAACCAGGGAATTCTCCGGGCATGTCGCCTTGAAACCAAAGAATGAAGCACCCTTCGCCGTCCTTCGCATTCAGGATTCCGGCGTTGGTATTTCACATGAAATCGTCAGCCGAATATTCGAACCATTCTATACGACCAAAGCCTTTTCCTCTCGCCGGGGAACAGGATTGGGGCTGTCGATGGTCTATGAAATGGCCAGGGAAATGGGAGCTGGCTTGAGTGTCACTTCCTCTCCCGGCAAAGGGAGCCTGTTTTCCATCTATATCTCTTTATCCGATCAAACCTCATCTTTTGCCGCATCTTCCAATACTGCAGCCGAAGATTTTCGGACAAAATAAATACAGCTGCTCACCAGGCAAACCGTGCCCAATGCAGCCATAAACCAGGTAAATCCCTTAAAGAATCCGAGCCTGGACATGTCGCTTTGAGCCAGGTCCTTGTATAACTGGATCCCGACCGATCCCGTGTAACCAATGGCATCCGCGACATAAATGGCAAACACCGCCGTCCCCACAACCCGTGTGGAAGCCATCATTCGATCAAACAACAAAGATCCGTAAGGAACATAAGCAAGGTAGGATCCCAGCCCGGTCAAGGTCATCCACCAGAATCCGTTGATAACGTTCATTTCCAGCAGTAGCGTACTAAGTCCCAACAGGACCACCCCTCCGGTCATGACCGCATACGCGGCAACCAAACCGGCCCGATTGTGCCGGATGGTATTCAGCAATGCCATGGCCACTATGACACCAAATGCCACCAACGTTTCGGTTCGGGAAATGATGGTTTGATTGTCATCGTAATTGAAGCCAAGCCCGTCGAGAATCTCGACCATGTAATTGTCCCGGAAATCACGATACGCGGTGAGGAAGAAGTAAGCCACCATCAGAAAGAGCAACCCGGGAAGGAAGTGTTTCACAAACGAAACCCGTTTTCGACCGTCCATAGGTTTTCGCTCGGTTTTGGCCGCCATGTCTTTTGAGCTCTGGGGTGGCAACTGATTCAGCATCCAAACGGAAAGAAAGAACAAGGGCAGGAAATGCAATCCAACCACAGCCGGCATCCAACCTTCGCTCACTTCACCCATCAACCGGGCAATCATGGGCCCCAGGACAGGAAGATGATTCCACAAATCGGCAATCGAACCGCTCATCATCGCCCTGCCTATGTCTTTGACAATACCGCTGGAGACAATAAACGAACAACTCAGACCCGCCAAAAGAATCTCCGAAGTACGCCGCCCTTCCAGATACCAGACCACCAGTCCCCAGACCATCCCCAAAGGCAAACCATTGAAAAAGATCGCGGCAAACTTCCACTGCACGGGAGCGAGCCCAAACAAAAGCAAAGAAAACTCAGCCACCAGAATCAATCCAATCAATGCCTTGGCTCGAGCTGCAGGGTTGATTTCAGAGCAAACTTTGATTCCCACATACTTGCTGATCGCATATCCCAGGATCTGACTAATCACCAAAGCGGTCTTAAGCGTCACATCTGTTCCGAAAAAAGTCAGCCCATCGAACGTCGCCGCTGTAAAAGGCTTTCGAAACGCATACATGCAAAAGTACGTGCTGAAAGCAGCCACTACGGCAAAAAGGACAAAAACAAATTCGGGAGCCCCCGACAGCCATCCTGATAAAACACCAGGACGCCTCACACTGTTATCATTCATTTGGGTCATAGAATTCGCGGAACCGGAGCATTCATAAACCAAAAGCCCCCCTCACAAAAGCACATAAATCACCCCAAGTAACCGTATTCACCAGAATGTGGCCCCCACATATCCCCATGTAGCCGCATTCGCCAGAATGTGGCCCCCTACACCTCCCCTTAAACCATGCACTCCAGCAACCGTGCACCAAGCTGCTGTCGCCACTTATCCAGAAACGTCCACTCGTGATAGATCAAGGTGAGCGAATCGATCCATTCATCAGGTACTGAGCGAACATGTTCACTCCAGGAAGATTCGTAAGCAGAAAGCCGATCCTTCAAAGCCGATTCATCCTGATGAAGCTGTCCTTGTAGCTTTTCCATCTGCCCCTTGATGGGCAGACTTTTTTTAAGAAAGAGCACCCTGCTCAATTCACTCGCATCCTCCCCCGGTTTCTCCCGGAGCAAGGAGTCCGCCTGACGCAACACTTCCCCCACCTCCATGAAACGATCCCCGACCGCTTCGGGTATCTGTTTCAAACTTTCCGGCACCTCACCGCTTAGAAGCAACAACAGGTGTCGCAACCGGGTGGGCATTTTTGAAAGTTGTTTGAACGCTTCATTGATCACGGATGGATCCAACTCCGTTTCATCCGGACCACCCTTTGCCCGATCAGGATGAGCATCAGATGAGCGACGAAGATAATTTTGTTTCAAGACTTCCTCGTCCAGAAAAGGCGTTAATGGAAGCTCGAGACTTTCAAAGTAATTCGGGTGTCCCATAGACAAGAAAGGACAAATCAGGCACTGAAACTTTCACCACAGGAGCAGCTCGTAGCCGCGTTGGGGTTGTTCACTTTGAACCCGCCATCCTGCAACGCATCCTTGAAATCCAATTCGGACCCCGTCACGTAAAGAGCACTCTTGGGATCAACAACCACTTTGACACCTTGTGATTCCACCAGGATATCCCGATTGGCCGGACGATCCTGAAGATCCATCTTGTACTGGAGCCCCGAACACCCGCCCCCCACCACCGCAACACGTAGAACGCCTTCCGGGCGACCTTGGCGGGTCAGGAGCTTGGTCACCTTGTTCGCAGCGCTCCCGGTGAGTTTGATCAAGCGTTCGTCTCCTTTGCGAAAGGAGATTTCATCGAATTTTTTCTGAACTTTACCAGCGATCATTGCCATGAGGTGGAGACACTAGCCCATAAGACAGACATTTTCAACGTAAATGGAAAAGGTGCATCCCGAATGCGAATATGGACTGCGCGTGGCTTGACACCGCTTTGGATACGTCAGGGAAACGTTACCGCTTACTGATGCCCATCAAATTCCACTTCTCCATGGAGGGTAATCTAAACGTGAATGTATTGGGTTGGGCCTGTTGTATATCGCCGGAGTATGCGGACCGTATCCAAAGACGCGAATATGGACTGCGCGTGGCTTGACACCGCTTTGGATACGCCAGGAAAACGTTGCGGTTTACTGATGCCCATCAATTCCCTTTTCCTCGTGGTGGAACCTCTCTACGTGATGATAAGGAATTGGATCCATAAAATGCGCATAGCCTTAACCAAAGGCTATTCGGACGCTTGACGAAACCCTTACCTGACCGCAACCTCATTCACGTGAAAACACTGATAATGCCCATTCTTCAATCGTTTAGCCAAAGTGCGAGCGCATCGGCAATCATCGTATTGAGTTTTTTTCTGATCAGCAGTTCTTCGGAGGGATTCGCCGAGGAGCTTTCCTGCGAATCCTTCAGCATCAGGATTGAAGATGGGCAAATACGTTCATTCAAGCATCCAAACAGCGGCACCGAATACCTGCCCGCAAATATCCCGGCTCCTTTACTCAGCTTACGTGTCAATGGATCTTTCCACACTCCCAACCGCATGGTTTGGAATCCCAACAGTTCAGATGCGGTTTTGTTGTTTGAAGAAACGGGCGTCAAAGCGAAGGTTGGATTTGAAACCAAAACAACTCATATCACTTTCGAACTGTTATCCGTCGAACCCGCAGGCAAGGCAGACCTACTGATATGGGGCCCTTATCCCACAACGATCAAGGCCATTGTCGGCGAAACAGTCGGTGTTGTACGCAATCAGGACTTTGCCATCGGCATACAATCACTGAATGCAAAAACACTGGGTGGATTCCCTCGAACGGAGGATGACATCATGCCGATGTACAATATTTTCGATGGATCGGACTATTCTGATATCTCAGTCAAATTTGAAGGTGAACAGCTTTATCGCGGCAACACGGCAGAACACAAGGATTACGGCAGTGTGATCCAGGCTTTTTGCCGTGACCGCAGTCAAAGCAGAACCATCAGCAATTGGGGGCATGAACAATATGTGGCCCCGAAACACGATGACGGAGGTCTGATCGGGAGTCGGATTGCCTTGTTTGGATGTCCAGCTGAGAATGCGCTGGAGACCCTCGGCGCCATCGAACTGGCAGAAAACCTTCCCCACCCAGTGATTGACGGAGCCTGGGGCAAGGTATCCCCGGACGCAACGGCTTCCTACCTGATCGTATCCTTCAGTGAAGAGAACTTGGATGACGCCATCGAACTCACCAAGCGCGCGGGACTGAAATACCTTTACCATGGAGGCCCTTTTCAAACATGGGGACATTTCAAACTCAATCCGGGCCAATTCCCCGACAACTGGGACAGCATGAAACGGTGTGTCGACCGCGCCAAAGATTCCGGAGTGCGTCTTGGGGTTCACACTCTTTCCAACTTCATCAAACCCAACGATCCCTATGTCAGCCCCAAACCCGATCAGCGTCTGGCAGTGATCGGTTCGTCATCATTGAGCGATCAGGTGGATGCTACACAGGATCGCATCCCTATCGAAGATCCTCTGTTCTTTCAGAAGAAAACGACCATGAACACGGTCATGATTGGGGATGAACTGATACGCTATCAACAAGTGACCGAATCAGAACCGTGGTTTTTAACAGGATGTCAACGCGGAGCCTGGAATACAACCGCCTCCTCTCATCCAAAGGGAGGCAAAGTATCCAAGCTGATGGATCACGGCTACCGCGTCTTTCTCAGTGATAGTGAACTTTCAACAGAAATTGCCCACAACATTGCCGATTTGTTCAATCAAACCAATCTCTCCCAAATATCGTTTGACGGTCTCGAAGGCAATTGGTCCACGGGAATGGGACAGTACGGAAGAACGCTGTTCACCAAAGCTTGGTTTGATCGCTTGAAACCCGGACTCCGGGGATCGGTGATCAATGACGCCAGCAACCCGGGACACTTCAATTGGCACATCTACACACGCATGAATTGGGGAGAACCGTGGTATGCCGGCTTCCGCGAAAGCCAAACTCTGTATCGCTTGAAAAACCAGGCCTACTATAGCCGCAATCTGATGCCCCGCATGTTGGGGTGGTTTCGAATGAATGAACAAACCAGCGTGGAAGATGCCGAATGGTTACTCGCACGGGCGGCAGGGTTTGACGCCGGATTCGCACTCGCAACGAGCCCACAGACAGTTGCTCAAAACGGGATGGGATCTCAGATCATCGAAAAAATCAAACAATGGGAAACAGCCCGCATGAATGGGGCCTTCCCTGAATCCCTGAAACCAGCATTGCAGCAAATTCAAAACGAATTTGAGTTGGAATCCACTCCTGAAGGATCATGGCTTTTGCGTCCGGTCTACTCATTCAAAAAAGACCACCAACACAATGAACAGCCCGGCATGATCGCCTTTTCAACCTACGAGTTCAACAACCCCTATGATTCGCAACCTTTGCAATTCATCATCCGGTCCACCGGCAAGTCACCGGCCATCGACGTGACACTTGAAATCAATGGAGCAACGACACTGGATTTGAAATCCACCTTAAAACCTGGAGAAACCTTGAAGTATTCAGGAAACTCGGAATTGATCACCTATGATGACTCCTGGCATGAACAGGATAGAATCCCCATCAATGACCAGAACCTGAAGATCAATCGAGGGAAACAAACCATTAACCTGGGTTATCGGTTCGAAGGAAATGAACCCGCTCTCAAGCTGGAACTCCGCACCCTGGGTAAACCAACCACTCTCAAAGCGAAGCGCTAATTATCTCAATTTTTTATAAAAATAGAGGGACGATCTCCTCAAATTGATTCACCAAATAGTGTCCCAAATTTCAGCTGCCATTCGAATGGATCTTCCTTCTATATCTGCGTAAATCTGTGACATCTGCGGATAAACTGCTTAGACACTGATAAGGGATTCCAAAGTTCTGAGGTCTAAAGTGGATACAAGACGGATCTTGGACCTCCGATAATGGGTCAATTGCTTGACAAAACCATCAGCATCCGCAACCTCTAGGGCGTGAGAACCCTGTTACTCTGCATGATGCTTTGCGAGGCTGCGTATCTGCACGCCGCAGGGTGGCCTTTTGTCCCATTGACTCCTCCACTTGTCCCATCCATTCCGGGCACCGATGTTTCTCATCCGATTGACGCGTTTATATTGGATGAACTAAAGCAGTCCGATCTCGTCATGAATCCTGAGGCCTCTCCACGGGAGTTGATCCGGCGGGCTTATTACAACCTGATTGGCCTGCCTCCTTCGTTCGAAGATGTTCAATCATTCGGACAAAACCCTTCGGATCAACATTGGAATGATATTGTTCAGGATCTTTTAAACCGCCCACAATATGGAGAGCGATGGGCAAGCCATTGGTTGGATATCGTCCGTTATGCGGAAACCAATGGATACGAACGGGACGGACCCAAACCCGAAGCATGGCGTTACCGTGACTATGTCATCCAATCACTGAACGCCGACAAACCCTATGATCAGTTCCTTCGCGAACAACTCGCTGGCGACCTCCTCTACCCCAACTCAACAGAAGCTCTCATCGCCACCGGATTTTACCGCCTGCATGTCTATGACGATGAACCCGATGACGCGCTGCAGGCCGACTACGACGCACTGGATGACATCCTATCGACCATAGGATCGGCCTTTCTTGGCATCACGGTAAATTGTGCCCGGTGCCACAACCACAAATTCGATCCCATGACTCAGGTAGAATACTACGAGCTACTTGATTTCATCCACCAGATCGAACCCTATGGGCGACCTCATACTGGAGGTGGATCACGTCCCATCGGATCCATCACACGTACTCTTGCCACTCCAGTTGAGATTTCGGATTGGAAGGAGCGACACACCCGACAAATTCAATCCCTTGAGGCAAGCATTGAGAACGCGCCATCCAATGAACAGGAATCCCTCACCCAACAACTCGAAGCACTCCAAAAACAGTATCCTCCCTTCGAAAAGGCCCTGGCCATATCGGATCGTATCCCGACTGAAAAATGGACCACGCACCGTCTTCAGCGCGGAGACCCTCGACTCAAAGCTGAAAGAGTCTCCGCCAATATTCCGGCGATGTTGAGATCCAATTCAGGCAAATCCACCGGCCATACCAGAGCGGACCTGGCCCGTTGGATCTCTTTCCCGAATAATCCGATGACTGCCCGGGTGATCGCCAATCGCATCTGGCAACATCATTTCGGCCGGGGCATTGTCGCGACTCCCAACGATTTTGGATCAGCTGGATCAGGCGCCACCCACCCGGAATTGTTGGATCACCTGGCCACCCAACTGATCCAATCTGGATGGAGTTTAAAAGAACTGCACCGATATATCATGACGAGCAACGCCTACCGAATGTCTTCACGCGCTTACCAGCCGGCTGCATTGAAGAAAGATCCGTCCAACCAATTGTTCTGGCGTCAGGAGATGCGTAGAATGGATGCTGAAGTGTTGCGTGATTCCATGTTGGCGTTCAGCAGGGATTTGAACTTGAAATCTGCCGGTCCGGGCGTCTACCCGGAATTACCTGCTGAAGTTCATCGCACACAGGACAGTGCCCGCAAGGGCTGGGGGGCAAGTCCTTTGGAAGATCAAAACCGACGGAGCATTTACATCTATGCAAAACGGGCACTCCCCCTTCCCTTATTGGAAGTGTTTGACGCAAGTCATGTCGCATTCTCCCTGGGGCGACGTCCGGTCACGACCGTTGCCCCACAGGCATTGACGCTATTGAACGACACCTTCATGCAACAACGCGCAGCACATCTGGCCGATCAAACAAGCACCATCGATGAATTATTCAAAATCCTCTGGCAACGACTCCCCACCGACGATGAACGGCGGGCATGCGAAGCGATGCATGAAAACCAAACAAACCTCCTCAAATCCGATGGCAATCAACAAGCAGCAGCACAAGCCTGGGCCCACCTTTGTTTGGCGATGCTCAATGCGAATGAAACCATCATGATTGATTAATGAAAGCAGGACGCATGAAGGTTCAGAACAGGTCATGGAGCAGAAACAAGGTTAAGCGAAACGTTGGGTCCCAACCTGAACGATCCGGCCCAGGATCGCGTCGATCATTTATCCAGAGCCTTGGTGCAGGTTTTGGTTCTTTGGCTTTGGAAGGCATGCTGCAAGCCGAGAACACGGCCGCAAACCGCTTCTCCAAAGCATTGCCGCACCTTGCTCCGAAGGCAAAATCATGCATTTTCCTGTTTATGTTCGGGGGACCATCCCAACTGGATCTGTTCGATTACAAGCCCGAACTTCAAAAACGGGACGGTCAAACATTCCAAAATGAATTTCGACGGAACACGCTGACCAAAGCCGTGCTTCAAGCAAGTCGCAGGACCTTTCGTCAGCATGGACAATCCGGACTCTGGTGTTCCGATGCACTTCCTCATTTGTCCAAGCACATGGACAAACTCGCGGTGATTCATTCGTTGCATAGTGATTCCTTTGCGCATGGTTCCGCCCTGTTGAACATGAACACGGGCCGCGCCATCCAAGGTCACCCTTCCGTGGGCGCCTGGGTGACTTATGGATTGGGATCCATGAATCAAAACCTGCCTGCTTATGTGGTGATGCTCGACCCAAGAGGCGGCCCCACCACGGGCTCCCCCAATTGGTCCAGCGGATACATGCCTGCCTCCTACCAGGGAACGGTACTGAGAACCCAGGGGACACCTGTCCTAAACCTGAATCCCCCCGAAGGCATTTCTCGTGAAATGCAGCGCAACCAGATCGACCTGGCCCGGTTCTTCAACCAGCGTCATCAAAAGGAACGTCCCAACACCAGTGAACTGGAGGCTAGAATCCAGAGTTACGAATTGGCGTTTCGATTGCAAATGACCGCTCCCGAAGCGCTGAATATCGAAAACGAACCCGAATCCATCCAATCGCTCTATGGCATCGGCGCGCCCAAAGGTTCCCACAAACTCACGGTAGGTCCGGAGCCGTTCGGCAGACAATGCCTCATCGCCCGGCGCATGGTCGAACGTGGTGTTCGTTTCATACAAATCTACTCCGGTGGAGGTGCGGCAGGAGGACAAAACTCCTGGGATGGACATCATGGTATCGAGGAGAACTTGAACATCCACTGTCCGGAGATCGACAAACCCATCGCCGGGTTGTTGCAAGACCTGGATCAACGCGGGCTGCTGGATGAAACGCTGGTCGTGTGGGGCGGCGAGTTCGGACGCCAACCCGTCTCTGAAACGTTCAACACCGGAGGCAAACCGGGCGGACGCGATCACAATCCACTGGGGTTTACCTACTGGATGGCGGGTGGCGGTGTCAAAGCTGGAACGCGTTACGGTGAAACAGATGAAATAGGTGAACGGGCAGTCGTGCACCGGCACCATCTAAGGGATCTGCACGCCACCATCCTCCACCAAATGGGACTCGATCACACGCACCTGACTTATCCCTATGCCGGCTTGGATCAGCGTCTGACCGGAGTGGAGGTGGAAGCCGAGGTCATACGGGGCTTGATCACATAGCACAGTTTTTTTCATCATGAGACGAATCCTTTTCCAAATGATCGCAGGTATCAGCCTGATCTGGACCATTCCATCCATCCTGGCTCAAGATACGCCCCCTGTTCCACCCAACATCCAAACGGTGCTCAATCACACCCAACCACTCGAACACCCTCGTTTGAACCGCTTGCCGCTTTATGTCTGGTCCATTCACCATGCCTTAAACGGTCTACCTGATTCACAAGCCCGCGAACTACTCGGCCAATTGGATCAACGCGGCATCGGATATTGTGTCAACTGGAACCATTCATCCTTCGAAGCCACCGTTGAAGAAGGAATCCGAATTGCCAAAATCCAAAAGGCCCTCGGCATGGAAATCTCCATCAATGCGAACAGTTGCTTGTATTCTCTGTTTGACGGCACTGATGCAACAGCTCACATCGATCAACATGGCCAAGCTTTTTGGGACACTTCATTCGGCCCCAAAACGGGTTGTCCTTTTGCTTTGGAACATCGTATTCCAGTGATACGTCAACGCATCGCATCCTTTGTAGAAGCTTACGATGAAGCAGGGCTGGAAATTGATTTCATTTTCGCCGATTGGGAAATTGACGGTCCGATGGAATGGAATGATGCATGGGAGCATTCAAAACAATGTGTTCGCTGCCAGCAACATCTCCCGCACGATCATGATTTCCGAACGTTCCAAACCATTCTGCGCCGCCTGCGTAGCGACATGCAAAAACGCATGTTTGCCAAGCCGGTGCTGGAGGCCTTTCCCGGGGCATTGGTGGGCAATTACGCAGTCCACCCGCACGATGGCTACCGCTACTGGTTTGATTATTTCGAAAAACTCCCCGAAACCGCACCAGTCATCCATGAGCATAAGGCTCTCTATCGTGAGTGGGCTCCGGAATTCGACGCCACCGGCTACACCTTGAGCATGCCGGTGGTTTACACCTGGTATCCCATTTTTGATTCACTTCCTTTTGAACCAAGCGATTATCGATGGTTTTACAACATGCTCAAAGTGGCATCAAATGCAGGTGCCCACACCTCTCCAGCAACCCCCTCGGTCCCCTTTGTTCATTGGCATACCACCGCTCCGCCAAATCCGCGGTCGGATACAGTCACTCAGTTTTCAAAGGAAAATTACCAGGAACTGCTTTGGCACATGCTGTTGCGTGGTCATGACTCGTTCTTTCTCTGGTGCCAGCAGAAGGAACTGCCTAAAGAAATTTCCCTGCTCCACAAAGTTTATGCAGATTCCATGCAGTATTCAGACTACATCAAAAAAGGAATCCCCATTGAACACCACGTGCCAGCCCTGCCGGGGTCCATCGTGTCCGGACTCCGGCTGAACGACCATGTGTTGATCAAACGTACCAACTTCACCACCCACAAGGAGAAGGTCAGCTTGAAACTTTCTGCATCTGAATGGCTCGATATCCCTGCAGATTTCAGTCTGGGAATACTCCCGGTCATTCAAAAGAAACCTGTCGCGCCCTGGACTCAGACCCACTTCCCAATCGGCATGTATGAACTCCCCGAAACGGATTTGGAACTGAACAGAATGGCCGGGGCTGGCATCAACCTGGTTCACGCCAACAACCACAGCGATCTCGACCGCTTGCATGACCTCGGGATGAAAGGCTGGATCTCCTTGTCAGTTCAGGATGGACTGTCGGACAACCTGCGCAAACGAACCTCATCCGTATGGGACCACCCTGCTCTTGCTGTCTGGGAAGGACCCGATGAAATCATCTGGACCTTCACCGCTTATAGTTTCCTGAAAGACAGAGCTGGATTTACCCGGGAGGATTGGGAGAATCAGAAACCCATCGCCACCCAATATGCGAATTCCGTCGGAACCGACCTGCTCTATCGCATGCGCCAAAGCATCGAGTGGTTGAAACGCAATGATCCCAATCACCACCCTTTCTGGATGAATGAGGCGGCCGACAGTGATGCCTTTTATTCACGTGGCTATGTGGATCCCATCGATATCATTGGTTGCGATTATTACGCGGTGCGCGCCACAGGCACCGACATGCAAAGTGGTGGCAGACTGGTCAAACGATGGGATACCATCGGAAAAGGACGTCCTGTCTGGATGGTTCTTCAAGGCTTCTCCTGGCACACGATCCGTCCCGAGCGTGAGAGGCTCTACCCTAGCTTTGCGCAATCAAGATACCTTGCTTACGATTCCATCGCTCACGGGGCCAAAGGCATATTGTATTGGGGAACCAACACCATTGACGATCCCGACTTCCGTCAATCTTTGTATGCATTGACCTCGGAACTCTCCCACATCGGGCCCTACCTGATGTCACCGATACGCAAGCAAATCACTGCGCGGATCATCCCCGATTTATTTGAACCTTCAGGACAAGGAGTCAAAACACTCCTTTGCCAACTGGAAGAGGAGCAACTTCTCATCGTGATCAATCTGGACCAGCACCGTCATCTGGCGGTCGAGATTCCGGAGTTGGAATCTTTGAACGGAGACCGTCTTCATCTTCTCTACGGAAAAGAAATGTTAATTCCCAAGAACGGAACGGTCATCACACGACTGCAAGCCGAAGAGGTCAAGGTATTCGCAACAGATCCCACCTTGGCCCAAGGGATCACCGAGGGAAGACAATACACCGATTAAAGCCTCCAAGTAGCTGCTTTCGCCAGAAAGGGGCCCGCCAACGCATGCATCATTCCAAAAGATTTTCGAAATTTGGTATCTTGCTGTTGGATGCCTCGGGGTTTTTCATCGGATCATTACCGGAACTTGTATGCCATGAGGTTCCGGGCGGGACGCCCAGAGCTACCTTGTAGCCGCTTTCGCCAGAAAGTGGCCCACACCAAAAACACGCCTAAAGATTGTCAGTTTCCAAATCTGCAGATAAGATCCATTCACTCATGAGCAAACGTATTGTTGTATTGGACGGTTATACATTAAACCCGGGAGATTTAAGCTGGGAAGGTCTTCAAGCTTTGGGAGATCCCTGCGAAATCCATGACCGCACTGCGGTGGAGGATATTATTGATCGGGCGCAAGAAGCGGAGATTGTATTGACCAACAAAACTCCCATTTCGGTCGATACCCTCGTCAAACTCCCCAAACTGCAATACATCGGCGTTCTGGCGACCGGATTCAACATTGTGGACACCGCCACAGCCAAAAGCCGGGGGATCCCTGTCACCAACGTACCAACTTATGGAACCAAATCCGTTGCACAAATGACCATGGCATTGCTTCTGGAACTGACACAGCGCGTTGGGAACCATTCCGATTCAGTGATGAATGGTGACTGGATGCGTTGTCCGGATTTTTGTTTCTGGAAACATCCCCTGATAGAGCTGGATGGATTAACCATGGGGATTGTCGGATACGGGCGTATCGGACAGGAAGTTGCCAAGCTGGCCCGGGCATTCGGCATGCATGTCATTGCGACCAAGCGAGACTCCCTGGATCCTTCAGAACACCCCGACACACGATTCACCTCGTTGGATGAAGTCATCGAACAATCGGATGTCATCAGCCTGCATTGCCCCCTGACACCCGAAACCCAATACCTGATCAATGATGCCCGACTGGCAAAAATGAAGCCGACAGCGCTGTTACTGAACACAAGTCGCGGTCCACTGGTCGATGAACGATCTCTGGCTGACGCCTTGATGAACGGTAGCATCGCCGGTGCCGGCATTGATGTGGTGGAGCTCGAACCCCCCAGGTCCGAAAGCCTCCTTTACCAGGCGCCAAACTGCTACATCACCCCACACATAGCATGGGCAACCAAAGCTGCCCGCACCCGACTGCTCAATACGGCGGTAGAAAACGTCCGGCAATTTCTGGAGGGAACCCCTCAAAATGTAGTGAATTCATAAACCACTCTTTCACCATGTTACGTCATCTGCTTCTACTCCTGTTCCTGTCCGCCGGTCTGTTGAATCATGCCCAGGACTTTCGTGCCCCCTACAATAGTGAACCTTCGGACATACCGTTCACCACACCGGAAGAAGCATTAAAAGCAGTAGAACGACCTGAAGGATATCATCTCACCTTGTTCGCTCATGAACCGGAGGTTCAACAACCCATCGCACTCACCACCGATGAACGCGGTCGCCTCTGGATAGCGGAAAACTATACTTATGCCGAAAGCGGCTTGAATTTCGATCTCACCATGCGGGACCGGATCGTTATTCTGAACGATGAAAACGGTGATGGCATCTCCGACCGACGCACCGTCTTCTGGGATGAAGGCCAACGCATCACCGGTGTCGAACTCGGACTTGGTGGGGTTTGGGTGATCGCACCTCCACAGCTGTTGTTTATTCCGGATCGCGATCACGATGATATTCCCGACACACAACCCGAAGTCATTCTGGATGGATTTGACGCAGACAAAATACGCCACAACCTCGCCAATGGAATCAAGTGGGGACCGGACGGCTGGCTGTATGGTCGCCACGGCATCCTGACCGACTCGCTTGTTGGACCTCCGGGATCGGAACGCGAGGACAGAACCCGTCTTCATTGCGGCATCTGGCGTTGGCATCCTCAACTCAAACAAGTGGAAATGGTGGCCGAAGGAACCACCAATCCCTGGGGGCATGATTGGAATGATTACGGCGAACTGTTCTTCATCAACACCGTCATTGGACACCTTTGGCATGCAGTTCCGGGCTCCTACTTCGAACGCATGTATGGGGAACCCAAACGCCAGAACCTTTATCGGCTGATTCCCCAAACAGCCGACCACGTTCACTGGGACACCACCGAACAATGGATGGACATCCGGAAAGGCATGTCCGATCGCACATCAGAACTGGGGGGCGGTCACGCTCACTCGGGATTGATGATCTATCTGGGCGATCAATGGCCTTCAACCATGCGAGGTGAAAGTTTTGCCCTCAGCCTGCATGGACAACGGATCAATCACGATCACATCGAACGTCGCGGCGCCGGATACAAAGCCACCCACCGCCCGGATTTGGTCCACTTCCGGGATCCATGGTTTCGGGGTATCGATTTAACTTACGGTCCGGACGGGGGCGTTTATGTTCTGGATTGGTCTGACGTGGGTGAATGTCACGAAAACACGGGCGTTCACCGGACCTCGGGTCGTATTTATAAAATCACCTACCCATCGGCGCACTCCGCGGATCCGCGACCACACTCACGCCCCAACCTACGGCAACTTTCGACACTCGAACTGGCGCAGCTCCAAACCCACTCAAACGACTGGTGGGTGCGACAATCAAGAATCCTGTTGCGCGAACGATACCTGACTGGAGCCGATATGGACGCAGCTCACGACTTCTTTACCAATGAAATGACCAAACCGCGTCCCATCCCTGTCCGGCTCCGCATTCTATGGGCTCAGGCACTCACGGGTGGCATCAGCCAGGAAGCCTTGATTCGTCGTCTCAATGCTCCCAACGAAAACATGCGTGCCTGGAGTATTCGCTTGCTTGCGGACAACGGCTCCCGACCGACACCTGAAGTGGTTAAGGCCCTGATCAACCGTGCGCGCAAGGAAGACTCCGGACTGACTCTGCTTTATCTGGCTTCTGTCTTGCGCCATCTGAACAGCAGTGATGCCTGGGCATTGGCAAACATAATCGGCACCAAGCAAATGTTCACCGACGATCCACAACTGCCGGCGCTCATCTGGCACAGCCTGGAACCAAAAGTTTCCTCAGACCCCGAATCCGCATTGAACTTCCTGGACCAACATCCCATGCGGGACCTGGCGCGCTGGACCGTAAGACGTCTCACCCAGGAAATAAAGAACAGTCCTGATGTCGCAACGGCTTTGCTCAACCGCATCATTCAGAACAATCGTGAGGAGGATGTCTCCATCATCCTTCAAGGGATGAGCGAGGCCCTCCAGGGATGGAGCAAGGCCGACCAACCCGATAACTGGGAAATCGTCTACCAACGTTGGAACCGCACGAATAACCCCGAGATCGCAGGCTACCTCAATGAATTGGCCGTGGTGTTCGGAGATGGACGCGTCGATGCAACGTTGATGGCCATCGCCGGCGACGAGACACGCGACATCCATACCCGACGAAACGCACTCGACACACTCGCCAAATCAAACAAAGCATCCAACACCCCATTCCTTCAACGCATGCTGCAAGAACGCAAAATGAGCGACATTGCGGTGCAGGGTTTGTCGCTACAATGGTCGGAGGAAGTCGGTGACCTGCTGACACGCCGGTATGGAGGCATGTCACGGCATGGCAAAGACACGGTGATCGAAACATTGATCAGTCGTGCATCAGGCATCGGGCATTTACTGAAGGGCATCCAAAACAAACGCATCCCGGCACGTGACATCAAGGCATTCGAACGCCGGAAAATGGTAAGAATGAGCGACCCTTCCCATCTGGAAACCATACGAAGCATCTGGCCGGAATCAATGAAGGAGGATCTGGAAGAAAAAGTCCTCCATGAAAACTGGCACAATAGATTAACCGCTCTTGAAGCTACCCGTTCTGATCTGACGACTGGACGCGAGTTGTTCAGCGCCCTCTGCGGCACATGCCATAAACTTCGCGGCACAGGTGGCGATCTGGGACCGGATTTGACGGGTTCAGACCGATCCAACCTGGATTACCTCCTCGAAAATATCCTCTTCCCCAGCCGTGTCGTTCCCGATGACTACCGCATGCTGCGAGTCGACATGAAAGACGGACGTTCACTGGAGGGACTCAAAGGGCCGGAAACCCAATCCACCATGGTCCTCAAATCCCCCACCCAAACCATGGTCCTGGAAAAAGAAGCCATCGAAGAAACCACGACCTCCAAACTATCCCTCATGCCCGAAGGACTCCTGGAAGGACTCAACGACCAACAACTACGCGATCTGTTCGGGTATTTGATGCAGTAAAACCCGGATGAAACAAAGTACCCAGCTCAACTCTGGACTGCGGTGATCACCGCACCGCTCTGGATACGCCAGGGAAACGTGATGGTTACCTGCCTCCAACCGCATTCATTTACTTTTTACGAATACAGTCAGCGTGCAAGCCATCGCCAGGTATACCTGATTACCTCTGGCGTAGACGGATCGTATCCAGAGCGGCGCTGCACGCCGCACTCCAGAAAATACGTCCTCGACGTATCCATGCGATAGGACAGACTACACCAGCTACAATTCCTTGTGGATTTTATCATCGCCAAAATCCATCGCTTTCGTTTTCATCAACAACAACATCACTTATGATACGTCGCCCAATCAGTTCATTGACCAGGATTTCGCTAGGCATTTTGTCCGTTGTATGCCTACTGACCTGGTATTCCTGGCTTTCACACCGCCAGCACATCGCCAATCCAAACGACACCACCATCCCCAACTGGACGCAACTCACCGAAGGTGTCAAGAAGACCGTCACCTGGAATGAACGAACGGAGGAGCGCTGGCTGACGGATGACGCCAAAGCAACGGTCATCCGACTTTTTTCCGGACTGGGCATTGCGGTCGCCGGAGCTTGCCTGCTGGGAATCGGCATGGGATGTCTCACCCCGATGGAGGCCTTTTTTCATCCCCCACTTTCATTTTTGGCTAAAATCCCTGCCACGGCGGTGCTCGCCGTCTTCATGGCCCTCGTCGGGCTGGGGATGGAAATGTATATTACCATGATTGTCTTTGGCATCCTGCCCTCGATGGCGATCAGCGTTTACCAGGCGGTCAAAGAGTTCCCCGAAGAACTTCAATACAAGGCTTACACGCTGGGGGCTTCCCACATGGAAGTCATTTGGACCATCATCTTCCCCCAGGTCCTGCCAAAACTCATTGACGCCACACGTTTGATGATCGGGCCAGCCATGGTGTATTTGATCGCAGCCGAAATGCTGTTCGGTGATGTCGGTTTCGGATACCGCATCCGCATCCAGTCAAAATTACTCAGCATGAATGTGGTCTATCCGTATCTTGCGCTTTTGGCGGGATTCGGATTCATCATGGACTACATGCTGAAAGTCTTTCAGCGTAAAATCTCACCCTGGTTTGAAGCACGTCATTAAAGGCAATCCATGACCGACAAACAAACACCTCAACTGGCCCTGCATTGCCAATCGGTATCCCACTGGTTTGGGAGCAAAAAGGTTCTTTACGATGTGAACCTCAAAATCGAGCGCGGACAATTTGTCAGCCTTGTTGGTCCCAGTGGCTGTGGCAAATCCACATTACTGCGAGCCATCGTCGGCACCCATTTACCACGCAAAGGAAACATCCTGGTGCACTCCAAGGAAGAAGGAGCAACACCGGCCCCGGTCACCGGTCCCGGGCGGGATAGGGGAATTGTCTACCAACACTACTCACTCTTTCCATTTCTGACAGCCCTTGAAAATGTCGCGATCGGCTTAAAACTGGATGAAACCAACATCCCTTTCCGCACGTTCCGCTGGTTCGCCTGGCGCAAACTGCGTAAACAACACTTGAAACTAGCGGCAGAGTATCTGGATCGGGTCAAATTGGGCGACGCCATGCACCTTTACCCGCATGAAATGTCCGGCGGAATGCGCCAACGCGTTGCCATCGCACAGGCTCTCGTCATGAAACCCGAAATCATCCTGCTCGACGAACCTTTCGGAGCCCTGGATGAAGCAACGCGCGAAGAACTTCAACGGGCACTGCTCCTGCTTTATGCCGAAAACAAGACGGCTTTGAAGCAAGGCGAAGTTCCCCCATTCACTCTGATCATCGTTACCCACGAGCTGAACGAGGCGATTTATGTCGGTGACCGCTTGATTGGGCTCTCCCAATACTGGGATTGGCAGGGAGAACAACTAACTGAGTCGCCAGGGGCAAGCATCGTTTACGATGTGCCGTCCCCTGTATTTGATCCGGACGCCACCAGAGATTTCGAGATTTTTGAAGAACAACGTGACGCCGTCAGGAATGAGGTATTTGATCCGAACGGCAAGAAACCCCGTATACCGGTAGAAGCTTAAACCTAGAGCAACATCCATCATGAGCCGCGAAGCGCCACCATTTCTCAAACAAGCAGGTCGTATTCTGAATTCCGGTCAGGCGCGCACGTTGCTGTTGACGGGCAACATTCATGATTTGTTTTACAAGAAACAGGATGAACTTGAAGATTATGTCTCACTTCTTCCATTTCTGTTACACCATTGGGATCTTTCGGATTTCATCCTGATCACTCATGAGTTGAATGGTCCCATCCGTTTCCTGCATCAAGAACATACCGAACTCATGAAACGTGCCTGGGTGGAATGGCGCACAGGCATGAGCGACGAGGAAATGGCCATCCAACGCATGTTGGAAAAAGGAAAGTCGGATTTGGATTCAGTGGCAGATGCTTTTGAACACCACCTGAACAAAGCCATCGGAAATCCTACGCTGGCTTTGGAGTTGCTACGCCAGATGTGCCTGTGTTCACGCACCACACGCAATGGCAAACCCATCCTTAAACAAAATCTATTGATCCTGATCGAAGGGGCCGACCTTCTGCTTCCCGAATCCCCCATGTCCCAACTCAGCGATGTGGATCGACAACGTGTGGCCATATGCCAGGATTGGTTCTGTGACCAGGGATTTTTGCGTTCGGAAGACTCGGTCATCATGTTGGCCGAATCACGCAGCCTGATCCATCATCGACTCGCCAACCTGCCTTACCTACTGGAAACAGAAATCCCTTCACCCGACGAAGACACACGAAAACATTTCATTTCATGGTTCAATCGTCATCTGAATGATGGAGAGGAACTCAAGCTGTGGAGCAGTCAAACCCAATTGGCTACTCTAACAGCCGGACTTTCACTCCAAGCGCTGCTCCAACTGCTCAAAGGCGCCTCTCACGCCCGCGAAAAGCTTCAACCGTCAGAAGTCGTCGCCAAGGTCGAATCCTTCATCCAGAATCAATTGGGAGGCTCTGTCGTCGAATTCAAAAAGCCCGAACATCAACTCAAAGACGTGGTTGGCTTTCGGAAATTAAAAGGTTTTCTCAACAGCGAACTCATCCCACGATTCCGAATTCAGGGTAAAGCGGCCCTCCCGGGTGCGGCGGTGTGTGGTCCGATTGGAAGCGGCAAAACATTCATCTTTGAGGCGGTTGCTTCGGAACTGAATATGGTGGTTCTGGTGCTCAAAAACCTGCGCAGCCAATGGTTCGGACAAACCGATGTCATTTTTGAACGATTGCGACGCGTGCTGGAAGCGCTTTCAAAGGTCCTGATATTTGTGGATGAAGCCGACACCCAGTTCGGAGCCATCGGCGCCAATGCTCATGAAACCGAACGACGCCTGACCGGTAAGATACAGGCCATGATGAGCGATCCACGCTTGAGAGGGCGTGTCTTCTGGCTTTTGATCACGGCACGCATCCATCAACTATCGCCTGACCTCCGACGTCCCGGGCGTGTCGGTGATTTGATCATCCCGGTACTGGATCCGGATAATGATGACCGCGCAGCATTTATTGACTGGATGCTTAAACCAGTCGTCGACAAACGTCCGCCCAAAGAGACCATCGATTCACTGTCATCCAAACTGGCAGATTATTCAGCCGCTGCCATGGCATCACTGCGATCAGAACTCATCGCCACGAAGATGCTCAAAAAGGCAGACCACTTGCGTTTGGAAGAAATCCTCGAGGTGGTCAACGACCACCTTCCTGCCGCCATCGAATCCACCCGGCACTACCAGACACTGCAGGCACTCGTTCATTGCAGTCGACGCAGTCTCTTGCCCGATCCGGATGTTACAAACGATCAGCGTGCCATTTGGGAATCGGAAATCAAACACATGGAATCCAAAGGCATTCGTTGATCATGAAACCGGATCCATCCAAACCACCCAGGCCAAACAAACGGCCCAAACGTCAACACAACAAAACGCAGTCTCATAAAAAGGTGGTTCCGATGTCCAAAGAATCCCGCCCCCGCATCTGGATGGCGTGGACCATGGCTGCCATGGTCGCTTTCTCGGTGATCGCATGGTACGCCACCATGGAGCGAACCCCATCTCGGTTACGTCTCGTCACGGGGGAAGACGGAGGTCTCTACCATCAGGTGGGTGACTTGCTGAGTGAAATATGGCAGAAACATACGGATTCCACATTGGAGATTGTTTCCAGCTCCGGCAGTGGTGAAAACCGTTCATCACTGATCAATCACGACGTTGACCTGGCCATCCTGCAGGGAGATGTAGTTCCCCTGGATGGATTCTCCATCATTGCCCCACTTTATCCAGAATTGGTACACGTCATCGTCCGCAAAGAATCGGACATCCACCGTGTTCAGGACCTGCGCGACCACCAAATCCTCATTGGTTCACCGAACTCGGGAATGAGGTCCACCGCGGAAGAAATCCTCGATTACCACGGCCTGACCGAAGACACATTTGAAGCCCACGAGATGTATTTCACGGAATTGGACAAGCACCCCGAGATCGACGCAGCCATCGTCACGGCGGGCATGATGAATCCGGACCTCAAGTTACTCTTGAATACCGGGAACTACCGACTCATCCCCATCGAATACGCGGAGGCCATCGCCATGCAGAATTCCTTCTTCATCCAGATGAAGATACCTAAAGCTCTGTATGGATTTGGCACTGTTCCCACTGATGTGGACTGTGTCACGGTGGCGACCACATCCTTATTGGTAGGGCGTGAAGACATTGATTCAGTCGTCGTGGACCAATTACTCAATTGCGTCTTTCAGCAATCCCTTTGGATGCATTTACCCACATTGCACAGCACCGAAGATATTCTACGGGACTGGAGCAAGCTAAGGTATCATCCCCGGGCGCATCAGTTTTTCAATCCATCCGACCGTGTGGGACACATGGCCAACATCATGGAATCGCTGGCCGCCTTCAAGGAACTGGCCGTTGCTCTCGTGGCCGGATTGTATCTATTATGGGATCGTTGGAAACGCATCCAGGAAAAGGATGTCGAAAGACGAATGTTATTGGAGAAAGACAAACTGGATGCCCTGCTCACCAAGACATTAAGTATCGAGCGTTCCCAAATGGAATCCAACAGCATCCCCGAACTGAGAGGCATGCTGGACAAGGTCACACGTATCAAACTCAAAGCGTTGGACGAACTCACACATGAAGCTTTGCGTGGTGATCGCATCTTCCTGATTTTTCTGACTCAATGCGCCAACCTCATCAACAAGATCCAGGCCAAAATTACTCAACTGAACATCGAAGAAGCGGGTTTGGATCATCATGCCGTTCCCCCTGCCCCCCCCAAAAAACGCAAACCACGGCTCCGCAACACCAACACCAGCAAGGATGGAATCTCAACACCTACGACTAAAAGAGGAGTTGAGGGAGAGGGTTATAATTAGGCGGCAGGTAGATCGGGTCGTCTCGACGCGAAACCTTGTGGTATACCAAATGCCATTCACCTCTCGGTTCGGGAAGCCCGGCATTCTGAATGCCCTGCCGTGTTTAGGGATGCATCACAAGGGTAAAGGTATTCAATAACTTCAGGGTTTCCATTGGATGGTAAAATTGAAGCCCAAAGCCACAAGGAGCGCATCGAGACGATACGATCTACCTGCAGGCCACCACTGGTAGATCGTGCCTGCTTGTCCCGCGACTGCGTGGATCCCTGGCGTGTCCCTTGTGGCATACCAAATGCCATTCACCTCTCGTTTCGGGAAGCCCGGCGTTCTGAATGCCCTGCCATTTTCAGGGATGCATCACAAGGGTAAATGCATTCAATAACTCCAGAGTTTCCATTGGATGGTAAAATTGAAGTCCAAAGCCACAAGGAGCGCATCGAGACGATACGATCTACCTCATCATTCATTCACCATTCAAAATTCACTATTCACTATTTCCCTCTCTCCCCCAGCGTTCGAACCGACATTCCGGCCACGCGCCAAATACCAGGCGCTTCGACGCCAAGGTGCGGATGTGTGTCCAATCTCAGAGGTTGTCCCCGTTTTAGCACGCCGAGGTCGCTTAGGATTCCTTGTTGATCCTTGGCGTCATTGTCTGCATCGACACAATAGATGGCCAAAGGTTGATGCTCTCCTACAGCGTAATATCCACCACAACTTCCATCATCTCCTGCCACCAATGAAACAGATTCAATCAACACATCCTGATCGAATCGAAAGAACAATGCCTCACCGCCATTGACACTTAAAGAACGATTACTGGACACCCCAAAACCATTCGAATGCTTGGTAAAACCAAAACTACGGGCCAATACTCCTTGATTCTCAAGCGCGATCGTCATTTTCAATGTCGTCAACCCTTCTTTCTTGTTCAAAATAAACCGACCGTGCGAACCAGGCGCCAATTGAATTTTATTCCTCCAGTCATACGAAAAACGCTGCCCCAACGAAAGTTTTTCATACCGATGTCCCCCAATATTCCGGAATGTTGTTGCTCTTTCAGTCATCCATTGCACCAATTCTGTCAGATTGGAATGCTCAATTAAGTTCTCACTTTCATATCGATCCCGAGCAAGATTGTAGAGTGCTATGGGATGCGCCTTTCCTTCCCGCAACAAGCTGGCGTCAAAGAAAAGTTTCCACTGGCCTTCCATCACTTTGCCATTCACACGCGGCGAATCAATGCGAATGGCGCATACGGCGGGATCATCCCTGGCCTCCTTGTGATCGTTGAAAAACATAGGCGGATGCCGAAATGATGTTTCCCCCAGCATGGCGGGCAATACGTTGAAACTGTCTTCAGCACCCTTTTGACCTGCGGCCAAATCCGGCAACGAACTTCCCACCATGGCTGCGAATGTGGCATACATGTCTTGCAACGCTATCAGATCGGTTCGTGTTGCTCCTGGTGTTTTGGCATCCCCATCTCCTATACCTCCGTTTTTCCAAGCAACAAGAAACGGCACACGATGCCCACCTTCGAAGACAGATGCCTTGTTGCTGCGAAAGGGACCCGTCGCGATATCGTTGTTCTTTTCGGCTCCATTGTCGCTGGTAAAAATAACCATCGTGTTATCGATCAATGTATGCCCGGGATTTCTCGGATCGGGGGTCGCCTCCAACCAATCCATCAATCGCCCCAATGCCACATCGTTTTCATAAATGAAATCATGTCGCGCATCCATCGATGAACCTGACATCGTTCGAGCGGCGCCTGACACGGATTGACCACCGATGGCTGTATCAGGAGTATATGGAGCATGATTTGAATTGGACGGGTAATAGAGGAAAAATGGTCGATCTTTGGAAACTTCACCTGTGATGTGATTGTTCAAAAATTCCATGGCGCTGTTCGAATGACGGCTGCCTAGTTTCGACAACACATACGCATCAGGAGTATCTTCTATCAAAGATCTCCCTTTGCCCGATGCCGCCACGACATCCCGACCATGAATATGCCCCGGTCCGACGTTTTGGTTTGGCCCATTGCCTTTCTTAACTGCCTTACCGGCATCCGGTCCGGATGTCCCATGCGAACGCGAAGTGATCCGGACAAAATCAAACCCATGATCCAGCGGAGAATCATACAGAGGCTTGCTTAGATCGGCATCTTTCCACTCCGCAGCAGGACTACCATCCGATTGACGAAATCGAAGCCCAACATGCCATTTCCCGACAATCGCCGTTCCGTAACCCGCACCGCGCAACATCGAGGCAATGGTGGGTCGGTCGGGTTCAATCATCGGGTCACCCTGCGCTCCGAACAGCACCCAGTGTTTCATCCGGCTGCGCCAGGAATATCTTCCGGTCAGCAAGCTGTATCGGGTGGTGGTGCAACGTGAAGAAGGTGTATGCGCATCTGTGAATCTTACGCCCAATCGAGCCAGACGATCCATATTGGGTGTATGGACCTGAACCGTATCATCGTTGCCTGTAAAATCCTGATAGGCGCTGGTGTCTCCCATCCCCATGTCATCCGCCATCATGAGAATGATATTGGGTGGCGGGGTTTGTGCAGCCAAGTGCAGGCACAAGGAGAATGTCATCACAATTGAAAAAAGCGTGATGATTTCTGTCACACGGTATTTGGAAGTCATATTCATAAAACAACGAGTGCGTTTGGATAAAGACAGCTTTACGTTTTTTGGTTTTGAACCGCTGATGACTCAGATTGTCACAGATTAGATTTAACTCACTGAGAATTCGGTAATTTGTTAAGCACCGACTTGACGAACCAATCAGGAACTTTGGTGGTTTTCAGCTCCAACCTCGTGCCATCTGTTATTTCAGCGATCCACGGAAATTGACCACTGCTATTTGTGATAGAGTTATCGAAAATGTATGCTCGATTGGTAAGTTTGATTGCTTCAAGCAAGTGACTCAACGATCTTTCATAACGTTCTACAATTTTCTTTGTTGGCACATCATGACCACCTAATCGAACTCGGTGTTGAACGCGTGATATGTTAATGTCTGGATGCTCCGTAGCGATGTAATATAGATATGTTCGATAACCCAACTTTTGGGCTTTGTCCAAAAATTCCACTTTTGCAGGGTGTGACATGACTGTTTCGAATGTGAAAGTCCTTTGTTGGTCCAATAGTTTTTGCCTCACAAAAGCAACTGCAACTGAGGCATAGTAGGCGTTCATTTCCACTTTTGAAAAATCAACCACCATTTCATCAAAACCAAGCATTGCGGGAAAACAACAATGAGAGCATTCCCTTAACAATTCGGAAGCCAAGAAAAACTCCTTCAACTCTTTGGTCGTAGCCGCAATCTCATAACATTTAAAATCCAAAGTTTTGCTTTTCCTGGCTTGGGCCTCTATTTCATCGGCATTTAAATAAATGCCGAGAAGCTCTTTGGGGAGATATGACTTTAGAACACTCTTTCCTGACCCGTTTGGGCCAGCAAACATTCGGACCCTTGGAGTCCCTTGCTTCATTGAATAATTATCTTCATCCCAGAATCAACGGTCGTAGGAGCGGCAATTTTTTTCCTTATGACCCTTTTCCCATCAGGAAACACTTCATAGATAACCCCATCCTCGACCTGTAGTACGCTTTGACCAGAAGCCAGAACTTTTTGTCGCGCCTCTGCGAATGCGATACCAGAAACCATAGGAAACTCGTTTTCTAACCGTTCGATTTCCAGTTCCAGTTCAGACGTACTTTCTCTATCCATGCCCTTAGAATAACTCTAGACACCAAGCAAATCCAGATCTTTTCCTCCCCCTACCGCCTTACAAGGAACCAAGATATTTCAACAACTCAATCACCTGCCGCTCGTTCAAACCGTCCAGTAAACCCTCCGGCATCATGGAATGGGTGGCGAGTTTACGGGTTGCTATTTCATCTTTGGCGATGGTGATGTTGTCGGTCAGCGTGCGGAGGACCACGCCTGTTTCACTTTCACTGACGAACAAACCTGAAATCGTTTCCCCATCGGTCCGTTCGATCTCGGTTACCTGATAATTCTGACCAATGACGGCGTTTGGATCGATAATGTTTTCCAGAAAATAACGACTGCCGCTCGAACCCGCCCCGTCAAGATCGGGCCCGATTGCGGTCCCCTCACCTTGGACCCGGTGGCAACTGCTGCAAAGCAATTGAAAAAATTGTTTCCCTTCATTGGCACTGTATGCCCACAAAGGCGCCTCGCTGTAGGTATGTTGCAGGGCGTCAATTTTCCCGGCTTTTTCTTCCGATGTTTGGGTAATGCTCCCCCAGATCTGGTCAATGCGTTCATTCACAGCCGGAGCGTTCAACTGCTGCAGTTGTCGCAGGTAATAGGCCGTCAGCAAATCCCGATCTACCTTCTCGGCAATCACAGCATCCAAAAGCGGAACAGCCAAACTCACCCGCGCGGTCAACGTATTAAAAACGGCGGCTTTATCCTTTCCTTCAAAACGTGACAATCGTTCCAACAACGCCGCTGCGCTGTCGGGATGATCGAATCGGGCCAGTAAGTTGATGGCTTTTGACTGAAAATCTGCCTCGTCCAACAACTCAATGAATTGGGGTACCGAAGCTTCATCGCCGGACCTGCTGAGGATATCGAGTGCATGAGTACGTTCCGCCAGGGATCGCCCCTTGTCTGCCAACATGTCCCTCATTTTCGGAAGCACTGTTCGGTCTCCGAATATGGCCGAAACCTTCTCAGCCGGCAGACGCACCGTATCATCCGTACTCCGATACAATTTGGATGCCACACTGGACCAACGACGCGGCATGGGAACCCGGGTTTCGTTCCTCAAGGCCAGATGAATGGCCCCCATCATTCGACCGCGATCCTCTACACCTGAACGATCAAGATAGGTAATGGCACGATCCAAAGCTTCCCCTTTCAGTTTCGCAGCATACCAGACTATATAATCCTTCAACACAGGTATGATTTGTCCCTCCTGCTCAAGCCATTGAAACACGCGATCCAGGTTGCCCGGCATTTTTTGGGCAATGGCGAACCAGAGCATGGACGGGACATAACGATCTCCGGCATCCTCTGTATGGCGGGCCAAACCTTCGAGCAAACTCCAGGCTGTATCGCCCGACAATCGCATTGCAGCAGAAGCCAGCCGTAGGCGCACAAATGAAGACGATTCACTCTGCGACATCAGAACCAATTGTCCCAAAGGCGACAAGGGAGCTTGATCAAGACCGGACAACAACTCAACTGCGTTCGCCCTCACATACTCCGACTCATCACGAAGATAAACACCCCAATCCCGATCCCCTATTCCGTTACAAAGAAACAAAGTCCAGAGGGCGCGCACGCGACGGTTCACGTCGGCATGCTCTGTGGACATGTTGCGCAACACATCCAGAGCATCCTGTGCAATCGCACCCTTCTGCGCACGTTCATGCAACAACCGGCGCGATGTGCGCGCGTACCAGGCGTTCTGATGCAATTGCATCCAGGCAAGATCACGATCGGTCTTGTTGCTTAGATTCACCAGAACGGGTTTGAACGTTTTTTCAAACTGAACACGGTAAATGCGCCCATTGCTGCGATCCCATTGCTCGCTGTTCGGATTGTGACAATGCTGTGTGTCATACCAGTCGTTAATGTAAACCGCACCGTCCGGTCCATACTTCAAATCAATGGCAATATAACGTGGATCGGAACAAAAGAGAAAATCCTGTCCGGCATGCACTGTATTGTATGCGGAACCATCACGCTCATTCACTTGAACATTCATTTGGTGACCGTGTAAATTGTGGGTGTAGAGCCGATCCCGATACGTGCTTGGCCAGTTGTCTCCCTGATACAACATGGTACCAATATGGGAATGTCCCCCATAAACCCGACGCGTCCCCCGAGCACCCGCGCCCCCTTCGCCATGACCATAACGTGCCGATGCCAGCAAAAAGTTTCTAAAATGACCGAGTCCTTCAGAAGGATAAGGCTCGATAAAGTCAGGGTAATGTGCATTGGCCTGATTCCAATAATGTCCACCGCGTACCACATGAGTGGTCAACCCCTTCCCCCAGTAACTGCGGCAATGCGTCATGAACCACTGCCCGTGTTGATCATAATCCAACCCCCACTGATTACTCCCCCCATGAGCATACACTTCGAAACGATGATGCACCGGATGATACCTCCAAACTCCGGCCCGCATTTCCGTGCGCTCACCAACGGGAGTACCGGGTTTGCCGATTTGTGAATAATTGAAAACACCCTGATTGCCATACAACCAGCCATCCGGTCCCCAGATAAAACTGTTCAACGTTTCATGCGTGTCCTGAAAGCCAAAACCATCCAGCAACACCTGGGGCGGCCCATCCGGTTTATCATCCTGATCCGCATCCGGAATGAACAACAACTGCGGCGCCGCACCGATCCAGACACCGCCATACCCCACCTCGATGCCACTGACCAGATTCAATCCCTCGGTAAAAACCGTTCGTTTCTCAAACGAACCATTCCCATCATAATCCTCCAGAACCACCACACGGTCCCTGCCTTCACCCTCCGGACGTTTCGCCGGATAACTCAACGCCTCCACCACCCACAAACGTCCTAATTCATCAAACGTGAAGGCGATCGGTTGAACGATGTCCGGTTCCGTGGCGATCAACTCGGCCTTGAAACCATCAGGCAAGAAAACCTGTTTGAGAGTAGCATTCGCCCCGCCATTACCGGACAGATCAACAGGATTGGGCTGTAGATGTTTGAGGATATCAATATCATTCAAACGAGCCGGACGCGGCTCGGCAGCCCGGGACAAACCCGCCACCCCCAAAAGGACACAAAAAAACAAACGCTGAAGCATACCTCTTTTTTAAAACAGACCACGCACCATGTCAAAAGAAGGAATCCCCCATTTGAATCCCCCCTGTAGGTGTGTTTTTTCCGCAGACTTTCACATCACCACCCTGAGGGATCTTCAAGGTAAACACCGAATATATGATCGAGGTGCGATTCTTGAAACCAATGCGAACTCCAGGATTAAATTGACGGCTGTTCTTGTCAGGAACAAACAAATCAACCCAAAGTAAAATCTGCGTTAATCTGCGGTTCAAAAAAAAGAACCCACCTATTGGAGGTGACAATGAATACATTTTTAGACAGGATGAACAGGATTTTCAGGATGGAATATCTTGAAGAACCACACCCTTTTGATTTTGACACTGCGGAATCGGGCAAAGTAAGATCAAGTCTCAGCCAAGGAATTCAACCACCTCGGCTGAACCATTTTGGATGGGGTCATAGCTCAGTTGGTAGAGCATCTCGTTCGCAATGAGAAGGTCTGGGGTTCGACTCCCCATGGCTCCACCAAATCCTCCCGTTTTTCGTCCGTTTATCCCACTTTTTAGCAGGTTGTTAGATGAGCTTGAGATAGCTGATTAGGCCTACTACTTGAATCTACAATACCGGACAATTCAGAGAAATTCCAGGCAAGAAAACCAAATAAATGCCAATTTTTTGAGAGTTGCCCCCATATCCTTAAGTCATTTTTTTCGACTTTTTTTACTTGATTTGATCTTGTCCAGTTTCCCCCGAACGGAGTTTTTATCATTCTTCTTTAGGGAACAACTCAGGGCGAGAGTACAACTCTGCAATGAAATTGACTTTTGATCGCTCAATAAAACTCAGTATCACTTCCTTCGATGGTGGATCTAGATCGTTTTTTCTGAACATCACATTAAGTGGCAGCATATGCTCCCCAGAAAATACCATCGCTTCCTCTTTACCGTAGTTTTTTGCGATCATTTGAAAAACCTCCACGTAATCAGAGGCAACTTTTTCACCAAACATATCCCTACGCGCATGGATCCATCCCAAAGTGCCGGCCGTCGACTTTCTGGCCCAAGTTGAGTGAGAAGTTAGGGTGATCATATCACGCCGGGGCGATGGTGCAAGATTCTTCCGGAGTGGAGGCCGTAGGCCGTAACGCAGAAAGAATCTTGGCGCGGTTTGAATGGTTCTTTGCAAACTCCACTGGGGTCTGCATCCCGAGACTTCTATGTGGGCGAACTTGGTTATATTTCCGTTTCCAATCATTCACCACAACCCGGCATTCGGTG
>Ga0181578_10000732_pt1 | contig 31715 bp, 46 predicted proteins | sample 071ome_21_FD_148659 | JGI IMG/M metagenome (GOLD analysis project Ga0181578, IMG submission 148659) | Coastal salt marsh microbial communities from the Groves Creek Marsh, Skidaway Island, Georgia - 071401CT metaG (spades assembly) | ecosystem: Environmental > Aquatic > Marine > Intertidal zone... | reverse complement strand
TGGCGTCCCCAAGGGGATTCGAACCCCTGTTGCCGCCGTGAAAGGGCGGTGTCCTAGGCCAACTAGACGATGGGGACATGTATGGTGGAGCCGGACGGGATCGAACCGACGACCTCTACAATGCCATTGTAGCGCTCTCCCAACTGAGCTACGGCCCCGAGAGAACGCGCTATTCTCGTTTTTTGCCCCGCCGGGGTCAAGCATCCTGCTCTTTTCGGGCCTCAATAAAGGCAAGCGCCCTCTCAATGCGAGTCAGGGTTCGCTCGCGACCGACCAGCTCAAGCGTCACATCAATACCCGGAGTGGCTGCCGTACCCGAAACAGCAACGCGCAGCGGCTGGGCGATCTTGCCGAGTTTGGAATCCTGAGCGCTTACGCACTCCTCAAGGCACTGGTGAATCTCTGCTCCCTGCCATTGGGCCAGCCCAGAAAGGCGCGCTCTTACATCTGTAAGCAAATCCTGCGCAACCGGACGAAGATGCTTCTTCGCCGCACCTTCGTCGTAGCTTTCAAAATCTTCATAAAAGTAGAGGCTTTTATCGACGAGTTCTTCTATGGTCTGAGCTCGCTCGCGCAACGCCTCAGCCACCTGCCCGACCGGCGGACCTGCAGAAATATCCACACCACGCGTCTCAAGCGCATCCGCCAATAATGAAGCAAGACGAGTCGCATCAGCTTCTTTGATGTAGTGCTGATTCAGCCATTTGAGTTTATCGAGATCAAACGCGGAAGCCGCCCGATTAACGTCGGCGAGATCAAAAAAATCGATCATCTCTTCAGTGGAAAATATTTCCTGATCGCCATGTGACCAACCGAGACGCAGCAGATAGTTGCGCATAGCCTCAGGCAGAAAGCCTTGATTTCGATACTCGAGAACACTCACAGCGCCATGCCTCTTGGACAGACGCTGGCCGTCCTGTCCCACAATCATCGGCACATGCGCAAAGAGGGGCAGCGGCGCCCCGAGCGCCTTGAAGATATTCACCTGCCGTGGCGTGTTGTTGACATGATCATCGCCTCGGATGACATGGGTAATCTCCATATCGATGTCATCGACCACGACCGCGAAGTTATAGGTAGGCATACCGTCGCCACGCGCTATGACGAGGTCGTCCAGTTCATCGTTGCTGATATTGACCTTGCCCCGCACCAAATCCTCAAAAATCACTGACCCCTCAAGCGGATTCTTGAACCGAACTACCGGCGTGATGCCGGATCGTTCAGGATTGGCATGATCGCGGCACTTGCGGTTGTAGCGAGGCTTGATGTTCTGAGCCCGCTGCTCTTCCCGCACGGCATCCAGCTCTTCCGGGGTGCAATAACATCGGTAAGCAAGGCCCTGCTCCAGCAACTGGTCTAGCACTTGCGTGTAGCGATTCATCCGGTCGGTCTGATAGATCGGACCTTCGTCAGGGTCCAGCCCCATCCACGCCATACCCTGCAAAATTGCATCGACGGACGCTTGGGTGGATCGCTCGCGATCGGTATCTTCTATACGCAGAATGAACTGGCCACCATGGCGACGGGCATAAAGCCAACAAAAAAGCGCCGTACGGACGCCGCCAATGTGAAGATAGCCCGTCGGGCTTGGAGCAAATCGGGTACGAACCGCCGTCATGCTTAATACGTAAGTGGTAAGGGAGGCAGGATTCTACTTATAATCAGGCCCCCACGCATTTCGGCGGCGTTAGTAGCCGAATTCAAAGGGCGCGTAGCTCAGCGGGAGAGCACTGCCTTCACACGGCAGGGGTCGCTGGTTCAATCCCAGCCGCGCCCACCATTTATTCTTCTTGTTTCAAGGGGCTATGGCAGTCAACGATGACTGTCTCCGTTGGAAACTCTCACTTGGCACACCCTTGGCACAGTGAGGAATCAATATGGCCTCTATCAGGAAGCGTGGAGAGAGATATCACGCACAGATCAGGAAGTCTGGCTATCCCTCTATTAGTCAGACTTTTTCAAGTCTTACCAATGCTGAGCGCTGGGCAACAGCCACAGAGGTCGACATGGAGAGAAATCTCTATGTGGCTCCAGCAGAAGACACTTCAGGAGAACTTCTGGATCGCAATGAGAAAGAGGTCTCTCCTCGACATAAGAGTCATGAGATCGAGGCATGCCGCCTAAAGACCCTTAAAAAGCATTTAGGCGACGAAATAGGAGTGGCGCCTAGTCGTCGCCCTTGCTCTTCTTTTTCAGATCCGAGAATTCTTTCGCCGTTAAAACCAAGGCAAGCGCCATCAGAGAGAATACAACCACCCCTGTTATGAACAGCAGTTGGTCAGTCATTTAGCTTCCCCCAAATCATCATGAGCTTGAAGTAAATGCCAAATCCAAGAATTGCTGGAACCCAAATCGCGGTAAAGATCCCCTCTATTCTCTGACCGTTAAACCACAAGTAGCCGGAGACGAAAAAAGAGATCATAACTCCGAGCATCAAAAAAACGTCTGCGCGCCTAAACATAACAGTCTCCTATTTATCCTTCGCGGCGAATGCAGCGAGCAGGCACCCCAACACGGCAACACCCGCGGGTGTTCGAATGTTCGTCAACCCGGTTCCCGTCAACACGATCGGCACGATTCCAAGCAAGCCGAGGGCGACGTATGCGAGGCCCGCTACGATAAGAATAATACCAACTACTTCTACCACTCTAACACTCATGTCGGCATTCTGCGCATTCAGCTATGAAGCCTTTGTGAATACAGTTCACAGCGCGTTCACGCCGCTTCAACGACCGTAGACGTTCTATCCTCACTCGAGATCCTCAATGAAATATTTAAGACCCGTTTTAATCGCCTGTTTATTGGGCTCTTCCACTGTCAGCGTCGCAGATGGTCACGGCCACCCCGTGTTTACCCCAATGGAGCCACAGTCCATGGGAGGTGAGTTTACTAATTTTGTAAAAGCTCAAAGAGCGTTTTGGCAAAACGGGCCTTTCGAGCCCAAAGTGATGCACCTGATGTCGCTATCTGCAGCGGCTGGCATGAAATGCGAGTACTGCATTGTGGCGACAACAGGGATGGCGATGAAAGCCGGGGCAACTCAAGAAGAGGTCAAGGCCGCAGTAATGGCCGCAGGCATCATGGCTCTGAACAGCACCATGCTCTATGGCAATCAATTCGATCTAGCCAAGCTGAAAAAGATGTTTGGTCAGTAGAGAGTAAGCTGTTTTGCCCAACGACGCTCAAGAAGCTTGAGGGAGCGAATCAGAGGCGGCCTGAGCGCGTCGACCAGGAGATGAAACGGGAAATCACTCAACCGGACGTGTACTTCATGTCCTTCTATATCTTCCGCAAACCAGGCATCGTCGTCGTGCGGTGTTCTGCATTGGAAGAGACAAGCCCCGCGGAAGCGGGGCTTTAGTAGCCCAGAGATCACCCTCGAAAAGGTGTTGCTTTCAGAGCGTCTCGATTACATCTCCACCAAGCACCATCACCTGACCATAGGTCGACAACACACCAAAAAAGGTCGGAAATTCTGACCATTCCTGTGCAGCGGCCAAATGTTCGCCAATCCCCTCGGGCCTGACATAAACCTCGTTGATCGAAAAGACAACATGGCCTGTGGTTCCCTCTTCGGGGTTCATTGGGTTCTTAAAATCTGGAGATTTAGAAGCGTAGTAATGCACTAGATGTATTTTGCTGTCATCCAGACTATGGGTCTCTCTCATCCATTGCGCGTGAGTTCGAATGGCGGCCTCTACTTCGTCGGCCTTGTCGTCGGGAACCTTTATCCCAAAGTTAAACGTTTTTTGTCCTTGCTCGATTGTCATCTGATCCTCGCCTGTTAGCTAGAAGTGGTGATTTTCGCCTGAGGGTAAAGACTTGCATCGACACGCGCGCAGGCTCGCAGCGGTCGAACAACTGTAACAGCCTACTAAGATAATGCCAAACGTAATGCTTGCCTTGGCTCGCTGAGGCACAGGCTCCTCACTTTTATTTCATACTTTTTTGACGGAGTAACGACCTGAGGGCATCTATCCTATCGCCTCGTCTTATTTAGGAGAATCTCATGAAACATTGGATAGCAATCTTCGCAGCAATGCTGGCTTTTGCTGCAGCACAGACCGCAAGCGCCGGCAACTGTGGGGGTGGGGACCATAGTCACGGGGACGGCTATAAGAAAGCCGAAGTAACGTCGGAGTCTGATGACCGTTACTGATCACCCATCTCTCAACGCCTCAAACTAGATCGGGCCTGTATGTGCAGGCCCTTTTTAGTTTCCAGCGTTACTGCTTACCTCGTAAATCCAATTCATTCGCCATTTTCGCCATAGCTTCAGCGGTTCTGGCGATTTCGTCGTTAAGCTTAGTCATATCATTCATCTGCTCAACAAAACCATCCACGCATTCAGATAAGGCTTTGTTGGCTTCCTCAAGGCTAGAGATGTAACTCTTTGCGGCAATGCGCATCTGCTTGGCGGATTCAATGACAGCACTGGAGCGCTCCCATTCCTTTCTCATCCGATCTACTTCTTCAAGGATTACGTTGGTCTTGATGACCAGTTCGTCGTGGTCTCTCATGGCGAAGATAAAGGGTCAAATCCATCCCAGATTTTCAAGCACTTCGTTCATCACTACCCGGCACGGGGACTGCCATCGAGTGGGCGGATTGCTATGGAACCAATCCTCTAATGCAAGATGAACCTCTTTCGTGGAAGCATCGGCAGGCCAGCCTACCGCTCCTTCAACGTAGCCGTTTATAAATGCGTCAAATTCATGCGCCATGTGGGGACCATATTTCGCATGATCAAAAATACCATCGGGATGTTTCCAAACTTGGGTATACGCCCAACTGCAGTCGTTCATAGTCATATCGACACTTTCCACATGACCCGCATCGGCAAATATCAGAAAACACGCTTGGCTTGGGGCTGTCATAAACAGGCTCGCCATAAGAAATATTTGAATTAGTCGTTTCATCAGCGTCGTCTACTTAACCTTACATAAAAACCCACAAACAGCCTCTAGCCAAGTTTACAAATGCCTGGGGAGCCTGTGAAGGATACGACGAGGCCCAGAATAGGAACCATTGGAAATACCGGCAAAACCGCTACCTGACCGCGGGAGTGAGCCATCCAGAAACGGAGGGACAACCAAATTCGAAGATCAGCGGGTATTTAAACGAGAGTTTTTAAATTTCTTTTGACAGCGTGAAATAAATCCCTTTCTCACAGCGTACTGGTTACATGAAGGAAGCAGTTCTGAGCCCGCCGCACCGGCCTCCGAGCCGATCGGCGAAGAAAACATGGGCAGGCGTCTTCCTGATTACATCCACGAGGGGTGAGCCGAAGGATGGCGACCCTCTCATCAAGAAAGAGGTACAACATGTCAAAAAAACGCAACGCTGCAATTCTTGCCGCCGCCACAATGGCTGCGATCGGCACACTCACCGTCCCCGCGGCCCATTCGGCTTCGAATGAAAAGTGCTACGGGGTGGCTCTTGCTGGGCAGAACGACTGCAAGGCTGGTGCTGGCACTAGCTGCGCTGGCAGTTCGACAGTCGACTACCAAGGCAATGCATTCTCACTTGTTCCGAAAGGCAGCTGCACCACGATTGAACTGCCCGCCATGTCTGACGGCACAAAAAGAATGGGCTCGCTTGAAGAATTAAGTCGCGATCTTCCGGGCTAACTTCAAGACCATCTGATGTCGGTGGCGGTCCACTCGGCTCTCAGCGCAGAGTGTGACCGCCATAGGGTTCACCAGTAAGTATAAAGACATGCTTTCTGCTCAAAATGTAAATAACTTCGACGGGCTTGCCAGAGCGGCGAAGCATTTCACGCTTCCGGCCGATCATGCGGGAGTGAGTTTCAAGCCTGCACATTTCGATGACATCAAATCAAGCGATCACTCGGTCGGCTGGTTTGAGGTTCATGCAGAGAACTACATGATGGATGGCGGGCCCATGCGCCGTCAACTTCAGTTTCTGCGCGAATCATATCCCGTTTCATGTCATGGCGTTGGTCTTTCGATTGGCTCCCATGAACCTTTAGATCAGGATCATCTCGCACGCGTTGCCCGCCTTGTTGAGTGGCTTGAGCCCGCAATTTTTTCAGAGCATCTCGCCTGGTCCAGTCATGGCGGTAACTTCTTCAACGATTTGCTACCACTGCCCTACACGCGCCAAACGCTCGAGCGCGTCGCTAACCATATCGATGAAATTCAGGAGCGTCTTTCCCGTCCGATTCTTCTTGAAAACCCTTCAAGTTATGTATGGTTCTCAGAGAGCGACATGACCGAAGCAGAGTTTCTGGCCAGCGTGGTCGCGCAGACCGGCTGCGCCCTACTCCTCGATATCAATAACGTCTATGTCAGTTCTACAAATCAAGGGCTTCAGCCCGCCGACTTCTTGGATAGCCTGCCGTTTGAGGCGGTCGATCAGATTCACCTCGCGGGGCATTTTGTTGATCATGGCCCGCATGGCGAGCCGCTTCTGATCGACAGCCATAATGCAAAAGTAAGCGATGCGGTCTGGGATCTCTACGAGCAGACAATCTTTCAGTACGGGCCGATCCCAACACTGATTGAGTGGGATGGTGATCTCCCTGAGTTTTCCGTTTTAGCCGCAGAAGCGGCTCAGGCGGATCGACGTACTCATTCGCTTAAACCCAAGGTGCGATATGTGGCAGGTTAATTTCGCCGCCGGTCTTCGCACAAAGGCTTCGCCCGCTCCCACCTGTCTGCAGGGCCTTGGCGGGCAAGCAGTAGAGCGTCGGTTCAAAGTCTATCGGAATAATGTCTACTCAAGCCTTGCAGACAACCTTGCGGAGGGGTATCCCGTCGTAAAGCAGCTGGTCGGTGATGAATTTTTCAGCGGCATGGCCCACGAATATGCAAAGGGTTATCTACCGACATCGCCTGTGATGAGCCTCTATGGTGAAGCACTGGGTGATTTTATCGATGACTTCCCGCCTGCAAAGTCAGCCCCCTATCTCGGCGATGTGGCTCGACTTGAATATGCCCAACGGCTCGCGCTTCATGCCACCGATGCAGAAATTCTTTTGGCGAGCGCCTTTGAGAGGATTCCGGTCGAGTCACTTCTTGCGAAAGGGCTGGTGCTGCATCCCTCTGTTCAGATAATGCGCAGTCGATTCCCGATTTATGCGATCTGGGTTCACGCAACGGAGACAGACAAGAATTCAATTATCAACCAGCCCGAAAGTGTGCTCGTGAGTCGGCCCAATTTAAAGGTGCGAACTTTACGACTCCCCGACGGGGCGACTGATTTCCTGAGCCTGATAAAAAGTGGTTGCTCGCTATCCGACGCGGCGAATCATGCTTTGGCCAGCGGGTATGAAGCAAGCCTGGATGAATTCATTCGAATTGCCCTAACGCACGCTTGCGCGATCCGCGCCCGCACTCCCTAAAGGAGAACTACCATGACAACAACAATAAAATGGCAAGAACTCAACACGGAGATCCTTGCGGGCCTCTCGAGGGTGATCTTTGGTTTCACCTTGCTCGCATTCTTCTGGAAATCCGCCCTGACTAAGCTGGGTGAAGGAGCGACAGGATTCATCTCGCCATCCGCAGGAGCCTTTGCCCAGATATTTCCGATGAAGTTCGAATCGGTCGGTTATGACCCGTCAGCAATGAGTTTTTTTGATTCGCTCATCGTTCTGGCGGGAACCTACGCAGAGTTTGTTCTTCCGCTATTGATTGTCGTCGGATTCATGACTCGATTAGCGGCATTGGGGATGATCATCTTTATTGTCATCATGTCGGTGGTTGATGTGACAGGCCACGGAGTAGTCCTAGGCTCTCTTCTCGACGGTAATCCTTCGAGCCTGATTCCCGATCAACGACTTTATTGGGGGCTTCCCCTTTTTGTGCTTATGTTAGTCGGCGCCGGACGCATCTCGCTTGACGCGCTCTGCCGTCGGCGCAACCAAGCATCTGGAGCCTCATATCATGGGGAAGAAAACTAATGAGAAGACTTCGAGCTTGTCCGATCCATCCGCTGCAGATCTCATTTGGCGTCAATTCATGCCAGATATTGCTATCCAGTATCATTGAACTGGAGGCATCGGGAGAATCACGTGGGCAGGCTCGACGAAGATCACATTTCATCAAAGATGCGAGCTGCGCTTGGCGGCGATCAGAGCGCCTATCGCAACGTGCTCGAAACTCTGGTGCCAACTCTGAGGCATATGGCGCGGCGGATCGCGCCTCAGACTCCCGAGGATATTCAAGAAGACCTGGTGCAGGAGATCCTGACTTCGATACATGCAAAGCGGCACACCTGGCAGCAAACCAAGCCTATCTTGCCGTGGATCTATGCGATCGCGCGACATCGGGTCATTGATCACCTCAGAAAAGAAAAACGCTCTCCAAAAACCGTTTCAGACCTCGATGACATCATGGACTCAATTGCCGCACCAAATCCCAGTGTAGAGCTCCAACATGATATCGAACAAGGTATCCGGAGTCTCAATACCCAAACCGAGGCAGTCGTTCGTGCGATGGCTGTTGACGGAAAGGATGCAAAGCAGGCGGCTGAGGAACTAGGGATAACCGAAAATGCGGCCCGAATAGCTTTTCATCGCGGTCTCAAAAAACTTCGGGTTTTTCTGTCTGACTACGCAAGGGAACGACCATGAAAACGACTAATGACTTGGTTGCTCAACTGAGTGCCGCCCCAGGCTTAAGCGGGCGATCACTTACACAAATTTATTTGATGGTGTTTTTCTCGTCCTCTATCGTCTTGGCCGCCTTCGGCTTAGTGCTATTCGAACTTGCCGGCGCGTCCATACGCTCTGGATACTTTAACCTCGTGACAGAACCCGTGATTGCCCTCAAGCAGCTTACCCCCCTGCTGGTCGCTATCACCTCGGTACCTCTTGGCATCATGCTGTTGCGACCGGAGGCGCGGCTTTCATTCAAGGCGGTACCGCTTGTGGTGGCACTTTTGATTCTTCCCATTCTGGCCGCCTCAACACTCGTTCCACTCAGCGAAGATTCTCGCTCGATTGTTATGCTCGGGGATGGTTTCTATCAGTGCCTCACCTCTATCGTCGGATTGTCGATCGGATTACTCGCCGCACAGATTCTGGTGCTTCGCCGAGGCGCGGTGACGCAACCGGGTGGCGCGGGAGCAGTTGCCGGTCTCGCAGCGGGAGCTATCGCCGCCATCATATATGCGTTTATCTGCACCGAGGATAGTCCTGGCTTTTATGGTCTCTGGTATAGCGTTGGAATATTCGCCTCGGGCTTCGTTGGGGCCCTCGTCGGCAAGCGCTTTCTTAGGTGGTAGCGGTCCAGCGGACCCCCTAATGGCAGAAACTTTCTTAATCAGACCATCAGTGGCCCACTTCTTGGAAGCCCCGGTTTATCCAGGGCTTTTATTGGCCTCGCTAGGGCGCTCGTTGTCGTCGAGACATATCTGCGGTGGGTCGGCTTAATCGTTAGAGAGTAATCACCTGGTCCGGCATGTTCGAAGCAAGCCCTTCGTACAGATTTGGAAAGCATCCAATCACGGCACCATCCACCAGTTTGCTCTCAATCTGTCGCTCCAGGCAGCATTGGTCACAACCCATCAGCAGAATATTCTGATCTTTAGCGACTACCGCCAGTCGCTCGCCGATAGGATCGCCCTTCACCAGAACGTAGTTGTTATCCTCAAAAAAGAACATTCCAACGACTTCAGGACCATGCGCCTGTTCTTCAAGTTGCGGCAGAATCATCTTCCCTAGCTTGTATGAGACCGTGTGGCCCTGACTCGAAAAAATATATGCGACTTTCATTTTTACTCCTTTGCGAGGTTTTTAATTTTTGCTAAGACGGCAGGATACCTTGTATAGCCGGGGTGGCGGGCCCGATCCCAGCGACATCCGCCATTATTCTCGATTTGATTCAGGATCTACGGCATCTAGCCATCGCCCTGCTGATTCCCTAAATGGACTCTAGTCGGCAGGTGGGCGCTCCTTACCGGTGAACTTATCCCAGAATATTGCAAGGTCGTCACCTCCTAAGCTGCTGGGCAAGCGGGATGATTCAATAGCGCGCCATTGCCCTGCCTTCATTTCAGCAACCGGGTGTTGAAACACATAATTACCCTCGAATCCCATCCGCAGATCAGTGATAACAAGCTTGTCTGCGATACGGTCAGCCCGATTAAAGCCATCGGCAAACCACTCGAGCTGTTGGAGATCTCTAATATGTTTAGCTTGCTCAAATAATCTCTCACCGCGATCAGCTCTAGTGAAACTCAGCCAGTCCGATCTGAGGAAATGATAATAACCCTCCTCATAGGACTCCGGCCCCATGACCACGATCCGCCACATCAGTGTATTGAATGGTGTAGGCGTCGTAAAAACTTTTAACGCCTCACCCGCCGTCTCAAACCTTTGCGCAACAGCAGTTGTCACCATGAACTTAGCCGCCCAGGACCAGCTGAGATATAGGCAACTCACAATCAATCCGGTTTTAAGCGTCGCTGTTGCGAATGGCCTAAGCGGAGCGAGCAGCACCACTATCACCGCTATCAGTAACGGTAACGTGTATAGAGGGTCAATGATAAAAAGCGTACTCCACATGGTCGGCGTCACAGCGAGCGGCCAGAATAATTGCGTGCCATACGCCGTATGGGCATCAAGCAATGGATGCGTTATCAGCGCCAGCGTGATGGCCCAGAACCAGGGTTTCTGGGCCTCGCTTACCGGCGTGTAATAACGCCTCAGAATCAACCAGAGTGATACCGCAAACGGTATAAGCACCAGCAGGGAATGAGAAAAACCGCGATGCAAGGTGAAGTTAGCAACCCCGTTACCATAATCGATCATTACATCTAAATCGGGCAATGTGCCTAGCACGGCGCCCACGACCAGGGCCCTGCGCCGGTGCTCTGCAGGCACACAAACAGTGGCGATGGATGCCCCGAGAGCGAGCTGAGTCACTGAGTCCATCCAAGCCCTACCCGTCTATCTCACAAGCATGTAAAGCAAAAAAGTGACGCCGATCTTCCATCAGAAGCGCTCCTCCACAAATCCTCTCTCAATCATTCTTGACATACACTTGGCTTAGCCAGACGAAGGTGGTTTTTTCGTAGCGTTTGTGAAAACCCTGAGCTGTGATCCACTTTTCGATCACGGCCGGCGAATGGGCGTAGGGCCGAAAGCTAGAACCGATGAGCCTCATCAGCAGTGCGGCAAGCGCAACGCCAAGGCGGACGAGGCGGCGATCCCGGGGATAGGTGAGCGCATAGACTCGGCGGGTTTTTTCGAGGGATCGATGGATCAAGCCGTCGGCATCGGGGTAACAACACACCACCTTATCCATAACGGTGACATCGGCCGGGTCGATGATGGGCAGAATCTCCATGAAATCCCCCTGATGATATGTGATCCGACCCTCTAGGCCTCGCTGACTTGACCAATCCTCAGCCTCGGCAATCATTTTTGGCGCCAGATCAATACCGGTGGCTGTAGCGGCTCCCGCCTCCAACAGACTCATGTGGAAATGACCGACACCACTGCCGATCTCCAGCACGCTGGTGTTCTGAAAATCCGCTTGAGATAGCCCCTCCATGAGCTGGCGCTGAGAGGGTTCGAATCCCTTTTTGCTGAATCGCTTTCGATAGTTGCGGGCAAAAAAAGAAAAAATCCGGCCGCCGGAACGGGCGTGCGGACAGCAACAGGTCATTTCCGGTGACTAATTGGAAAACTCACACAGGGCGGTGCTACACCCAGCGCTGGGATTAGCCAATTCATTACCAACACTGAGTGAAAAAAGTAACTATCTTTACTTATTAGTTCCTATCTAAGCCGATAATCTTCTTAGATGGTCATAGCGATACACTTTGCCATCTCTCAATCTCGCGACGCCCATCACTAGGTTTTGCTTGCCCTCATCATCCAACACGGGGTGAGTGCCCGCGATAACCTCTTCATTCTCGTAGAGCGTCTCGGCATCGCCGTTAATCCTGAAAGAAGTGCCAGAGGTCCAAGACAGAGTAGCTGCTCTGTCCATATCTGATGTCGCCCAGTCGAAGTCCTCAGTAATGATGCTAGCTAATTGCTCAACATTTCCGGTATCAGAGCCTACTTTAAACGCATCCACAAACTGTTCCCAAGTTACAGACATCATGTGTCTCCTATGGCCTGTTTTATTTATTCCTAAGTAAAAGCGCTACTTCTTTAAGTGTTGCGTTGGTCTTTATTACCAGTGCGTCGTAGGCTGTCATGGCAACTATCCATGGGGCCTGAAGCGGCAGTGACTATCCGTTGATAGTGACATCACCAATCGATATGGCTCTAATCTGAGTCCCGGCAGGGAGGATTGCCGCATCCCCCTCGTTGAGTAGAGCCAGTGGACACAGCAATGTTGACACTACCACCGTGCCTGCCACTTCGTCCTTTGCTTCAATCGTTTTTGTCGCCACAATTGGCACCGAAGTACCATCAACCGCGAGCACCGAGGTGAACTCCACGGTGAGCTTGCCCGATTGCCCGATCATCCCTGAATCTTCTTTTCGATTTACCGTTCCGGTCGCTTGAGCGCCGGACGCAATGACTGTCACGCCATCGATTACCACTGCAGTGGTGACGGTCGCAGTCACGGCCTCGCCCACCGAGCTAGTGTCAGAATTAATCGAACTCGTCGTAGTTAGGACGATCGCCGTTCCCCCTGGCAGACGTACTTCTGCACTCAGGGCAATACCGGGAAGCCACGCCAAAAGAAAAATCATTGCACGTTTCATTACTTATCCCCTAATGGTTTGGAATTAAACGTAATTTGACAAAAAATAAAGCAGAGGCGCTGCTAATGAGAAGCATCAACCCATACCCTCCAACAAATCCCGAAAAGGCCCGCCAGATGTTGCCATCAGAGAGGCCGACATAGGCCTCAAGAAGCGCCGTAACAAAGAGAGCCGCACCTATCGCCAAATGGTTTCGGCCCGTCGGCCCTTTAGCCAACAAAACCGCTATGAATCCGGCCGTAATCCCCAGATAGCCGCCTGTGCATCGTGCACAAATCGCAAGCGGATGTTCGAACAGCCAAAAAGAGCGCGTGGGAAACTGGTGACAGATGTCGGAGAGAAACGAGTAGAACCGTTCGCCAGTGGGATATCCAAGCAATCCGTTTCCTAGTGGTGCCGCGACTGCAGCCGCCAAAATGATCAGCGTCGGCAAGGCAACAACGCTAGGACCTACGGCGAGAAGTGGTTTTTTGTAGGACATCGGGCGACTCTCCCCCGTCTTTTAGAACACAATCGACAACATCTTAAAGGTTTTTATAACTATCGCACTTTTTTGCGTCTGTTACAGTGGTAATTGGGCAATAACGAATTAATTTTGATTTCGGATCAGCCCACCCTCCGATCAAGGGCAAGCGAGGCGCTGATCAACTCGTTTCAGGGCCTATATCTTTTTAGGGGTACTATTCACAGCCTTTCAGCTACCGAAAAACACCCAAAGTATCCATGACTAAAAGATCTTTAGTGCGAATCATCCGTGAGGAAGAGTTTCTACTCCTCGGCGTATCATTTCTAGTGGGGCATTCTGCCGCGGCTTTTATCTCAGCCGTTATCAGCGATCTGATAATGCCTCTCATTGCTGGGATACTTGGCGAGAACGATTGGAAAACAGCTGTTTTCGAGATTGGGCCATTTGCTCTGCGTTGGGGCGACTCACTCGGCACCGGATTGCATCTTGTGGTGGTGTTATTTATCGCGGCCTTCATGATCCGACATTTAAGAGCCACCAACTGATGCGACGAATCGGTCTCGCGGGGCGCATACCAAGCCAGCGCTAATGGGTCCCACCCGAGGCATGCGTAATGAGTCCGGCCTGGCGACTGGGCACGAATCCAGCGCTTAACAAAAGAGCGTCCGCGCTCAGTCGTTGGGCTCAGAAGGCCGGGACTTGAAATAAAGCCATATCAAAAGACCAATAAACGCGAAGACCATCACGTTCAGCAGCGTATCAATGAGATTGCTCATGAGACATCAACCTTTTCAGCTTTCAGCATCTTTAAAAGACAAACCACAAGCAACAGAACGATGAATACAAATGGCAATGCGCCAAGCGCAATTATCGATTTGATGGCGTCGATACTGCCCGAGAGGATCATCACCAAACCCAGCGCGCCCAGAATCGCACCCCAACTCAATTTAATTTTGGTACTGGGGTTGAGATCACCCCCGGTCGAAAACATCCCCAGCACAAAAGCCGCGCTTACTACGCTGGTAACAATAAACAGAAAAGCGGCGATTACAACCGCGGCGACTGTCAATTTTGACAGCGGCAACTGCTCAAGGACAAAAAATGTGACGCCACTCACATTATCGCGGACGATATCAAGCAGCGGCAAGCCAAGCTTCAACGCGCCGTGAAATCCAACGCTGCCAAACACACCAAACCAAAGGATAGAAAAGACGGTCGGGACTAAAATGACGCCAAGGATAAACTCCCGAATCGTTCGGCCTTTGGAGATCCGGGCAATAAAAACACCCACAAACGGCGCCCAGGCCAACCACCACACCATGTAGGTCAACGTCCAGCTCTGAAACCACTGCTGAATATGTTCGTCCATGAAGCTGTAGGTTTGGAATCCATGCGGCAGTACCTTCGCAAAGTAATCCCCAATAGCCTGCACGATACCGCCCATGATGAAGTGCGTGGGCCCGAACAAAAGCACATAGATCATCAATCCGCCGGCGATCAACATTGCAGCGTTTGAGAGGATAGCCATTCCCCGCCCAAGATCCACGGTGAGCGGAAGAATGTAAGACGCGCAAAGGACAATAAATATCCCAAACACCATAACCATACCGGTGTTCTGCAGGCCAAACAAAGCGTCGATGCCCTCTTTAACCTGAAATACACCCATCGCGACCGAGCCCCCGAGACCAATCGCTATAGCAACGATGGCCAGAAGATCACATAACCACCCGACACTTCCCGTGATGCGGTTTTCGCCAAATACTTTGATGATTGGCGCACTGACAAGACTGGGGCATTCAAGCCGAAAACCAAAATACGCGATCACGAGACCCGTAAGCGCGTAAATCGCCCATGCGTGTAGTCCCCAGTGGAAATTTGTTATCGACAGGGCTTTCGAAGCGGCGGTGCGAGCATCCGCAAACTCTGCAATTGTCAAATAATGCGTGAGGGGCTCAGCCGTGCCCCAGTAAAGCAGCCCTACTCCCATGCCAGCCGCAAACAGCATGGAGAGCCAAGATACTGTTGAAAATTCCGGCTCATCGTCATCACGGCCCAGCTTGACTCTGCCGTAGCGGGATACTGCCAGGAAAATACTGGTGATGAGCAGAAAGCTGACCGTCAGCATGATGAACCAGGCTCGACTCGTAAACTCAATGCCCACGAGATAGTTCGCGGTGGCGGATAGCGAAACGGTATCGATGATGCCCCACACCGAAATCGCTCCCGTAATCAACAGCGCGACGGCCAATAGTGGATTTTTAAACATAGCGCCGTCTCTCCTGGATTGCTTGGATCTTCTTGATTTTTCCGCGCATGAATATTGAACGCGGCCGGCAGCGCACGCTCACACCAAAAGCAGCAGTGCAATAATCGCAAGACCCACGCCCGTGACCCAGAGCATTTGTTTGTCGCGACTGCTCATAGATCAAATACGAAGGGCTTCTTTCTGCCAGAGAACTTCTTTCGCGAAGGACTTAAATTACCCCTCAGGCGGCGTGAACTTTACTTTCTTCACCTGCGCCCTCACATGATCGATATCGAGGGTCTCAAGAATGACCGGATCCTGCACGGTACCACTCGCTTTTGCGCGCAGGGTCATGGCGGCAATCTGCTCAAAGGAATCGGCATCCGAAATCACATAGAAATCATATTGTCCGCGGGTTAGACAGTAATCGACCAGAGTTGCTCCAACGCTCTGGTGCATCACTTCCATGACTGCCCGGCGATCAGAGTCTCCATCAACAAGGCCTGCGGTTCCGGTGTTGGTGTACCGAGCAAGCGTTACAAAGCGTGGCATATGCTTCTCCTTATCTAAACGAGTCCCTACCCTAACCGGTCGGCCGTCGCAGATCAACTGAAGCGGTGACGCTAGCGCGTAACCCTCCGATGCTCGATCGTTAGAACAGTGTTGATCAAATGAGAGATCTACCGGCGCGCAAAATTGAAGGGCGCTCAAATGCTAGGAGTGACTAGTGCCTGTCACCCTGGCACTCGCATTTTTTGTAGAGATCCCGGTAGGTTGAATCCAAAAGAATGATTTCATTTAGATCCACCGTCTCGCTCCAATGACCCGAAGTTTTCGCGCACTTATGATGGGTAAAGTGTACGAGCACAGATTGTCCGTCAATGCTCTCAATAACGCCGGCTAATATTCCCCTATTCTCATCGTCAACAAGCGCCCAATCCCCAACATGCGGCGCTGACTCTTTTATCGAACACGTGACTTCAAGAACCTGATCGCGAGGCACGAACTGACGAAAGGTGACGCCATACTTAACTATCGCCTCTTCATTATCAAAACGGGCGGCTGGGTTGTACCACTCGGATAATGGAAGGGGTTTTTTCCCGATCACCTCCCAGTCCAGTTCATTCTGGTTCCAGATTTTGTCGTCGACATCCTCAACTGCATAACGTGGAAATACACCCACTTCGCTTTCGTTCAGACAAAAGACGACGAATTCCATCTCTTCACCTTCCAGGGTGACCCAATCACCTCGCTGCAATTCCGAAATGCGCATTAGAACGGTATAAAGATCCGGGATGAAGGTTTAAGATTCACAAAGAGTTTATTGCCAAAAGGAAGACTTATCACCACGGCACAACACTGCCATCGTAAGCAAAGACTTTCCCTGTATCACCTGGCTTTAGATCGCGAATAACTGCTAACAACTTTTCTGCGGCGTCACGTGGGGAGAAAAGCCGAGCGGGATCAACTCGGCTCGAAAACGGCTTGGACAACTCGGTGGCCACAGTGCCCGGATGAAGGCCCACGCAGATCATCTCGGGATTTGTTCTGGCGAGTTCTATCGATAATGTTCGGGTGAACATATTCTGCGCGGCTTTACTTGCGCGATATCCATACCAGCCGCCCAACCGGTTATCTTCAATGCTGCCCACACGCGCGGAAATACTCGCGAATACCGCACGTTCCGGCTTTTTCATGAGCGGCACAAAGTGCTTCGCTACCATAAGTGGGCCAACAGCATTGATCCGGAAGTATTTCTCCAGATTATCAAAAGAGACATCCTGAAGTCGCTTCTCCGGAGCAAGGCCCGCCTGATCATGCAAGATGCCGGCCGCGTTGATGAGGAGATCTATTGAGCTGTCATTTTCTGCGACATAACGCGCCACTGACTCGATCGAATCTTCCTCAGTGACATCGAGTCGCTTTATTATTAAGCGCGCTCCAACGCGTTTAGCGACGGTCTTCAGTTCACCTGACGCATCAGGGTTTCTACAAGTTGCGATCACTCGTGCGTTTTCGGCACCGTGAAGTATCGCTTCTACCAGGGCGAGTCCTATGCCGCGGCTTGCTCCCTGTACAAGCGCGATTGATGGTGTTCTATCGGTTGGACTTTTCTCTTTCATTGCCTTTAGTTGCTACCAAATGGCGTTCCGCTCATTTCGCTGAGAATATACGCCGGTGGGAGAAGTCGGTCTTCATCTGAGAAGATTAAATACCGATCTATGTCTGCTGAAACGCTTCTGTCAGGGCTCGATAGGCGCACTCGGCTCGGGATCTATCGTGAAACTCAGGATGCTGCTGAGCATAGCGACCGACGATATCGGCCCACTGCGCCAAGGTGCTCTCCCTAGGGAGGATCAAAGAACGTTCGGCCCCGACAAATCCGGCCACGTAGCCAAGAAAAAAGGCGGCATCAAATGCTTGTGACTGATTCAGTGTTTCCGGGCTTTGGAGGTGTAGCGTGTATGCCTTGGAAAGAAAGATGCATCGTGTTGCATCAAGCGCTACTGCATGATGCGACGCGCTCATCAAAATCACCGGTAAAAATACTCTGGCTATTAACTTTTTCATTTTATTCAATCTCAGCAAGTTAGGCATATCTTCTTGAGTACTTTGGTCTGCTCGCCTAGGGCATTCTTTAAACTATCAAAAATCAGAAGAGCCAACACCGCAGCCCATGAAAAACCCCCAGACTTCGATAACGCGAAGCCACGTGACCCTGTATACCGATGAGACCGGTGTACCCCAATTTCGTGAAGATTTGATGCCCCTGTCCGAAGGCAGTGAACAGATTGCGCTGTCCGCGCTGAAGGCCTCAGGCGGCTTTCAGCTGCGGTAAAGCCCGGTGGGGTTTAAAAGCGAATTTCACTGTACCGACAAACTTCAGTTTGTTTTTATCCTCTCTGGAGAAATGGAGATTAGCCTGCAGAACGGGCAGTCACGTTTTTTTAAACCGGGTGACTATTTCTTGTCCGCCGATTGCCTTCCCAGAGATACTCTTTTTGACTCCCGAGTGCATGGCCACAAGAGTCGTCAGGTGGGAGGCGAACCGCTGACCACTCTGTTCGTTAGATCCGACACAGAATAATGGTGGCGAAGGCTTCCGCCAAATACCTAACGCGACCTTACTAGCGCTACCGAAAGCATCATGAAATAGTGCAACATCACCTGTTTCTAGAGATTTACCCGTTTGTATTCGCGGTACTGCGGTTTCCAGAAGAGTCCGTTTAAGCGCGACAAAAGCAGATCATCAGAGATCTGGGATGCGTGGCCCTGCGCCTGCGCAACCTTTGCGACCGCAAATGCGATCGATCGACTCAAATCAGCCGCCTGCTCAAGAGGCGGCAGCAAATTCCGAGTATCTCCGCTCGCCCAGGGCGAAGCCTCGGCAAGCATTTCGCTACTCGCCATCAGCATCTCATCGGTGACCCGGCGCGCCGCACACGCCAACACGCCAAGCCCTACCCCGGGGAAAATATAGCTGTTGTTGCACTGTGTGATCGGAAATTCCTCGCCATCGAACTGCGCGGCAGGAAATGGACTTCCCGTCGCAACGATAGCCTTGCCCTCGGTCCATTCGATGACCTGCTGCGGAATAGCCTCCACCCGACTCAAAGGATTACTGAGCGGAAAAATGATGGGCCTCTCGGCGTTTTCCGCCATTGCACGAATAACCTCCTCCGAAAAAAGCCGAGGCTGACCGGAGACTCCTATCAGAATCGATGGTCGTGCAAATTGAACCACTTCTTTTAATGTTGCCCAGTCGCCATCGACGGCCCAGTCTTTAATCTCCGAAGCGCTTTGCGCAAGTGGCGCCTGAAAATCATACAACCCACTCATGCCCTCGGTGATTAGGCCATCGCGGTCGACCATGAAAATCTGTCCTTGAGCCTCATCTTCCGCTCGGCCTTCTTTGACCATCTGACTGATGATCATCTTGGCGATACCGCAGCCCGCCGACCCTGCGCCCGCGACCACAATCCGATGATCGCTCAACGACGAATCTGTAACTCGACACGCGGCGAGTATCGTACCGAGGGTTACAGCCGCCGTTCCCTGTATGTCGTCATTGAAACAGCAGTAGCGGTCGACATACCGGTCGAGAAGATTCGTCGCATGGCGTTGGGCAAAATCCTCGAACTGCACCAGCACACCGGGCCAACATCGCTCAGCGGCCTGCATAAAGGCATCGAGAAATTCAGCGTACTCCGCCTCGCTGATCCGCGCATGGCGCGCGCCCATATAGATAGGGTCGCTAAGCAAGTGCTCATTATTCGTGCCGACATCAAGCATTATCGGCAAGGTGTGCGCAGGATTTATCCCGCCGCAGGCGGTATACAGCGCGAGCTTTCCAATAGGAATTCCCATACCGCCGATTCCCTGGTCACCAAGACCCAAGATCCGCTCGCCGTCCGTAACCACGATGATCTTTACACGCTCCTTGGTGGCATTACGGAGAATGTCGTCTAGGTGATCCCGCTCTTCCCATGAAATAAATAATCCACGGGAGTTTCGATAAATATCCGAGAATCGCTCACAGGCATCGCCCACCGTGGGCGTATAGATGATCGGCATCATCTCTTCAATGTGTTTGGCGACGAGCGCGTAGAACAAGGTCTCGTTGGAGTCCTGAATGCCTCGAAGATATATATGCTTATTGATCGGTAATTGATAGCTGGAGTACTGCCGGTAGGCGCGCTCCATCTGCTCCTCGATACTTTCATAACGCGGGGGCAGCAATCCCATCAGATTAAAGCGGATCCGCTCTTCGCGGGTGAACGCGCTACCCTTATTTAAAAGCGGCGCCTCCAGCAATGCGGAGCCCGATAGCTCGGTGAATAGATGATGCGATTCAGTGGTCATGAGGCTCTCTCTAGCCCTATTATCGCGCCAAATTCCTACGACGAGACAGCAGCGTCATACCACCCCTTGGGGTTAACTCAGGCTAACGCAGCAAGCGCTACAACCAACAGCATCGAAAGCGCCATTACGATGTTGATCGTTCGCTGAATCCGACTAGGTAGCTGCATCTTGCGAATCGTCACTCCTGCGCCTAGCCATAGAAAATGAATCGGAACCCAAATCACATTGATAATGGCGAATTTGACGGCAATCTCAAGCAGAGGACTCTCGTGCAAGAACGCGAACCCGGAAAAAAACGTAGCGTTCACCGCGTAACATTTCGGGTTGATGATCTGAAGCAATAGACCGCCGCTGACGCCGGGCGGGCGGCTTTTCTCAATAAACGCGATACGCGCACCCGCAAAGGCAATGCGCAGTGCCAGGTAAAAAAGATAGGCAACCGAGGCCCAAAGCAGGAGAACCCGAACCGACGGTATCGCCAACATCGCGGCCGTCAATCCGCTGACAACGGCGAGTCCAACAAGATTATTACCCAGCCAAAGCCCGGTCACATAAAGAACGCCAGCCCTCGCCCCATAGCCGGAGCCCACCCCGGCCGTAGACAACACGCCAGGCCCCGGCGTAATGATCAGAAAGAAAACAGCCGCGGCAAATGTGAGCACTACTGCGCTTGCGAGGCTGCGCGGGCTTGGGGATCAGGCAACTCACGAGGAAGAGTGGCTACCGCGAGGAATATCAAAATCGCGGCCCCAGCCAAAATATAAAAAAGAACGTCAAAACCCCAATTGTGGTGAACCCACGCAATTAACGGAACAACCGTCGCCCAGACGACAAAACTCACGATATAGCGCGCCCCAAAAATAGATGCCCGAAGTTCTGATTTAGCCATTCTTCCGATCATATAGTCGTTAATGGGAATCTGGCCGAATGCGCCCAACATGAATCCCAGCGCCACAGAAAGCGCAAACCAATCTGAGAGACCCGGCATCACAAGGAAAAAAATAATCTGAATTAATGCGACTGCCATGAATACGGAACGCGGGCCATAGCGATCCAGCATCCGGCCCACAATAACCTGAGCAACGGACGCCACCGAAAAAACCACAAACGCCAACCACCCGACCATTGTCGCCGACTGAGCGATCCCCTGGAGGCGTTCATCAAACACCTTGGGCAATGCAAACGTTGTCCCCTGGAAGACAATGCTCGAAACCGCGGTCGTAAAAAAGATGATGACTGAGATTCGAATCAGTAGCGCGCGCCACTGCCTGGCGCCAGGATCTCTGGGTGACGCGTTGTCGACGTCTTTAGCGCTCTTAGACGGAGCTGCTTGTCGTCCCATGCGATCTTTGAAGGCCATCAGATAAGCGATACCGATTGCGATCGATACTAATCCGGGTAGCCAGAATGCCGCGCGCCAGCCTGTTTGATCGATCAGAAATCCCGTCAGCAACGCAGCGCTGGCAACGCCCAAATTTCCCCATACGCCATTGACGGCAATATCGAGACCCATGGATTTTCCGCCACGCGCGATCATGGCAAGACCTACCGGGTGATAAATCGCTGCGAACATCCCCACTGCAAAAAGACCCAGAGCAAGCTCAAGCGGGCCTCTTGCAAAGGATGCGCTGATGGAAGCAAGACCTATCCCAACAAAAAAGACCACCATCATGCCTTCGCGACTCCATCGGTCTGCGAGCCAACCGGCAGGAAGCGAGAAGATGCCAAACGCAACCAAACCCGGCGTGGCGTAGGGAATCAACTCGGCATAGTCCATCTGCCACTCTCCAGCAAGCACTAAAGCCGCCGCTGTCGCAAATATCAGCGGAAATAAATGATCCAGAAAATGACCGGCGTTAAGAAAAAGAAAATGGCGGCGATCATCCATGGCGTAGATTTTTTTAGCGATCCGAATTAGTGAAATCTTACCAGTGAATACGACCTTTGCCTGATAAGATTAATGGAGTAAAGAAAGGGATCCTATATGCCGCTTAAGAAAATTTCTGTCTGGCTTGTCTTTTATTTGTGCGTTACGGTCGCGGCAAGTTCAGGTTTTGTTTTTCCTTTAGGTGATTCAAACGAGTGGTTCGCGAGCCTAAATCGTCCGGGTATTGCACCCCCCAATTGGGTTTTTGGGCCCGTCTGGACGCTTCTCTATCTCATGATCGCCACCAGCGCCTATCGCCTGGTGCATCAGCATGCGCATCCTCTGATGGGAGTGGCGATAGCACTCTGGGCTCTGCAGCTTGCGCTCAATGTGATCTGGACGCCTGTATTCAGTGGCGCGCAGAACTTATTGGGCGCGCTTTATTACATCGGGGCACTGTGGTTAGTCATCCTTGCCTATCTGGTCGTCGCCATACGAGTCGATCGATGGGCGGCCTACCTTATGATCCCTTACTTTCTATGGGTTAGTTTTGCGAGCGCGCTGAACTATGCTTACTGGCAGGCAAACATGTGATGAGCCTGTCACTTCATATTCTTACGGGAGAACTTCATGGCAACCTATGAATGCAGCAAATGCGGAATGTCCGTGAATGCCACATGCGGTCACTGCGACACACCCCTCGAAAACGACACGCTAGAGCTTGACGGCGGAAAACAGGTGCAGATTTCGAAATGCCCTAACGGTCATGGGAAGATTAAGTCGCCGCTTTGCTGCGGGCAGGATATGACCTGTTCTGTTAGCTAGATAAGTTCGGCCAACACATTGGGCATAGTTTGGCCGACTAGTTGGGCCTGCCCCTGTCGTCCCCCGGCCCAGAGGATCCTACATTATCTGTGGGTTCAAAATCGCTGTGCATCAGAAACTGGATATCGCCAAGATACCCAACGACACCAGAGCCTAAATTGGTATAAGTCATCAGACCCATCTGTGCCCTGACCAAATCGCCATCACGAAGCGGATCTTGATGCGACGCCTTCAGATCCGGACCCAACACTTTGGGCTGATCTGTGCGTCGGAGTTTAATTCGCCACACGGCGCCTTTAGAGGTCTCAATTTTCCTCAGCGGGCTTGAGCCGTCCTTTGGCATAAGCCGGCTGATTTCATCAGCAAGCGGTTTTATTTCTTTTTCGGAAGAAAATTCCAGAGTAATGTTGTAGATGGGATCCCCCGTCTCACGGGTTTCGGGCTGATCCACGTGCGGGTCTCTTAGGACCGCTGGCGGGGTTATAAGTTTTGTCATGCCAGGGCGTAGTTCAAATTTAGCTGAGTCTGGAAAGAAGCATAGCACTCCACCGTAGGATCAGGCGTCAAAGTTCGCCTTACCGGCCGCGCCCCGCGGAGTAGACGGCGATTGACTCACCACCTCGCTGTGAACCCGATCATAGTAAAGATCAAAGTTGTAGTTCGGATCGCTTTTGTCGGAAGCCACCCGGCCCGACTCGATCAGAAGATCCTCCCAGTCTTTTCGACCATGATTGGCAATAATCCAATCGATGTGCTCATTCACTTCATGTTCCGGGCTTGTAACCACGACATAATACGTCGCCGTCCATTCTTCGGTATCGGACTTCGGGGCAAGCATCGGCTGATCGAAATGCTCAGGATCGATCGATTGACTGAGCTTAGGCTCATAAGGATACGTAAATGTTAGGCGGATCGTGGTATGCATTGTTCGCTCAAAATATCAGGCGTCGGGCGCGAATGATGAAACTATCCCAGCTTCTTTTTTGCCTGCCCTACAGTCTCGGGATCACTCAAAAGAACAAGCATTTGCCCCATGGATCGGCATTGGGCCTCGAGTTGCTCAATGTAGGATTCAGCGGTCTCGAGGGTACGGCTGTCTCGCCAAAGCGTCTGTCGCCGCGCTGTCTCATCCAGCTGCGCTTTAACTTCGTCTAATAGTTCTTTGTTTTCCACTTTCACATTCACCTGATCGGATCAATATAAAGATCGTGAGAGAAGCCGGTCGTTTCTCCTCTGTCAAACAGCCAGCGACTGTCACAAATACAATTACAGTTTGGGCAGAAACAATGGGGCGGTAGTCTGCCTCCGAATGCTAGCCATCCGCGCCGCCTTCACTGTCCGCCACAGCGCGGCGAAAATTAAGATAATCGCTCAGCACATAAAACCAGTCGATCACCCCATTAAACGCTTGCGGATTCTCCTGCATCTCCTGGACAAGCGCCTCAACTTCCTCAAGAGACATATCTGTGAAGGTTGCCCCAATTAATCCCTCAGCATGATCTCTGAGACGTCGGTCGATGCCGCCCTCGCCCATAATCAATTGCTCTGCAGCGCTCTGACCCATCATTTACTCCCTATTGTCGAGGTCCATAGGTTGCGATGAGTGCGTCGTTCAGGCACAAAAATGCATCGCGATCCCAGCCATTATTTGGATGTGTATAGATGTTCGGTTGGCTATTAAAAAAAGCTTGGACACTCTCGTTCATCTTCATAACCGAGAGCCGCTTAGCTTCCGGAAGATTCGGCAACGCAAAATCAATGTCATCAATAAGCGGTACAAGCTGATAGTACATACTTTTGGCATGATGGAAGTAACCCATAATCCAGCGGATCTCTTTGCCTTTCTGAATATCATCGCGCGTCGCCGGGTCGGTTCGGTGGGCGTAGTGCTCAGCAGCTGATTTCAGAACCCCGCAAGAATTTCCCAGGCTCAAACTGCTCAGCGTCAGAAGAGAGGCTGTGATGCTGCCGATTGCGACACGCCGGGCACATTCATGCGATAACACGACTTAACTCCTCAGGCTTGAAGTCTGTACTTGCGCCCCGTCATTGGGGATCAGTCGTAGATACTAGCACTCAAGCAGTCCACTGCAGGCGCAGAGTCGGTCTGTAGCGAATCCGTGTTAACCCAGAAGAGCCTCGACCAGTAACCTTATCGCCTCTCCCAGTTGATGATCTACGAACCAGGCCAGCCCTAGCCCGGCAATGGCCACGATGATGCCTATCAGAGCAACATGACGAACCGTTACTTTCAATCCGTCCTCCTCCTCAACTGAAATATCTCTGCCAAATCCTCAGTCATAGCGCGGTGCCGTGAGACCTATGAACTTGTGTTTTTGCCGCTCAGCCTCTTTGGCGCGTTGCTCGCCTATCTGCTCCTGCAATTTTTCTTGATCGGTCACATATCCCATAAAGACGCCCCACGCGATTATGGTCATAAGCACGATAAGGACCCGGGAGATTCGCATGCGGAGCAATAAAAACCTAAAACTTAGGTACCTCAGACGGACGCTTCGCGTTCACGGCCTGTATTATTGTTGAACTGTAGCAAACCGGCTCACGGCTCAAAGGTTTTACATGTCATGTCTGCTGAAGAATTTCTGATCCGAGGTCGCCTGAAGGCTGCGTGGGTTGGAGTTCTTATGTTTCTTTGTGTTTTTGAAGTCTCAGCGAACAAGACTGAATTCGTCCAATACAGTGCGCCTATCAACCTTGAACTCAAATATCAGGAGACCCAGGGAGACTATCGCATCCAGGAGTGGATTCCGCCAGGCGAGAGTCTTGAAGACTGGTCCAAGATGTTCACGCTTACGGATGCGGCCGCCCTCCATAATCTCGATCCGCTCGTTTTTTTTGAGGAGATAGGAAAGCAATGGGAATCCGCCTGTCCTGATTTTGGTGGGCGCGTCCTGTACTCCGGGATAGAGAACGGCTACCCGGTGGCAGTCTGGTATCTCTATTGCCCGCTCAACAACATGACAGGAAAGCCTGAGTTCACTTACTTTAAGGGCATTTCGGGAGCGCACGGCTTTTACACAGCGCAATTTGCCTTTGCCGTGTATTCAAGCCAAATGGAGCAACCGTTGGCCGACGAGGCCATAGATCAACTCAAGAATGTGTCTCTATGTGACGAGGCGCTTCCCGAGATTCACCCGTGCCAATAAGCACCATGCTGAGCGGGAAAGTCGCGCTGGTTGTCGGCGCGAGCCGAGGCATAGGCGCCGGTATCGCGAGGGAACTTGCCGGGCACGGAGCCCATGTCGTCCTTGCCGCACGAACAATCGACCATCTCAGTGCGCCATCTTTTGGTCAGAAAGGTCCCAAATTACCGGGCTCCCTGAATTCAACGCTGTCCCAGATTGTTGAATCTGGTGGATCCGCATCGGTGCACCCGGTTGATCTACTCAATGAAGAGAACATTGCCCAGATGATCGGGGCGGTAAGCACCCGTCATAAAACGATCGACATACTGGCGAATTGCGCGATGGGCTTTCCCGATAGATACAGCGGCTCAATCCTTGATCATCAACAGAATCATTGGGACGCCATGATGGGAGTTGGGGTTCGCGGAAAATATCTTGTGACTCACCATGTCGCTAAGATAATGATCGAGCAAAATAGTGGATTAATCGTCAATATCTCGGCAGGCGCATCCAAAATTGACTATTACCATCCCGTTTTTCGGATGGCTATGGCCGCAGTCGACCGATTAACCGAGTCGACTGCCTTTGATCTGCAACATACCGGGGTGACCTGCCTCTCGCTATGGCCACGATGGGTTCGAACCGAATGGATGCTGATGGCTGCAGCAGACAAAGCGCTCGGTATCGAGGTCTCTGAAGAAGATCTTGCCACCTCGGATTCACCCGAATTCACCGGACGCGCGATTGCGTATCTTGCAGCAGATCCAAAGGTAAAAGCCCGATCCGGGGAAATCATTCCCTTGGTTGCCCTGGCGCATGAGTATGGTTTTGATGATCTCGACGGCACCCGCCCGCCCATGGATGAATTTACCCAGGATTGGAGTGGTCGACTGAAGCAACTCCGCGCTATCACCACCCGCTGACTCATGACCTGAGCTCCGATTAGTTTTAAGGAGAGAAAAGAGCATTTCTGCAATGAAAAGACTGAAGACATGAAACGTATCCTTAAACAAATCACGATACCAAAGCTGATCAGTAAGTTGGCTATCGGTGTGGGTCTGCTTGCTGGATCGGGCCTTGCAAGTGTCGTTGGGTTTGACTATCCCATGCACGTCGAGAAGGTTTCAGAGCGCGTTTTTGCGCTTGTCACCCCCTCTCGAGAGTTGCCGAATCCAGAAAACGGAGGCTGGAACTCCAATATGGCATTTGTCGTAGCGAAAGACGGAGTCTTGCTCTTTGATAGCGGAAGTTCCGAAGCCATCGGCCTTGCCGCAAAGCGCGCAATTCGCTCAATTACCGATAAGCCCGTTCGGTGGATTGTGAACTCGCACGCCCATGGCGACCATTGGCTCGGAAATGCCGCATTCTCCGACACGGTAGAGACAATCATCGCCAGCGCGCCCGTCGCGGAGCTAATTGCAAATGATGGTGCGCGCTGGGTCACCCTGTTCAACGACATGACCGGAGGAATAACTCAACGGTCAGAGATTAAAGCGCCGAATAAAATTATTCATAAAGATGACATCCTGAACATCAGCGACCTTAACGTCGAACTGATACTTTCCGGCGGCGGCCACTCGCCGGGTGACCTGATGGCCTGGTTGCCTGAGGAACGCGTCCTGCTCGCGGGTGATGTGATCTACTCCGATCGGATGCCCTCGACCAACGCCGGTGACCTTGCCCGATGGCTTGAGATTCTGCCGCGGCTTGAGGCTCTTGATCCGATCGCGGTGGTTCCCGGTCATGGATCGGTAACGGATAAAGAAGGTATCACCCAGCTTCTAAGCTTGCTCAGTGCGCTATGGCAATCGGTTGAGGATGGGATAGAAAAAGGGCTAAGTGATTTTGAAATGCTCCCAAAAGTATCTGAGGCGCTAGAGCCTTTCAAATCTCGCTACCCGGGCCTCGAGGAGAAACTCCGGCGTGATCTATCGCACGTCTATCTTCAGATTGAGGCAACGACGTTTTAGCGCAAGACACTAAGTTGTAGCTCAGCATACTACGGCTTATTTTTGTGTTCGACCAATGACACGCGATATATCCACGGCCAGTGTTTACCCGTGAGCAGTAATGCTTCGCTTCTGACGTCCCACGCAATGCCGTTTAAAGCACCCGCCCCATCGTGGGAGCGTTTCGCGTCATCGACGAGCTGACGGCAATCGACGACCCCAGTGACCTGGCCGGTATCCGGGTCAATAATGACCAGCTTGTCGCTACCCCATACATTGGCCCAAATACGGCCGTTGATCCATTCGAGCTCATTCAAGCGACTGATTGATGCCCCCGCGAGCCGCACGGGAATATTCTTAACCATAGAAAAATCTACGGGAGAGTGAAAATACAGGACATCGGAACCATCCGATGCAATGAGATAGGTTCCGTCAGTCGTGAGACCCCATCCCTGCTTATCATTCAACCAACTGGGCAACGGCGTTATCGTCGCGCCTGCGATCTGATACCGATGAACCTTGCCTTCCTTCCAGGTCAATTGGTAGACAGTATCGCCAAGAATCGTGAGCCCTTCTCCGAATTCATCGGAGGGCAGTTGAAGTTGCGCAGTCGGCTGCATCTTCGCACTCCCGCTCACCCACGGGTACTGAATCAATTGGGATTTTCCGTAATGTCCGGTGCTCTCCCATAAGGCGTCTAGACCAAACGCAAGACCCTGGGTGAAGTAAGTGGGATTATGTGCAATGCGTGCGAGGGGCTTCGCCACATATTGCGGGACCGACGTATCGCTCACTTGATCCAGAATCCGATCCCCTGCGGTCACCGCCAGTGTTGGCCATAGAAAAAAGCCCACCAGACCAACCAGAGCAATAAAACCCCGCAACCCCCGCCGAACATCACGGCATACCGCCCTGGCGCGTTCTGGTCGAGAGACAATGATCACACGATAGACTCAATTCTTAGTGCGACTTAACCGGGTCGTGGTTTGCCGTCTTTGCGGTTTCGTCGCTTGCGCCTCGGGCCATGTATGGAATCCAGAGGTTTCGTCAGGCGCCATCGCAAATTTGCCTCTTTGGTCCAGGCATCAAATTCCGATGGCGTCAGCAAAAAACGAATTTCCTCGATATCAACACCTCGAGCCATCATAGACTCGCATACGCTCATGATCAGCGCCAGAGGACGATCGTTTTTGTGCATCGGGTAAGATTAGCCCACGAGTGGCTCAGAGGATGAGCCACGTCCAAAAGTCGCTCGTTCCAAGCATTCTGCTGACGAGTGTATGAGGGCACACGCTACGATGGCCAGCCGCAAAATTTCCCAGCGACAATTGAAGAAACTCGTGATGGTTTCGATCGTGCTCGGTATTCTGGCCGGCGTTTACTATGCGCTTTCACCCTATCAGCGGTGTGTTCGGGAAGCACGCATTGACCAGCCCGACATCGCAGAAGGCGCTCTGGTAGATCTCTGTGCTCCCACCCACCGATGGTAGAGCGTCCTCGCGCTACATCTCGGCGACAATCGGCCCTGAAACAGGATCTGTGACACCGAGCTCTGGCGACAACTCCTCGAGAAGGTCTCGCATGGAGTCGAGAAACGCAATCATTTGAGGTCTCGCTGCTGCAATCGCACTTTCGGACTCCCAGGTCCCAACGGCGCAAAATGTTCGGTCGCCGGTCTTGATCAATATCTGACTCAACATGCCGGGCAAAGCCTCACGCCCCTGAAAATGCTGCTCGAATTTCTCGACCGAGCCCTCTTTCGCTTTAAATCGAACAACGTTACTGAATTTAGCCATATCGACCCTCTCTCCTGACTCCGTAGTGAAATCCAGCAAACGGCATCAAAGTTATTCGGTGCAGGAGATCTTCATCCCCAGCGCATCGACATCGAATGATCCGTTCTTATCCAGAACATAGCCCTTCGACATAAGACAGGCCGTCCACGCGCCGCAATTGACCGTGGGCTCATCGTTTGCCGAGGCTTTCAGAGTGCTGTAGCACTCGGTTCGTGCGGCTGCAAAATCCTGAACCGTGCCGGGACCCGCGTATTTCGTCGAGCTACATCCTGCTAACGCTATACCCGTCATGAAGAAAACGCAAAGACGACCCACACTCGGCTGCCATCGAAAGGCTTCACCGTTATTGACCCTGCTCGGTCTCATAAAGGATCACAAACTAGAAAATAAACGATCATCATAACCGCTAGTTTGTGATCCGAAAAATAACCCCAAAGACTTTATTGTTACTAAAATAGAGGCCCATCGTTAAATGGCTTTACGCCCCATTCCGTACCCGCACTATGAAGCTCTCCAATTACAAGATTCTGACCTTTGATGTTTATGGCACCTTGATTGACTGGGAAACCGGAATGGTGAACGCGTTAAAGCCACTGACATCCCAAATCACGCCAGCGCTCAGCCGAAACGAAATACTCGAGGCCCACGCGTATTTCGAATCAACCACACAGCGATGGACACCGTCAAAGAAATACGCTGAGCTACTGGCGGTGGTCTATCGCCGCCTTGCCGAATACTGGAAAGTTCCGGTGGATTGGGCCGATTGCGTTCGGTACGGAGAATCTGTTGGACAGTGGCCGGCCTTTGAAGACAGCGCCTCGTCGCTTGCCTACTTGAAGAATCACTTTCAACTGGCCGTACTGACGAATACCGATAACGCAAGCTTCTCAGGGTCGAACGCGCAGCTGGGCGTCAACTTTGACGGAGTTTTTACCGCTGAGGATATTGGAAGCTACAAGCCAAACGATCGAAACTTTGATTATCTGATTGAAACGCTTGCAAAACGCGGTATCGAAAAACATGAGATTCTTCATGTTGCCGAGAGCATGTTTCACGATCATGGGCCGGCTAATAGGCATGGTCTCGCCAATTGCTGGATATATAGAAGACACGACGACGAAGGATTTGGCGCAACCATGAATCCGGGCGATATGCCTACCGTTGCCGTCACGTTTCACAGTCTTGCTGATTTCGTGCGCGCACATCAGCAAGAAAGCCAATAACTTTTCGCAGGAGTCCACGCGTGGCGTCAGTTCAGCACTCCAATGATCCTTTACTTCAGCCCTTCAGTTTTGGCGCCCGGGTCGTCAAAAACCGAATCTTCAGCAGCGGCCATGCCCTGAGTCACGCCGTTCACGGTAGGGCAACGGAGACTACGCTTCGGTACCAGATGGAAAAAGCCAAGGGCGGTATTGGGCTTTCCTTCGTCGGAGGCTCCGGAACCGTATCGGTTGATACAGCGCCTGTTTTTGATCAGCTGATAATCGACGATCACATCGTTCCATTCTTTGAAGAGCTCTCGACCTTTTTTCACCAACAAGGCGCTCTTCTGATGACCCAGATCACGCACCTCGGCAGGCGCACGAATGCAAACGCCGGCTTGTGGGTGCCCATCGTTGCGCCTTCCGGGACCCGGGAAATTCTGCATCGCGGTTTTCCGCGCGCAATGGATGAGGAAGATATCTTTCGCATCGTCAAAGACTTCGCGGCCGCGGCTCGGCGCTGCCAGGAAGGCGGTCTGGATGGGCTAGAGGTTATTGCCTCAGGGCACCTGATTGATCAGTTCTGGTCGCCGGCAACCAACCAGCGAAAAGATAAATATGGCGGCAGTCTTGATAATCGGATGCGCTTTGGTCGGATGGTCT
>Ga0181578_10000725_pt1 | contig 31777 bp, 33 predicted proteins | sample 071ome_21_FD_148659 | JGI IMG/M metagenome (GOLD analysis project Ga0181578, IMG submission 148659) | Coastal salt marsh microbial communities from the Groves Creek Marsh, Skidaway Island, Georgia - 071401CT metaG (spades assembly) | ecosystem: Environmental > Aquatic > Marine > Intertidal zone... | reverse complement strand
AGTCCTCGGCCTGCATCTCCATCAGGCGCGAGACGGTGCGCTCGAATTCGAAGGCGGTGTCGCCTTGCGTGTAGAGGTCGCCGGGTTCCGCGTCGGCGGTCGCGAACAGGTTCACCTTGTGCTCGTAAAGCGAATCCACCAGCACCACGAAACGCTTGGCGGCATCGCGTTCCTTGGCCTCCAGGCGCGGGATGTCGTCGATCATCACCGTGTGGAAGACGGACGCGATGGCCAGGTAGTCGGCCGCGCCGCGCGGCTTGCGGCACAATTCATCGAAGGTGAAGCGCGCGATGCCGCGCGCCGTGCGCTCGGCCAGCAGCTTACGGCCCTGCAGCTCGATCTCTTCCGGGTAGGGGGTGGCGTTGTCGGTCAGCGTCGCGAAAGCCTTGTCGAGCTGCGCGGTCGCCTCCGGGCCCAGCGGCGTGTGCCAGACAGGCTCGCCCTTGAGGCGGTCCAGGCGGAAATCCCGGCCCTCGCCGATGTCCAGCACGTCGAGTTTTTCAAGAATGAGCGCGATGAAGGGCATGAACCGGTCGCGCTGGAGGCCACCCTTGTAGAGGTCTTCCGGTGCGACATTCGAGGTCGCCACGATGACCACGCCGTTGTCGAAGAAGGCCTGGAATAACCGGCCCAGGATCATCGCATCGGCGATGTTCACCACGTGGAACTCGTCGAAACACAGAAGCCAGCTTTCGTCGGCGATCTCGGCGGCCACGCGCATCAGCGGGTCCTGCTGCTTGTCGCGCTTGCGCAGTTCGGTCAGCCGTTTCTGGACTTCCAGCATGAAGGCGTGGAAATGCACGCGGCGCTTGCGTTCGACCGGCGCGGTCTCGAAGAACAGGTCGGTGAGCATCGATTTGCCGCGTCCGACGGGGCCGTGGATGTAGAGCCCCTTGGGCGCCTCGGGCGCGCGGCGGCCCAATCCGAACAGGCTCGCGAGGCCACCGCCGCGCGCAGGCCTGTAGCCGTCGAGCGTGTGGTGCAGACGCTCAAGTTCATCGACCGCCTGCCGCTGGGCGGGATCGACGAATATCTGCTCGGCATCGCGCAGCGCGCGATACCGCTCGAGCGGGGTCTTGGCGTCCGAATCGGGAAGTCCGTCAGGCATGGCGGCGGTTAGGTAGTCCACCCGCCGTGCATGCGCAACCTCATGGCCTGAATGATTATTGGGCAGCCTGCGCGGCAACACCGGAGAACATGGCTTCCATCTCGCGGCGGATGCGCACGGCCTGGGACGTCTCGTCGATCTCCACATCGGCCCAGGTGACGGGGCGGTCCTTCGCGACGGCGTTTTTCAGCTTCACATGGTGGGCGAGACCGATGGGCAGGCCGCCCGCCACCAGGCTGTCCGCGCCCGGCATCAGCCGGCCATAGACCGTGTAGCCGCCTTCGCCGTCCAGCTCTTCGCCGGGCTTCAGGTCGCGCTTGGCCGTGGCGACCGCATCGCCCCGGAACCCGGTCGGCGCGCCGGTCGATTCTCCGCGCAGCGCCACATTGGCGACGGAGATGCCCAGTTCCAGCCCGATAAGGTGATAGGGCTTCCAGAGCGCCGAGTAGTTGCCGCTGGTGTCGGTCAACAGCCCGTACTCGTCAAAGCAGGCGCGCACATAGTCCGTCGGGGCCTCGAACACCACATAGACGCCCCAGCGCAGATCGCCCGTCACATGCCGCCCGTCGCGTTCTTCCGAACTGATGACCTCGACCTGGCCCTTGTGGTGCAGCGAACCGCCGTCGGCGCGCGGACGCATGACATGGGGAAGGTCATGGACGCCGCAGGGCGGGAAGGCGAGGCCGTCCGGTGCCGGTGTCAGGCCGCACGCATTGGCGACGGCGGCCATCTCGATGGCCGATTTGGTTCCATCGAGAAAGGAATTGAACATCTGGGGGTTCATGCCGCCCGCCTCGGCCTGCTGGGGCGTCAGGCCGTAATGCTCCCACACGTCGTCGGGTGTTACGTAGTGGTAGCCGTTGAGATACTTGGTGCCCTTGCCCGCCGCGATCACCTCCAGCCCGCAGGCGCGCGCCCAGTCCACCTGCTCGTGAATCAGGGCGGGCTGGTCGCCATAGGCCAGCGAATAGACAACGCCCGCCTGCCGGGCGCGTTCGGCCAGCAGCGGGCCCGCCAGCACGTCGGCCTCTACGTTCACCATCACGATGTGCTTGCCGTTCTCGCAGCAGGCCAGCGCGTGGGCGATTCCGGCAGCGGGGCTGCCGGTGGCGTCGATCACCACGTCGAGGCCGTCGGCGGCGACCAGCGCCATGGAATCGTCCGTCAGGTGCGTGTTGCCGGACTTGCGCGCGTCCTCGAAGGTGGCCGCGCTCGGGTCCAGCCCGCCGACGCGTGCGCAGGCCGCACGGGCCCGTTCCGGGTCGAGGTCGGCAATGGCCATGATCTGGATACCCGGCGTGCGCGCCGCCTGGGACAGGTACATGGTACCGAACTTGCCGGCGCCGATCAGGCCGACACGGATGGGGTTGTTCGCATCGGCGCGGGCGCGGAGCATTGTGTGGAGGTTCATGGACGCGCTTCCCGTTGTCTGGCGTTATTGTGTCGGGACAATAAACCAAACGCCCCTGCAGAGTCCGGGGCTGAAAGTCCGGGGAGGACAACGCCATGGCCGAATACCGCGAAGACGCCCGCACGCCCCATGTCAGCCGCGAGGATTTTCCGGCAGACCGGGTCGCGATCTATGACCACATCATGGAAACGCGGAAGCTGAAGTACATGGCCGAGCTTTTCGCCCGCATGGCGCCCAGCCCCGGCGCACTGCAGGCCGTCGCCTCGGTCGGCGAACATGTGCGCTTCCACAGCGTGCTGGATGAGGTGCTGCGCGAGATGGTGATCTGCACCGTCTCCCAGGAGGTTGGCAACTGGTATGAATGGTGCCACCACATCCACCGGATGCCCGACGACATGCGCGAGGTCTGCGGCACCCCCGCCCAGGAGGACCTGCCCGCGCCGCGCGGGCCAGCGCTCAAATTTGCGCGGATCGTCGCAACGGGCGGCACGGCGGACGACGCGCTGGTCGAAGCGATCCGGGATTCGCTGGGCGATCAGGGGCTCGTCGATCTGACGGTGATGGTCGGCTACTACCAGCTTGTCGGCACGTTCTGCACGACGCTTCACGTCCCCATCGAGGACAACATCGATCGCGTCCCGATGCGGAAGTAGGCCTACTCCGCCGCCGCCGCGCCCTGGCGGGCGAGTTCGAGCAGGCAGTCGTCGTCCAGCGCCTCGATGGGCGTGAAGTCGCGATGGGCGATCCATTCCTCGCGCTTGAACTGGCGGATGTGGTTGTCCACGTGGCACAGGCTCAGATAGACGATCACGCGGCCCCAGGGGCTGATGTTCGGCGCGGAGGCGTGCACGATGTTCGAATGGAACATCAGCACCGAGCCGGGCTTGCCCTTGGGCGCGATCATACCGCCCTCTTCGGCCAGCCGGGCCACGGTCTCCTTGTCCAGTGTCCACAGCGGGTATGAGGTGGTCAGCGTGTCGTGTCCGGCCTCGATCACGCCCGCCTTGTGGCTGCGCGGGATGAGATAGAGCGGGCCGTTGAACTCCGTCACTTCGTCCAGGAACAGCGCGATATTCATGGCGCGCGCCTCGGGCATCTGGTCGTCGCGCGCCCAGGTGCCGTAGTCCTGGTGCCACTGCCAGACATCGCCGTCGAAGGCGGCCTTCCCGTTGATCTTGTACTGATGCATGTACACCGGGCCGTCGAGCAGCTGCATGATCGGCCCGATCAGGCGCGGGTGGCGGCCCAGCCGGCGGAAGGCTTCGTTGTAGTAGTGGGCGGCGAAGGCCGTGCGGACGGAATCGCTGCCGCTTTCGCGCCAGACCTCGGGGCGGTCCATGGCGAAAATTTTCGGCAACTCCCCGGTCAGAAGATCGACCTCGTCCTGGCTGAATACATCCGGCAGGAACACCCAGCCTTCCTCGTCGAACTGTTTTAACTGTTCGTCGTTGAGCTTCATGGCGCACTCCCCGTGCAGCTTTGTTCGTTGCAACCTATTATAACCGGGCCTGCCCGAACGGGCGAGATGGGACCGGACGCGCAACCGCAGGAAGGAACAGCATGGTCGAAATTCTGTTGTACACGCTCGACCTGACGGCGAACCCGTTCGCGGCGGCCGGATACATCGCGCTCGGCGTCTATGCGACGAACACCTGGCGTGCATTCAAGTACGCGGTGCTCTGGGGCCTGACGATCCAGATCTTCGTGGTGGCGCTGGGCAAGACCGATTTCCTCAACCTGCAGGGCATGGCCATCCAGACCGCGCTGCGGCTGGTCGGTGCGCTGGTCGTCACCATGGGGGTCTATTACCTCTACCGGACCATGCGGCGCGGCGATGGCGGTTCAGGTTCCGGCGGGGGCAGCCGGCCGGACAAGACGCCGCGCCGGCCCACGCATCTGCGCCGGGTGAAATAGGGCTACCCTAAAAGACATCCCGAAAAGAAAAATGGGCCGGAGGTTGGAGTACGGCCCATTTTCCCCGACACCGCTGGTGCGGCTCGTGCAGGCGGTTGCGGAGTTGCAATGCCATGTCTGTCATTGCCGCACGACGGGTGGAAGGGGATGGTCCTTCACCCGTTGCGCGGTCTGGTCTGCCTGCCGCGAACAGGCAGCCGCATCGGGTCTCCGCAGTTCAAAAGGTCCGGTATTCCGCCTGTCCGGACAGTCGAACGGTAGGCGGCCTCTATATATTCGGAAAACAAATTTATTTGGATGTTAAAATCGGAAATACCGATATAAAGGTGCTATGGACACCAACCTTGCACGTACGTTTCTGACGATCGCGGAGACCGGCAGTTTCGTCAGCGCGGCGGCGCGGCTGAACGTGACCCAATCGACGGTCAGTGCGCGGGTCCGGGCACTGGAAACGGAACTGGGGCAGAAGCTGTTCGAGCGGGGCCGGTCAGGCGCGGCCGTCACGGATGCGGGCCGCCGCTTCGCGCCCTATGCCTCGGCATCTGTACGGCTGGCGGAGCAGATGCTCCACGAGCTGTCGCTTCCCGAAGGGGTGCGCGGTGCCGTGGCGGTCGGCGGCCAGGTCAGCCTGTGGGACCGTCTCCTGCCGCAATGGCTGGCGTGGATGCGGGCGCAGGCGCCGGATGTGGCGGTGCGGGTCGATGTCGGCTCGTCGGACCAGCTCGCGGGGGCCGTGACCGACGGCTCGCTTTCGCTGGCCGTCAGCTACGTCCCGCTCGCGCGCAGCGGGTTCGTGTCGGAAGTTCTGTTTGTCGATGAACTGGTCATGGTCGCGGCGGCGATGTCGCCGCCGGCCTCGGCCGGGCCGTCCTCACAGGAGTACGTGTTCGTGGACTGGGGGCCTGACTTCGCAGCCCTGCACGCGGAAGCCTTTGCTGATTGTCCCCCACCGCGCATCGTCGTACGCATCGGCGCGCTGGGCCTGCAGCACATCCTCTCCAACGGCGGGTCTGGATATTTCCCCATGCGCACCGTCGAGCCGCTGATCCGTCAGGGCCGTGTTGTCCGGGTCGAGGGTACGCCGGCTTTTGAACGTCCGGCCTATCTCGTTCGTGCGACGGACCGCGACGATGCCTCCGTGGCTCAGGCGATGAACGGCCTGCGCGAGATCGCACGCACGCTCTGAGCGGCGGTCGGCACCGTCATGGCAGGTGCAGGAGGACCGGCACGAGCCCGGATTCCTGGAGCCAGTCGATACCCTCGACCACCGGATAGAGCAGTACGATCCACCCGACATCGCGCAGCGTCAGGTACAGGAAGCGGGGCTGTACCTCGATCTTCGTCGGCTCCTCCCAGAGACGCGGGTTTGGGAGCCAACGTGGCACGCGCCGCATGTAGTCGCGGTATGGTTCCCCATATGCCGCCTGGAGTGAGACCTCCTCACGCAGGATTGTGGCGTGGTGATAGGCGAGGAATATGGCCTGGAACATGATCGTGACGGTCAGCATGCCGGTCAGCAGCCCGATACCTGTGACCCCGATCAGGCTGAACACATAGAGCGGATTTCGCACGACGGAGAACGGCCCGACGATGACCAGTTCGTAGTTCTTGCGCCCGCCGATATAGGCCGAGCACCACACACGTCCCGCGATACAGACGACCAGCAGCACGAGTCCGGCGGATTCGAGGCCCTCGTTGAATGCGCCGCCAACCGGCCAGTGCGACTGGATGAAGGGTAGGGCGGCGAGCATGGCGATGGCGGCGAACCGCATGAAGCGCATGCGCCCGCGCAGCTGGCCTGAGCGGTCAACAAATGTGTGAGCGTGCGCGCCGTCGCGCGGAATCGAATCCTGCATTGTCCGGCCCATGGTCGTGGCGTTGAAAGGCATTGCCTGGCGGTGGGGGCCGAGCTTGCGGGCGGAACCTTACGTACACCTGACAGATGTGCAGTGCCGGCAGGCCCTAGCCTTTCGGTGCCAGCTTCAGCGCGCATTCGCCGCGCGTGATGCTCTGGAAGGCGAAGCTGCCGCCGGGGTCGGGAAGGGCGGCCTCGAACAGATCCGACGGACGGTCGGGTACCTCGATCTTCGGCAGTCCCGTACCGGTGTCGGAAATCTTCGCATAGCGGCGCTCGTTCGCGACCAGATAGGCCTTTGTGTCACCCATGGTGCCGTAGAAAACGAGATTGCCACCCGACATGCCTTCGAACACGAAATCCTTCTGCGTGACGTTGATTTCACCATCCGCCAGCGCGCATTCGCCCAGCACCGTCATCTCATAGGTGCCTTCCAGGCTTCGTCCCGTGGGGCCCTCCCGCATCTTTTCCCCGATCATAATCATGCTCAAGGAATGCACGGCGGCGGCCATCAGCACGGGAACACGGATTGAGGTGTTGCCCGGCAATGGCACAACGGTTCGCGCGTTTTGCAGGAGGTTTGTGAAGGAGGCGTTTGTCTGCGCCAGTGCCCGGACGAACCCAGCCTGCACGATGACGGCGAAGGTGCCGTCGATGCTGTTGGCCGCGGCGTGCGCGAGTTCGTCGGTGCTGCCGGCTGTGACACCGGCGGCGATGTCGCGCCGCGCGGTCGCGACCGTCAGGGAGTTCTGCTGGTTCTGTGCGGAGACGATGTTCATCGCCGCATGCAGGCCCTCGATCTTCGCGAGGTCCGTGGTGTTGCCGTAGAACGTGAAAACGGAACCCGGGCGGAACATGTTTGCCGGGCCGGCGGGGAACCGCTCGGCATCGCCTTTCGGATTGCCCTGCGCGCTGGCGGACTCCGGAAACGAAACCGCCGCGGCCAGGGCCGCGGCGGTCATGAAACTGGCAATGCGAAGACGCATTACAGCCGGCGCTCGATCATCATCTTCTTGATCTCGGCGATCGCCTTCGCCGGGTTCAGATGCTTCGGGCAGGTCCGGGTGCAGTTCATGATGGTGTGGCAGCGGTACAGTCGGAAGGGGTCTTCCAGCTTGTCGAGCCGGTCGCCCGTCGCCTCGTCGCGGGTGTCGGCCAGCCAGCGATAGGCCTGCAGCAGGATGGCCGGGCCGAGGTAACGGTCCTCGTTCCACCAGTAGCTGGGGCACGACGTCGAGCAGCAGGCGCACAACACGCATTCCCACAGGCCGTCGATCTTGGCGCGGTCTTCGGGGGTCTGCAGGCGCTCGCGCTCCGGCGCGGGCGTATCGGTCTTCAGCCAGGGCTCGATCTCACGGTACTGGGCGAAGAAATGCGTCTGATCCGGCACCAGGTCCTTGATGACCTGCTGGTGCGGCAGCGGATAGATCTTCACATCGCCCTTGGCGTCCGCGATGTACTTCGTGCAGGCCAGCGTGTTCGTCCCGTCGATGTTCATCGCGCAGGAACCGCACACGCCCTCGCGGCACGAACGCCGGAAGGTCAGCGTCGAGTCCACCTCGTTCTTTATCTTGATGAGGGCGTCGAGGACCATCGGCCCGCAATCGTCCAGATCGACATGATAGGTGTCGATGCGCGGATTGCTGTCGTCGTCCGGCGTCCAGCGGTAGATCTTGAACGCCTTCAGGTTCTTCGCGCCTTCGGGCTTCGGCCATTCCTTGCCTTCGACGGGCTTGGAATTCTTCGGCAGTGCAAATTCAGCCATTTCTCAAATTCTCCTTCGCCGCGCCTAGTAGGTCCGCGCCTTCGGCGGGAAGCTCTCAACCTCGTCGGTCAGGGTGTTGAGATGGACCGGCCGGTACTCGGTCCGGCAGGCACCCTTCTCATCAACCCAGGCCAGCGAATGCTTCATCCACGTCTCGTCGTCACGCTCGGTGAAATCCTCACGCGCATGGGCGCCGCGGCTTTCCTCGCGGCGTGACGCACAGTTGATCGTGGCGACGGCCTGAACCATCAGGTTGTCGAGCTCCAGCGTCTCGATCAGATCCGAGTTCCAGACCAGCGAGGTGTCGTTGACGTTGATGTCGTCACGCTGGGCCCACAGGTCGTTCAGCTTGTCGACGCCTTCCTGCAGGACTTCGCCGGTGCGGAACACCGCGCAGTTGTTCTGCATGACACGCTGCATGTCGAGGCGCAGCTTCGCGGTTGGCGTGCCGCCCTTGGCGTGGCGGAACCGGTCGAGGCGGGCAATCGCCTCCTCGCCCGCATTCGCCGGCAGCGGGTCGTGGCCCGCACCCGGGGTGACAACCTCGGCAGCGTGGTTGGCGGCCGCCCGGCCGAACACCACAAGGTCGAGCAGCGAGTTGGAGCCCAGGCGGTTGGCGCCGTGGACGGACACGCTGGCGGCCTCGCCGATGGCCATCAGGCCGGGCACCTTCGCCTCGGGATCTTCCGCCGTCCAGGTCCGGGCCTCGCCCTTATAGTTCGTCGGAATGCCGCCCATGTTGTAGTGGCATGTCGGCAGGACGGGGATCGGCTCCTTCGTCACATCGACACCGGCGAAGATGCGCGCCGTCTCGGAGATGCCCGGCAGGCGCGCCGCAATCACGTCGGGGTCGAGGTGTTCGAGGTGCAGGTGGATGTGGTCCTTGTGCTCGCCCACACCGCGGCCTTCACGCATCTCGATGGTCATCGAGCGGCTGACCACGTCGCGCGAGGCGAGGTCCTTGGCCGATGGCGCGTAACGCTCCATGAAGCGTTCGCCCTCGGAGTTGGTCAGGTAGCCGCCTTCGCCGCGCGAACCCTCGGTGATGAGCGCGCCCGCGCCGTAGATGCCGGTCGGGTGGAACTGCACGAACTCCAGGTCTTCCAGCGGCAGGCCGGCACGCGCGACCATGGCATTGCCGTCGCCGGTGCAGGTGTGCGCCGAGGTAGCGGAGAAGTACGCGCGGCCGTAGCCGCCCGTCGCCATCACCGTCTGGTGGCCCCGGAAGCGGTGGATCGTGCCGTCCGCCATGTTCAGCGCCATGACGCCCCGGCAGCGGCCTTCCTCCATGATGAGGTCGAGCGCGAAATACTCGATGAAGAACTCCGCGTCGTTGCGCAGCGACTGCTGGTACAGCGTGTGCAGGATGGCGTGACCGGTCCGGTCCGCCGCCGCGCAGGTGCGCTGGGCGGTGCCTTCGCCGTAGTTGGTGGTCATGCCGCCGAACGGGCGCTGGTAGATCTTGCCTTCCTCGGTCCGCGAGAAGGGCACGCCCTGATGCTCCAGCTCGATGATCGCGGGGATGGCTTCGCGCACCATGTATTCGATGGCGTCCTGGTCGCCCAGCCAGTCCGACCCCTTCACGGTGTCGTACATGTGCCAGCGCCAGTCGTCCTGACCCATGTTGCCCAGCGCGGCCGAGATGCCGCCCTGCGCCGCCACGGTGTGGGAGCGGGTGGGAAACACCTTGCTGATGCAGGCCGTCTTCAGGCCCTTCATCGCCATGCCGAAGGTGGCGCGCAGACCCGCGCCGCCCGCGCCGACGACCACGACGTCATAGTCGTGATCGATAATCTCGTATCCGCCGATGCTCGCCATCGATTAACCTCCGAGTGCGATTGCGATCACGGCGTACACGGATGCAACGCCGAGGAAGATGGCCGCGCCCTTGATCGCCAGGAGCAGGGCGACTTCAAGCCACTTCGTATGAATGTAGTCCTCGATCACGACCGTCAGGCCGAGCTGGCCGTGGTGGAACACCGCGACGATCAGCAGTGTCAGCAGCACCGCATTGATCGGGCTGCCGATGAACGCCAGCGCCGCCTCATGATCGGCGCCGACATGGGCGATCATGTTGATGACGAACCAGATGACGAGGGGGACGAGGGCCACGGCCGTCAGCCGCTGGGCCCACCAGTGTTCGGTGCCGGACTTGGCCGAACCGAGGCCGCGCGCGCGGCCGAGGGGAGAACGCAGGCTCATGTCTTTTCCTCCCTTAGATCGCGTATCCGGCGATCCAGCTGATCACCGTCAGGACGCTTGCGGCGGTCACGACCAGCCAGCCGGATGCATAGGCCGCCGGAAGCTCGAAGCCCCGGCCCGTGTCCCAGACCAGGTGCCGGATGCCGTTGCACAGGTGGTAGAAGAGCGCGAAGGTCCAGCCGAACAGCAGCAGCCGTCCGATGATCGATCCCAGGAAGGATTGCACGTCGTTGAATGCCGTCGGCCCGGTCGCCGCCGCGATCAGCCAGCACACCAGCATCAGCGTGCCCACGGTCAGCGCAATGCCGGTCCCACGATGCAGGATCGACAGCACGGATGTGAGCTGCGGGCGGTAAACCTGGAGATGCGGGGAAAGCGGTCTGTTTTCGGTCGCCATGAGACCCCCAATTGTCACAAGCGTCTGGGATCGGAACGGGCGTTCCGGTCCGGAAAATCAATGTCCGGCATACGGGTTTGTTTCCTCATACGCACGCGGGAAACGACCGGATGACCGGGGGAGTTGGTTTAGACCCGCCGTCCCGTTTCGTCAATCTCGGGACCGGGCGCAACATCTTGGATTTCCGGGAATTGGACCCGCTGTAAACGCCGGCAGGCGGACAGTGCCACGCCGGATTTGTGGAAAACCTGTGGAGCGTTTGTGATCAGTGTCACGAGTTTTACACAGAAAACTGCGTCGGCGTCCGGTTTGACGATTGTCCCCCGAGGCCCCGCGGCGGAACATGAGCGTGCCAGTAACGGCGTGTCGGCGCGATACCCGCCGCGTCCGGAGACCGCTTCGCGGTGTGCCGGGCAGCCCGGAGCGGGCCCCGAGGGGGCCGGGCCGGGTGGTGGTATCGGAAGCCGGGCCGGGGACGGCGCTGCAAGGCGCGGTCATCGGACCGGGGGAGCCGGCGGACGGACAGGGTTCTTCGGAACCGCTTCCCTCGGTGGAGGTCCGTTTCGGGTTCGGTGGTGAGGCGGGCAACTGCATTCGCGCCGGGCCATGTCGGGGCAAAGGATCGGCGGCAGCCGTCTTCGGACGGAGGCCGGCGAGACGGGGTCCCGGCGGGAAAGGTCGCGTCGCCTCTGGCGGCGGCCGTTCCGGGCTCCACAGGCCGCTTGCGGTCGGTGGCGCAGGGCAGGGTCGGCTTCGGCGGGTACTGTCCGGGAGCGGAGGTCCCAACCCGTACTCCAGGCACTCGCCGGCCAGGAATTCGGGGTAAGGTCCGCCGGACGTCCCTCGGCAGCCTTCGGGCGCCGGGTTCGGAAGGCAGGCTCTGGTGGCCGGACCGGAACCGCATGTCTCGCGCTCCTTCGGGGGCACGGCAGCAGCGATGTCACCATCGCGGCAGGCCGGGGGCGGTGCACGGTGGACACGTATCGGCCAGGGGTGCGTATCACCGGCAGCGCGCAAAGAGGCAGGCGCCGCATGCAGGCAAGGATCTGATGGGTTCAGGGGGCGACCCCGGGGCCGGATGATCAGGAAGGCGTCAGGCGTCACGGGCCCCGCGTCCATGCACCTGGCGCCTTCTTCTTTTCGGGCACCTGAAACCCCCTGAAACCCAACGAAAAACGGCCCGATGGGCTAGCATCGAGCCGTCTGTCGTGCGTCAAAACCGGGCCCCGCATCCAGGCAATCTGACATCAAACGGGTATCAAGGCGCTTTCGCGTCGGTCAACGAAAACTTGTCCGGACGCCGCAAATCACCGCAATTTGCGGATCATGGTGAAGATACTTTCCATCCAGTCCCACGTCGCGTTCGGCCATGTGGGCAATGCGGCGGTCACGTTCCCCCTGCAGGTTCTGGGGCATGAGGTCTGGCCGGTGCCGACGGCGGTCCTGTCGAACCATGCGGGCTATCCGGATACGGGTGGCGCACGGCTCGACCCCGGCCTAGTCGATGACATGCTGACCGGTCTCGATGCGCGCGGGGCGCCGGCCGCCTGCGACGTGCTGCTGACAGGTTATCTGGGATCGGCGGAGACGGGTGCAGTGGTCGGGCGCCATGTGGCGCGGTTGCGCACGGCAAATCCTCGGGCGCTCTATTGCTGCGATCCGGTGATGGGCGACCGGGACAGCGGGTTCTATGTGGAAGACGGCCTCGTCCGGTATTTTAAGGAGAAGGCGATGCCCGCTGCCGACGTGCTGACGCCGAACCTGTTCGAACTGGAAATCCTCGCCGGTCAGCCGGAAGGCGGGCTGCATGGCGCAACGGCGGTTGAGATCGCGACAGCGGCGCGGGAGGTCGCGGCCGGCATGCGGCACGGCGCACGGGTGCTGGTCACCAGCGTCGAGGCATCCGATGTCCCGACCGAATCCATGACCATGATGGCTGTCGATGCGGCAGGCGCCTGGCTTGTGCAGACGCCACGGCTTGCGTTCACGACCAATCCTCATGGCGCGGGCGATCTGGCGAGCGCGCTCTTCGCGGCGGCGCTCGCGGAGGGGCACTGCCCGGAGCAGTCCCTTTCGGACATGGCCTCGCGTCTGTTCGCGGTTCTGGAGGTCACCGCCGGAACGGATTCGCCGGAACTCGATCTCGTCGGCGCGCGCGTGGCGATGTGCGACCCGCCGCAACGATTTGACGCACACCCGATCGAATAGTGCAGGTGCAATTTTGAAGTTGAACCTAATCTGCTAAGAACGTGACACTGGCTCGTATCGGGGGGAGAGCTGGTGTGTCCAAAGGCAGGCCAGTGCAGCGTTCGTGACCGACTATATTCTTATCCAGGGACTTATTTTCGGTTTCTTCCTGGCACTGCCGGTCGGACCTGTCGGCGTGCTATGTGTTCAGCGCACGCTCGCGGAAGGACGAATGCACGGACTGCTGTCGGGGCTTGGTGCGGCGTTGGGCGATGCAATCTACGGGGCGGTTGCCGCCTTCGGCCTGAACGTCGTCGAGGACTGGCTGGAGGCGCATCAGGACGATCTGCGGATCGTTGGGGGGATTGTGCTGCTGGTGCTGGCCCTGCGGACGTTGATGAGCAAGGGTGGTTCGACCCCAATGAAAGAGCGAGACGACACCAACCGGATCGTCACCCATAGCCTGGTGAAGGATTTCGTCTCCACCTTCATGCTGGCGATTACCAACCCCATCACGCTGATCGCCTTTGCCGGCCTGCTGGCGACCCTGGGCATCACCGAGGCAGGCGCCACGGTGGGCAACGCCTCGATCCTGGTGCTGGGAGTGTTCCTGGGATCGGCGGGCTGGTGGCTCGCGGTGTCCGCGACGGCCGGTGTGTTTCGTCCCTTCGTGGATGGGTCCTACCAGTCCTGGATGGACCGGATCACCGCTCTGGTGCTGCTTGTCTTCGGCGTCTATGCGCTGCTGAGCGGTTTCGGACTGACGCCGCACGTCTTTGAGCTGATCCGCTAGGCGGGTTCTAGTCGCCTTCGGGATTCCAGTCTTCGGGCGCCAGTTCCCACACATCGAACTGGAATGCCGGGGCCACCGTGCATCCGACAAGCGACCACATGCCGGTCGGCCGAGCGGTTTGCCAGTCTCCCGGCGGCACGACCCCCTGCGGCCGTTCGCCCGCGGCGATGTCCGGCCCGAGGCGGATCGTGGTTGCCGGTCCGCCCCCGAAGGGCGCGACCCTGAGTTCCATGGCGTCGCCGCCATGCCAGTGCCAGACCTCCGAGGCGTCGGTGACCCGATGCCAGGCCGACATCTCGCCTTCGCGCAGCAGGTAGTAGATCGCGGACGACGCCCCGCGCGGCCCGGTGACATCGCCACCGTCGCGGAAGGTCTCCACATAGTGGCCGCCTTCCGGGTGCGGCTGCAGATCCAGCAGCCGGATCACGTCGTCGGCGCTCAGGTCGGTGCGGCTCATGCTTCCGGGTCGGTGTCGGCGATGGACGGGCGCCTGGAGAACACCTCATACCAGGCCGCCAGCTTCGGGTGATCCGCGCGCCAGTCGATGCCGGCAAAGCGGAAGTCGCGATAGCCCAGCGCGCAGGCGACGGCGATCTGACCGATGGTGACCGGGCCTTCCAGATCGGCCGCCTCGGCTTCCAGCTGGTTCAGCGCTTCGGTGACGGACAGTTCCTGGCGATCGATCAGTTTTTGCGAAGCCGCATCGCCTTCGTGGAACATACCTTCCATCCGTACCAGCACCGAGGCGTCGAGGATGCCGTCGGCGGCGGCAAGCTGACGCAGCGCTGTCCAGCGGGCGGGCCCGGCGGCTGGATAGACCTTCGTGCTGCCCATCGCGTCGAGATACTCGCACACGATGGAGGACTGATAGAGCGGGGGGCCGTCGTCGCGGATCAGGGCAGGAACCTTGCCGACTGGATTGACGTCCCGGTAACCCTCGGGGTCTTCCCAGGGATTGAGCGCCTCCATCTCGATCGTCTCGGCGAGGCCGGTTTCGATGGCCGTGGCGCGGGCCTTGCGGGCGTAGGGTGAAGGGGCGGCGTAGATCAGCTTCATAGGGTCCTCCAAGCCCGGCGGGCCGTCGTCTGTTCGCCCGCAAATATAGGTTCTGTGTGGGTCACGAGCCACCTGTGCTAGCGTGCGGCACATGTCCTATGACGTTGTCGATCTCCGGGATTTCTATGCCACCGGTCTGGGCGCGGCCTCGCGCCGACAGGTCCGGAAACGCATCCGTGCGCTGTGGCCGGACATCGGCGGCATGAGCCTGCTGGGCTACGGATATGCGACGCCCTATCTGCGCCCGTTTATGGATGAGGCGATGCGGGTTTGCGCGGTCATGCCCGAGCGCATGGGCGTGCTGTCCTGGCCGCCGCGCGAGACGGGGCTCGGGAACATCGTGACCGTCGCACGCGAGGACGAAATCCCGCTGCCCGATCTGTCGATCAACCGCATCCTCATGGTGCACGGGCTGGAGTATGCGGAGAACACTGCGCAGATGCTTCGGGAGATGTGGCGTGTCCTGTCGGACGGTGGACGGCTGATGGTCGTCGTGCCCAACCGCCGGTCGATCTGGGCGCGTGCCGACCATACGCCGTTCGGGCATGGACGGCCCTATTCGATGGAGCAGCTCAACCGGCAGCTCCGACAGGCGATGTTCACGCCGGTGCACGAGGCGCGTGCCCTGTACTTCCCGCCGTCGCGCCGACGGTTCTGGCTGGCGGCCGCTCCGGCCTGGGAACGGGTCGGCGCGCGCTGGTTCAGCCCGCTGGGCGGGGTGGCGATCGTCGAGGCGACCAAGCAGATCTACAGCGGAGAGATGGCGGGCCAGCGGGTCCGGCGGAGAAGCTATATGCCCGTGCCGGCCACCGCGCCGCAGGCGGCGCGAGAGATAGATCATACGCCGCGGGCAGTGCCGGGCACCGGCGGCAGGGAGCTCAGCCCCGCGAAATAAGGAAGACGGCCTGTTCGGTGAGCAGGTTCGACCAGGGGCCGATATGTTCGCGTGTCGCGACATTGCCGGGCCCGTCGATGGTCACGATCTTCTCCGTGGCCAGCCCCATCTCGTCCAGCAGGACCGTGAAATCGGTCAGCGTGAAGAAACGGATGTTCGGAGATTCGTACCAGGCGTAGGGCAGGCGCCGGGACACCGGGCTGCGGCCGCCGAAGAACAGGTCGGCGCGCAGGCGCCAGTACGCGAAGTTCGGGAAGCTGACGATGGCGCGGTGGCCGATGCGCAGCATCTCGGCCAGCAGGCCCTTCACGTCGAAGATGGCCGGCAGCGTCTGCGACAGGATTACGTAGTCGAAGGCGTCGTCGGGATAGTTGACCAGGTCGGTCTGGGCGTCGCCCTGCACCACGGCCAGTCCGCGCGACACGCAGTTGTTCACGCCTTCCTGGCTCAGTTCGATGCCGCGCCCGTCCACCTCGCGTTCATGCACCAGCCGGTCGAGCAGGATGCCGTCGCCGCAGCCGACATCGAGCACACGGCTGCCCGGCGCGATCATGTCGGCGATCAGGCGCTGGTCGATACGCAGGCGCGCGGCGATCCCGGATTCAGGCTTGTTCATACCCGCGCGCTCCCCAGGCCATGGATATCCGCCGCGCCCTGCAGGAAGCCCGAGAGGATGCGGAAGAATTCAGGCTCTTCGAGCAGAAAGGCGTCATGGCCGGATTCGGTCTCGATCTCGACGAAGCTCACCGGTGCGGCGACGGCGTTGAGCGCGTGCACGATCCGGCGGGATTCGCTGGTCGGGAACAGCCAGTCCGAGGTGAAGCTGATCAGGCAGAACCGGACCGGCGACTTCTCGAAAGCCAGTGCGAGGTTGTCCCCGTGCTCGGCGGCCATGTCGAAATAGTCCATCGCCCGGGTGATGTAGAGGTACGAGTTCGCGTCGAACCGGTCCACGAAGGACCGGCCCTGATGACGCAGGTAGCTCTCGATCTGGAAATCCGCGTCGAAGCCGAAGGTGACGGCCTGCCGGTCCTGCAGGTTGCGGCCGAACTTGGTGTGCAGGGCCGAATCCGACAGGTAGGTGATGTGCGCGGCCATGCGCGCCACCGCCAGCCCGCGTTCGGGCCGGGTGTCGTGGCCGTAGTAGTCACCGCCGGCCCAGTTGGGGTCGGCCATGATGGCCTGGCGGCCAACCTCGTGGAAGGCGATGTTCTGTGCCGAATGGCGTGCTGCGCCGGCGATGGGGATCGCGCAGAACACCATCTCCGGATAGCGCGCGGCCCATTCCAGTGTCTGCATCGCGCCCATGGAGCCGCCGATCACGGCGAACAGCTTCTCGATGCCCAGGTGCTCCACCACCAGCTTCTGGGCGGCGACCATGTCGGTGATGGTGATGAGCGGAAAATCGAGCCCGAAAGGGTGGCCCGTGCGCGGGTCGATATCCTTGGGGCCGGCGGAGCCCATGCATCCTGCCAGAACGTTCACGCAGATTACGAAATAGCGCTCGGTGTCCACCGTCAGACCGGGGCCCACGACGCGCTCCCACCAGCCGGGCCGGCCGGTCACGGGATGTGCCTCTGCGACATACTGGTCGCCGGTCAGCGCGTGGCAGACCAGAATCGCGTTGGACTTGTCGGCGTTCAGTGTGCCGTAGGTCTGGTAGGCGACCGTGAACGGCCCCAGGAGTTGGCCGGAGGCCAGGCGCATGGGCTTGTCCGCACCCAGAACGAGGCGGTGACCCGGCAGGTCAGTGACCGCGGGCTCCACTGCGATGATTTCGCCGGCGTTTGTCACGCCGTCATTGGGACTCGTCGTCATGTTCATGAGCGTGGGTTCAGGGACAAGCCGTCGCGCCTTGTGCGCGTTCGGCAGCGTCATAGCTAGGTGTGCGCCGCGAGAAGTGTCAATGTTTTCTTTGCCAAAGCCGGGGCCGGGCGATACAACCTTGCGCGTTTTCCCGGACGGGCAGAGCGATGAGCAACGCGCCTGACAATCTGGCGTCGCTGCGCCGCGAAATCGATTCCATCGACGAGAAATTGCACGATCTGCTGATGCGTCGTGCTGAAATCGTGGGTGAGGTCGGGCGGCAGAAGGCGAGCGCCGGCGGACCGACCTTCCGCCCTGCACGCGAAGCCCAGCTTCTGCGGCGTCTGCTCGCGCGCCACAGCGGCGCCCTGCCGTCTTCGGTGATCGTGCGCCTGTGGCGTGAGATCGTGGCCGCTTCGACGCGCCTGCAGGGCGATTTCTCCTTGGCCTACAGCCCGAACGAGGACCACGGCGGCGCGCTGCGCCTGGCGCAGTCACAGTTCGGGCTCGACGCGAATGTGAACCGGCTGGCTTCGCCTGATCAGGTGGTGCTGGCGGTCGGGCGTGGCGATGCGACGGTGGGGATCGTGCCGCTCGCCCATGGCAGCGACGGGCCGGACTGGTGGGCCGGTCCCAATCTCCCCGACAGTGTATTCGTGGTCGCGCGCCTGCCGTGGTTCGCTGATGGCGCGCAGGCCGAGACCGGCGCGTATGTGCTGGGCGCGACGACGCCGGAGGAATCCGGCGACGACCGCAGCGTCTTCACCTTCATCAGCGCGAACGATGTCAGCCGCGGCAAGCTGGCCGAAATGGCCGCGGCCAACGGGCTCGAGATCGGCGAACAGGCCGTGTGCGACCGCGACGATGTGGCCGGCCGGGTGCACCTTGTCGATGTCAAGGGCTTCCTGACGGACGCGGACCCGCGCGTGCGCGGCATCGCGAGCCTGCTCGACGGGGCCGAACTGCGCTGGCTGGGCTCTTACGCCGCGCCGTATGCGGGGCAAGCAACTGTGGATACGGAGTAAGGAACGTGGCGCCTCCGAAGGCAAAGCCCGGTGTCCTTGCCATCACACCCTATGCCGGCAGCGAAGCCGGAAAGGGCGGCGAGGACCGGATCGTCATCAGCTCGAACGAAAGCGCATTCGGTGCGTCCTGGCGCGCCATGGAGGCCTATTCGGCCGCCACGGAAGGCATGCGCCGCTATCCGGAAATCGACGCGCGCTCCCTGCGCAACGCGATTGCAGCGCATCACGGGCTCGAGCCCGACCGCATCATCTGCGGTTGCGGGTCCGATCAGCTCATCGACCTTCTGACGCTCGCCTTCGCCGGGCCGGGGGACGAGACCCTGTACTGCGAGCATGGGTTCACCATGTATCCCATCGCCACGTTGGGCGTGGGGGCGACACCGGTCGCGGTGCCGGAGACGAACCTGACCGCCGATGTCGATGCGATCCTGGCCCATGTGAACGAGAAGACCCGCATCGTCTTCCTGGCGAACCCGAACAACCCGACGGGTACCTACCTGCCCGAAAGCGAGCTGCGCCGTTTGCATGCGGGCCTGCCCGAAGAGGTTCTGCTCGTGCTCGACGCGGCCTATGCCGAATACGTCGCTCAGGACGACTACAACGCGGGCGAGGCGCTGGTGCGCGAGGCCACGAACGTCGTGATGACGCGCACCTTCTCGAAGATCTATGCCCTGGCGAGCCTGCGTGTGGGCTGGGCCTATGCGCCCGAGGCGATTATCGACGTGCTGGACCGCGTGCGTCCGCCCTTCAATGTGTCGGTGCCCGCCATCGAGGCTGCGAAGGCGGCGATGGAAGACCGCGAGCACACGGAGCGCGCGCGCCGGCATAACGCCGAGACGCTGCCATGGTTTATCGGGCAGGTCGAAGCGCTGGGGCTCCGGGTCAACCCGTCAGTGGCGAATTTCGTCATCGTGCATATCGATCCGGCGACAGGACGCACGGCGGAGGATGCCTACAAACACCTGTTCGCGCGCGGGATCGTGACCCGGCGCGTGGCGGGGTACGGCCTGCCCGAGTGGGTGCGCATGTCCATTGGCACGCGCGAGGAAATGGAAGAAGTGGTCGCGGCCTTGCGCGATTTCGTTGGAGCGACATGAGCCAGCCGGGACATTTCGAACGCGTTGCCATTATCGGCATCGGACTGATCGGCTCCTCGCTGGCGCGTGCGGCGCGGGCGAACGGGCTGGCCGGGCATGTCGCCTGCCATGATGCGGACGCGGACACACGCGCGCGCGCCGAGGCGCTGGGGATCGTCGATAGCATGCATGACGATATCTCCGGTGCCGTCACGGGCGCCGATCTCGTCATCGTGGCGACGCCGGTCGGCGCGTGCGGGGCTGTGGCGGAGGCCATGGAAGCGCACCTCGCGCCCGGGGCTATCGTGACCGATGTGTGTTCGGTCAAGGGATCGGTCATCACGGCCATGTCGCCGCACATTCCCGAGGGCGTGCATCTTGTTCCCGGCCATCCGGTCGCGGGCACCGAGCATTCTGGGCCGGAAGCGGGCTTTGCCGAACTCTTCCAGGACCGGTTCTCGATCCTCACCCCGCCGCGCGATGCCGATCCGCAGGCCGTCGCGCAGTTGCGCGCCTTCTGGCAGGCCATCGGCAGCGATGTCGAGGTGATGGATGCCGAGCACCATGACCGGGTGCTGGCGATCACCAGCCACCTGCCGCACCTGATCGCCTACACCATCGTGGCGACCGCGGCGGATCTTGAAAGCGAGCTGGAAGCCAAGAAGGCCGAGGACGACGACATCGTCACCACGCGCGAGGTCATCAAATACTCGGCGGGTGGTTTCCGCGATTTCACCCGCATCGCGGCGTCGGATCCGGTGATGTGGCGTGACATCTTCCTGCTGAACAAGGACGCCGTGCTGGAAATGCTCGGCCGCTTCACGGAAGACCTGACGGCGCTGCAGCGCGCGATCCGTCACGACGATGGCGAGACCCTGTTCGAGATGTTTACCCGCACCCGTGATATCCGGCGCGGCGTCATCGAGGCTCGCCAGGCCGGGCGCTTCCAGTACACCGAGAACGGCGAGAAGGACTGACCCGGCGTCAGTTCCACTCGATGGGATCGAGGGTCAGCAGCGGCACCGGTCCGATCGACAGCACCCGGTTCTGAACGGTCACCGGGACCCTGGCTTCGGGCGGCCCGCCATCGGACGGGGCCCGGGTCAGGACCGCCAGCGCGATCCGGGCGATGGCAGCCTGTTGCGGCCGCACGCGGCCGCGCGCTTCCAGCACGTCGATCAGCTTGTCGAGGCCCGCGATCCGGGCCGTGAACGCGCCTTCGGGCTGAAGGGCCGCGTCGAGCGCAACCGTGCCTTCGCCTGCAATGCGCAGCGGGCCCCAGTGAAGCTGAACCTGCTCGATGTCCATCGTGCCGCCGGCGTCGCGCCACTGCGCCAGCCGCTCGGCGGAGGCGAATGTCAGGTCGAGGTCGCCGCGCAACCGGACCTGGGCGGCGGCGCGTTCGATGCGGGCGCCGAGTGTGTCGCGGACCGCCGGGTCGAGCGGCAGAGGCGAGAGGTCGGCGTCGTCGAGGATGAGCGCGAAGGTCAGCTCGTTGCCGGCCGGGTGCAGGGCATCCGTGTCGGACCGGCCAAGTTCGCGCGCCCAGTCGAACGAGACACGCGACAGGCGGAATTCGGGTTGATCCTCGAAGGTCGCGAACAACGGTTCGATCACACCACGCGCCGCGCTCGCGCGGTTGTCGTCGTCGAAAGCGATATCGCCGTCGAACCGCTCGGAACGCATGGTGAGATTGAAGCTGCCGTCCGGCTCGACGATACGGAAGCGGTGAGTACCCTTCGCGTCCACCATCAAGAAACCGGGACCGTTCGCGAAAGGACGGACGACCGGGTCGTCGTCCGCGGTCCACATGAGGGTGCGCTCGGGCGAGGTCCAGCTTCCGCGCGGACGGACGAAGCGGGTCGAAAACCGGACGGGGAAGCCCGTGATATCGACGCGGTCCCATTCGAGGATCACACCTTCGCTCCGGCGCTGCTCGGCAAAGTTGGCGATTTCCGTCTGGAAGGAGGACGCAATCCAGAACCAGCCGGCGCACCAGAGAAGGGCCAGTGCTGCCAGGCTGCCGAGAAAGATCAGATACTTTCGCTGGAACATCGCCGCCGGTTTGAATTAGAAGCGCTGCAACCAAACTAACGCCGCGGCCGCGCGCGGTCGAGTTGCGCGCGCATCCGCAAGTATTCTCTGTCATGCCCGATCCGATCCGCCAGCCCGACCTGAGCCATCTGACCGATCAGTACGAACTGACGGACGCGGAGCTCGACACCACCCTGCGGGCGGTCATGCGCACCCATCCGGCGGATGAAGACCTGTGGGTGTTCGGGTATGGCTCGCTCATGTGGCAGCCGGACTTTCCGTTCGAGGAGCGGGCGCTGGCGACGGTTCACGGGTTCCACCGCAGTTTTTGCGTGTATTCCCATGTGTGGCGCGGAACACGTGACAAGCCGGGGCTCGTGCTGGGGCTGGACAATGGCGGGAGTTGCCGTGGGGTCGCCTACCGGGTCTCGGCCCGGCACGCCGAACAGACGGTTGAGGCGCTTATCAGGCGCGAGATGGTGACCCGGGTCTATGTGCCGCGCTGGGTCTCCGCCCGCCTGGGCGGACGCGTCGTGCGCGCCCACACCTACACGGCCGCCCACAATCACATCCAGTATGCGGGAAAGCTCGATGAGGAGGTTACCCTGTCCCTGATCCGGCAGGGCCACGGCCGGGGTGGCCCGAACATCGAATATCTGCGCAACACCGTCGCGCATCTCGAAGAACTCGGCATCGACGACAGGCCGCTGGCGCGCCTGCGGGACCGGCTTTCGGCATAGCGATCACACCCGGGCGTCGCCGGTCCGGCGCGAAAGTTATCCACATCGTGCCGGGAGGGCATAAATTCCGGCGCTTGAATGGCGGTTTCGTGCCGGTTGGGAAGTCACCTGGCAGGGCTTAACGCACCTTGCGGAGCCGAAATGGGCTTCGGCAGTGCCGCCCCTAAGCAACGCTGAGCGCTTGTTTTGGAGTGTTCGTCCGAAATCTCAAATAAAACGGCAGAACAACTCCGTCACCGGCTAGGGGAGGAGCGCAGCGGGCGGACTTTATTACGTCCCTATTACGCAGCCTCTGTGGGGCGCGCGGGGGTGGTGTTCATTCCACAATGTTATCCACAGCCGGTGCTGGCGAGGGCAGGTCATATTCGAGTACCGCGTCGGCGACCAGCCGGTCCGTCGCGCCCTCGATGGCCTGTTCGAGCGCGCCGGAAAACGCCCGGCGGGGCAGGTTCGGCGGGATCGGCGGCAGAAATTCGACGGTGATCACGCCTGGCCGCAGCTTCAGGGACCGGCGGGGCCAGAACAGACCGGAATTGAGCGCCACGGGGACGACCGGCACGTCGCCCAGCGCGGCGTGCAGCGCCGCGACGCCCGCGTGATATGGCCGCCGGGTACCCGGCGCGACACGCGTACCCTCGGGGAAGATCACGAGGGGGCGCCCCTCGGCGAGCCGGGCGCGGGCTTCCGTCACCATGGCGCGCAATGCCGACATTCCGCCCTGCCGGTCGATGGCGATCTGCCGCGCGCGGAGCAGGCACCAGCCGAAGACAGGTATCCATGTCAGCTCGCGCTTCAGGACGACCGCCGCGTCGCGGACGATCAGGTTGATCGCCAGCGTGTCCCAGGCGGACTGATGTTTGACCGCGAACAGGGCGGGCCCATCCGGGATATGTTCACGCCCGCGCACCTCATGGGTCAACCCGACCGTGACGCGCAGGAACCACAGGCTCACGCGAATCCAGAACCGGCTATATGCGAGCAGCAGGCGCGGCGGGCCGATCAGCAGCGGCAGGACAAGAATCCCGAGCAGCGTCGTCCAGCCGTAGAACAGGATCGAGAAGCAAACGGCGCGGGCGAGCATCATGCCCCGTCGATCACGCGGGTCAGGGCCATCTGGGCGCGCGCCGCGAGGTATTTGGTGTACTCGCCGGCGAGCAGCAGCGCGGTGGCGGGCCGACGCCACCAGTCATCGAGGCGGATGTTCGACGTGCTGACCGGCTCGGGCACGATGGTGACACCGGGCAGGCGGCGCTCGAACTCCAGTACGCTACGCGGCATGTGGAAGTCCGCCGTGACCAGCCGGATGCTCGAAATGGGACGGCTGGCGGCCCAGCCCGCTGTTTCAATGGCGTTCTCATGGGTGTCGCGCGCCGCACGGCCCAGCGTCACGCAGCAGGACAGGAGACGGTCGGGCAGGCGTTCGGCAGAGAGCAATTCGCGCGGACGGACATCGGTACCCACGCCGGAAATCAGCATCTGGGGTGCCTTGCCCGCGGTCAGCAGTTCCGCGCCCCGGTCGATGCGCCCGGGACCGCCGGTCAGCACAACCAGTGCGTCGGTCGCATCGTCGTTGGGCGCGGTGCGCGGAACCTGGGCGACAAAGGCGAACAGCCCGGCCAGCCAGACCAGGCACAGAATGACGATGATGGCGAGTGTGCCGCGCCACCGACGGGGGGTGTGTCGCGCCATCAGGGCATCCGTGCCAGCGCGCGCAGCACGGTCAGGCGGGCGGTCAGCATGGCGATGGCTACCGTGATGGCGGGTACCAGCACCAGCAGGCCCCATTTGGCCGGGGAGAGGCTCAGTTCGGGCAGGAACGCCGCGTCCATCCCGCGCCCGATCCAAGCGAACAGCAGCAACACCAGCGCTGCTGCGACGCCGCCCGCGATCCCACCGCGCAGCGCAAGCAGCATCGCCTGAATCTGGAACTGGCCGGCGATATAGGTGTCGCGCGCACCCATCTGGTGCAGCAGTTCGATGATCGCGCCGTGCACGGCCAGCCCGCTGCGCGTGGTGAACACCACGGCGATGACGGCTGCCGACGCGATCAGCGCCAGGATTGCGAAAGCCAGAGCCTCGGCCGCGCGCGCCACGTCGATCAGGGCCGAAAGCCAGGCGCGGTGGTCGTCCACGGCCACGCCTTCGACCGTCTCGGTCAGACGGGCCTGTAGCAGGACGGGGTCGATGTTCGCGCCGGGGGCGGTTTCCACATCGATCAGCGCGGGCACAGGCAGGCCGGAATCGACCACGCCTTCGCCGAGCCAGGGGACCAGCAATGCGCGGGCCTCGTCCTGCGGGACCGGCTGCGCCTTCACCACGCCGGGCGTGGCCGCGATCGCGGCGGTGAGGGTGTCGATATTGTCCCGGGAGGCGGCACGGGCCGGTATCTGCACTGTCATACGCCCGGTCAGCGTGCTGTCCCAGGCATCCACCGCGCCGGCCACCAGCATCGCCGTGGCGAACATAAGGGTGCCGAGAAAGACCATCAGCGCAACGAGCCATGGCAGGAAGCGGGTCGATTGGTCGCGCTCGAAGGGGATGTCGGTTCGGCGCATCATGTGACGGCACCGTCCCGACCGGCGCGCCGGCGCTGGATCGACAGTTCGCCGTCCTTCAGATGCATCACCGGATGGCCGAATTTCTCGACCAGCGCGTTGTTGTGGGTGGCGATGACCACGGTCGTGCCGGTGCGGTTCAACTCTTCGAACAGGTACATCAGGCGCACCGCGATCCGGTCATCGACATTGCCGGTCGGCTCGTCCGCCAGCAGCAGGGACGGCCGGTTGATGACTGCGCGGGCGATCGCCACGCGCTGCTGCTGGCCGCCCGAAAGGGTGGAGGGACGAGAATCGAGACGCTCGCCGAGGCCGACCCAGCTCAGCAGCTCGCGCACATGCTCGTCGATCTCCACCCGGTGTGCGCCGGACACCCTCAGCGGCAATGCCACGTTCTCGACCGTGGTCAGATGGTCGATCAACCGAAAATCCTGGAATACGACGCCGATCTTCTGGCGCATCGCCGGCAGCTCGGCGCGCGGCGTCATTGAGACATCCTTGCCGAACACATGGATCAACCCGCGCGTCGGCCGCAGCGCCAGATACATGAGTTTGAGCAGGGTCGTCTTGCCGGCACCGCTCGATCCGGTCAGGAAATGGAACGACCCGGGCGCGAGGGAGAAGTTCACGTCGCGCAACACTTCGGGGCCGACGCCGTAACGCATGCCGACGTTTTCGAAGCGCAGCAAGTGATCGGACTCCGGTCTCGTGCGAATGGACCGCTTTTGCTTCCCGTTTGCCGGAAAGCGAATCGGCGGCTCGATCCCGTCCACGTTGGCATGACGCCCTGGCTTCGTAAACCCGTGAGCTGAAGCCTGCAATGCCCGGTAAAAGTACAGCTGTCGCCGCTTGCTTCACGGCCCGCCGGACTCCTATAAAGCGTGGTTCGGTGTGTCAGGCCCGATTGGGCTATACTTCGTTTCGACCCCGGTTTCCGTTACCAGTCCTGGTTCGAACATGATCCTTTCCTGCCCCGATTGCAGTACGCGCTTTGCGGTCGATGCGAGCAAGCTTGGCCCGGACGGACGGCGTGTGAAGTGTGGCAAGTGCGGGCATATCTGGTTCGAGTCTCCGCCGGAGCCGGACGATGGGGAAGACATTCCCCTCCACGTGACGCCGCTGGAACCGGAAGAGCAGATGCGCGCGCCTGTGCGCAATCTTCCCGCCCTTCACCGTGCGAAGAAGGCCCGCAGTGCGCGGATCGGTTGGATCGTCGCGGCGGTGTTGCTCATCGCGATCGTGGGCGTGCTCTGGCAGGGCCGCGCGCAGATCGCCACGGCCATTCCGCAGGCGGAACCGATCTATGAAGCCATCGGCATTCCGGCATTTCCGCCGCCGGGCGAAGGCCTGACCATTGAATTCGATCCCAAGACCGAGAACGGTACGCTCACCCTCAAGGGTGAGATCATCAACACGTCGAGTGGTGTGCGCGATGTTCCGGGACTTGAGGTGCGGATCACGGACGCCAAGAACAGCACGTTGAAATCGTGGAAATTCTCGTCAGATGTCAACCGGCTCGGCCCCGGTGAAACGGTGGCGTTCACAACGTCCACCGATTCCGTCCCCGACGGCGCGGCGAACGTTAGTATTTTGTTTACCAATCCCGACGAAAATCGTTAACGAAGATCGTCACTCCCTCCGTGAAAGCGGAGTCGGCCCTGGCGGGCTGACGGTCGGAAGGTCAGGAGCGCGGCAGTTCGCGCGGCCTTGCCTGGCGGTTTGCTGCTGGCAGGGCATGTCCGGAAGCCTTTCGGGGGGAAGGAAGCAGGAATGGCCAGAGTACTCATTGCCGAAGATGACCAGGCCGTGCGCGAATTCGTTCGCCGCGCGCTCGTGCATGGCGGTCACGATGTGGCGACCGCCAATGACGGTCTCGATGCGCTCCACTGCCTGAGCGAGGACGTCGCGTTCGACCTGCTCATCACCGATATCGTGATGCCGGGCATGGACGGGATCGCGCTCGCGCTCAAGGTCTCGAAGGACTATCCCGAGACCGCGATCCTGATGATGACGGGCTTCGCGGCCGAACGTCAGCGCGCCCACAATCTGGATGAACTCATCCATGAAGTGATCGCCAAGCCGTTCAGTCTCAAGCAGATTTGCGACGCGGCGGAAGAAGCGCTGTCCTTCCGGAGCCGCAAGCTCCACTAGACCTTTCTAGAAGCGGCGCAGCAGCCGCAGCAGGTAGTCGATCTCGGCTTCCGGGCGGCCCTGGTCGCGCAGCCGTGCGCGCAGTTCGTCGAGGATTTCCAGCGCCCGTTCGGCCTGATCGCCTTCGCCGACGCGGCCCTGTCCGGTCGCGGTGAAACCCTCGGCATCCTCTCCGGGTTCATCGACGGGGCGGCCCAGGGGGTCGAAGCCTTCCTGACCCGGCTGGGCAAGGCCTTCCGCCGGCCCCTGACCGGGGCCCTGCTGGCGCATGAACTGAAGCGCCATCTGCTGGCCACCCTGACGCAGCTCGTCGAGCGCGCGCATCTGGGAACTCAGCGCGCCCTCCACGTCTCCGCCTCCCAGCGCACGCTCCGCATCGCTCATCGCATTTTCGGCGTTGCCGAGGTTCTCGGGGATCTGGTTGGTCATCTCGCCGAGCTGGCGCATGAGCTCGCCCAGTTGCCGGCGGATTTCATTCTGGGCGTCGCGCGCGGCCTGCGATTCCGACGGCGACATGGGCTCGCCGCGCTGCTGGCGCTGGAATGTGTCATCGTGGAGCCCCTGCTGGCGGCGCAGCACATCCTGAAGCTGGCGCATGAACTGCTGCGCGGGCGAGGAGGATTGCTGCTGACGCATCATGTTGGGCGCGTTCTGCAGGGCCTGCATCATCTGTTGCAGGCGTTCCATCATCTGCTGGACGCTTTCCATATCGCCAAGCCGGGCGGCCTGTTCCAGTTCGCGCAGCAGTTCCTGGATGGCATCGCGGTCCAACAGGTTCGCGTCTGCACCGGCTTCCGGCAGCATTGAGAGGTCCATGCCTTCCAGGGCCTGGGACAGGTTCTCCGCCAGTGCTTCCAGGTAGCGGTCCAGCGCGGCCCGCAACTGCTCCATGATCTCCTGTACTTCCTCTTCCGACGCGCCGTTCTCGAGCGCTTCGCGCAACTGCTCCTGCAGCCTCGCCACGTCGCGCTGCGCGAGCGACAGCGATCCGTCCTCCAGCCGCAGCGCGGTGTCCCAAAGCTGCGACATGACCGGCATGAGGCTTTCGTCCGGCGCGCCGTGGAGCAGGTGGGAGCGCGCGGACATCAGGGACAGGAAGACCGCGATGTCGTTGCCGTAGCGGTCCGGCACGGCGCCTATGTTGTGCAGCGAGCGCGCCACATCGCGCCGATTCTCCGGCGACAGGGCCAGTACGCGCCGCTGCGCGACGATCTCGCGCGCCACGGGGTGCCTGAACTCGCGCTCGGGCAGGATCACCGAGAGCCGGTCGGTCTTGCCGGTCTGGCCGCGCCCGTCGGTTGCCGTGAGCTGCACATCGACTTCAAGCCCGGCCCAGGGGTGCGCCGTCAGGTCGTGCAGGCTCGAGGCCGCGCCCTCGCGCGGGTCGGGTCGCGGCAGGGGCAGTTCCAGGTCCAGGTTCTCGATCCCGGCTGCCGGGGGTGCGCCGGGCCAGGTGATCGCCGCGCGCACTTCCGTGACGCCGTAGTCGTCCCGGGCGTCGTAACCGAGCACCAGCGAATGGCTGTCGTTCGGCGCGGGCGGGCCGGAGAAGGTAATATCCGGCGGCGTGTCGGCCACGATCTCGAGAGGCCATTCACCGAGCGAATTGCGCGACTGGCCGATGGCAACAGTCTGCGATCCGACGGTGTCGAGCGTGGTCTCGATGCGCCAGGCGGTTTCCGACACCTGCTCCATCTCGGTGGAATTCTCGCCCATGACGAGGACCGGAATCCGTCCGCCGCCATTGACCTGGGCCAGCAGCTTGCTGCCGACCGGCACGCGGATCGGACCGGCGGCCGCATCGCCTGTTTCGCCGGGGCCCGGGGCGGCGGTGCTTTTGGGGTCGGCGCTCGCCAGCAGGCGTGGCGGCTGGTTGGTGTAGTCCGGCGGGGTGATCCAGAGTTCCAGGCTCACCGTGTCGGTTTGCCCGAACGAGCTCAGATCCGGGGTCACGGCCCGGGTGAGGCGGGTCTCGGCCCTGTCTCCGGCGGCGAACACCGCCACCACCAGCGCGACGGCGAGCAGGATGCGCAGTGCGAACGGGTCACGTGCGGCGAGGTTCGGGTGCGGCAGACGCAAATGCACCTGTCGCGCGGCCACGGCGGCGCGTGCGAGGTGAATCTGCCAGAGGCGTTCGGCCGCCGGGTCGTTCATGCCCAGCGCGGGCCGGTCGTCGATGGTGGTCAGCGGGCGGTGGGCGAGCCCCGAATCGGTCTCCAGCCGGCGCGTCGCCTGGCCTGTGCTGGGCCAGTGCAGGGCGCGGACCGCGCGCCACGCAGCGTGCGCGAAGATGGCGGCAACGGCGAGAATGACCAGCGCGTGAAGCCAGCCCGGCAGGTATGCGAAGACGTCGAGGAGCGCGAGGACGAGGAACGCGCCCGCGATACCCAAAGGCGGCCACAGCACGGGCCAGGCCTGTTCCCAGAACAGGGACAGGCGCGCCAGTGCTCGCCGTGCCCCGATATTGGCGGGGCGGCGGGGTTTGGAAGCCTCCGAATCGCGCGATCCGTTCACGTCCTACCTTCCGCTACGCGCCACTCCGCATGAGCGGGCGGCCGCTCGGCCGGGCGCAGGCGTCAATCTTGCCAGTCGGCAAGGGTCTCGTAACCCAGAAATGTGGCCGGTTCCTGGCGTTCGCGCACCACCGCGAAAGCATCGTCACGCACAAGGACTTCCGCGACCAGTGCCCGGCTATTGTAAACCGAGCTCATGACCGAGCCATAGGCGCCCGCATCGCGGATCACGAGAAGTTCACCGGGATGCAGATGCGGCAGCTGGCATCCAGTCGCGAAGGTGTCCCCGGTCTCGCACACGGGGCCCACGATGTCCCAGTCGAAGCGGCCATCGCCGGCTTCGGGAATGCGCACGGTCTCGATCCGGTGGACGGCGTCATAGAGCGCGGGGCGAATCAGGTCGTTCATGGCGGCATCGACGATGGCGAACCGCCTCACCTCGGCTTCCTTGGCGTAAATCACCCGCGTGACAAGCACGCCTGCCGGACCTGCGATATAGCGGCCCGGCTCGAACATCAGTTCGCAGTTCAGCGCTCCGACGGTCTCCGCGACCACCTTCGCGTATTCCTCGACCGGCGGCGGCGTCGCGGGGCCGTAGTCGATGCCCAGTCCGCCGCCCAGGTCGAGCTTGCGGATGTCGAAGCCAGCCTCGCGTAGCTCCGCAACCAGCGATGCGACGCGTGTGAAGGCCGCGCGGAAGGGGGCGAGGTCGGTCAGCTGGCTGCCGATATGGACCGCGACGGACGCGGGCACGATGCCCGGCAGGCCGCGTGCAAATTCATAGACCTGGGGTGCGCGCGCGATATCGATGCCGAACTTGTCTTCCTGGCGACCGGTCGAGATCTTGTGGTGGGTATTGGCATCCACATTCGGGTTCACCCGGATCGCAATGTCCACCTCGGCGCCCATGTCATGTGCGACGTCGGACAGGGCCTCCAGTTCGGGCATGGATTCCACGTTGAACTGGCCGATCCCGGCGCTGATGGCCTGGCGCATCTCGGCGCGGGTCTTGCCGACGCCGGAGAAGACGATGTGTTCCGGCGCGATCCCTGCGGCCAGGGCGCGTTCCAGTTCCCCGCCAGAGACCACATCCGCGCCTGCGCCCAGCGTGGCCAGGGTGCGCAGAACGGCGATGTTGGAGTTCGCCTTCATCGCGTAGCACACGCGCGCGTTCAGCCCTTCGGCGGCGAGCGCGCCGGCGAAACGGGTGTAGGCGTCGCTCAGCGCAGCCGAGGAATACACATAGACGGGCGTGCCCACCGCGTCCGCGATCTCGGACAGCGCGACACCCTCGGCGTGCAGTTCGCCGTTGCGGTCGTTGAAATAGCTCATCGTCGCCTCGATCCCGCTCAGCGAGTGGGATAGGTCTTGGGGTAGGTGACCGGCTCGTCCTTGGGCGGCTGGGGCGGTCCTTCCTTGCCACAGGCCGCGAGGCCCAGGACGAGGAGGGTGGCGATCATCAGGGTACGGAACGTCATCTCTCGTCTCCCCTCAAGCTTCGTCCAGAAACCGTGCGCGCGCGGCGGTCACAGCCGCCTGGACATTGTCCGGGGCGGTCCCGCCGAAGCTGGTCCGGCTGGCGACGGAGGCCTCGACACTCAGGACATCGAAGACGCTATCCGTGATGCGTGGATCGATGGCCTGCATGTCCGCGAGCGGCACATCGGCCAGGTCGAGGCCGAGTTCCTCGGCCCGCTTCACCACCGCACCGGTGATGCCGTGGGCATCGCGGAACGGCACTTCTGCAGCGCGCACCAGCCAGTCGGCCAGATCGGTCGCCGTCGAATAGCCGCGCCCCGCCGCCGCGCGCATCCGATCGGGCACGGGCTGCATGTCCGAGACCATGCCGATGGTCGCGGCCAGCGCCAGCGCCAGGGAATCGGCGGCGTCGAAGACCGGTTCCTTGTCTTCCTGCATGTCCTTGGAATAGGCCAGCGGCAGGCCTTTCATCACTGTCAGCAGGCCCATCAGGTCGCCATAGATGCGCCCGGCCTTGGCTCGTGACAGCTCCGCGGCGTCGGGGTTGCGCTTCTGGGGCATCATGGAACTGCCGGTCGTGTAGGCGTCCGACAGCTTCACGAATCCGAAGCCGTCGCTGCACCAGACAACGATTTCCTCCGCCATGCGCGAGATGTGGCCGGCGCAGATCGCCGCCGCGCTCATGAACTCCAGTGCGAAGTCCCGGTCCGAGACCGCATCGAGCGAATTGGCCATCGGCCGGTCGAAGCCCAGCGTGTCGGCGACCGCCGCGCGGTCGATCGGGAAGGACGTGCCTGCCAGCGCACCCGCGCCCA
>Ga0181578_10000724_pt1 | contig 31788 bp, 25 predicted proteins | sample 071ome_21_FD_148659 | JGI IMG/M metagenome (GOLD analysis project Ga0181578, IMG submission 148659) | Coastal salt marsh microbial communities from the Groves Creek Marsh, Skidaway Island, Georgia - 071401CT metaG (spades assembly) | ecosystem: Environmental > Aquatic > Marine > Intertidal zone... | reverse complement strand
CGACATCGGGCGCGGCCTGGCGGCGTGGTGCAGGAAAATTTCCTGATCCCGTTACGACCAACGAATTCCGGAGTGCCCGATATGGCGGACATCAGCCCCCGTATGCCCTACGAGAAAAAGCTGGCTGCCGTGGCGGGCCAGAAAATGGCCTATGCCGAGCACGGTGAGGGGGACCCCATCGTCTTCCTGCACGGCAACGCCACCTCGTCCTACATGTGGCGCAACATCATGCCCCATATGGAAGGTCTCGGCCGGCTGATCGCGATCGACAATATGGGCCAGGGCGATTCCGCGCGGCTGCCGAACACCGGGCCGGACAGCTACACGCTGGCCGAACAGCAGAGCTACATCGACGGCATGCTGGACGTGCTCGGCGTGTCGGACGCCGAAAACATCACCTTCGTCATGCATGACTGGGGCGGGCCGCTGGGCATGAGCTGGGCGCACCGCCACCCGGACCAGATCCGGGGCCTCGCCTATTGCGAGGTGCTGGTCTGCAACCATGAAAGCTATGACGACTACCCGAACGCGGTGGGCGGCATGCTCAAGCGCCTGCGCGGCCCGGAAGGTGAGCAGCTTGTTCTGGAGGAGAATTTCTTCGTGGAGAAGGTTTTCACGGCGGGCGTTATTCGCGACATCGACGAGGAGACCATGGCCGAAATTCGCCGGCCGTACACCGAGCCGGGCGAAAGCCGCCGCGCCACGCTGACCTGGCCGCGCCAGATCCCGATCGAGGGCGAGCCGGCGGATGTGGCCGCACTGATGGACACGCTGTCGGTCTGGATGCAGACCAACGACATCCCCAAGCTGTTCATCAATGTGGAGCCCGGCCAGATCGTCTTCGAGAAGGACCTGGAAATCCTGCGGTCATGGAGCCACGCCACCGAGGTGACGGTGCGCGGCCTGCACCACCCGCAGGAGGATTCACCGGACGATATCGGCAAGGCGCTTGCCCGCTGGTACAGGGCGCTGTAATCGAACAGCACAACAACACAAACGGGGAGGAGCGCGTCATGGATTACGAAAAGGTCTGGGACGAGGTCGAGTTCTATTCGAACGGCAACAAGACGGCCGCTTACCTCTACCGCCCGAAGGACTGGCAGCCCGGCGACCCTCCGCGCCCCGGCATCTGCGTGCTCCACGGCTACACCGGCATGAAGGACGTCTATGGCATGGACGTTCCACAGTGGCTCTGGGAGAACGGCTACTTCGTCCTGTCCCACGACTATCCCGGCTTCGGTGTGTCCGAGGGTGAGCGCGGCCGGCACCGCCCGCTGGAGCAGGCCCAGAGCGTCTATGACGCGGTGACCTATCTGCAGACGGTCGATGGCGTCGATCCCGAGCGCATCGCCTATTACGGCTCCAGCTATGGCGGTGCTCACGCCATCTGGTGCGCGGCCTTCGATGAGCGCGTGAAGGTTGTCGTCTCCGCCGTGATGGTGGCCGACGGCGAGCGCTGGATGAAATCCGTGCGCCGCCCTCACGAATGGCAGGAGTTCAAGGCGAAGGTCGAGGAGGCCGAACGCAAGCGCGTCCTGACCGGCGAAAAGACGACGATCCCCCTGCCGGAGATCATGCTGACCGACCCGCACACCCAGATGGTGATCGAGCAGTTCCACGCGAAGAGCGGGCGCTACAACCCGGAATACGATCTGGAAAGCGCCATGGCGAACATGCGCTACAAGCCCGAATGGGTGGCGCACAGGATCTCGCCGCGCCCGGTGCTGATGATCTATGCCGAGAACGACAACCTGGTGCCGCCGGACGAGCAGCTTTCATGTTATGAGGCGCTTGGTGAGCCCAAGAAGCTGGTTAAGCTTCCGGGAATCCAGCACTACGAATCATACCAGTTCTGCAACGCTGACGCGCACGCGATCCAGAAGGAAGCGGCGCTGGCGTGGTACGCCAAGTACCTCTAGGTCCAACCCCCAGCCAGTCCGAGCGACGATGAAGAACCTCTGGTCCGACCGTGAAGCCCGCGCATTCGTGCGCCGATATGCCAAGGATGGCGTCAACCGCGATGTGGCGCTGCGGGTCTATACGACCCGCCTGCTGGGCGGCGATCCCCGGCTTGTGCTGCATGGCGGCGGCAATTCCTCGGTCAAGACGGCCGTGCGCGACCTGACCGGCGAGGACGTTGAGGTCCTGTGCGTGAAGGGGAGCGGCTGGGACATGGGCGACATCGAGCCGCCGGGATTGCCGGCCGTGCGGCTACAGCAGCTTCGCGAACTGGAATCGCTCGACGGGCTCAGCGACGAGGACATGGTCAACGCGCTACGGCGTAACCTGCTGGATTCGAAGGCGCCGAATCCGTCGGTCGAGACGTTGCTGCACGCCTTCCTGCCCCACAAGTTCGTGGACCACACCCATTCCACTGCCGTGCTGGCGCTCACCGACCAGCCGGATGGCGCGAAGCTGTGCCGCGAGGTCTATGGCAAGCGCGTCGCGCTGGTCCCTTACATCATGCCCGGTTTCGCGCTGGCGAAGGCTTGCGCCGAGGTGTGGCGGGAGAACCCGGACGTCGAAGGCCTGATCCTGCTCAAGCACGGTATCTTCACCTTCGGAGAGACGGCCGAGGAAGCCTATGGCCGGATGATCGATCTGGTCACGGTTGCCGAGCGGCACCTGAAATCCGCGCGCAAAGACAAATACCTGGCGCCGGCCGCCGCCGGGAAGGGTCGCCCGCCGCGCGTGGCGGATATCGCGCCGCACTTGCGCGGCATGCTTGCCTTCGGTCCGTCGGATGCACCGACGCGGTTCGTCACCACCTTCCGCACGGATGCGGCTATCCGGCGCTTCTTGGACGGGGCGGAGCTCAAACGCTACAGCCAGCAGGGCACGGTCACGCCCGATCATGCGATCCGCATCAAGCCGAAGCCGGTCATCCTGCCGCGCCCGGAAGCGGGCAAGCTGGATGCGTTCTTCGAGGGCGCAAAGGCGGCGATCGCACGCTACGAGGACGATTACCGGGCCTATTTCGCGCGCAACAACGCGAAGCAGAAAGACCCCAAGACGCAGCTCGATCCGGTGCCGCGCGTCCTCTTGGTGCCGGGCCTGGGGTTCTTTGCTGTTGGCAACTCGGCCAGGGCCGCCGATATCGCGGCGGATGTTTATGAGAACAATGTCGAGGTGATCACGGCGGCCGAAGGCATCGGCAAGTTCCGCTCGATCTCCGAGCCCGACACCTTCGAAATCGAATACTGGTCGCTGGAGCAGGCCAAGCTGGGCAGTGCGAAGGAGGCACCGCTGGCACGTCAGGTCGCGGTCATCACGGGCGCCGGCGGCGCCATCGGGCAGGCCACGGCCCGCGCCTTCCGCGCGGCAGGGGCCGAGGTCGTGCTGCTCGACCTCGATGAACGCATGATCGCGCCGCTCGCGGACAAGCTCGGCGGTCTGGCCGTGCCCTGCGATGTCACCTCTGACGCTGCCGTCGAGGGCGCGTTTGCCGCGGCCGCGGCGCGCTTCGGCGGTGCCGATATTCTGGTCTCGAATGCCGGTGCGGCGTGGCAGGGCCGGATCGGCGAGGTGGACGACAAGGTCCTGCGCCAGAGTTTCGAATTGAACTTCTTCGCCCACCAGCGCGTTGCCAAGGCTGCCGTGGCGGTCATGCGGGCGCAGGGCACGGGCGGATGCCTGCTGTTCAATGCCTCCAAGCAGGCGGTGAATCCGGGCAAGGATTTCGGGCCCTACGGCCTGCCCAAGGCGGCGACACTCTTCCTGTCGCGCCAGTACGCGCTGGACTATGGCGGGGAGGGCATCCGTTCCAACGCCGTCAACGCGGATCGCATCCGCTCGGGTCTCCTGACCGGTGAGATGGTGGCGTCACGTTCGGCGGCGCGCGGGCTCAGCGAGGCCGACTACATGGCCGGCAACCTGCTGAAGCGCGAGGTGCGGGCCGAGGATGTGGCCAAGGCCTTCGTCGATCTGGCGATGTCCGCGAAGACCACGGCGGCGGTGCTGACGGTGGACGGCGGCAACATCGAGGCCGCGCTGCGCTAGCCGTTCAGGCGTCGAGGTTGCGGACGGCTGCGCGCAGTTTGGCGAGATCGTCGTCGCCGGCCTCCGCGCCGAACATTGTCTCCATCATCGCGACGCGCCGTTCCTCGCGATAGGCGCTGCCGTCCGACAGCTTCAGGCCGGCGGCCTCGCGCTGGCGCACGGCAGATCCCAGGAATGCGGATGCCGTCGCCGGTGACAGCATGTCCCAGATCACGGCACCGGTCGGGTAGAGGGAGGCCGATCCGCTCAGCATCGCGGTCTGTTCATTGGCGCTGGGCGCGCGCACGATGGCGCTGCCCGGCGGCAGCAGGGCCAGCAGGCGATCGTTTTCTGTCGGGTTCTCGATATGGCGGATTTCAAGTTCGCTGGCTGATACCTTGTTGAGGAGATGCTGGCGCGCGAGGTTCAGGCCTGCCGCGTGGTTGCTGGCTAGGATGACCTTTGCCGGGCGCGCGGCGCACATGCCGCATCCGAGCGCGGCGGCCAATGCGCGGGCATCGGCCCCCGCCCCGAACACAAGAACTTCCGTTATCTCTGCAGGCAGGATGCGGTCGGCGGCCCGCATGGCGGCCTTGAGGCGTGGTGCGGCAGCCTGGAGCGCGCCGGGCCTGCGCACGATGGCGCCCACCTCGCCGAGCAGGCGGCATGCGTCGTCCATCGCATCGAAGGCGTCTGTGCGTCCGTCGAAGAAGGCCCGCGCGGGCTCCACTACGAAGGCGCCGCGCGCATTATAGGAATCCTGAAGAAATTCAAGCACCTGCAGCCGGTCTGCCTCGGACGGCGTCGGTCCAACGGGCAGGTCGATCATCGTGCAGGCGTCCGCACCCAGGGCGGCGACCCCGGCCTCGGTCAGCGCGTGAAGCGCCGGGTCGGACTGGCGACTGACGATCGCATAGACCGTCGGGCCTTCGGGAGATGTAGGCAGTGAGACCATCTCGTGCTGCGCATTCCGTTCACGATGAACCGTCCGCTATCCTATCACAGTCACGGCGAAGGCCGGTTCTGCTACGTTCAGGACCGGTTGTGTGCGGGAGGTGAGCAGATGCCGAAGATTGTGCAGTTTCCGAAGTATGGCGGTCCGGAGGTTCTGGAGGTCGTCGAACGCGACACGATGGAGCCGGGGCCGGGCGAGATCCGGGTGCGGACGGGTGCCATCGGGGTCGGTGTGCCGGATATGCTCATGCGTTCCGGCAACTACGCGTGGATCCCGCCGCTGCCGGTGATACCCGGCAATGAACTGGCGGGCGTTGTGGAGGCGGTCGGCGCAGGTGTCTCGCAGCCCAAGACCGGAACGCGGGTATATGTGAACGCGCGCGAGCTGCCCCAGCGCGGCGGCTGTTATGCCGACGAGATCGTGGTTCCGGCGGCGGCGGCGTTCGTATTGCCGGACACGGTGAGTGACGAACACGCCGTCTCGCTGGGAAACTACCAGCTCTCCTGGCTGCTTCTGAACTACGCCGTGAAACCCGAGGCGGGCGAGCGCGCGCTTGTGCACGCCGCCGCTGGTGGTGTCGGCGCGGCGCTGGCGCAGATGGCGAAAGCGAAGGGGCTGGAGGTCATCGGGATCGCCGGGTCCGCGGACAAGGCAGCGTATGTCTCGAACCTCGGCGCGGACCACGTGATCGACCGCAGCCGCGAGACGATCACGGAACAGGTCGCGAAACTGACCGGTGGTGCCGGCGTCGATGTGATCTACGATTCGGTCAGCGGCCCGAAGTTCGGGGAGGCGTTCGACATGCTGGCCCCGATGGGGACGACCGTGCTGTTCGGCTATCTCGGCGGCAAGCCGCCGGCGGAAGCGTTCCCGCCGGTGTTCGAGAAAATGGGGAAGTCGATGGCGATCCGTGTCTTCTCGATCCATGTTGTGGATGACAAACCGGATATCCGCCGCCACGCCATGGAACAGGCGATCACGGCGATGGCGTCGGGCGATGCCACGCCTCATGTCCACACGGTGATGAAACTGGCCGACGCTGCGGATGCGCACCGTCTGCTGGAAACCGGGACCGTGACGGGCAAGGTGGTACTGGTTCCGTGACCGGACGGCCTGGTTCTTGAGGGGAAGGAATACGATGAGCGATACGTCTTTGAACACAGCGCCTGAACGGCGGGTCCGCAGCGACGACCGGTTGCCCGTGCTGGACCTGGAGGCCTATCGGGCCGGAGAACCCGGCGCGGAGGCGGCGCTCGCAACGCAGCTGCGCGCGGCATGTGACGATATCGGGTTTTTCTTCGTGACCGGCCATGGCATCGACCCGGCACTTGTCGCCGAATGTTTCGAGCAGTCCCGGCGCTTTTTCGACCTCCCTCCGGACGCCAAGCTTCGCTGCGCCATGAACGAGAGCCAGTCCGGCTATCAGCCGCTGCGCGCGTCGGTGTACCAGGACAATCTTAGCCGGGAAAACCGCAAGGCCAGCGTCAGCGAGGCCTACAAGTACACCTTCGATCTGGCGGCGGACGATCCGGACTTCGGTTCGGGCCGCCGCTTTCGTGACCAGCCCAACTGGCCGGAGGGACTGCCGGGGTTCCGGGAGTTCTGTCAGCGGTACATCCGCACGTTCGACGATCTGGCGAACATGCTGCTCGCGCCACTGGCCCTGTCGCTCGAGCTGCCGCGAGACTTTTTCGCGGGCGGCTTTGACCGTTCGACGTCAGCGGTGCGCCTTGCCCACTATCCGCAGGTGCCGCCGGAAGAGCGCGCCGGGAACATGGGGTCGTTCCCGCATCAGGATCTGTCGTTCCTGACGCTCATTCCGCCGAGCGATGTACCGGGGCTCGATGTTCTGCTGCCGGGCGGCGAATGGCTGGAGGTGCCGCGTGTCGAGGGCGCGATCCTCGTGAACACGGGCATTGCGCTCGAGAGGTGGACCGCCGGCCGATACCGGGCGACGCCGCATCGCGTGCGCGTTCCGCAGGACACGGACCGTTACTCCAACATCTTCTTCTACTACCCGAATCTCGAAGCGCGCATTGAAGATCAGACGACCTTCGAGGACATGCACGTCGCCTACTGCGACCGGAATTTCCAGTACGTGAACGCCATCGCAGGCGCATCCTGAGACAACAGGGTGACGCTGCTTTGTGCGCCGATGGCGCGGTGCTAGTTTGAGCACAAGATACGCGGCGGCCAAGGGGCCGCACGCGAAAACGGGGAGAGGATAAGCCAGTGAGAACCGGTGGTCAGATTTTGGTCGATACCCTGCGCCTGCACGGTGTCGATACGGTGTTCGTCGTTCCCGGCGAGAGCTTTCTGGGTGCGCTAGACGCGCTTTATGACGCCCGCGACACGATCCGGGTTATCACCTGCCGTCATGAAAGCGGTGCGACCTATGCGGCCGAGGCCTACGGCAAGCTGACAGGCAAGCCCGGTGTGGCCTTCGTCACGCGCGGTCCCGGCGCCTGCAACGCCTGCATCGGCGTGCACACCGCGCTGCAGGATTCCTCCCCGATGATCCTGTTCGTCGGCCAGGTGCCGCGCGAGTTCAAGGGGCGCGAGGCATTCCAGGAAGTCGATTTCCCGGCCATGTTCGGCCCGCTCGCCAAATGGGCGACGGAGGTGGACGATCCTGCGCGCATGGCCGAGATCACGGCGCGTGCCTTCGCCACCGCCGCGGGTGGCCGCCCGGGCCCGGTGGTGATCTCCCTGCCCGAGGACATGCTGGTCGAGCAGGTCGAGGCCGGTGACGTTTCGGTGGCCGCCTATCCGGCGCCGGAAGCATCAGAAGCCGATCTCGCGAAGGTGCGAGACATGCTGTCGGCGGCCTCGAAGCCGCTGGTGATCTTCGGGGGCGGAAGCTGGAATGCGCAGGCGGTGGCCGATCTGGAAGCCTTCTGCGAGGCGAACGACCTGCCCGCTGTGGCGTCGTTCCGCACCCAGGACATCTTCAACAACGACCATCCGAACTTCATCGGTGAGCTGGGCTACAACACCAATCCCAAGCTGGCGCAGCGCGTGAAGGACGCCGACCTGCTGCTGACCATCGGCGCACGGCTGGGCGAGACGGCGACCCAGGCCTACACGCTGGTCAAGGCGCCGAAACCGGACCAGATGCTGATTCACGTCTATCCCGACCATTCCGAACTGGGCCGTGTGTTCCAGGCCGATCTTCCGATTGCCTCGAACCTGGGAGCATTCCTGGCCGGTGCGCGACGCCATGTGCAGGTTGATGCGGGCAAGTGGGCCGCCTGGCGGGCCGAGGGAAGGGCGGACTTCGACGCCTGGACCGAGCCGACCGATGTACCGGGTCCGCTGAACCTCGCTCAGCTCTTCGTACAGCTGCGCGAGATCCTGCCGGACGACGCCATTATCACGACGGATGCGGGCAACTTCGGCGGTTGGAGCAGCCGCTTCTACAAGTTCCGCAAGTACCGCACCCTGCTGGGGCCGGCCAACGGCTCCATGGGCTACGGCATGCCTGCCGCACTGGCGGCCAAGGCGGTGCGCCCGGACCTGCCGGTGATCTGCTACGCGGGCGATGGCGGCATCCTGATGACCGGCAATGAGCTGGCGACGGCCGTGCAGCACGATCTGCCGATTGTCCTGATGATCGCCAACAACGGTATGTACGGCACGATCCGTATGCATGAGGAGCGCGAGTATCCGGGCCGCGAGATCGCGACCGAGCTGCGCAATCCCGATTTTGTGGCCTGGGCGGAAGCCTTCGGCGCCCATGGCGAGTGTGTCACCACGACCGAGGAGTTCGCCCCGGCGATGGAACGCGCGCTGGCGGCGGGACGTCCGGCAGTGATCGAGCTCAAGGTCGATCAGGAGCTGATTTCGTCGAACTTTACCCTGACCCAGCTTCGCGAGCGGGTGCGGAAGGCGGCCGAGTAGTTTCACGCATGACATCCGAGGGACGTCGCGCGCTGTTCCTGGACCGGGACGGCGTCATCAACATCGACAGCGGCTACATCTGGCGCCCGGAAGATTTCATCTTCAATGACGGCGTGTTCGACGCCTGCCGTAAGGCCCGGAATCTGGGCTATCTGCTGGTGGTGGTGACCAACCAGGCCGGGATCGGCCGCGGCCTGTTCTCGGAACAGGACTTCCGGTCGCTCACCGAGTGGATGACCGAACGTTTCGCCGAGGAAGAGATCGAGATCGCTCGGGTGTACTTTGCGCCGACGCATCCGGAAGAGGGGATCGGCGTTTATCGCCGGGAATCTCCCGACCGCAAGCCGGGGCCGGGGATGCTGTTCAAGGCGCGTGACGAGTTCGGGATCGACATGAAGGCCTCCGCCATCATCGGGGACCGGGAAACCGATATCCTGGCCGGGATCAACGGCGGCGTCGGACGGCGCATCCTGATCGAAGGCGCGGAGCCCGACACGTCGAACACGCGCGCGGATGTGGTGGTCGGCTCTCTGGCCGAGGGCGTGGACTGGCTGGCCCGACGGCGCGGCCGCCCGTCCTAGACCTTTGCGCCGCTAGCGTTTGCCCGCAGCCACGCGCTCGGCAACATAGGTCGGGTGCGCGAAGGCGCCCCGGTGCAGGGCCGGATTGTAGTAGCGCGTTGTCAGCCCTGCCTCCGCGAACCGCGCGGCGAGGGTGGTCTCGTCAGTTTGCCGCAACGTGGTGTCGTCCGTTCCCCAACCGAAGGCCATGAACCCGCCCGCATAGGTCGGCACGGGCGCGATATAGGCGTGGTGGTCGGCGAAATGGTCGCCCAGCCTACTGACAGTCGTGGTCAGCTCGTCGCCCTGGACCATCACCACGCCGGACTGGGTGGTCATCACGCCACCGGGGTTCAGGCAGGACTTGCAGTCGCCATAGAACTTCGACGTGAACAGCACCTCGCCGGGGCCCATGGGGTCCGTCGAATCGACCACGATCACGTCAAAGCGGCGATCGGACTCTTCCATGAACTTCGCCCCGTCGGCGATCACGAGGTCGGCGCGCGGATCGTCGAAGGCACCGTCCGAGATCGAGGGCAGGAATTCGATACTGAGGTCCACGACCGAGCGGTCGATTTCCACCATGGTCACGCGGTCCACCGGGTGGCGCAGCGCCTCGCGCAGCATGCCGCCGTCGCCGCCGCCGATGATGCAGACCTCGCGCGCGGAGCCATGCGCCATCATCGGCACATGGGTCAGCATCTCGTGATAGATGAACTCGTCTCGTTCACAGACCTGGATGATGCCGTCGAGGGCCATCACCCGGCCCCACTGGGCGGTCTGGTAGATCACCAGATCCTGATGTTCGGTATGCTCGCGGAAGAGGATGTCCTCAACCTTCAGTCCGAGCTGGTAACCGGCGTTCAGGGCCTCGTCGAAGAGGGCCCAGCCGTCGGTCGAACCGGTCAACCGACCAGGCCTCGGCGGGATTCGCTGAGGGTGAGGGCGCTGGAGTTGAACGCGGACTTCAGGATCGGGAGCGCCTTGTGCGGGTCGCAGGTGCCGCACATGAAGACGTCCAGCGCCGCGAAGTCACGTTCCGGCCAGGTGTGGATCGAGATATGGCTCTCCGCGAGGATCGCCACGCCCGACACGCCGCCCGTGTCCGAGAACTGGTGCAGATGCACGCTCAGCACGGTCGCGCCGGCTTCCTCGGCCGCGCGGCGAAGCGCGTCCTCGATGTACTCCGGGTCCGTCAGATTACTGGCTTCCCACAGATCGATCAGCAGGTGCCGGCCGGCGAACGCCACGCCGTCTTCCTTGATGAAATAATCGATGAGCGGGACGACATTCGCCCCGGCTGCCGCACCTTCGGACATCTCCGGTCGTACTCCTAATGATTAGGTGGTGAGGTAATTGAGCGGGGCGTTTTAAGGCAATTTTTCCCCAGCGCAACACTTAATGAAGTGCGCGGGGAAATTTTTTCAAGAGGGGGGTGGGACGGTGACCGTAGAACTCCCGGCCACCGTCCCTGAGGGGAGGCTTGCTTCCTGGGTAAGGGAGCAATGAGGTCAATGTAGGGGGCATTCGCCCGGCGCGATGTGACGCGCGTCACATCCGGCGAATTTTATTCAAAAAAGATCTTCTGCCAGCGCCATCACTGCGTCGCCACCGTCGGTGATGGTGTCCAGGTACATGCGCGCGCGCGGCAGCACATGGGTGGCGTAGAACTGTGCAGTGATGCGCTTGGCGGCCCGGAATTCCGGGCTTGCGCCGCTCACATCGCCGTTCACGGCAGCGAGGGCCGAACGCGTCATCAGCCAGCCGCCGACCACCGTACCCGTCAGGTTCAGGAAGGCGGCAGCGCCCGCGAATTTCCGGTTGGTGTCGTTGTTCGCGGGGTCGAGCATCCATTCGGTGGCGGCGCGCAGCACGGTGTTGGCCGATTTCTGGGCGTCGATCATCGAATCGAGATCGGCGTCGCCCGAGGTGTTGGCGACGGTATCCATCTCGTCGAGCAACTCTTCCATCGCCGCGCCGCCGTCGCGCAGCAGCTTGCGTCCCAGAAGGTCGTTGGCCTGGATGCCGTTGGTGCCTTCATAGATGGGCGCGATCCGCGCGTCGCGCAGGTGCTGGGCGGCCCCGGTCTCCTCGATGAAGCCCATTCCGCCATGGACCTGCACGCCCATGGAGGCGAGATCGACGCCGAGGTCGGTGCACCATGCCTTCACGACCGGGGTCAGCAGGTCGGTGCGGCGTGAGTTGTAGGCGCGGGTGTCGCCATCGCCGTGGTGGCGCGAGCGGTCGAGCGCGGAGTTCGTGTAATAGGCCATGGCGCGCATCGCCTCGGTCTGGGCGCGCATCGCCATCAGCATCCGGCGCACATCCGGATGCTTGATGATGGTCGCGGACTCCCGCCCGCCATCCACCGGCGCGGACTGCACGCGCTCACGGGCATAGGCGACGGCGCGCTGGTAGGCGCGCTCGGCCACGGCCACACCCTGCAGGCCCACGTTCAGGCGTGCGTTGTTCATCATGGTGAACATGCAGCGCAGGCCGTCATGCTCCTCGCCGATCAGGTAGCCGATAGCGCCGTCGCCTGCCTCGCCGTAGGACATGACGCAGGTCGGGCTCGCATGGATGCCCAGCTTGTGCTCCAGCCCGATGGCCTTGAGGTCATTGCGATCTCCCAGCGAGCCGTCTTCATTCACCAGGAATTTCGGCACCAGGAACAGGCTGATGCCCTTCACCCCCGGCGGCGCGTCGGGCAGGCGGGCCAGCACCAGGTGGATGATGTTGTCGGTGAAGTCCTGCTCGCCATAGGTGATGAAGATCTTGGTCCCGAAGATGCGGTAATGGTCGCCCTCGCGCTCGGCGCGGGATTTCAGCAGGCCAAGGTCCGTGCCGGCCTGGGGCTCGGTCAAGTTCATGGTGCCGGCCCATTCGCCGGAGACCAGTTTTTCCAGATAGACCGCCTTCAACTCGTCCGAGCCATGGGCGACCAGCGATTCAATCGCGCCGATGGTCAGCAGCGGGCAGAGCGACCAGGACAGGTTGGCCGACTGCCACATCTCCTGCAGCGCCGTGGTGATCGTCCAGGGCAGGCCCATGCCGCCATGCTCGGGCTCGAAGGGGGTTCCGTTCCAGCCGCCTTCCACGAAGGACAGGTAGGCTTCCTTGAAGCCGTCCGGAGTTTTGACCGCGCCGTCGGTGAGGTGCGAGCCCTGCTGGTCGCCCGTCTGATTCAGCGGGCTGAGCACTTCACCCGTGAAGCGGGCGGACTCGACCAGGATCTGCTCCACGAGGTCCGCCGAGGCCTCCTCGAAGGCCGGGAACGCGCGCAGGCCCTTCATGTCGCAGAGGTTTTCCAGCACGAAGCGCATGTCCTGCACGGGTGCGTTGTAGTCGGACATCGGGGCAATCCTTGATGGTCGGTCAGCCGTCTTTATAGCGGGACTGGGCCCTTGCCCACAAACAGGTCATCGATTGCTGCATCCCCGTGCAACTTAGGTGGCGGCGGGGCAGCCGGGCGTTTGTCTAAACCCGGTTTTCCGGGCCATTCACGGGACAACGCCGGTGGCATGCATCCTGCGTAGGTAGAGCGGGACCGGCCATATCCGGATGACGGAGGATAGGGCATGAGCGGCAGCACACTTTCGATCCCTCTGATCGATATTTCGGGTTTTGACAGCGGTGATCCGGCGGCCTGCGACGCCATCGTGGCGGCGGTCGGTGCGGCGTCCGAGGAATACGGGTTCATGCGGCTGACGGGGCACGGGGTGCCCGGCGCGACGGTGGACGACCTGTTCACCGAAGGCCGCGCGTTCTTCGCCCAGCCGGAGGATATGAAGCTGGCGATCCGGGACCAGGCCGCTAACCGCGGCTATGTGCCGATGTTCGATCAGGTGTTCCCCGGCGAGAAACCGGCGGGACAGGAATCCTTTTCCATGGGCCATCCGGTGCCCCCGGCGGATGAGAGCCTGCGCGACCTGCCGTTTTACAAGCCCGCCCCCTGGCCGTACGCGCCCGGCTTCCGTCCGGCGATGCTGGGCGTCTATAACGCCATGTTCCATGTGGGCGAGACGTTGCTCTCCGCCATGGCGCTGTACCTCGGCCGGGAAGCCGATTTCTTCACCGGCGCGCTCAAGGACAGCTACTCCAACATGCGGGTTATCCACTATCCCGCGCCCGACGCCATCGCCGATGTGACCGATTTCGGGTCACGCCCGCATGAGGATCGCGGCCTTATCGCGCTGCTGATCCAGGACGGCAATGGCGGGCTGGACGTGAAGGGAGCGGACGGCGAATGGATCGGCGTCGAGCCCGATCAGACGACGGTGATCTGCAATGTCGGCCGGCTGCTGCGCCGCTGGACCAACAACCGCTACACCTCGGCGATCCACCGGGTCGTTAACTGCTCGGGCCGCAGCCGCCAGTCGATCCCGCTGTTCGTACATCCCGGCTTCAACCAGGTGATCGACGCCGCCGATTTCGCGGCGCCGGGCGAGAAGGTGAAGTTCGATCCTGTGATTGCCGGGCCGTTCACCTATGAGGATTTCGCGATGCAGCGGCCCTCATGGAAGGTCAACGCGGCGGAGTAGTTTTCTAGAGGACCTTGCCGGGGTTCATCAGGCCCTTGGGGTCGATGGTCGCCTTGATGGCGCGCATCATGTCCAGCTCGACGCCGGCCTTGAATTCGGCCAGCTCGTGGACCTTCAGCTTGCCGATGCCATGTTCGGCGGAGAAGCTGCCGCGCATCGAATGGGCGATGTCGGCCACCAGCCCGGTGATCTCATCCCAGCGCGCGAGGAAGTCCTCGCGCTCGGCCTCGACGGGCTGCTGCAGGTTGTAGTGGACGTTGCCGTCGCCCACATGGCCGAACGCCATGGGCCGCAGGCCCGGGCAGGCTTCGGTGGTGGCCGCGTTGGCGCGTCGGATAAATTCGGGGATCGACGAGATCGGCACCGAGACGTCGTTCTTGATGCTTGCGCCGTCGAACTTCTGGGCGTGCACCATGGCCTCGCGCAAGAACCACATCTCGTTGCGCTGTGCATCCGACTGGGCGACGGCGGCATCGACGATCAGCCCATCCTCGAACGCGGCCTCCAGGAAAGACTGCATGGCCTCGCCCAGCCCGGCATCGGCCTCGCTGGTCTCGAACTCGATCAGCGCGCACCAGTCATGGGGATCGTCGAGGAAATCCTTCGCGCCCTCAATGTGCTTGACCGAAATCTCGATGGCGATGCGCGGGATCAACTCGAAGCCCGACACCGTGTCGGCGCTGGCCTTGCGGGCGCGGCCCAGCACCTCCAGCACGCATTCCAGGTCGCGCAGGGCGACGAAGGCGGTGTGGCGCTCCACAGGCTTCGGGAACATCTTCACCACCGCGCCGGTGATGACGCCCAGCGTGCCTTCCGCGCCGATGAACAGGTGCTTCAGGTCGTACCCGGTGTTGTTCTTGCGCAGGCCCGTCAGCCCGTCCCAGATGCGCCCGTCCGGCAGCACCACTTCCAGACCCAGGGTCAGTTCGCGGGTGTTGCCGTAGCGGATGACGCCGGTGCCGCCGGCATTGGTGGACAGGTTGCCGCCGATCCGGCAGGAGCCTTCGGCCCCCAGCGACAGCGGGAACAGCCGGTCATGCTCGTCGGCGACGCGCTGCAGGTCGGCCAGAATGCAGCCTGCATCCACCGTCATGGTGAAATTGACGGGATCGACCGCGCGCACCGAATTCATGCGCGACAGGCTCAGGATCACCTCGCCCGAGGCTACCGCGCCGCCGCACAGGCCCGTATTGCCGCCCTGGGGCACCACGGCGACGTTCGCCGCATAGCATGCGCCCATGACCCTCGAGACCTCCTGCGTGGACGCAGGCCGTACTACGCAGGGCGAGACACCGCGGAACAGCCCGCGTTCCTCGGCCAGATAGGGTTCCATATCGGCCGGGTCGGTGATGAGCCCCGCCGGGCCGACGATCTCGAGGAGGGTCTCGATAAATCCGTCGGGCAGGGAGGCGGCGATGTTTTCGGCGGTGGCGGTCATATCGGCAGATTTAAACCGCCAGCATGGTGTGGGCAAGGCGCTGGCGCGGTGTGTCAGAGGCCTCCGCCGGCGCGCTCGCCCGACCCGGCGGAGGCGCGGCGCAGCCGGTCGTTGATGGCGCGGCCCAGACCTTCCTCGGGGATCGGTACCACGGCGATGCCCCGGAACGCCGGATCGTCGAGTTCGCGCAGCGTCGCGAACAGGTTTGCCGCCGCTTCGATCAGGTTCCCGGACGGGCTGAGATTGGCGGTTTTCCGGGCGCCGGAAGGAGTATTGGCTCCGAAGGCAATCAGGGCTTCGTCATTAGATATATCAGTTGCATTCAAGCGGAGCGGCAGGCGCGGCGCGTAGTGCCGGGCGAGTTGTCCGGGTGAGCGCGGCGCTTCGCCTTCGGCCGGGGTGGTCGCGTCCTCGACTTCACCCAGGGCTTCGCGAAGCTGCTCCAGGGTGACCGCGCCATGCCGCAGGAGCGCGGGTGCGGGGCCGGACAGGTCCACCACGGTGGATTCCAGCCCCACCGCGCAGGGGCCGCCGTCGAGGATCAGGTCCACCCGCGCGCCGAGGGACGCGGCGACATGTTCGGCACGTGTGGGGCTCACCTCGCCCGATGCGTTGGCGCTGGGGGCCGCGACAGGCCCCCTGAAGCGCGCCAGCAGGTCACGGGCTAGTGGATGGGCGGGCACGCGCACCGCCACGGTGTCCAGCCCGGCGCTGACCAGCAGGGACAGCGCGCAATCTGGACGGCGCGGCAGCACGAAGGTCAGCGGGCCCGGCCAGAATTGCGCGGCCAGCGCTTCCGCGCGCGTGTCGAATTCCACGTAATCCCGTGCGGCGTCCGCGTCGGCCAGGTGGACGATCAGCGGATTGAAGCTCGGGCGGTTCTTGGCCGCGAAGATGCGCGCCACGGCCGCGTCGTTCCGTGCATCCGCGCCCAGCCCATAGACCGTCTCGGTCGGAAACGCGACGAGACCGCCTGCCGCCAGCCTTTCAGCGGCGCGGGCGATGTTCTCATCCGTTGCGGGCAGCATATGGCCGGGTGCGTTCATGGCCGCTGTATGCCGCAATGAAAGGGCGAGGGCCAGAGAAAGCCCCTCTCCCATGGGGAGAGGGGTGTTTTCTTACCGCCGTCCGAAGGCGACGAAGCCGGGGTTCAGGAAGTCCTTCTTCCCGTAGTCGAAATGGGTGCCGTCGATCTTCGTCAGCGAGCCGCCCGCAGCCAGCACGATGGCGTGCCCGGCGGCGGTGTCCCATTCACAGGTCGGGCCGAAGCGCGGATAGATGTCGGCCACACCCTCGGCCAGCCGCCCGAACTTCAGCGCGCTGCCCTGGGGGATGCGTTCCTTGATGGTCTCGTCGGCCAGGTATTCATCGACCTTGCCGCCGATGGAATGGGACCGGCTGACCAGCACGCCCAGCCCGTCGGCGGGGGGTAGGCGGCAGGAAATCGGCCGCTCCTCGCCGTCACCCTCGATCATCGTGGCGCTGCCGGTGCCCGCGCCCGCATACATAAGGCCCAGCGCCGGGGCGAAGAGCACGCCCAGCACGGGCACGTTGTCCTCGATCAGCCCGATGTTCACGGTGAACTCGTCGTTGCGTTTCAGGAACTCGCGCGTGCCGTCCAACGGATCGACCAGCCAGAAGCGCCGCCCGACCTTCTCCGGGCTTTCCCCGGCGGAGAATTCCTCCTCGGAGACGACGGGAATGTCCGGTGTCAGCGCGCGCAGGCCGGGCACGATGGCGGCTTCCGCCGCCGTGTCCGCCTCGGTGACGGGCGAACCGTCATCCTTACGCTCAGAGTCGAAGTCGGTCCGGTACACGGCCATGATGGCGTCGCCCGCCGCACGGGCAAGCTCGCGCACCGGCGGGATGAGGTCCGCGGTGTCGATGGGGAATCCTCCGGTTTGCGGACGGCGCCTATTCGGCGGCCATCCGCGGGTTGGCGAGCGCCCAGATCACGTCCGGGGTCGCGGGCATATCGACTTCGGCGATGTGCCCGTCCGTCGAGAAGGCCTCGACGATCGCGTTGATGATGGAAGCCGGGGCGCCGATGGCGCCGGCTTCGCCCGTGCCCTTGATGCCCAGCGGGTTGGTCTTGCACCTCTCGTTGCGCATCGAGAAATCGAAGTTCGGCAGGTCGTCGGCGCGCGGCAGGCGGTAATCCATGAAGGAGCCGGACACGAGCTGGCCCGAGGCCTCGTCATAGACGGTGTGTTCGTGCAGCGCCTGGCCGAGCCCCTGGACGATGCCGCCATGCACCTGGCCCTCGATCAGCAGCGGGTTGATCACATCGCCGAAGTCATCGACCACCGTGTAGCGCAGGATTTCGAGGTCGCCCGTGCCCGGGTCGATCTCGATCTCGCAGATGTGGCAGCCGTTGGGGAAGGTCGGCGCGTCGGGCTGCTGGGACGCCGTTGTGTCGAGGCCAGGCTCCATGCCGTCCGGCAGGTTCGCCGGGTCCAGCGCGGCCTTCGCCACCTCGAACAGGCCCATGGCCCGGTCGGTGCCGGCCACGCGGAAGGTGCCGTCGGAGAACTCGATATCGGCCTCCGCCGTCTCCATCATATGGGCGGAGATGGCCTTGCCCTTCTCGACGATGGCCTCGGACGCCTTGGAGACGGCGACGCCGCCCACGGTGACCGAGCGCGAACCGCCCGTCATGCCCGGCGGGACCACATCGCTGTCGCCTTGCACCATCACCATGTTGTCGGTGTCGATGCCCAGCCGGTCGGACATGATCTGCTTGTAGGACGTGTCGTGGCCCTGCCCGTTGGACATGGTGCCGATGTAGAAGGTGATGGTCTCGCTGTCGGGATCGATGCGCACATCGGCCACCTCGGGGTTGCCGCCGCCACACTTCTCGACATAGGTCGCCATGCCGATGCCGCGGACCATGCCGCGCTTCGCGCTCTCGTCGCGCCGGGCGGGGTAGCCGGCCCAGTCGGCCTTCTTCATGCCCTCTTCCATGATCGCGGTGAAGTTGCCGCTGTCATAGGTGTCGCCCAGCGACGTGGTGAACGGAAGCTGGTCGGGCTGTATGAAGTTGCGCCGGCGGATCTCGTCGGGCGACAGGCCCAGTTCACGCGCGCATTTATCGACCAGCCGCTCGATGCAATAGATCGCCTCGGGCCGGCCCGCGCCGCGATAGGCGTCGGTCGGCACGGTGTTGGTCATCACGCCCTTCACGTTCACCCAGGCGGTGGGGAAGGCATAAAGGCCGTTCAGCATCGCCGTCCCGGCCTCGGTCGGGATGTAGGTCGCGAAGTGGGAAAGATAGGCGCCCAGATTGGCGTGGGTGGTGATCCGCAGGCCCAGGAACCTGCCGTCCTTGTCGCAGGCGACCTCCGCCTTCGTCACATGATCGCGGCCCTGCACGTCGGACAGGAAGGCCTCGCTGCGCTCGGAGTTCCAGCGCACCGGGCGTTTCAGCTTCATGGCCGCCCACACCACCATCGGCTGCTCGGGATGCGGGAAGATCTTCATGCCGAAGCCGCCGCCCACATCGCCGGTGACGACGCGCAGCTTGTCCTGGTCGATCTTCAGGATGGCGTCGGCGATGGTATTGCGCAGGCCGATGGTGCCCTGCGACGAGGTATAGAGCGTCGCCTTGTCGGCGGCTGCGTCATAGACGCCAATGGCCGCGCGGGTTTCCATGGAGTTCACCACGACGCGGTTGTTCACCAGCTCCAGCGTGGTGATGTGGTCCGCCTTGGCGAAGGCCTCCTCCGTGGGCTCCCTGTCGCCCTTGCCCCAGTCGAAGCAGAGGTTGTTGGTCATGTGGTCCCAGATCTGGGCCGCGCCGTCCTGGGCTGAACGGTAGGTGTCGGTCGCGGCGGGCAGTTCCTCGATATCCAGCTCGATCAGCTCGGCGGCATCGCGGGCCTGGGCCAGCGTCTCGGCCACGACCAGCGCGACGGGTTCGCCCACATGGCGCACCTTGTCCTGGGCCAGCAGGGGGCGGTGGGTCTCATGCCGGGTCTCGCCGTTCATGCTCTTGACCGGGAACATGTTCGGCATGCCGCCCAGACCGTCGGCCTTCACATCCTCGCCGGTCAGCACCAGCAGCACGCCCGGGGCGTTTTTCGCTGCGGCGGTATCGACGCCCTTCAGGATGCCGTGCGCTACCGGGGAGCGCAGCACATAGGCGTGGGTTTCGCCTTCAAGCTGCACGTCGTCGGTGTACTTGCCGCCGCCGGTCAGCAGGCGGTGATCTTCGATACGTGTGACGGACTGGCCGATGCCGAACTGGCCCATGGAGACACCCTCTTCGAGACGGAATGTGATTTGCGGAGTATGCGCGGATGATATGCGACCGCCCCCCCGCAAACCAAGCCCCCCGGCCCATTTCCTCTGTTATGTTATCCCCGGAAATGAGCGATCTCGCGGACATTGAGAACGACCTCGACGGCTTCCCCGGCCGCTACTGGCATGCGCTGGAGGACGGGCGGACGGTGTTTGCGGCGGTGTTTGTCATCAAGACGACTTGTCCGGGACTCGGAACGGCATATATCGGCTGTACTGCAACCGAGAATAACGTGTCGCGGCCGCGCACGCCAAAAATCGGCAAACCCGGTGAGGAACCCCAGATGCTGACGGTCTATGGCCTGAAGTCATGCGATACGACGCGCAAAGCGCTGAAATGGCTCGAACGCCGCGAGGCGGCGCACCGCTTCCTCGACGTGCGCGCCGACGGCGTCGATCTCGACAAGATGACCGAGTGGGCGATGGAGGTTGGCTGGGAGACGCTGCTCAACCGGGGCAGCACCACCTGGCGCGGTCTGGACGAGGTGATACGCGAGAACGTCACCGAGGACATCGCGCTCCAGCTCATGGTCGAGAACCCGACCCTCATCAAGCGCCCGGTGGTCGAGACCGATGCGGGCGTGCTGGTCGGCTGGAAGACCGAGCAGCAAAGAACGCTGGAAGAGCTGCTCTAGCAGCCCCATATCTGGTGTTGAAAAGAGCCGCCGGACATAGGGTTCCGGGCGGTCCCGTTTCGTTCTGCGCAAATTGCCCGAGTCGTTTTTCGGCTCACCACCAGATTTTGGGGTTTGTGGCACAAAAGGGGCACAAACGCCCCGCCGCGCGCGGGCGGGGACTCGTAACAAACTGGCGTATTTGAACGATTCGCCCCCCGGCGCGTTGACTCAAAAACGCCACAGATTACAATGTTCCCGAATTGTTCACGGTGACAGCCCGACCATATTTGGTATTAACTGTTTGTTACGTCTCCAGATGTTGTGGCTTTTACGCATTTTCCCATCGGAAATTGCCCACAGCTTGTGGAGCACCTGGATGATCGTATGGGAGGGGGCTTGGTAATGGACGGTTCTGCTGGGATTCAGGCGGAAAACGCGGTTGTGGAAAAGACGCGCAAAACGCGCGAGACGGACGATTTGGACGTGCTTGAAACACTCGATCTAGAGCCCGAAACCGACGAAACCGAGGCGACTCGGGATGTGGATAACGACCTCGTCGGGAAGGACGCCGGTACGGCGAACATCTTCCAGACCGAGCGTGTGCGCATCGCGATCGACCCTGAGCGTGACGCCAACCTGACCGCGTTCGGCCGTGAAACCCTGGAAGACCGCTATCTCCTGAAGGACGAGGCGGGCTCTCCCCAGAAGCTGTTCGCCCGCGTGGCGTGTCATTACGCCGATGATTCGGCTCACGCCCAGCGCATCTACGACTACATCTCGAACCTCTGGTTCATGCCGGCCACCCCGGTGCTGTCGAATGGCGGCACCAAGCGCGGCCTGCCGATCTCGTGCTTCCTGAACGAGGCCTCCGACTCTCTGGAAGGCATCGTCGATCTGTGGAACGAGAATGTCTGGCTGGCGGCCCGCGGCGGCGGCATCGGCAGCTACTGGGGCAACCTGCGCTCCATCGGCGAGCAGGTCGGCCATAACGGCAAGACCTCGGGCGTTGTCCCCTTCATCCGGGTGATGGATTCGCTGACGCTGGCGATTTCCCAGGGCTCCCTGCGGCGCGGCTCGGCGGCGGTCTATCTGCCGATCGACCACCCGGAGATCGAGGAGTTCATCGAGATCCGCCGTCCGACCGGCGGTGACCCGAACCGCAAGGCGCAGAACCTGCACCACGGCGTGCTGGTCACCGACGCGTTCATGCGCGCGGTCGAGGCCGATGAGGACTGGACGCTTGTCAGCCCGAAGGACCGCTCGCCCATCGCGACGGTCAAGGCGCGCTCGCTCTGGATTCGCCTGCTGACGGCGCGGATCGAGACCGGCGAGCCCTATATCGTCTATTCCGACACGGTGAACCGGCAGATTCCGGAGCATCAGAAGCTCGCCGGCCTGACGGTGAAGACCTCGAACCTGTGTTCCGAGATCACCCTGCCGACCGGCAAGGATCACCTGGACAACGACCGCACCGCGGTGTGCTGCCTGTCCTCGCTCAACGTCGAGAAGTTCCTGGAGTGGAAGGACCACCCGACCTTCATCGAGGACGTGATGCGCTTCCTCGACAATGTCCTCTCGGACTTCATCGAGACCGCGCCCGACAGCTTCGCCAAGGCCAAGTATTCGGCCATGCGCGAGCGTTCGGTCGGCCTCGGCATCATGGGCTTCCACTCATTCCTGCAGGACCAGATGGTGCCCTTCGAGTCCGCGGTCGCGAAGGCGTGGAACAAGAAGATGTTCAAGCACATCCGCGAGCAGGCCGACGCGGCGTCCCAGCTGCTGGCCGAGGAGCGCGGCGCGTGCGCCGATGCCGCCGATTACGGCATCAAGGAGCGCTTCTCCAACAAGATGGCGATCGCGCCGACGGCGTCGATCTCGATCATCTGCGGCGGCGCCTCGCCGGGTATCGAGCCGATTGCGGCGAACAGCTTCACCCACAAGACCCTGTCGGGCTCGTTCACCGTCCGCTCCAAGGCGCTCAAGAAGCTGCTGGCCGAGAAGGGCAAGGACACCGACGAGACCTGGTCTTCGATCACCAGCCATGAGGGTTCGGTCCAGCATCTGGACTTCCTGACCCAGGACGAGAAGGACGTGTTCAAGACCGCCTTCGAGATCGATCAGCGCTGGGTGATCGATCTGGCCGCTGACCGGTCACCGTTCGTCTGCCAGTCGCAGTCGCTGAACGTCTTCCTGGCGGCGGACGTGCACAAGCGCGACCTGCACCAGATTCACTTCCAGGCGTGGAAGAAGGGCGTGAAGAGCCTCTACTACTGCCGCTCGAAGTCGCTGCAGCGCTCCGAGAGCGTGGCCGCGCTGGTGCCGGTGACCGCGGATGACGAGGCCGACCGTGCCGCCGCCAGCCGCAACGACTATGAGGAATGCCTCGCCTGCCAGTAGGCAGTTGAGAATAGAGTTATGCGTTCCGCCCCGGGCCTGTTGGTGCCGGGGCGTCGCATCCGGGGAAGAGGGTTGAGAGATGTCACTTCTTGAAGAGCGGGTACAGTACAAGCCGTTCCACTATCCGTGGGCCTACGATGCCTGGCTGATGCAGCAGCGCGTCCACTGGCTGCCGGAGGAAGTGCCACTGGCCGACGATGTGAAGGACTGGCACCGCACGCTCAGCGCGGCGGAGCGCAACCTGCTGACGCACATCTTCCGCTTCTTCACCCAGGCCGATGTGGAAGTGAACAACTGCTACATGAAGCACTATTCGCAGGTGTTCAAACCCACCGAGGTGCAGATGATGCTGGCCGCCTTCTCGAACATCGAGACGGTGCACATCTCCGCCTACTCCCATCTGCTCGACACCATCGGGATGCCCGAGACCGAGTACTCGGCCTTCCTGAAGTACCAGCAGATGAAGGACAAGTACGACTACATGCAGGAGTTCGGCATCGGCACGAAGGAGGACATCGCCAAGACGCTGGCCATGTTCGGCGCCTTCACCGAGGGCCTGCAGCTCTTCGCGTCCTTCGCGATCCTCATGAACTTCCCGCGCTTCAACAAGATGAAGGGCATGGGCCAGATCGTGACATGGTCGGTGCGCGACGAGAGCCTGCACACCCAGTCGATTATCAAGCTGTTCCAGACCTTCATCCATGAGAACCCGGAAATCTGGAATGAGGACTTCAAGCGCGACCTCTACGTCGCCTGCGAGACGGTGCTGAACCACGAGGACGCCTTCATCGACCTGGCCTTCGAGCTGGGCGGCGTCGAGGGCCTCGAGGCGCGCGAGGTGAAGCAGTACATCCGCTACATCGCCGACCGCCGCCTGTCGCAGCTCGGCCTTCAGCCGGTTTACCGGATCGAGAAGAATCCGCTGCCGTGGATGGAAGAGATGCTCAACGGCGTGGAGCACGCGAACTTCTTCGAGAACCGCGCGACCGAGTATTCCAAGGCCGCGACCCAGGGAAGCTGGGAAGAGGCCTTCGACTAGGCCGTGCGGCCATTCCCTGATGAGTCCTCACCCTGAGCCTGACGAAGGGGGAGGGCGGCATCCTCATACTTCGACAGGCTCAGCATGAGGATGTCTCGGGATGTGGGGACAAAGGTCACGCCTAACGCCAAGGCCTGAAGCATGACCACCGACCAGATCATCATCTTCGCCATTCTGGGCCTGTCCCTCGTCTTCTTCATGTGGGGGCGCTGGCGTTATGACGTGGTGGCATTCACCGCGCTGATCGTGGCGGTCGTCGCCGGGATCGTTCCCACCGACGCTGCCTTCGCGGGCTTCGGGCACCCGGCCGTCATCACCGTCGCCGCCGTGCTTGTCATCAGCCGGGCGCTTCAGGTCTCGGGCGTCATCTCGTTGTTCGCCGATGCCGTGGTGCGTTTCGCCAGGGGGCAGGGGACGCAGATGGCGGCGCTGTCCGGCGTCGGGGCGCTTTTGTCGGCCTTCATGAACAATGTGGGGGCGCTGGCCCTGCTGATGCCGCTGGCGCTGCGGTTGGCCGACAAGCCCTCGGCGGTGCTGATGCCGCTGTCATTCGCGACCATTCTCGGCGGGCTCGTGACCCTGATCGGCACACCGCCCAACATCATCATCGCGACCTACCGCGCCGATTTTGCGGGCGAGGCCTTCGCGATGTTCGACTTCGCCTATGTGGGGCTTCCCATCGCGGTGATCGGGCTGGCCTTCGTGCTGCTGATCGGCTGGCGGCTGATCCCGTCCGGCCGGTCCAGCCGGCGTTCGGCGGAGGAGATGTTCGACCTCGACAGCTATGTCGTCGAGGCGCGGGTGAACGAGGATTCGCCCTATGTGGGCGAGACGGTTCACGAACTGGAAGCGCTCGACGAGGAGCGTTCCATCGTCGTCGGCCTCGTCCGTGACGAGACGCGCCGCCTGATGCGCGTCCGCAACGAACGCATCCATGCCGGCGATGTGCTGCTGCTGCGTGTCGAGCCCGCGCATGTGGACGACCTGATCAAGAAGGCGGGGCTGACGCTCACCGGCGCCGAGCGCGCCAAGGACGAGAAGGTGCGCTCGGACCAGATCGGCCTGGTCGAAGCTGTCGTCCAGCCGGGTTCGCGGGTCGAGGGGCGTAGTGCCGCGATGCTGCACCTGCGTCGGCATTTTGGCGTGGCGCTGCTGGCACTGGCGCGGGAGGGCATGCCTATCCGGGAGCGGATCGCCCAGGTGCGCCTGCGCGCGGGCGATGTCCTGCTGCTGCAGGGCGAGGAAAGCGAATTGCCCGACGCCGTGGCCGCGATGGGCTGCCTGCCGCTGGCCACCCGCAACCTGAACATCGGGCGCGGCGGAAAGGTACTGATCCCCGTGTTGATTTTCGCCGCCTCCGTGCTGGCGACCGTGCTGGGCTACGCGCCCGTGCATGTGTCCTTTGCCGCGGCGGTTGTCGCTCTGATCCTTTTGGAGCGGATTTCGGCGCGGGAATCCTACGAGACCATCGAGTGGCCGGTGATCGTCCTGCTGGGCGCGATGATCCCGCTGGGCGATGCGCTGCAATCGACCGGCGGCACGCTGCTGATCGCCAACAGCATCGTCGGGCTGGCCGGGGAAATCCCGGCCTGGGTGATCCTGGGCATCGTGCTGGTCGTGACCATGACCCTTTCGGACCTGATGAACAACGCCGCCACGGCCATCGTCATGGCGCCGATCTCGGTCGCCATCGCCACGCAACTGGGGTTGAACGCGGACCCGTTCCTGATGGCGGTCGCCATCGGCGCGTCCTGTGCCTTCCTGACCCCCATCGGGCACCAGAACAACGTGCTGGTGATGGGCCCCGGCGGCTACAAATTCGGGGATTACTGGCGTATGGGCCTGCCGCTGGAGATCATCCTCGTCGCGGTGTCGATCCCGCTCATCATGCACTTCTGGCCGTTGTAGGCGCGCCATGTGCGGGCGTTTCGGGCTGTTCCACACCTGGGAAGACATGCATGCGGCCTATGGCCTGATCAGCCAGCCGCTGAACATGATGCCGCGCTGGAACATCGCGCCGACCCAGGCGGTGCTGGCGGTCATCCGCGCCGCGGCCGGGCCACAGCGCGGCGGGCGCGAGATCACGGGTTTCCAGTGGGGGCTCATCCCACCCTGGGCGAAGGACCCGGCCATCGGCGCGAAGATGATCAACGCGCGCGGCGAGACCCTGACCGAGAAGCCATCCTTCAAGAACGCGTTCCGCCGCCGCCGCTGCCTGATCCCGGCCAGCGGGTTCTATGAATGGCAGGCGGTGGGCAGCGGACCGAAGCAGCCGGTCTGGATCGCACGGCCCGACGGCGGGCTGATCACCTTCGGCGGGCTCTGGGAAATCTGGCACGGGCCGGATGGCGGCGAGCTGCACACCTGCACCATTGTCACCACGGACGCGAATGAAACGCTGACGCCATACCATCACCGGATGCCGGTGGTGATCGGGCAGGGGGATTTCGATGCGTGGCTCGGTGACGGGCAGGAAAGCCGCGAGGACGTGGCGCGGGCGAGCGAGCTGATCCGCCCGGCACCCGAGGACACGCTGGCCGTGCGCACCATCGGCCGCGCGGTCAACGATATCCGCAACGACGGCCCGGAACTACTGGACGAGGCTGAACCGCTCCCCGCCGCGCCCAGGCAGGGTGAATTGTTCTAGGAGCGAAAGCGTGACTGCCAGTCTTCGCGGGTAAGCCGGTAGACCATGCAGTCGTCCGTCCTGAACCGGCGCCTGCCGACCGCGCGAAAGCCGAGCCGTTCATAGAAGCGGCGGGCGCGTGTGTTGGCCTCCAGCGGGTCGATAAGGACCGCTGTCACATTCGGTGCAGCGAAACACTTATCCAAGGCGCGGCGCATCATCTTCGTGCCGTAACCCTTTCCGAGAAATTCGGGTTCACCGATCCAGATATCGATGGCCCGCAGGCCGGGGCTGACATCGCCCCAGTACTGATGCTCATCGCGTGCGGGGTCGAGGATCTGAACGATCCCGATGGGCCTGCCGTCGACTTCCGCGATCAGCCATTCGCGCCAGTCAACATCGCGTCCCAGTTCCGCCTCCCAGTCTTCCTTGGGGTCGTCTCCGTAATTCTCTGCCACATGGGGTGTATTATCCCAGCGGCGCAGCATGTCCGCATCAGAAGGACCCGCCGGGCGCAGCGACAGCACGGGTGGCTAGGCGGCCTGCGCGTCGCGCATTGCCTGCCACACCTTCATCGGTGTGCAGGGCGTGTCGATGTGTTTCACGCCGAACTTTGACAGTGCATCGACGATGGCATTGGTGCCTGCCGACAGCGAACCGACCGTACCGGCCTCGCCTGCACCCTTGACGCCCAGCGGATTGGTGGGGGTCGGGACCTCGTTCTCCTCGAATTCCACATGGCAGAAGTCGTCGGCGCGCGGCATGCAGTAGTCCATGAAGGACCCGGCCAGAAGCTGGCCCGTTTTCGGGTCGTAGGTCTTGTCCTCCATCAGCACCTGGCCCATGCCCTGGGCGATGCCGCCCATGATCTGGCCGTGGACCAGCATGGGGTTGATGATGACGCCCACGTCGTCCACCACCCAGTAGCCGACCATATCGACGACGCCGGTCTCCGGATCGACCTCCACCTCGCAGATGTGGCACCCGTTGGGGAAGTTGCCCGTGGTGGCGTTGTAGGTGCCGGTCTCGTAAAGGCCCGGCTCCATGTCGTCCGGCAGGTTCAGGCTGTTGAAGGCGGCCGCGCCGATCTCGTGAATGTTCATCGCCCGGTCCGTGCCCGCGACGGTGAACTGCCCGTCCGCGAACTCGATATCGGCCTCCGACGCCTCCAGCAGGTGGGCGGCGAGCTTCTTGCCCTTCTCGATGACCTTGCGCGCGGCGATGGTCATGGCGCTGCCGGTCATGATGGTCGAGCGCGAGCCGCCGGTGCCCATGCCGAAGGCGGACACGTCCGTGTCGCCCTGCAGGATGTTCACCCGCGCCGGATCGACGCCCAGCAGTTCGTGGATGATCTGTGTCTGGATCGTCGCATGGCCCTGACCGTGGCTGATGGTGGAGGCGACGAAGGTGAGATCGCCCGTCGGGTCGAAGCGGAACTCCGCCGTCTCCGTCGTGTTGTCAGCGGCCCATTCCAGCGTGTTCGAGATGCCGATGCCGCGCAGCTTGCCGCGCGCCTCGGCTTCCGCGCGCCGCGCCGGGAAGCCTGCCCAGTCGGCCATTTCCATGGCCATGTCCATGTTCTTCTCGAACTCGCCGCAGTCATAGGTGTAGGTCAGCGGCGTTTTGTAGGGCATCGCCTCGGGCGGGATGATGTTCCTGCGGCGCAGCTCCGCCGGGTCCATGCCCAGCTTATCCGCCGCCATTTCCACCAGCCGCTCGATCATGAACGAGGCTTCCGGCCGGCCCGCGCCGCGATAGGGCGAGGTGCAGTGGGTGTTGGTCAGCATGCCCGAAATCTCGACATGGGCGACGGGCGTCGTATAGACGCCGATGGCCGTGCCGATGTGGACGACCGGCGGGCTGGCGCCCCGGTAGGACGGGAAGGCGCCGAGGTTGCCCCAGCTGCGCACCTTCAGCGCCTTGAACGTGCCGTCGTTATCGAACGCCAACGCCACATCGACGATGTTGTCGCGCCCGTCATCGTCGGACAGGTGGCTTTCGGACCGGTCGGCAACCCATTTGACCGGGCGGCCCACCATCTTCGATGCCCAGGGCATCAGCACCATCTCGGGATAGATCGACCCGCGCAGGCCATAGCTGCCGCCGATGTCGTCGGTCACGAGGCGGATTTTCGATTCCGGCACCTTGAAGGACTGGTCGGCGAGCGACTTGCGGAACAGCCACGGGCGCTGGAAACCGCAGCGCAGCGTGTAACGCCCGTCGCGCGGCGAGTACTCGCCGATGACGCCGCGGTTCTCCATGGCGTTGGCGGTCACCCGGTTGATGACCATATGGTGGGAGACGACATGGTCGGCCTCGGCGAAGGCCTTCTCCGTGCCGTCCCTGTCGCCCGCCGTATAGAGGTAGGATTCGTTGTTGGGGCAGTCGTCGTAGAGCTGTGGCGCGCCGTCCTGGAAGGCTTCCCAGCAGGACACCACGGCGGGAAGTACCTCGTAATCGACCGCGATCAGCTCGCTCGCGTCGCGCGCCTGGTTCTCTGTGTCGGCGACCACCAGGGCGACCGGGTAGCCGATATGCATGACCTTGCCCACGGCCAGTGCGGGACGGTCGGGGATATACATGGGCCCGCCGTCGCGGTGGGTGTAGTTGCCCATGCAGGGCACCACACCCATGCCGTCGGCGCGGTAGTCCTCGCCGGTGAAGACAGCGTGCACGCCCGGCGCGGCCAAGGCGGCAGCCGTGTCGATGGACAGGATCTTCGCGTGGGCGTGCGGCGAGCGCAGGATCACCGCGCGCAGCTGCCGGTCGTAATTGATGTCGTCGAGGAAGCGGCCGTTGCCGGTCAGCAGCTTCTGGTCTTCCAGCCGCGTGGGCGACTGGCCGATGGAAAACTCACCCATGAACGAACTCTCCCCGTGCAAACCGGAATTTTCTGCGAGCCGGAATGTATCAGCGGTGCCGCTGCGGTGAAACCGGCGCGCCGCCTGACGTTTGCTCCCGTTTTCGCGGGCCCATGGCTTTCGCGGCCACGATTACGACAACCGCGACCGTTACGATCAGGATGGTCGCGAGGGCGTTGATCTCGGGCGTGAGGCCCAGACGCACGCTCGAGAAGACGACCATGGGCAGGGTGCTCGACCCCGGGCCGGACACGAAGCTTGCGACAACCAGATCATCGAGGGAGAGTGTGAACGCCAGTAGCCAGCCCGCGATGAGCGACGGTGCAATCAGCGGCAGGGTTATCGTCATAAAGGCGCGAAGCGGGCGCGCGCCCAGGTCCAGGGCAGCCTCCTCAAGGCTGCGGTCCATCTGGGACAACCTCGCCTGCACAACCAGCGTCACATAGGCCGTGGCAAATGTGATGTGGGCGAGCGTGATGGTGAGCGCGCTGCGCCCGTCCGGCCAGCCCGTGACCTGCTGCAGCAACACGAAGAGCAGCAGCAGCGACAGGCCGGTGATGACCTCCGGCATGACGAGTGGCGCGGTGGTCATGGCGGAGAACAGCAGCCGTCCGCGAAACCGGCCGAACCGCACGAGTGCGATGGCGCAAAGGGTGCCGAGAACCATGGCGCCGGTCGCTGACGCGGCGGCGATCTTTACGCTGAGGAATGCCGCGTCCAGAAGCTGCGCGTTCCGGACGAGCTCACCATACCATTTGATGGAGAACCCGCCCCAGACGGTGACCAGCCGGGATTCGTTGAAGGAATAGACGATCAGCGAGAGGATCGGCCCGTAGAGGAACAGGTAGCCGGCCGCCAGTGCGGCCACGAGCCATGCCGACAGGCGCGTCATGGTCGCGTCTCCCCGCGTCGCTGGCGCAGATGTTCTAGCCAGGCCAGCGGCGCGACGATCAGCAGCAGCATCGTGACGGCGAGCGCGGAGGCGAGCGGCCAGTCCCGGTTGCTGAAGAACTCGGTCCACAGCACCTTGCCGATCATGGCGGTGCGCGAATTGCCGAGGAGCTCCGGGATCACGAACTCGCCGACCGCAGGTATGAACACCAGCAGGAAGCCGGCGATCACGCCGGGCATCGACAGGGGCAGGGTGATCGACAGGAAGGCGCGCCAGGGCCGCGCACCCAGGTCCGACGCCGCTTCGAGCAGGCCGGAATCCTGACGCTCCAGCGCAGCGAACAGGGGCAGGATCATGAACGGCAGATAGGAGTAGACGATGCCCAGATGCACCGCAAAGGACGTCTGGAGCAGCTGGATCGGTGCATCGGTAAGGCCGATGGCCTGCAGCGCATTGTTGATGATCCCGTCGCTCTTCAGGAGGCCGATCCAGGCATAGACGCGGATCAGGAACGAGGTCCAGAACGGCAGGATCACGGCCAGCAGCAGCGGGGCGCGCCAGCGTTGCGGCGCGCGCGCGATGGCGAGCGCCACCGGATAGCCGATCAGCAGGCAAATGAAGGCGGATGTCGCGGCGATGAGGAGCGAGTTGATGAGCGCCGTGACGTAGAGCGCGTCGGCGAGCAGGAAGACGTAGTTGTCGAGACGGGCCAGAATCTCGCCGTCCTGCACCAGCGGTTCGTAGGGCGGCACGCCGTAGCGCGACTGGCTGAGCGAGATCGCGAACACGATCAGGAACGGGGCCAGGAAGAACACCGACAGCCAGACGAAGGGAATTGCCGTCACCAGCCGCCGGCCGGCCCGTCCGTTCAGGACACGCGCGCGGCTCACGCGGTCAGCACCACCCCGTCATCGGGGTGCCATGTGAGGTGGATCGTATCGCCCCAGGTGACGGGCGCTTCGCCGGTGTGGCGGCGATTGGCCTGGGCGACCTGAATGCGCGGTCCGCCGGAGACCTGCACGTGATAAATGGACATGTCGCCCAGATAGGCAATGTCCTCGACAACTCCGGACAGGAGGTTGGCTTCGCCCGAGACGGCATTGAGGTCGGCGGTCGCGCGCAGTTTCTCCGGGCGCACCATTGCGGTCACCTGGTCGCCGGGCGCGACGGGCGCGGCAGCGGATACATGAACAAGCGTTCCGGTGTCGGCGATCCGGATCCGGGCGATCCCGTCGGTGTTTGCCACGACCTCTCCGGTGAGAAGGTTCGCTGTGCCGACGAAATCGGCCACATAGCGCGAGTTCGGGTACTCGTAGACCTGCCGCGGTGTGCCGATCTGCTGGATCCGGCCGGCGCGCATGACGGCGATCCGGTCCGACATGGTCATCGCCTCTTCCTGGTCGTGCGTGACGAGGATGAAGGTGGTGCCGATCTGTTCCTGGAGATTGACCAGTTCGAACTGGGTGCGCTCGCGCAACTTGCGGTCCAGCGCACCGAGCGGTTCGTCCAGCAACAGTATGCGTGGACGCTTGGCGAGCCCGCGTGCGAGCGCGACGCGCTGGCGCTGTCCGCCGGACAACTGGTCCGGCTTGCGCCCCGCCAGATCCTGCATATCGACCAGCCTGAGCACTTCGTGGACCCGGTCCTCGCGTTCGCCCCGCGCCATACCCTCCTGGCGCAGTCCG
>Ga0181578_10000710_pt1 | contig 32093 bp, 37 predicted proteins | sample 071ome_21_FD_148659 | JGI IMG/M metagenome (GOLD analysis project Ga0181578, IMG submission 148659) | Coastal salt marsh microbial communities from the Groves Creek Marsh, Skidaway Island, Georgia - 071401CT metaG (spades assembly) | ecosystem: Environmental > Aquatic > Marine > Intertidal zone... | reverse complement strand
CTTGGAAGGGTATATAAGAGAATAAATACGCGAATATAATTTCGCACAAAGCCGGCTTCTGGCCCGATTACTCGAGGACATCGAGTTCGCGCCCGATCTTCTCAAAAGCAGCTATGGCACGGTTCAGATGCTCTTTGCGATGCGCCGCGGAAATCTGCACCCGGATACGCGCCTCGCCCTTGGGCACCACGGGATAGAAAAATCCAATGACGTAAATGCCCTCGTTCAGCAGCCGCGCGGAAAATTCCTGGGCCAGGGGCGCGTCATACAGCATCACCGGCACGATGGGATGGATGCCGCTCTTGATGTCGAAACCGGCGGATGTCATTCGTTCGCGAAAATAGTGCGTATTTTCTTCCAGCCGGTCGCGCAGTTCCGTAGTCTCGTTTAGCATTCTGAAGACCTCGATGGCCGCGGCGACCAGCGGCGGCGGCAGCGTGTTGGAAAACAGATAGGGACGGGAGCGTTGGCGCAGCAGATCGACAATTTCCTGCCGGCCGGTAGTGAAACCGCCGGAGCCACCGCCCAGGGCCTTGCCCAGTGTCGAGGTGAAGATGTCGATTTTGTCCATGACATCATGGTGCTCGGCAGAACCGCGGCCGGTCGCGCCCATGAAACCGGTGGCATGTGAATCATCAACCATGACCAGCGCGTCGTAGCGTTCTGCCAGCCGCGTGATTTCGTCGAGCTTCGCCACGTATCCATCCATGCTGAACACCCCGTCGGTGGCGATCAGCCGCATGCGACAGTCCTGCGTGTCTTTCAGCGCCTGCTCCAGCGCGGCCATGTCGCTGTTGGGGTAGCGGTGACGCTGCGCCTTGCACAGGCGGATGCCGTCGATGATTGAGGCGTGGTTGAGGGCGTCGGAAATCACCGCGTCTTCTGGCCCCAGCAGCGTCTCGAACAAGCCGCCGTTGGCGTCGAAGCAGGAGGTGTACAGGATGGTGTCATCGGTTCCGAAAAAATCCGAAATGGTCTGTTCCAGTTCTTTGTGCAAATCCTGTGTGCCGCAGATGAAGCGCACCGAGGCCAGGCCGAAACCATGATCATCGAGCGCCCTGTGGGCCGCGGCGATGACATCGGGATGATCCGCCAGGCCAAGGTAGTTGTTGGCGCAGAAGTTCAACACCTCCTGACCCTCCTGCACCCGGATTTCCACTCCCTGGGGCGTAGTGATGACGCGCTCGCGCTTGTACAGGCCGGCTGCTTCGATGTCATTGAGGGTGTTCTGCAGCTGTTGCAGGGAGATCATGATCGGACAACTCCTCGGCCGTCATTGCGCTCGGCCTGCTGATGGATGGCTAGGGCCGAAATTATAACGGCTCGCAGTACGCATTGCGCCTTCGGAACACGGCAGGCCGGTCGATAAAAACCACTGCCAGCCTGGGTTAAAATAGGCTCAACCCCAGACCGGTGAAATCTCATGAAAGCATTATCCAAGGAGCACGCTCAGGAAGGCCTGTGGATGGTGGATGTGCCAGAGCCGGAGATTGGATACAAAGATGTCCTCATCAAAGTCCTGCGTACAGCCATTTGCGGCACGGACATGCACATCTACAACTGGGATGAATGGGCGGCGAAGACGATTCCCGTGCCGATGGTGGTCGGCCATGAGTTCGTTGGCGAAATTGCCGAGGTCGGTGAGGGGGTTACTGACTTTCAGCCGGGTCAGATCGTTTCGGGCGAGGGCCATATCATTTGCGGCCACTGTCGAAACTGTATGGCCGGGCGCCGCCACCTGTGCGCGGCGACCAGCGGATTGGGCGTCAATCGATCGGGCGCTTTCGCCGAGTTTGTTGCCTTGCCGGCCTCCAATGTCTGGGAACACCGGCCGGGAATCGACCTTGACGTGGCTGCCATTTTTGACCCGTTCGGCAACGCCGTACATACCGCCTTGCAGTTCCCTTTACTGGGCGAAGACGTGCTGATTACCGGTGCGGGCCCCATTGGCGCCATGGCCGCGGCGGTTTGCAGGCACGCGGGCGCGCGGCACGTGGTCGTCACTGACCTGATTGACGCGCGATTGGAGCGGGCCCGGGTGCTGGGTGCAACGCGCACGGTCAACGTCACGCGTGAAACGCTGGGTGATGTGCAGCGCGAACTCGGCATGACCGAAGGGTTCGATGTCGGGCTGGAGATGTCGGGCAATGGCACGGCCTTCAGCGATATGCTTGCCAACATGTGCCATGGTGGCAAGATCGCCATGCTGGGCATTCCCGAGGGTGAATTGGCCATCGACTGGAACGAGGTGATATTCAAGATGCTCACCATCAAGGGCGTGTACGGTCGGGAAATGTACGAAACCTGGTACAAAATGTCGGTCATGATTGAATCCGGCCTGGACTTGACGCCGGTGATCACCCATCGACTGCACTACTCCGAGTTTCAAAAGGGCTTTGATGCCATGCGTGAGGGTGAGGCCAGTAAAGTGATTCTGCAGTGGAATTGACCCGACAGGTCAGGGAGGCATGATGCAAATGGTGACGCATATGCGGGCAGTGAGGGGCCTGAAAGCCGGCCTCATCGCGTTGTTGCTGGCCTGGTCTCTTCCGGTGATGCCGCAGGAGAGGCAGGATGGTCTGGACTACTGGAACGGTCTCGAGCAGGAAACGATCACCACCGAGTCGGGCCTGCAGTACAAGGTCATCGTCATGGGCAAGGGGCGTAAGCCAAGCCTTCGCAGCCGGGTCGAGGTGCATTACCGCGGCCTGCTGCTGAATGGCGCCGTGTTCGACACCTCCTATAACAGTGACGAACCGGTGGAATTCAGTCTGCGCCAGGTGATCGCCGGCTGGACCGAGGGTATTCAGCTGATGCCGGAAGGCAGCGTTTTCGTATTCAAAGTTCCGCCCGAACTGGCCTATGGTGAGCGCGGAGCGGGCCTGATCCCCCCCCATGCCACCCTGATCTTCGAGGTCGAGCTGTACGATTCGCGTTAGCGTCGCCCGGCAGGTTTGACGCCACAGGTTCATTCATCACTCAAACGGTCTGGTTAGCCGGGCATGGCTTGCATGATCGACAGCAACTGCGTTAGCGCCCGGCCAGCGGGTTCGCGCAGAAACACGTCGACATGGTCGCTGAGTGGCGTTGGAACCGGATTGATCTCAGCCAGCAACGCGCCCGCTTCGCGTGCGATCATCGGCAGGCTTGCCGCGGGCTGCACCAGGGCGGAAGTTCCCACCGCGATACAGACATCACAGTTATTCACTTCACCCACGGCCTCGTGAAAGGCGTGCTCAGGCAGGGATTCGCCAAACCAGACCACATCCGGCCGGGCGAGGCCTTCGCTGGCATGGGGTGAGCGCGGTGGCACGTCTTCCGCCGTGCTCAGCCACGTCTCGCTGATGGGTTTGCGACTGACGCTGCAGATCGAGCGCAGCATATTGCCGTGCAGCTCCAATACGCGCTGCGATCCGGAGCGCTGGTGCAGGCCGTCTACATTCTGGGTCACGATGGTCAGGCGGGCGACCCGTGTCTCCAGATCCACCAGCGCCCGATGGCCCGCGTGGGGCCGCGCCGCCCTGACGCCGTCGCGTCGGTGCTCATACCAGCGCCAGACGCGTTCCGGGTCCCGGGCAAATGCCTCGGGTGTGGCCAGGTCTTCGGGTCGGAACCTTGACCAGAGCCCGGTCTGGGCGTCCCGGAAGGTGGGTATACCACTCTCCGCGGACATGCCTGAACCGCTCAATATCACCAGGCGCGTTGAGGGCTTGCAGCAGCGGGCCAGTGTTTCTGCCGCGCCGCTCATGACCTGACCGGCGCCTTCCTGACAGGCCTTCTCGACGGCGACCGGCATGGCGGGCTGTGATACATGCGTGTATTCTATCCGGTCCCCCGCGAGGGGTCGTAATCCCACTTTCAAGCAGCCAGACCAGGACGTGCAATGAGCGGCAAGCTGTACATCAAGACCCACGGGTGCCAGATGAACGAATACGATTCCGACAAGATGGCGGATGTGCTCGCGGCATCGCATGGGCTGGAGTTGACGGAGCACGCGGAAGAAGCGGATGTCATCCTGATCAACACCTGCTCCATTCGCGAAAAAGCACAGGAGAAGGTGTTCTCGCAGCTGGGTCGCTGGAAGCAGTTGAAAAAGGACAAGCCAAAGCTGGTCATTGGCGTTGGTGGTTGTGTGGCCAGCCAGGAGGGCGAAGCCCTGATCAAGCGGGCGCCCCTGGTCGATATGGTGTTTGGCCCGCAGACGCTGCACCGGCTTCCCACCATGCTCGAGCAGGTCAGGGACACCGGCCGCCCCAAAGTCGATATTTCATTCCCCGAAATCGAAAAGTTCGATGCCTTGCCCGCGCCCGGCGCGCAGGGGCCCAGTGCGTTCGTATCGGTCATGGAAGGCTGCAGCAAATATTGCAGCTTCTGCGTGGTGCCCTACACCCGCGGCGAAGAGGTCAGCCGCCCGCTGGATGATGTGGTCGCCGAATGTGAGGCGTTGGCGGAGCAGGGCGTGCGGGAAATCAATCTGCTGGGCCAGAACGTCAACGCCTATCGCGGTGACATGGCCGACGGTGACGAGGCTGACCTGGCCTTGCTCATTCACTACGTTGCCGCGGTAGACGGCATTGACCGGGTTCGGTTTACCACCTCACACCCGGTTGAATTTTCCAACAGCCTGATCGAGGCCTTTGGCGAGGTGCCGGAGCTCGTGGATTTCGTGCATCTGCCGGTGCAGAGCGGTTCCGATCGGGTGTTGTCCATGATGAAACGCGGCCATACCGCGCTGGAGTACAAGCAGAAGATCCGACGCCTGCGAGAAATCAGGCCGGAAATCAGCCTCTCGTCGGATTTTATCGTGGGCTTTCCGGGGGAAACCGAACGTGATTTCGAAGACACCATGAAACTGGTCAGGGACATGGGCTTCGACCACAGTTTCAGTTTCATATACAGCGCCCGCCCGGGTACGCCTGCGGCCGGCCTTGCCGACGACACGCCGCTTGAGGTCAAGAAAGAGCGGCTCGCCGCCCTGCAGGCGCAAATCAACGAGCAGGCGGCTGCCATCAGCCAGGCCATGGTCAACACGCGCCAGCGCATCCTGGTGGAGGGCCCCAGCAAGAAAGACCCCAAACAGCTGTTCGGGCGCACGGAGAACAATCGCGTGGTTAATTTTGACGGGCATCCCAGGCTGATCGGAAGGTTCGTCGATGTCATGATCACCGAGGCGCTGAGTCACTCACTGCGCGGCCGGGTCTGCGGTAGTGACGACCTGGGCCGCTCGGCCGCCTGAGTCTTTGCCCCATGAGCGAGAGACGCACGCTGGAACTCGAGCCCGCCGACACGCTGCGGCTGGCCAATTTATGCGGACAGTTCGATCAGCATCTCCAGCAGATTGAAGCCCGCCTGGACGTAGAGGTTTTCTGTCGCGGCAACATCTTCAACGTCGAGGGCGAACCCCGGCAGGTCAGGGCTGCCGTGCGGCTGCTCAAGACGCTGTACAAAGCGTCCGCCAATGAGACCCTGACGCCCGATGTCGTCAACCTGCACCTGCAGGAGTCGGGCATTGCCGAGCTGGCGGAGCAGCCCGAGGACGAATCAGCCATGGGCGATGACATTTCCATCGTCACGCGACGCGGAACCATCCGGGGGCGCGGGCCCAACCAGAAACGGTATCTGAAAAACATCATCGGGCACGCGGTGAATTTCGGCATCGGTCCGGCCGGCACGGGCAAAACTTACCTCGCCGTGGCCTGCGCGGTGGATGCCTTGCAGCGTGAGCACGTTCAGCGCATCGTACTGGTGCGGCCAGCCGTCGAGGCCGGCGAGCGCCTGGGTTTTCTACCGGGCGATATGGCGCAGAAAGTCGACCCTTACCTGCGCCCCCTGTATGACGCGCTGTACGAAATGCTGGGATTTGAACGCGTGTCCCGACTGATCGAGCGCAATGTCATCGAGGTGGCCCCGCTGGCCTTCATGCGTGGGCGCACCCTGAACGACGCCTTCGTGATCCTCGACGAGGCCCAGAATACGACGCGTGAGCAAATGAAAATGTTCCTCACGCGCATCGGGTTCGGTTCAACCGCGGTGATTACCGGTGACGTTACACAGGTCGATTTGCCGCGAGCGGAAACCTCTGGCATGAAACACGCCATGAAGGTCCTGGATGATGTCGATGGCGTGACCTTTGCCTGGTTCAGCGCGCGTGACGTGGTGCGCCACCCGATGGTCCAGCGCATCGTGGAGGCTTATGATCGCGCCGACCAGGCGGACGGGCGCTGAGTCCATCGTGCTCGAGGTTCGGGTCCAGCGGGCGAGTTCCGGGCCTGGCACGCCGCCAGACCGGGACCTCTCGGGCTGGGCGGCGGCGGCCTTGCCGGGGCTAGATCATGCCGCCGAGCTGACCGTGCGGCTGGTGGATGAGGAGGAGAGCCGCAGGCTCAACGCGCAATATCGCCAGCAGGACAAGGCGACCAACGTGTTGTCATTTCCATCCGGGTCCGAGAAGGCGCTGAGACAGCTGCTGGCGGAGTCGGGTGAGCCGGTGCCCCTGGGCGATTTGGTCATCTGCGTGCCCCTCGTCGCACGCGAGGCGACGGAGCAGGGGAAATCAACGCGGCATCACTGGGCGCACATGGTGATCCATGGGGTGCTGCACCTGGCGGGCTATGATCATGAGATCAGCGAAGACGCGGACATCATGGAGGCGCGCGAACGGGCCATCATGGACCAGCTTGGCTTTCCCGACCCCTACAGAGCCATCTGAAATCGGGTATGTTCGTGAAAAGTGTCCGGCTTTCTGGTACAAACTGGAATCGGGGACCATGAGGCCCCATGTAGGCTGTGACGCGATGAGTGTCGCAAGCCATTGAGCAATGAGCGAAGACCAATCGAGTAACGGTTCCGGGCGCAAAACCTGGTTGGAAAGAATCACCCATGCATTCTCCAACGAACCCCGGGATCGTGAAGAACTCAAAAATCTACTGAAGGAATCCCTGCAAAACGGCGTATTGGACGCTGACGCCCTGGCCATGATGGAGGGTGCGATCGAAGTGTCTGAAATGCAGGTCAGGGACGCGATGATCCCGCGCTCCCAGATGGTCGTCATTCCCCGTGACGGCAGCCTGGTCGAGTTTCTGCCGCAAATCCTTGAATCCGGACACTCGAGATTCCCCGTGATCGGAGAGGATCGCGACGAGGTCGAGGGTATCTTGTTGGCCAAGGATCTGCTGCGGTTTTTCGCGGAGGGCGGTGGCGAGTTCCACCTCACCGAGGTGATACGCCCGGCGGTGCTCATCCCGGAAAGCAAGCGGCTGAATATCCTGCTGCGCGATTTTAAAGCCAGCCGCAATCACATGGCCATCGTGGTCGACGAGTACGGTGGCGTTTCCGGCCTGATCACCATCGAGGACGTGCTGGAGGAAATCGTCGGCGAGATCGACGATGAGCATGACGAGGAAGAAGAGGAACTGGTCGCGGCGCTGGGAGAGACCCGGTTCCGGGTTAAAGCGCTGATGCCCATCGACGAATTCAACGAGGCGTTTGGCGCCAGCCTGAGCGATGAAGATTACGATACCGTTGGCGGACTGCTGCTGGCTGAATTCGGCCGCGTGCCCGAGCGCGGTGAGATGGTGACGCTGGATGGGCGCTTCGAGTTCCAGGTCACTGCCTCGGACAATCGCAGAATCATCGCTTGCGAAATGAATGTTCTCAGCCCGGGCTGAATCTGCCGTGGGCCGGTATTTGCTGACCCGTGTATTGCTCTGCCTTCTGTCGTTTTTCCCAGCGGTTGCCACAAGCGATTCGCTAACGCTTGACCTGCCTCCCCTGCAGGAACAGCAGGAAGCCTGGTTGATTACCATCGCGCCCGGCGAGATTTACTGGCAGCGTTTTGGGCATAACGCGATCTGGTTGCGGGAACCCGGGCTGGAACTGGACCATACCTTCAATTTCGGATACTTCGATTTTGAACAGGCGCATTTCCTGAAGCGTTTTGTGACCGGTCGCATGCTTTACCAGGCTTTGGCCTTCGACGCCCAGTCCGAACTGCAGGCTTATGCGGGGGAGGGGCGGGCGATCCGGGCGCAGCGGCTGAATCTGTCGCCCGAGCAGTACGAGAGGCTGCGGGATCACCTGGTCTGGCATGTGCAGCCGCCCAACCGGGATTACCTGTATGACTACTATCTCGATAACTGCTCTACCCGAATTCGCGATGCCATAGACCTGGCCCTGGGCGGCGCCTTGTCCGGGGCCACCCGCCAGCAACCCGCGGCGGCCAATTTCCGCGACCACACGCGACGACTGACCCGCATGACTTTCTGGTACTACCTGGGCCTGGAGTCGGTGCTCGGCATGCCGGTGGACCATGCCATCAGCCGTTGGGACGAGATGTTCTTACCGGAGATTGTGGCCGAGACCGTGGCATCGTCTGAGGGCATGGGGCAACAGGGCGTGCTGACGAAAGAGGAGGTCCTGATTTTCCCGGGCCAGATGGAGCACGGGGCGGTGACGCGCTCTTCCACCGAGTGGCGCTATCTGGTCGCGGCGCTGGGTCTGCTGTTGGTATTGGGCGTGTCCCTGAAGGCGGGGTCCGGCGCAATGGCCGGCTTGAGAAACAGGCTGACGCGGGGGCTGGCGCGCAGCTGGTTGTTGCTCACCGCAGGGCTGGGCATGATCCTGGTCGTCTTCTGGATCTTTACCGATCATCGCGTGGTGGCGCCCAATCTCAACCTGCTGCTGTTCAACCCCTTATTCATATTCATGCTCGGTCGCCGCCTCGTCCGCCCTCTGTTCTGGCTGGTTTCAGCGAGCGGCGTGCTCGCGTTGCTGCAGTGGCCGCTACTGGGCTGGCAATACGCTGTCGATGTGCTGGCGCTGGTTCTGCCGTTGAACATGGCAGCGTCATGGGTGCTCTACCGAGTGTCTACCGAGAATCGGGCGATGGCCTGAGGACATTGGCGTCCAGCTCACTGACCGTGCGTTGGGCGCCTTGAACAGTCACCACGATGATGTGGTCATATTCGGAATCGGACATCGGGGACACCGGGCATTGGCAGAGCATGGTGGCCAGTTCCGGTGTGGTATTGCTGTGTCCCACCACCAGGGCGTTTTCGGCGCGTGAGAGCAGCGTGCGGGCTTGTTCTTCCAGGTGTCGGGGGTCGTAGAGCTGCACACTGAGCCCAAGCGCACTGGCCGCTGGATCGGCAGTTTGTCTTGAGCGCCGGTAATCGCTGGACCAGACAGCGGCCACCTCGCGTTGTGACAGCCAGTCTGACAGCCATTCAGCCCGGGCAACACCCGCCGGGGTCAACCCCGGATCGGGGCCGTCGGCTTTCTCGGCATGGCGAACGAGGTAGAGCGCGTAGGGGGATGGTTCATCTGCCCCGGTCGCAGATATTGCCCAGAAAAAAGACAGTGCGGCGGTCAGCAGCTGTCGCTTGCGTGATTCAGTCATCCAGTGCCGCCAGCGACTCGGCCTGATGCTCCTGCTGCAGAGGGTCGATAACCATGTCCAGATTGCCCGACAGAATGTCGTCGAGTTTGTACAGGGTCAGGCCGATGCGATGCTCGGTGACCCGGCCTTGCGGAAAATTATAGGTTCGGATGCGTTGTGAACGATCGCCGGAGCCCACCTGCAGCTTTCGCGATTCTGCCTGCTCAGCCTTCTGGCGGCTCTGCTCTTCCTCCAGCAGTCGCGCACTCAGCAGGGACAGGGCGCGAGCCTTGTTTTTATGCTGGGAGCGCTCGTCCTGGCATTCCACCACGATACCGGTCGGCAAATGCGTGATGCGAATGGCGGAATCGGTGGTGTTGACATGCTGTCCGCCTGCTCCGGAGGCTCGAAAGGTGTCGATACGCAGGTCGGAATCCTGGATGTCCACGTTTTCGATATCTTCACGCTCGGGCAGGATGGCCACCGTGCAGGCTGAGGTGTGAATTCGGCCCTGGGATTCGGTTTCCGGAACCCGTTGCACCCGGTGTGTTCCTGACTCGAACTTGAGGCGGGAGAACGCGCCGCGCCCCGCGACGCGGGCGATGGCCTCTTTGAATCCGCCGTGTTCACCCTCGTTGGCGCTCAATAGTTCCACCGCCCAGCCCCGGGTTTCGGCATACCGGGTGTACATTCTCAGCAAGTCGCCGGCGAACAGCGCGGCTTCATCGCCGCCGGTTCCCGCGCGAATTTCGAGAAAAATGTTGTTGTCATCATCCGGGTCACGCGGAAGCAGCAGCATTTTCAGCGTCTGCTGCAGTTCCTCGCCCAACTGCTCGGCTTGGGCAAGTTCCTCTTCAGCCAGTTCCTTCAGGTCCGGGTCAGCCAGCATCTGGCTGGCGTCTGCTATGACCTGCTCGTTGCCCTGGAAAGCGTCCCATGCCTTCACCAGGGGCTCAACCTGGGCATATTCGACGGAAAGTTCACGAAACTGATTCTGATCTGCCATGACCTCCGGCTGGGACAGCAGCAGCGCGATTTCTTCAAACCGGGCCTGGATCTGCTGAAGACGAGTGCGAATGCTGGTTTTCACGGCTTGGGTTCCGTGTCCTTGCCACCCTCGTCGTTGAACAGCCAGTCCGCGGCCTTCAGGATCTGGTACTCCTGGGATTCGGCGGCCTGGCGCAGGCGTGTGCTGGGCAGATGGAGGATTTTGTTGGTCAGCGTATGGGCCAGTTGCCGGACCACCTGCTCAGGGTCCTTGCCGGATTGCAATTGCCTGAGCGCTCTCTCGGTGAGCTCATGGCTGCTCTCCGTCGCATGCTTTCGAAGGCGCTGCAGAAATTTGGCGGCACGCGCGCCGTGCAGCCAGCGCATGAATTCGTCCACGGACTGCTCAACCGTCTCTCCGGCCACTTCGGCCGCCCGGTGGCGTTCCGCGATGTTCTCATCGGCCACTTGTTGAAGGTCGTCGATGGTGTAGACATAGACATCCTTCAATCGAGAAACCTCAGGATCGATGTCCCGAGGTACCGCAATGTCGACCAGGAACATGGGCGCCCGCTTGCGGGCCTGGAGCGCTTTCTGTATCCGTTCAGGTCCAATGATCGGTACCGGGCTGGCGGTCGAGGACACGAGAATATCGGCCCGCGGCAGCACCTCTCCGAGCTCATCCAGCCCGTGTCCGGACGCGCCGAATTCGGCGGCGAGCTGCTCGGCTTTCTCTGGGCTGCGGTTGGCGATCATCAGGCCCGCGACACCTTGCTCATAAAGGTGGCGCCCGCACAACTCGATCATTTCGCCGGCCCCGATCATCAAGACGTTCTTGTCCTTGAGGCTGCCGAAAATCTGCCTCGCCAGCACCATGGTGATGTAGGCCACGGAAACAGGGTGTTCATTGATGCCGGTCTGGTGGCGGACGGCTTTGCCGGTGGCGAACGCATGCTGAAACAGTCGGTCGAGCAGCTTGCCGGCCCCGCCCGCTGCCTGGGCTTGCTGCCAGGCATCCTTGAGCTGGCCCATGATCTGGGGCTCCCCCAGCACCAGTGAATCCAGTCCGCTGGCGACGTTGAACATGTGCCGCACGGCCTGCTCGTTGCGCCGATGATAAAGATACTGTTCGCTCTCAGCGTCATCCAGGCCGCCCGAGTCGCGCAGCCACTCAAGCACGCAGCGCTCATTTTCGGGCAGGACGATGCCGTAGATCTCGGTGCGGTTGCAGGTGCTCAGTACGGCGGCCTCTTCCACGCCAGGCAGAGCGCGCAGCGCCTGGATGGCCGGAGCATAGTCGTTGGCGGGAATAGCGAGCTTCTCGCGGATTTCCAGCGGGGCTGTCTGATGACTTGTTCCTACAGCAAGAAGCGGCATGAGTATCTCAATTTAGCGCGGCAAGCGGATTCTGATGCCGCAGCACATCAATATCAAGTACTGTCCCTGAATGAATTGATCGGGGACATGTGGCCGCTTCTCCCTTCGCTCGCGGGGATTGGTTCACTGGCGGCAAGCGCGTATCCTTGTTTGTCATGAAAAGCCGATATTGTTTCATGAATTGCAGATGGATTGCGGCCGGACTGGCCGTCTTGATGCTGAGCGCCTGTGCGACGACGCGCGCCCCTGACGGCGATGTGCCCGCGTCTGAACGCTTGCCAGCGGCCGAAGCTCCAGAAGCGGCTCCGGCGACCGACCCGGATGTGATGTATCACGTGATGGCGGGCGAGGTTCAAGGTCATGCTGGAGACTTTGAGAAATCCTCGGCGGAATACCTGGCTGCGGCCCTGGAATCGGAGGATCCCGCGATCGCTCGCAGAGCGACCCAGGTGGCTATTTCTTCTGAGTCCTGGCTGTACGCTTCCATGGCCGCTGATCGCTGGGTGCTGCTGCAGCCCGATAGCCTCGATGCCCGCCAGACCGCGATCCAGGTGATGCTGCTGAATGGCGATTATGTCGCGGCGGAATACCAGATGAGCGAGCTGCTGGACATGATGGGCGATGAGCAGTCACGCGCCTGGTCGATCATCACGGCACAACTGGCAAACGCCAGCGATCCGGAGCGGGCGGGCAATATCCTGGCGCACCTGATCTCCACGCATGAGGCAGCTGGCAACGCCGATGCGTTGTTTGCACGAAGTCAGCTGGCCGCCAGATCGGGTGATATGCAGAATGCGTTCGCACTGGCTGAACAGGCTTTGGAGGCTGAACCGGGCCGCGCCGAACTTCACGCATGGGCAGGGCGGCTCGCCGTTAATCTGCGGTTCGAGGACGCCGCGTTCGCGCGCTATGAGCGCGCCAATCAGCTCAAACCCCATGACCGCACCATTGCATCGGCATATGCCGAACTGCTCCGGCGGAAAGACCGTCTGGATGAGGCGCTGAGGGTACTGGAAAACCTGCCCGATTCCCCCGAAGTGAGATTTGGACGCGTGGGGTTCGCCCTGAGCAGCGACCTGATCGGGGAAGCGGAGGCGATTTATCGCGGTTTCTACACCCGCTCATATCCCGACGCGCGGACGGCAGCGTTCCAGGCCGCGAGGGCGGCTGAAATGCTGGGTTATGACCAGGAAGCCATCGACTGGTACGCGCAGGTCAAAAGCGGTGACAGGGCGCTGGTGGCAGTGCTCAGACGTGCCGTGCTCCTCGCGGATAACGATGACCTCGAGGGGGCCAGAAACCTTTTGGCCCAGACCCGTGTTCGCCGTGATCCCTCGGTGCAGCTGGAGACCTACCTGACGGAGAGCCAGATATTGACCCAGGCAGGTCTGGGCGAAGAAGCCTGGCAGGTCTTGACGCAGGCGCTCGACGTTATGCCAGGGCACCCCGATGTCCTTTATGGCAGGGCGCTGCTGTCGGTGGAATTGGGCCGTGTCGACGAGGCCGAGCAGGATCTGCGCCAGATTCTGGAGGAGGATCCCCGCAATGCCGCTGTATTGAACGCGCTGGGATACACGCTGGCCGATCTGACGGATCGGTTGGATGAGGCTGAGCAGTTGATCAGGGCGGCGCTTGATTTGCAGCCCGAGGAGGCTTCCATCCTGGACTCGATGGGCTGGGTGGCCTACCGGCAGGGGCGCCATCAGGAGGCGCTGGCCTACCTCGAGCAGGCCTGGATCAGGGACAATAACCCCGAAATTGCGGCGCATCTCGGAGAAGTGCTCTGGGTGCTGGGGCGCGAGGAAGACGCAAAAAGCGCCTGGCGTCTCGGGCTGGAACGCGGCCCGGACGACCCCGTGCTCAAAGCAACCATCAGCCGGTTCGGGGCAGAGCTTTGAGGCAAAGCCTGCTGCGTTGGCTGGCGTGTTTTTCCGTCACGCTGTCTGCCTGTACCTCGGTTCCACGCGCGCCCGATTCAGCGTTTGAGCTTCAAGCGGCCTACGATGAGCGGGTCCGCGGTATTGCGACATGGGTTCAGTGGGGGTTCCGTGGGCGTTTGTCGATGGATGACGGCGAGGATGGCGGCAGTGGGCGGCTCCATTGGCAAACCGAGGGCGAGAGCAGCCAGCTCGATTTCCGCGGAACGCTGGGAAAAGGCGCGTGGCGATTGTCGCTGGCTCCGGGCAGCGCCGAGCTCACGCGATCAGACGGCAGCCAGCTGACAGGGGCTTCGGTTCAGGCGCTGCTGCGCTCTGAATGGGGCTGGGAAGTGCCCGTTGAGGATCTGGTGTACTGGGTGCGAGGGCTGCGGGCGCCGGGGCCGGTAGAGGGGATCGATTTCGATGATGCAGGCAGGATCACCCGGCTCTCGCAATCCGGCTGGAATATCGAGTTTGAGCGGTATCGTGATGTCTCGGGCAGGCAATTGCCCGGAAAAATAAAAGCGGTCAGCGGTCAACTGACGATCAAACTGGTACCGGCCCGCTGGACGGTGCCTCTGACCGGCGAAGGCCATGCCTGAATTCAGTACCTGGCCCGCGCCGGCCAAGCTCAACCTTTTTTTACACATCACGGGCAGGCGTCCGGACGGTTACCACACGATCGAAACCTGTTTTCAGCTACTCGACTGGGGGGACGAGATAGAACTGGCCGTCACGGAGGACGGCGCAATCGTTCGGCAGGCCGGTATGAAAGGGGTGTCGCCTGAGGACGACCTCGCGGTGCGCGCCGCGCGCCTGTTGCAGACTTCCGCCCCCACTCGCCTCGGGGCCGTGATCCGGGTGCGCAAGCATGTGCCGGCTGGCGCCGGGCTCGGTGGCGGAAGCAGCGACGCCGCGACGGTCTTGCTGGCGCTGAACGAGCTCTGGTCCTGCGGATTGAGCCGCATGGAACTGTCGCGGCTGGGCGCCAGGCTGGGCGCGGACGTGCCGGCCTTCGTTCACGGGTTGAGCGCCTGGGCCGGGGGGCGGGGTGATCAATTGGAGCCGGTCAGCCTGGGTGACCGGCACTATGTGCTGGTATTTCCGGATGTTCATGTGTCCACCGCCGACCTGTTCGCGGCCGCCGACCTCAAGCGCGATTGCGCCTCTGTCGACTTCAACGGTTTCGATCCGCTGACGGGGGTCAATGTGTTCGAACCGGTGGTGCGAGCCCGTTATCCGGCGGTGGATCAGGCCATGCGAGAATTGCAGGTGCATGGCCGTCCCCGCCTGACTGGCACGGGAAGTTGCATTTTCCTGCCGGTGGAAGATAAATTTAGCGCCGAATCGATCACACATCAGCTCGAATGCCGATATAATGTGTGTTGCGTTGACGGGGTTGACCGTTCTCCTGTGCTCGCGAAGCGCACTGGCGGTAACTGAATCAGCCAATTTCCGCTGGGACGTCGCCAAGCTGGTTAAGGCACGGGGTTTTGATCCCCGCATTCGCAGGTTCGAATCCTGCCGTCCCAGCCATTTATTGCGGAAAAGCCATTGGACATTGGGAAAGACAAAGCTGCCAGCCCTTCCATGATGCTGTTTTCCGGCAACGCCAATATCAATTTGGCAAACGATATCTCCCGTGAACTCGGCATACCCATGGGCAAGGCGATCGTCGGCCGCTTCAGCGACGGCGAGGTCATGGTCGAGATCATGGAGAACGTTCGGGGCCGCGACGTCTACGTGGTTCAGCCCACCTGCGCGCCCACCGCGGACAACTTCATGGAACTGCTGGTCATGATCGACGCCATGAAGCGGGCCAGCGCGCTCCGGGTCACGGCCGTGATTCCGTATTTTGGCTATGGTCGCCAGGACAGGCGGCCGCGATCATCGAGGGTGCCCATCACCGCCAAGGTGGCGGCCAAAATGATCGGCGCGGTGGGTACTGACCGGGTGGTCACCATCGACCTGCACGCTGACCAGATCCAGGGCTTTTTCGATATTCCCGTGGACAATGTCTACGCCTCTCCGCTGACACTGGCTGATATCTGGCAGAGACAGTCAAGCGACCCGATCATCGTCGTATCACCCGACGTCGGCGGTGTGGCGCGGGCCCGCGCGATCGCCAAGCGATTGGACGCCGATCTGGCCATCATTGACAAGCGGCGCCCCAGGGCCAACGTTGCGACGGTGATGAACATCATTGGCGACGTGGAAGGAAAAATCTGCGTGCTGGTGGACGACATGGTCGATACGGCCGGCACCCTGTGCACGGCGGCTGGGGCCTTGAAAGAACAGGGTGCCGTCAAGGTGGTGGCCTATTGCGTGCATCCCGTTCTGTCGGGGCCGGCCATCAGCAATATCAGCCAGTCCGAACTCGATGAGCTGGTTGTCACCGATACCATTCCTCTGAGTGAGGAGGCCGCGGCCTGCGGTAAGGTTCGACAGATGACCATTTCGCACATGATGGCGGAAACCATCCGCAGGATGTCAGCGGGTGAGTCTGTCAGTTCGCTGTACGTCGATTGACCTTGCCCAAAACCCGGTCGGGCCGCCAACCTCTCTCGTTCGCTATCCAGCGCCCGCGGGTGTAAAGTGGTCGGCCTGAAACTGGCGTAAGAGAGGGGAAGCTCCTATGCGGGGATCCTGTATACGTATTTTTGCCGGTATCCTGATGCTGGCGGCGGTGTTCGATCTGAGCGCCCAGACCATTGTGCGCGGTCCATATCTGCAGCAAGTCACTGAGCAGAGTGTCATCGTCCGCTGGCGTACGTCGGCGGGCACCGTGTCTGTCGTCCGTTACGGGCTCGACAGTGGCTCATTGTCGCAGACCGCGACGGTCTCGGGGTCCCGCACTGAGCATGCCGTTTTGCTCAGTGGGCTCAGTGATTCAACCACGTACTTTTATTCTGTCGGTGATGAATCCGGCGCGCTGGCGGGTGACGCCAGTTTTTATTTCACCACCGCGCCCGAGCCGGGCACTTCGGCGCCCGCGCGATTTTGGGTTCTTGGGGATTCCGGCACGGCCAACGGCAACGCGGCGAACGTGAGGGAAGCCTTCAAAGCCTGGTCTGCCTCTCAGCCTGCGGATTTCATGATCATGCTGGGAGACAACGCCTACAACAGCGGGACGGACGCCGAATACCAGGCAGCCGTGTTCGATATGTATCCGGAAATTCTGCGGCAACTGCCGCTGTGGTCGACCTTGGGCAACCACGACGGTTATTCCGCCGATTCCGCAACCCAGACGGGGCCATATTACGACATCTTCAATTTACCGGTAGCGGGTGAAGCGGGCGGTCTGCCCTCTGGGACCGAGGCTTACTATTCCTTTGATTACGGCAACGTCCATTTTATCTGCCTGGATTCTTACGAGTCCGATCGCTCAACGGCCGGCAACATGCTGCAATGGCTGGAGAGTGATCTCGCCTTCAATGACCAGCCATGGGTCATCGCATTCTGGCATCACCCGCCCTACACCAAGGGATCGCATGATTCAGACAGCGAAGGCGCGCTCATTGACATGCGCCAGAACGCGTTGCCGATCCTCGAGGCCTGGGGTGTCGACCTGGTGTTGTCCGGGCACAGTCATTCCTACGAGCGTTCTTACCTGCTGGACGGCCATTATGGCGCGTCGTCGACACTGGACCCGGATGAGAATGTGCTGAATCCAGGTGACGGACGCATTTCCGGTACGGGCGCCTATCAGAAGCCGGGTGTCGTCGCGGCGGAGCATGCCGGCGCGGTATACGCCGTGGCGGGAAGTTCCGGCAAAATCTCAAACGGTCCGTTGAACCATCCGGCCATGTTCGTCAACCTGATCGAACTCGGGTCGATGGTCATCGATGTGTCCGGTAGCCAGATGGACGCAGTGTTCATCGATGACAGCGGCGCGGTGCTGGACGAGTTCACGCTGATCAAGACGCCGGACACTCAGCCACCGTTGTTGGAATGGGTCGGCAGCGAGGATGCAACCCATGTTCGGGTGGATTACTCAGAGCGGGTCGTGCCGGCCGGCGCGGGTGACCCTTCGAACTATGCGAGCCCGGGCTTGGCCATCCTGACCGCCACGGTGCTCGACGGCAATAGGGCAGTCCGCCTGGAGACCTCGGCGATGAGTGTGGGCGAGACCTACACGCTGAGTGTCAGCAACGTTTTCGACGAGTCGGGTAACAGAATCGCCGATGGAACCTCGCAGAGTTTTGTTTTTGAGGAAATCGTCACCCGGTCATTTCAGGACGGCCTGGCCCCGTCGCCCGATTACGCGGGCACCCGCGATACGTATATCAGGGAGGCCTCACCCAGCGTCAACTATGGCTCGGCTGTCTCGCTGCAGGTGGATGGCGACGATGGTGGCGGCGACATGAATATCCTGGTGGCCTGGGACCTCAGCGAGGTGCCGACCAGCGCGACGGTGCAGTCCGCGAGCATTCATTTCAACACGCTCAACCCGGGCGGCCCCTATGAATGTTACGGTCTGCGAGCGCCATGGATCGAAGACGAGGTGACCTGGCTGCAAGCGGCGTCCGGTAGCGCCTGGTCCGGGCCAGGAGCGAGCGGCGTCGCCGATCGCGATCCTGTCCCGATCTGTACCTTCAATGCCGGCAGCACCGGACCGCTGGAAATACCCCTGACCGCCGACGCCCTCGCGCTGGTTCAGTCGTGGGTGGATGGCGCGATGGCTAACCATGGCCTGTTACTGGCCAACAGCGCGACCGCCAATGGCGCCGATTTCGATGCCCGCGAGTCTTCCGCGGCCATGCAACGCCCACGGCTGGAAATCACCTACTCCGTGGCGGTGGTTCCGCCCAACCAGGCCCCCAATGCCTCGTTTACCCATGATTGCGCTGACCTGCAATGTGAATTTGCCGACACCTCCACCGATCTGGATGGCAGCGTGGTGTCATGGTCGTGGGACATGGGAGATGGCACGGTCTTGTCTGGAGATTCCGCCATCCATCTTTACGGGGCGCCGGGGGAATACACGGTTGAACTGACGGTGACCGACGATGACGGTGCCACCGATACGGCCTCGGTGACCGTGGCCGTCACTGAACCACCCGCTGAGCAAGATCATTTTGTGGTCTCGGAAATTCCCGGCAGCGGGTCCGTCTCGGGAGATTTTTCGGCGACCTTCGCCGCAGATGACGCCTTGCTGCAGACCATCACCGAGCGCAGCAGCGGCGGGAAGAAACAGGACCGTTACAGTTTTCTGGTTCACACCTGGGTGTTTGACTTGCCAGCCAGTTCGGTTGCGACCCTGCACGCGAGGGCCTGGTCCGGCGCCTCGGCCGACGGCGATGCGTTCGAGCTTTACGGGTCAATGGACAACGTCAATTACACGAAACTGTCCCCGGTACCGGGCAGCAGCGCAGAGCCCTTGCTGGTGACTTTGCCCGTTGCCGTCGGTGGACCGTTTTATCTGCAGGTGAGAGACACGGACCGCACGCCCGGTAACCTGTCGCTGGACAGCGTGATTTTCGATGAGCTGTTCATCCGGACATCCGCGCCAGAGGGAGACCCTCCGGCGTCTCCGTCGGGGCTGTCCGCATTGTCCCTGGGCGCTTATGAGATTCAGTTGTCCTGGACAGACAACAGTTCGGCGCCGGACGCCGAAATGGGCTTCAGGCTGCAGAGATCGGAGGATGGCGTCAATTTTGCCGACCTGGATATCGTCGGGGAGAATGTGACCACTTATCTGGATATGGCCCTGGCACCCGCAACGACTTATCACTATCGGGTCTACGCGTTCAACAGCGCGGGTAATTCGGGTTACTCGAACACGGCATTAGCCACAACCGATGACGGGATTTCATTGAGCCTGTCCGGCTCCAAGGTCAAAGGCAAGCACGTGATCGAGGCCGCCTGGGCCGGCGCCGGCGGAAACGTGGTCCTGATCAGGGACGGCAGCGTCGTCGATACCGGCGGACTTGTTTTAGGTCCCGAGGGTGTCTACAACGACGAAACCGGAAACAAAGGCGGCAGGACTTACCAATACCAGGTGTGTGAGGCGGGAGGCAGCGCTTCCGACTGCTCCGCTCTGGTTGAAATCAGTTTCTGAGCTTGGGAACACGACCGCTTCTTCTCCTCGGTTTACGGCCGCGGGCATTTCTCTCGTTGGTCGTTGTTTTCTTTTCGGCCGGTTTGGCATCGCCGGCCGCCTGGCCGCATACCGACCTGCTGTTGCAGATCGAGCAGGTGACGGCAGACATCGAAACGGTCCCGTCCCCCTCGGCTGATCTCTTCATTCGACGGGGAGAGCTGTACCGACGTCATGAATCCTGGGCCGCGGCGCTGGCTGATTTTGCCACGGCGCGTGACATTCAGCCGAGTCGAGGGGACCTGGATTGGTTCGAGGGCAGGGTGCACATCGAAGCAGGCGATTACGAGCGGGGTATTGGCCTGGTTTCCCGTTTTATCGCGCGCAACGAACCGCATGCAAGCGCCTATCGCTATCGCGCAATGGCGCTGGCACGAACGGGTGACCGCGAGGCCGCCGCGCGAGATTATGCAGCGGCGATCTCGGTGAGCGAGGCGCCTTCACCGGCGCTGTATCGTGCCCTGGTTGTCGAGCAGATCGCGGCGGGTCGCGATGGGGAGGCCTGGATTTCAATTGACGGGGGTCTGTCACGGTTTCCGGTTGAGGTCAGCCTGCTGGGCCTCGGGGTAGACCTGGCTTTGAGAGAGGGGTCTGCGGAGCGGGCGCTCACTTTCCTCGAACGTGTACCTGAACCTGTCAGGGCGTTGCCTCAGTGGCGGTTGCGGTCGTGGCTGATTGCATGCATCGGCGACAAAGAGCATGGAGGATCGGATTTGAGCATGGAACCTGCCCAGGCCCGGGGGACTCAGGCGGAGCTGATCGCGGCAGCGTTGGCGGAGCTCGGAGAGCATCCCCAAGCGTCTGAATGCCGGCGGGCCGGTGCCGCCATGCTGGGTGCCCGGCAGCCCTGAGCGTCCTGCCCGGGGCCGAGTTTCTTTCCCCTGCGATTGAATATTGCGCTATAATGCGCCGCTTGAATTTTTCCGGCCCTGGTCGCGGGGTTGGTTCTGGGCGGCGTTCGCGCTGCTCGTTTGCCCTCAGGGCAGATGACAATCGAGGTTAATCATGGCTGAATTACAAACGATCGCCGCGGCGATCCGCGAAGACATGGGGAAAGGTGCGAGCCGCCGCCTGCGTCTGGACGGAAAAGTGCCCGCGGTTTTATATGGAGGCGACCGGGATCCGGTGGCGTTGACGGTCGAGCATCGACAGATCCTGCATGAGTCCGCGCAGGAGAACTTCTACTCGAGCATTCTCGAACTGTCGGTAGATGACGGCAGGCGGCAACAGGTGGTGTTGCGCGACATGCAGCGTCATCCGTACAAACAACAGATACTGCATCTCGACTTCATGCGGGTCTCTGAGACCGAGGTTCTGAAAATTGCACTTCCGTTCCACTTCGTTGGCGAAGAAAATTCGCCGGCTGGCCGCGCGTCCGGTGTGGTGGTGCAGCATTTGATGAACGAAGTCGAAGTCGCGGCTTTGCCCAAGGACCTGCCGGAATTCCTGGAAGTCGACCTGTCCGAACTGGATGCCGGAGACGCCGTCATGCTGGCTGACATCGTGCTGCCCGAAGGCGTTGAGATTCCCATGCTGGCAACGGCTGAAGAAGCCATTATGGTGGCCAATGCCATTCATATCTCCGAATCTCAGGGTACGGGTGCTGCCGCGGCAGCGGAAGCCGAGGCCGTGGCGGAAGCCGAAGCGGCTGGCCTGGAGGCAGGCGAAGTGCCGGCGGCCGATGCGGCACCGGCCCAGGAAGCGCCGACCGAGGACGAGGGCGAGACCGAGTAGTCAGCCCGGGGGCATCGTTTGTCTGACGCCTTTCTCATTGTGGGTCTCGGAAATCCGGGCCCGAAGTACGCTGAAACCCGGCACAATGCCGGGTTTTGGTTCCTGGAGCAGTTGGTTCGGGAGACGGGCGCAAGCCTGCGTGAGAAGAGCCGCCTCAGTGCCGAGACGGCGCGGGTGCGCTGGCAGGGTCACGATTGCGTCCTTGCCCGGCCGACCACTTTCATGAACCGAAGTGGGCAGGCCGTTCGCGCCGTGCTCGATTACTACGGCGTGGAAACGGCCCGCATGCTCGTCGCCTACGATGATCTCGACCTTCCGCCGGGCGTCGTTCGCCTGAAGCAGGGTGGCGGTCATGGCGGTCACAACGGCCTGCGGGATATTTTCAGCCATGTGGCGGATCGTGGCTTTCTGCGATTGCGGATCGGTATCGGCCACCCGGGTCACAAGGATGCCGTCACCGGCTACGTGCTTGGCCGCTCGCCCGCCCAAGTGAGGCGGGTGGTGGAAGACGCGATGGGACGGGCGGTGGATATCCTGCCGCGGGTGCTGGCCGGTGATCTCCAGAGCGCCATGAATCAAATGCATCAATCGCCGTCTATCGATCAAAAGTAAGCCGGTTACCGCGCGACCCGCGCTTCGGAGGCAATATTCCATGGGATTCAAATGCGGTATCGTCGGCCTTCCCAATGTCGGCAAGTCGACCTTGTTCAACGCCCTGACCGAATCAGGGATCGACGCGGAAAACTATCCGTTTTGCACCATCGACCCCAATGTCGGTATCGTTCCGGTGCCGGATGGCCGTTTGCAGGACATCGCGGATATCGTGCAGCCGAAGAGCATCGTGCCCACGACCATGGAGTTTGTCGATATCGCAGGCCTGGTGGAGGGCGCCTCGCGGGGTGAAGGGCTGGGGAACCAGTTTTTGGCACATATCCGTGAGACCGACGCGATCGCGCACATCGTTCGCTGTTTCGAGGATGAGAACGTGGTGCACGTGGATGGGCGGGTCGACCCCCTGGCGGATATCGAAACCATCAACACTGAGCTCGCCCTCGCGGACATGGAAACGCTTGAGCGAAGAATTGAGCGGGCCGAGAAACTGTCCCGTACGGGGGACAAGGACGCGAGGAAACTGCTTGAATTACTCAAAGCGGTTCATGCGTCGCTGGACTCATCCGAAGGTGTGCGCGGGCTCGAGCTGGAGCAAGACGCCCTGGAAACTCTGAGGTCGTTGCGGCTGTTGACCATGAAGCCGGTCATGTATATCGCCAATGTGAGTGAAGAGGGATTTGACAACAACCCGCTGCTGGACGAGGTAAAAGCGTTTGCCTCTCAGGCCGGGGCGGTGGCTGTGTCGGTGTGTGCGTCGGTGGAATCCGAGATTTCCCAGCTGGATGAGGAGGATCGGGCCGCTTTTCTTGCTGAACTCGGTCAGGAGGCGTCCGGGCTGGCGCGCGTTATCGAGGCGGGTTATCGGCTGCTTGGATTGCTTACGTTTTTCACGGCGGGTCCGAATGAGGTTCGCGCCTGGACGGTCAGGGCGGGTTCGACCGCGCCCAAAGCCGCGGGACGCATTCACACGGATTTTGAACGCGGCTTTATCCGGGCCCAGGTCATTGCGTTTGATGACTTTATTGCCTGTGGCGGAGAGCACGGCGCCAGGGAGGCCGGAAAGCTGCGGCTCGAAGGAAAGGAATATGTCATGCAGGAGGGTGATGTCACCCTGTTTCGGTTCAACGTCTGAGCGGCCGGGCCGCTCATCGGATGCCGCGCAATGACGCCGCGACAATTCTCTTTCCATGGGTGGAAAATTGCGGTATAAGCTGAGGGCGTTTACACCGGATCTTCTCTTCGGAGGGCCCATGCCGTGGCAGGCAAAAACCCTGATTCCAGCACTGAGCAAGAAGAAAAACCGGACCTCGGCCGCGACGAGGTCACGGGTGAGCCATCGGAGTCCAGCAGAACAGCTGCGCCGCGGAAATCGGCGGGCGCCTCGCGTTGGCGTCAAATCGAGGTGATGCGCGAGCGGGCCGAGCTGAGAAAAATGCTGGATGATCTCGATATGGATTTCGACGAGTTCGAAATGGAAGTGTTCGGCTCAGACACCGAGCATAATTTGATGTATCGGCCTGAGCAGCAGAGTGAAGAGGAAGACATCGAAGCCGATATTGACATGGAAGGCGAAGGTGATGGTTTCGATGAAAGCGAATTTGACGAAATGGAGGATGATCCCGACTGATTCGCTCTGAACAGCGCTCCAGCCGGAAGCCGTAAGACCTGCCCGGGATAAACACGCGAAAAGCGCCATCAGGCCTCTGATTTTGGCTTGACAGGTTCGCTGTGCTGAATGACAATAGGCGGCTTGCTTGCGGGAGGGGTACCCAAGCGGTCAACGGGGGCAGACTGTAAATCTGCTGGCTATGCCTTCGTAGGTTCGAATCCTACCCCCTCCACCATCCTTCAGGGGTTGGTAGTGGTACCGAGTATCGGTTTAAAGAGTGCGTGCAAGTTGGTGTTGGGAGGATGAGAACCGTGAAAGGTTCGACAAATTCGCCAGGAGCGGTTTTGAACATCGGAGCGTAGCGACGATGGCCCGAAGGGTGAAGGGCAGGATGCCCGTAGCAATCCCACCCCCTCCACCATCTCTGCAGGGACGGATATGCACCGTGAAACGGTGCGAGCGTGTTGAACAAGACGGCGCGACGGGCTTTAAAGCCCTTTGAAGATGCCGAATGACCGGGGCCGCCATGGTGCGAATGCCCGTTTGATTGAGCGAGAGCCTGAATAGCGCGGGTGTAGTTCAACGGTAGAACCTCAGCCTTCCAAGCTGATGATGTGGGTTCGATTCCCATCACCCGCTCCAGGCGTTTGTGAGGATGGCGGGGGCGTAAACAGGAAAAGTTGATATTTTTCGCCCGCATAGCTCAGGCGGTAGAGCACTCCCTTGGTAAGGGAGAGGTCACTGGTTCAAGTCCAGTTGTGGGCACCACGAATTTGAGCGTTGTTTTTGACCTTTTGAAATTGACTGTATGTTTCGGAGACAGGCATGTCCAAAGAGAAATTTGAACGAACAAAGCCCCATGTAAACGTTGGCACGATTGGTCACGTGGATCATGGTAAGACGACGCTGACGGCGGCGATGACGAAGGTGTGTGCTGAGGCTCGCGGTGGTGAGTTCAAGGCATATGACCAGATTGACAACGCGCCGGAAGAGCGGGCGCGCGGTATCACGATTGCGACGGCGCACGTGGAGTACGAGTCGGACAACCGGCACTACGCGCACGTGGACTGCCCGGGTCACGCTGACTATGTGAAGAACATGATCACGGGCGCGGCGCAGATGGACGGCGCGATTCTGGTGGTATCTGCGGCGGACGGCCCGATGCCGCAGACGCGTGAGCACATTCTGCTGGCGCGCCAGGTGGGTGTGCCCTACATCCTGGTGTACCTGAACAAGGCTGACCAGGTGGACGACGAAGAGCTGCTGGAGCTGGTGGAGATGGAAGTGCGTGAGCTGCTGTCTTCCTACGAGTTCCCGGGCGATGACACCCCGATTGTGACCGGTTCTGCGCTGAAGGCGCTGGAAGGTGATGACTCGGACATTGGTGTTCCGTCGATCCTGAAGCTGATTGAAGAGATGGACGAGTACATTCCGCAGCCTGAGCGCGACACGGACAAGCCGTTTTTGCTGCCGATCGAGGACGTGTTCTCGATTTCTGGCCGCGGCACGGTGGTGACGGGTCGTGTGGAGCGCGGTGTGATCAAGGTGGGTGAAGAGATCGAGATTGTCGGTATCAAGGAGACCACCAAGACGACGTGCACGGGCGTTGAGATGTTCCGCAAGCTGCTGGATGAAGGCCGCGCGGGCGACAACGTGGGTGTTCTGTTGCGTGGCACCAAGCGTGATGAAGTGGAGCGTGGTCAGGTGCTGGCGCACGTGGGCACGATCACGCCGCACACCAAGTTTGAGGCGGAGGTGTACATCCTGTCGAAGGACGAGGGTGGTCGTCACACGCCGTTTTTCAAGGGTTACCGGCCGCAGTTTTACTTCCGTACCACGGACGTGACGGGTGCGGTTGAGCTGCCGGAAGGCGTTGAGATGGTGATGCCGGGTGACAACATCCAGATGACGGTGACGCTGATTGCGCCGATCGCCATGGAGGAAGGTCTGCGTTTCGCTATTCGCGAGGGTGGCCGGACGGTTGGCGCTGGCGTGGTGGCGAAGATCCACGAGTAAGAGCAGCGTGACGGGTGACCGTGATCCGAATAACGGATCACGGATCACGGGTCACGATCAACGAAAGAAGTGAGTATTTGAAATGGCAGACCAGAGAATTCGCATCCGGCTCAAGGCATTCGATCATCGCCTGATTGATCGTTCGGCGGCCGAAATCGTCGAGACCGCCAAGCGGACCGGTGCGCAGGTATTGGGTCCCATCCCGCTCCCGACGCGTATTGAGCGGCACACCGTGCTGATTTCTCCGCACGTGAACAAGGATGCGCGCGACCAGTACGAGACCCGTACCCATAAGCGGCTGATGGATATCGTCGATCCCAACGACAAGACGGTTGACGCTTTGTCGAAGCTGGACCTGGCTGCGGGCGTTGACGTACAGATCAAGCTGTACTGAGCGAGGGCCGAATCATGACGATTGGAATCATTGGACGCAAAGCCGGTATGACCCGCGTGTTTACCGAGGACGGCGCAAGTATCCCGGTAACGGTGATCGAAGCCGGGCCTAACAAGGTCACACAGGTCAAGACCGCCGACAACGACGGTTACAGCGCGCTGCAGGTCACTTTTGGCCACAAGCGCAGCAGCCTGGTGAACAAGCCCATGGCGGGCCACTACGTCAAGGCCGACAGTGAGGCGGGCGAAGGCCTGTGGGAACTGCGGCTGAACGACGAAGAAGGCGCCGATGTTGAATTGGGCGCAGAGCTGAGCGTAGAGCAGTTCGAGGCCGGGCAGATGGTAGACGTCACCGGCACCAGCAAAGGTAAAGGTTTCGCTGGTACGGTCAAACGGCACAACTTCCACATGCAGGATGCCACGCACGGCAACTCGCTGTCGCACAGGGCGCCCGGTTCGATCGGGCAATGCCAGACACCGGGTCGCGTGTTCAAGGGTAAGAAGATGGCCGGTCACATGGGTGATGAGCGCGTAACCGTTCAAAACCTGGAAGTGGTCCGCGTGGACAAGGAACGCAATCTGCTGCTGGTCAAGGGCGCGGTGCCCGGGGCTGCCGGCGGGTTTGTGACGGTCAAATCGGCCGTCAAGGTGCATTGAGGTAAATGGCTATGAAACTTGCAGTAGCCGATGGCAAAGACATCCAGGTTTCGGAGGCGACCTTTGGTCGTGAATTCTCCGAGCCCCTGGTTCACCAGGTCGTCACCGCGTATCTCTCCGGTGCGCGCGCGGGCACCAAGGCACAGAAAAACCGCTCTGCAGTGCGCGGCGGTGGAAAAAAGCCCTGGCGGCAGAAAGGAACGGGGCGGGCACGTGCCGGCACCATTCGCAGCCCAATCTGGCGCGGCGGCGGCAAAGTTTTCGCGGCCCAGCCACGGGATTTCTCGCAAAAGGTGAATCGCAAGATGTATCGCGGGGCGATGCAGGCCATCCTTTCAGAGTTGGTTCGCCAGGACCGGTTGGTCGTGGTTGACACCCTGACGATGGCTGAGCCTAAAACGCGTGAGTTGACCGGGCGCCTGGCCTCCATGGGTATCGAGCAGGGCCTTTTGATCATGGCCGAGTTGGATGAAAACCTATACCTGGCCAGCCGCAACATTCCCAACGTCCACGCATTGGATGTGGATGGTATTGACCCGGTTAGCCTTGTGTCTGCCGACAAGGTCGTTATGACCGTGGACGCGGTCAAAAAGCTACAGGAGTGGCTGGGATGAACAAAAATCGTTTGTACCAGGTGTTGCTCAGCCCCCGCGTAACGGAGAAGACCGCTCGCGTGGGTGACATCAGCAACCAGTATGTGTTCGAAGTCGCGCCCGACGCCAACAAGGCCGAGGTCCGGGCTGCCGTTGAAGCGTTATTCGAGGTCAACGTGGAGTCTGTGCGCATCGTGAACGTGAAGGGTAAGACCAAGTCTTTCCGGATGCGTCCCGGCAAGCGCAACGACTGGAAGAAAGCATATGTGCGTGTTCAGGAAGGCCAGACCTTGGACTTTCTGGGCGCGGAATCAGCGTAAGGACGAATAGTCATGGCAATCGTTAAGGCAAAACCGACATCGCCAGGGCGTCGCGGCGTTGTGCAGGTCAAACATGACCACCTGCACAAAGGAGATCCGCATGCACCCCTGCTGGGCAAAAAGTCCCGCACCGGCGGTCGTAACAACAAAGGTCGCATCACGACCCGGCACCGTGGTGGTGGGCACAAACAGCATTACCGTGTGATCGACTTCAAGCGCGACAAGGACGGGCTGGACGGCCGCGTAGAGCGCATCGAGTACGATCCGAATCGCACGGCGCACATTGCCCTGGTCCTTTACACCGACGGTGAGCGTCGCTATATCATCGCGCCCAAAGGGCTGCGGGCCGGTGACACGGTTCGAAGCGGCAGGGACTCGGCCATCAAGCCGGGTAACGCGCTGCCCTTGCGCAACATTCCCGTGGGTACCGTGATTCACTGCGTCGAAATGAAGCCTGGCAAAGGTGGACAGCTCGCACGCAGCGCCGGGACGTCCGTACAGCTGGTGGCCCGTGAAGGCCAGTACGCCACTCTGCGGCTTCGCTCAGGCGAGCAACGCAAGGTGCCGGCACGGTGCCGGGCCACGGTGGGCGAGGTGTCCAACTCGGAGCACAACCTCGAGAAGCTGGGTAAGGCTGGCGCCAAGCGCTGGCGCGGAATTCGTCCGACCGTTCGCGGCGTGGCCATGAACCCGGTCGATCATCCGCATGGCGGTGGTGAAGGCCGTACCTCTGGTGGTCGCCATCCGGTAACGCCCTGGGGCGTGCCGACCAAGGGACACAAGACGCGCTCAAACAAGCGGACGGACAAGTACATCCGTCGCACTCGCGGTAAGTAACGGGAAAGCAAGATGCCGAGATCAATCAAGAAAGGCCCTTTCATCGACCATCACCTTGCTGCCAAGGTGGAGGCCGCGATTGAAACCAACAACAAGCGTCCGATCAAGACCTGGTCGCGCCGCTCCATGATCATGCCCGAAATGGTCGGATTGACCATTGCGGTGCACAACGGCCGCCAGCACGTGCCCATTCTGATCACCGACCAGATGATCGGGCACAAGCTGGGTGAATTCGCCTCGACCCGCACTTTCCGCGGACATTCGGGCGACCGCAAGGCCCAGTAGGAGTCAGTTCGATGCAAGTAACAGCAAAGCTCAGCGGAGCGCGCATTTCCGCCCAGAAAGTCAGGCTGGTCGCTGATCAGATCCGCGGCATGCCCGTGGAGCAGGCCGAACAGTTGCTGGCGTTCAGCACCAAGAAAGCGGCGCACATCATGAAGAAGGTGCTGCTCTCCGCCGTCGCCAACGCCGAGCACAACGAAGGCGCGGATATCGACGAACTGAAGATCAAGACCGTGATGGTGGACGAAGGTCCGACCATGAAACGAGGTCGCGCACGGGCCAAGGGCCGCGGGACCAGAATTCTGAAACGCACCAGCCACATCACGCTGGTAGTGGCAGACAACGCGTAAACGAGGACCGGGACAGAACTATGGGTCAAAAAGTACATCCAACCGGCATTCGCCTCGGTATCGCCAAGGACTGGAATTCCACTTGGTATGCCGAGAAGGGCGAATATGCCGAACAGCTGAATTCGGACCTCGCGGTGCGTGAGTTCCTGACCAAGCGCCTGTCGCAGGCCGCCGTCAGCCGAATCACGATCGAACGCCCGGCCAAATCCGCCAAAATTACGATCCACACGGCTCGTCCGGGCATCGTGATTGGCAAGAAAGGTGAGGACATCGATAAGCTGCGCAGGGAAGTGACCGCGTTGATGGGCGTTCCGACGCACATCTCCGTGGCCGAAATACGCAAGCCCGAGCTCGATGCGCAACTGGTGGCCGAAGGCATCGCACAGCAGCTTGAGCGCCGCATCATGTTCCGGCGGGCTATGAAGCGCGCGGTCGGCAACGCCATGCGTCTGGGTGCGCTCGGTATCAAAGTGTGTGTTTCAGGGCGTTTGAATGGCGCCGACATTGCACGCAGCGAATGGTATCGCGAAGGCCAGGTGCCGCTGCATACGCTGAGGGCCGATGTGGATTACGGTCTCGTCGAGGCCCACACCACTTACGGTGTTCTGGGCGTCAAAGTCTGGATCTACAAGGGTGAGGTTTTCGACCTGCATGCTGCCAGGGCCGAAGAGAAGAAAGGCCAAAAGGCGGCCGGCTAGGAGTAAAGAGAAATGCTGCAGCCAAAAAGAACCAAGTTCAGGAAGACGCAAAAGGGTCGTAACCGTGGCCTCGCGTACGTGGGCAACCGTGTCAGCTTCGGCGAGTACGGCCTGAAGGCGACCACGCGTGGTTTTATCACGGCTCGCCAGATCGAGGCCGCGCGTCGTGCCATCACGCGCTACGTGAAGCGTGGCGGGAAACTCTGGATCCGGGTCTTCCCGGACAAGCCCATTACCAAGAAGCCGGTGGAAGTCCGCATGGGTAAGGGCAAGGGCAACGTGGAATACTGGGTCGCGCCGATCCAGCCGGGCCGCGTGTTGTATGAAATCCAAGGTGTGACTGAGGCGCAGGCCCGCGAGGCATTTCGCCTGGCGTCCGCCAAGCTCGCGGTCAAGACCACCTTCGTGACCCGTTCGGTGATGTGATGAACCTTCAGGAAATGAGAGCAAGCGACGAGAAAGCGTTGCAGGAAGAACTGAGCAAGCTTTTGCAGGAGCAGTTCAATCTGCGTATGCAGAAAGGCACGGGTCAGCTGACCCAGCCCAATGAACTGCGCCGTGTGCGCCGCAATATCGCACGGGTCAAAACCCTGCTCAACGAGAAAGCCAGCAAAGGAAGTGAAGCATGAGTGGCAACGACGCAGTCAAGCGTACCAAGGTTGGCCTGGTGGTCAGCGACAAGCGGGACAAGACGGTGACCGTGCTGCTCGAGCGGCAGGTGAAGCACCCGCTTTACGGCAAATACATCAAGCGTTCGACCAAGGTTCAGGCGCATGATGCAGAGAACAGCTGCGGTGAAGGTGACAAAGTCATGATCGCCGAATGCCGGCCGTTTTCGAAAACGAAAAGCTGGCAGGTTTTGGAAATCCTGGAGCGGGCCCAGTAAGCCGGCTCTCGATTGAGGACGAAGTAATGATTCAGATGCAGAGCATGCTGGAGGCCGCCGACAACAGCGGCGCGCGCCAGGTCCAGTGTATCAAGGTGCTGGGTGGCTCGAAGCGGCGGTATGCGCGTATCGGAGACGTGGTCAAGGTCACGGTCAAAGACGCGATCCCCCGCGGCAAGGTCAAAAAAGGTGAGGTCTACGAGGCGGTCATCGTTCGCACCCGCAGTGGTGTGCGCCGCCCTGACGGTTCACTGATCCGTTTCGACAGCAACGCCGCCGTGCTGCTGAACCCGAAACTGGAGCCGATTGGTACGCGTATTTTTGGCCCGGTCACGCGCGAACTGCGTTCCGAGCGGTTTATGAAGATTGTCTCGTTGGCGCCGGAAGTGCTCTGAGCGACAGGTAAGGAAAGATGAAACGTATTCGTAAAGGCGATGAAGTGATCGTGATTGCCGGCCGCAACAAAGGCCAGCGTGGGAACGTGCTCAGCGTGGTGGACGAAGACCGTCTGCTGGTGGAGAACGTCAACATGGTCAAGCGTCACACCAAGCCCGATCCGCAGCGCAACGTGCCCGGTGGCATCGTTGAGAAGGAGTCACCCATCCACGTGTCCAACGTGCAGGTGTTCAATGCGGTAACCGGTAAGGCTGATCGTGTCGGCTACAAAACGCTCGAGGACGGCACCAAGGTGCGCATTTTCAAGTCCACCGGCGAAGCCGTCGATATTTAAGGTAAACGACATGTCCAGATTGCAGACGTACTACAAGGAAACGGTCGTTCCCCAGTTGATGAAAGAACTGGGGCTCGAGAACGTGATGGAAGTGCCCAGGATTTCCAAGATCACCCTGAATATGGGCGTGGGTGAAGCCACGACCGATAAAAAGGTGATGGAGCGCGCGACCTCCGATATGGAGTTGATTGCCGGCCAGAAGCCGATTGTGAACAAGTCACGCAAATCGGTGGCCTCATTCAAGATTCGTGACGGCTGGCCGGTGGGGTGCAAAGTGACGCTGCGGCGCGAGCGCATGTACGAGTTCCTCGATCGCCTGATCAATGTTTCGATTCCGCGAATCCGCGATTTTCGGGGGCTGAGCCCCAAGTCTTTCGACGGCCGGGGCAATTACAGCATGGGCGTCCAGGAGCAGATCGTTTTTCCGGAAATTGATTTTGACAAAGTCGACGCGATGCGTGGCATGGATATCACCATCACCACGACGGCGAAGGACAATGAGCAGGGACAGGCGCTTCTGAAAGCGTTCAACTTCCCGTTCAAGGCCAAGTAACACAGGAAAGCAGCCATGGCAAAAGTATCCATGATCAACCGCGAGAAGAAGCGGACAAAACTGG
>Ga0181578_10000700_pt1 | contig 32365 bp, 28 predicted proteins | sample 071ome_21_FD_148659 | JGI IMG/M metagenome (GOLD analysis project Ga0181578, IMG submission 148659) | Coastal salt marsh microbial communities from the Groves Creek Marsh, Skidaway Island, Georgia - 071401CT metaG (spades assembly) | ecosystem: Environmental > Aquatic > Marine > Intertidal zone... | reverse complement strand
TGGTTTTTCCACCGCAGCGACCGTTTCCAGCGTGTCCGGTCGAGGCGTTGGTATGGATGTGGTCAAGCGCACACTTGAAAGCCTGCGCGGGAGCATCTCCATTCAATCCGAATACGGTAAGGGCACGACCTGTATCCTTACCCTGCCGATGACCCTGGCCATTATCGAGGGTCTCCTGGTGGAGGTTGATGCCTCCACATACATCCTTCCCATGGCTTCGGTTCGAGAAAATGTCGAATTGTCCGTGGATGATAAAGCGAACACAAAAGTGCGGGGCACCGTGGAAGTGCGTGGTGATCTGATCCCGTTCACACGTCTCAGAAGCGTCTTCAATGTTTCAGGAGAACCACCTTCTTACGAAACCGTGGTGATCACACATTCAGACAATGGTCGCATCGGCTTTGCCGTGGATCGCGTGCAGGGAAATCACCAGACCGTGATCCAGCCTCTGGGCAAGTTTTATCATGATCTTCAGATTGCCTCAGGCAGCACCATTCTGGGTGATGGCCGCGTAGCCCTGATTTTGGATCCCAACGGCGTCGAACGATACGCCTATCAGAAATTTGAACACATAGACAACTAAACCATCATATAAGAACCCCAACTAACTAAACGCAATGAAACTAGGACCAAAGATAACCATCATCACGATCGTTTCCATACTGATCGCCGTCGGCGCGGGCTTGCTCGTACAAAGGAGTGTCATCCGTGAACAAGGTATTGAACTCACCAAAAACACCATGCGAACGGCCATCGTTGAGGCTGAAAACGTTCGGGAAAGCATTGCCACTTTGAATCGGGACAATGCATTCGACATGGAGCGTTTGATCGCCGAATACAAAGAGTCAGGTGACCTGCGGAGTTCGGCTCTCTATAACACCGTTCCTGTTGCGTTCCTCCATGGACCGTATTGATGCCACCACTACCAAGGCCATGGCCGATACAATCATGTGGGTGCTGCCTGTGGCCGCTTTGATCGGTGTGGGTGTGGCTTTCCTGGTTAAATTGAAAGTTTCCAAACCACTTGCCGAAACTGTTGAGTTGGTCGAAAGCGTCGCCAGTGGTGATCTGACCCGGACGGTGGAAGTCAAATCGAAAGATGAAATTGGTGATACGGTCGGCGCATTCAACAAGATGGTTTCAAGACTGCGCCAGGTCGTGGACGACGTGAGTTCGGCTGCTGACAACGTGGCCAGTGGATCCGAAGAAATGAGCAGTACTGCGCAGCAGATTTCAGAAGGCGCCAGCCAGCAAAGTGCTTCCGCCGAAGAAAGCAGTAGCTCCATGGAAGAGATGACGGCAAGCATTCAGCAGAATGCCGACAACGCTCGTCAGACCGACCAGATTGCCAACCTTGCCGCTGATCGGGCACAGCAAAGCAATGAGGCTGTTAATAGCACGGTAACCTCGATGCAGGAAATTGCCGAGAAGATCAGCATTGTTGAAGAAATTGCACGCAAGACGGACCTGTTGGCCCTGAATGCCGCCGTTGAAGCAGCTCGTGCCGGTGAGCATGGCAAGGGATTTGCCGTGGTGGCCAGTGAAGTTCGCAAACTGGCTGAACGCAGTGCGGCTGCCGCCGCCGACATCAGTCAGGTGTCCAAAGACGGTGTCGATCGCGCTGTAAACGCCGGTGAGATGCTGTCCGCCCTGGTGCCGGACATTCGCAAGACCGCGGAACTCGTTCAGGAAATCAACGCGGCCAGTGGTGAGCAGTCCAGTGGAGCACAACAAGTCAACAAAGCGCTGCAGGACCTCGATCAGGTGATTCAGCAAAACGCCAGCTCTTCAGAAGAATTGGCCAGCACTGCCGAGGAACTGTCCAGCCAGGCTCAGCAACTCCAGGAATCCATTGGATTCTTCAAGGTGAGTAGCTCAGGTTCCCATACAAACGGGACCAATGGTCACAGGAGTCCCGATTTGAACGGCGGATCAAGCCGAAGCACCCAACCTGCATCCAACGGGAGCAATGGTTACAACAGAACACAGGGTAACGCCAATCGAGGTATCGCTCTTTCTCCGAGCGTCGTGACACACAAGCAGGGTTCTGCAATCTCCCTGACGGAAACCCGGGGTGGTGGCGATGCCACTGATAGCGAGTTCGAACAGTATTGATCCGGTTGATACCGATTGAAAGGCAAACATTATGGAAGATACCCAAGATAATGCAGCGCACTCGGAACACTACATCACATTCAAACTGGATAACGAACTGTTCGCTATCGGTGTGACTCAGGTGAGAGAAGTGCTGGACTTGACGCAGATTACCCGGGTGCCCACCGCACCTCACTATCTGCGCGGCGTGGTAAACGTCCGTGGCGTGGCCATCCCGGTGGTGGACTTACGATCCAAGTTCGGGATCGGTCGTGCCGAGGATACGGTTCACACCCGCATTCTGGTCATGGAACTCGAGCTTGACGGGGAATCCACCGTGGTGGGTGGACTGGCGGATTCCGTGCACAACGTCGTGGAAATTGAAACCGATGAAATCGGCCCCCCTCCACGGATCGCATCCCGCTGGCGTACGGACTTTATCCGTGGCATGGGCAAACTGGATGGCGAGTTCATCATGATTCTGGATATTGATCGTGTCTTCTCGATCAAGGAATTATCCGAAGTGGTTACAGGTCAACAAACCACCGAAAAACAACAGGAGCCGGCAGAAACGCTCGTTGCCTGACATACCGTTTAACCGGCCGGTGAGACAGATGTCTCACCGGCTTCCTCACCACAAATTTGACTGGAGGCAAGGTGTTTGCCTCTCACTAGATGGGATACCATGGTTCGTATACCTGAAGGGGTTGTGTCAGCCATCCGACTTACGGATAAGGAATACACCCTGTTTTCAAACTACATCACCGATCGCCTGGGCATTCGCATGCCGGAGAGCAAGCGAAACATGCTTCAGAGCCGTTTGGAAAGGCGCTTGAGGAACCTCGGGCTCAACGTGCATCAATATCAAGACCTGGTATTCGGCAATTCACCGGAAGCGGAAAAAGAGCGCGTTCATTTTTTCGATATCGTCACCACCAATAAGACCGATTTCTTCCGCGAAGAGCGGCATTTCGAGGTGTTGACCGATAGTGTGCTGCCAGAATTGGACGAACGGGATGGACGTCCCTCTCGATTCAGCTACCGCCACTGGTGTGCCGGGTGCTCCTCTGGAGAAGAAGTCTACACGACTGCCATGGTCCTGTCGGAATATGCGGCAAAGCGCAAGGGATTCGAATGGTCGCTGTTGGCAACGGATATTTCCACCCGGGTGCTCCAGTCTGCTCAACAGGGAATATACGCGGAAGAACTCATCCGCCCGGTGGCCATGCCGCTTCGCAAAAAATACATGATGCGAGGGAAAGGCTCCCAGGCCGGGAAGATACGGTTCATTCCCGCACTTCGCAAGCAGTTGCGATTTGCCCGGCTGAATTTTATGGATGCGAATTATCCGATCGATGAACAGATCGACGTGATCTTTTTTCGAAATGTGATGATTTACTTTGACAACGAAACCAAAGAAAAGGTGATCAACCGAATGTGCCGTTTGTTGCGCCCGCAAGGTTATTTGTTCGTGGGGCACACCGAATCGCTGATCAACCTCAATGTACCGCTCAAACAACTCTCTGCAGCGGTCTATCAGAAACTGGATTAACAATGGGAGTGTTCATATGGGAACAGTAGCACAAGAATCGATCAGGGATACAGCCGGCTTGTTTGCGGGCGGCCAACTGACACGAAAAATACGCGTCTTGATTGTGGACGATTCCGCTGTGGTTCGACAGACGATGAAGAACGTCCTTGAGACGGACCCCATGATTGAAGTCATGGCGACGGCATCGGACCCGTTTGTGGCCGTAGAGCGTATCCGGCAGGAGACTCCGGACGTGATCACGCTTGATATCGAAATGCCAAGGATGGATGGCATCACATTCTTGCAGCGAATGATGGCCCAATGTCCGTTGCCGGTGGTGGTTTGTTCGAGTTTGACCTCTGAAGGTTCCGCCACAGCCTTGGCCGCGTTGGAAAGTGGTGCGGTAGAGATCGTGACGAAACCGAGAATGGGGGCAAAGAATTTCATTGAGGATTCCGCGCTCCGCATTTGCGATGCCGTCAAAGCCGCCGCCGCTCGTGTGCGTCGTCCCCGGAACATTGCCAAGGGCGGGGCGGACAGGGTGAAAGTGCCCAAAAAGAATTCGGCCGATGTCATCATTCCTTCAACGAACTCCAAGGCCATGATTCAGACCACGGAAAAAGTGATCGTGGTCGGAGCTTCCACAGGGGGAACCGAAGCCCTGCGGGTCTTTTTGGAGGGATTGCCCAGAGATGCTCCGGGCATTGCGATCGTTCAGCACATGCCTGAAAAATTCACGGCCCAGTTCGCCGCAAGACTGAACCAAACTTGTCAGATCACCGTCAAGGAAGCTGCCGATAATGATTCCATTATTCCGGGACAAGCTCTGATTGCTCCAGGTAACGCCCACATTCTGATGCAACGCAGCGGTGCGCGGTATTACGTGAAAACCGATAACGGACCGCTTGTCAACCGACACCGGCCCGCCGTGGATGTGCTGTTCCGATCCGCAGCCCGCATCGGTGGTAGTAATGTGGTCGGAGTGATCATGACAGGGATGGGGGCCGATGGAGCTCAGGGCATGCTGGAATTGAAGCAGGCCGGCGCCGTGACCATTGGACAGGATGAGGCTACCTGCGTGGTTTATGGCATGCCGTATGAAGCCGTAAAGCTGGGAGGTGTACAACATGTGTTGCCTCTGGATCGAATCGCAGGGGAAGTCGTTCGCTACGGACGCCGTTTTTAATCAACTCAAAGACCAATCTAAAACCAACTTGAAACCAATGAAGAATGAAATAAATAGTGAGGATCAGATCGCTCAAAAAGCTACCTGTGACACCGGTCACCTTGAGGATCTGCGCGCGCGCCTTCCAAAGGTGGGGGATCGCCAAAGTCTTGAAACAATGGAAAACTTTGCCGAGTCCGCCCTGACGCAATTGCGTCACATGGCTGATCGGGTCGATGCCGCCGAATCCATGCGGACGCACTTTCTTTCTCACGTCAGAAATGAACTCAATAATCCGGTGACATCCATGCTGGGCTTGGCGTCCAGACTCTCAAAAGTCGCTCCTGATGAGGTGGACCGTATCCAGACCATCAGTCGATTGCTGCATTCGGAGGCACGTGTATTGAGTTTTCATCTCGAGAATATATTCGCTGTCGCCGATTTGGAAGCAGGCGCAGCGGAGCCGACCTGGGCACGTTTGGATTTGGAAGAACTAATTCAGGATGTCTCGGAACAATACAAGTCCAGACTTAACGATAAAGCCCTTGAATTGACTGTCGAAAACAAAATGTCCGACACGCATGTGGTCTCGGATGCCAGTAAACTGAACATGATTTTGATCAATCTGCTGGCGAATGCGGTGGACTTCAGTCGGTCAGGCGGAGAAATTCATGTTGTCCTTGAAAACAGTGAGGAAGACCGGTCGTGCACCATTTCAGTATCGGATAATGGACTCGGCATACCAGAAAAAGTGCAGGAACGCATTTTTGATCGTTTTACACAAGCCAGTTCCGGTTTCTCCAAAACACACCCCGGACTTGGGCTTGGTCTCACCATTGTGAAGGGATTTGCCGAAACGCTTTCCGGTGACGTCACCGTGGAAAGCAAGGAAGGCGAAGGCAGCTGTTTCAAAGTGCGATTTGTTTGCCCATCTGATATGGAGCATCTGCATGATGAATCAGAGGACGGAAATGAAATATTTTTTGGCGATGAAGAAGTTTTCTGATTGAAAGACCGATATGTCCTCTTCAGCACATTATCTTTATTCGGGCGCCATCCATGTGGCGACTGAGCCCTGCAATATTTCCACTGTTTTGGGGACGTGTATTTCTGTGTGTCTCTGGGACGAGCAACTGCGATATGGAGGGATGAATCATTTCCTGTTGCCGTTATGGGATGGATCCGGACTGGCTTCACCCAGATATGGCAACGTGGCTGTTATGCGATTGATTGAAGATCTGGAGGCAGCCGGTGCCAAGCGATCCAGGTTGAAAGCAAAAGTATTCGGCGGCAAGGAAGTCGGAAACGATCGCAACGCCCTGATCAACATTGGGTGGCGTAATGCGACCATTGCGATGGAAGAACTCAAGGAAGCCAATATCCAAGTGACCGCCATGGAAGTAGGTGGCGATTATGGGCGAAAGATCATCTTCGACACCGCCACCGGAGGCGTGAAACTCAAACGATTCCGAGCCCGCCCCAAGTGACCGCTTGCAAAGGTAGATCGTATCGTCCCCGACGCGCCCTTGTGGCACCCAAACACCAAATACCACCCAAGGGAAAACCCTTAACCATATCCACATCCCACACCCCACGCTCTTATAACGTTTGCCGAAAGTAATTTTATAGAATCTCTGCGTCACTGCGTCTCTAGCGCAGCGGGCGTGAGAATAAGAAGCCTCAGCAAGATATATTACGCAAACATTTTTGACTATCAGTATAACAACCCGATACAAATCCGAATCGAATCTTGATCTTTCCATGCATTTTGGGGAATGTTGCGCCATGAAATTTACCCAATGTTTTCAGCGTATCGCTGTTTATGCATTCGTTTTTTGTGCTGCATGCGCACTTCAAACATCTGTGACAGCCCAGAACAAAGATAAGGCCGAAGTCTTTTCTTCTCCCGTTATGGATCTGGGCATCGTGGTGGGAGACCTTGAAAAGTCTGCCAAGTTTTACAGCGAAGTGCTCGGCTGCAAGGAAGTCAATGGATTTTCCGTGCCGGCGGCTTTTGCCACGTCCATCGGATTGGTGGACAACATGGACGTTACCGCTCGTGTATTTGTATTGGGTGAAGGCGAGAAACAAAGCCGCATCAAGATGATGGCTTTCCCAAAATCCGAACGCAAAAAAGGCGACCAATCGTTCATCCATTCCAACCTGGGTTTCAGTTACCTCACATTGCACGTGACCGATCTGGATGCCTCGATCAAGCGTCTGGAAAAAGCCAAGGTCAAATTGTTGGGCGATACCCCCGTTGCTCTTGGGGGGAACAACGGCCTGTTGGTCTGCCGTGATCCCGATGGCAACTTCATTGAATTGATCGGTCCACACAAGCAATAGGCTGCGGATGAAATCACGTCCGCGTACAGGAGAAGTTGCCGTGTTGGAATTCACGGTGACCGGTCAGCACATCATTGATTTTGCAGATGACGTGATGCCGGAAGTGCTGTCGACACCCTGGCTGATCTGGTTTCTCGAACACACGGCTCGCAAAGCGATGCTTCCGCATCTGGATCGTGAAGAAAGCACGGTGGGGGCGATGGTGAATGTGGAACACCTTTCGCCAACCCCTCCCGGTGCCACGGTGAAATGTCAGGCCAAAGTCATATACTCCGACAAGTACATGTTTTCGTTCGAATTCCGTGCCTGGGACGGACATGACCTGATCTGCCGCGGAACCCACAAACTCCGGGTCATCCGAAAAGCCCGACTTGCACATGTAGTTTCAAAGAAAACTCAGGGATCCTGAGCGTTTGTGTCGTTCCCTCATGGAGGGTTCCTTGAAAATTGGAAGTATGGATTCCAATTTTCAAGGATGTTTCGCCCTACTGTTTAAAGATGGTATGGATTTACCTCTCAATTTCGCTGTCACAATGACAACCAAGGCGCCGGCACCATGAAGGCGTGCTGCTCCAGTAGGCTCCAGGTGCCATTCCAGCTCAGGAATTGTGTGAAGAACACCAGCATGCCGTAGGCGACACCCACCATCACGACTCCCAGGCGTCCGATCCAGCGCCAGAAAAAGAAGGATGTTTGGTCTCGTTGAATGGCGCGGTGCATGGCCCAGCCGCATGCCAGTCGGGCGGGAAAGATGAAGACCACGAACAGCACACCTGGCAACCACGCCAGCTCGCGTGGAGCCAGTTCCACTTTGAGGAGGTACAGTGGTAATGAAAACAGGAGTGTGATCAGTAATCCAGCCACAAAGGCCAGGGGAGCTTTTTTAAAGTGACCTCGAATCCTTCCGACGGCGAACAGGTTTTTCCAGTTGGGTTCGGCGGCAAACTGGGTTTGCAAAAACGGAAGGTAGACCGAGACCCAGGCCAGCAGCAATCCTCCGATGAGTGAAACCAGGATACCCGGCCCCTTGGGGAGTTGACCGGCGCTGAGAATGATCAGCACCGGGAGCCCCAGCCAGGCAATGGCTCCCAGGAAACCGCCCAATCCGACAGCAAAGCAATCTCCTATCGCCAGATCGGACCACCCGATCCCCAGTCGCATTCCCGGGACGGATTCGTTTGAACCACGTATCAACCACTTGGCAAACCGAACGGGGGCCGGCCAAATGAAATGCCGCAGCTTTCCTCCCCGTGCCAGGGCCCAGAGAATATGCCCCATTGTCAGAAGGATCCCTACAGGGATGCCCACTTTCCAAGCCGTGGGCATGGTGCCTTTTGGATCAATCAAGGCCGCATCGCGGGCCAGGTCCATGGCAAACCGGATGGGCCAGCAACTGATCCAGATCCCCGCCACCCATCCCCCAAAAATCGATGCCGGTCTGAACCCGATCAAGCCGTCCCGGATGCGTCCTGTTTGTTGAACACGGCCGGAGGCTTTCATCAAATAGCCAAGACTCAGGAGATTCAAAACAGGAAAGATCGATAAGATGGATAGTCCGACAATGACCGATATGGATCCGAATACCCATTGGCAACATGATGCAATCCAACGGGCTATCCGTCGATACCAAGTCTTTGAGCGAGGCTTGGAGGACTGCGGGTCCAGGCTGCTTAAACTTGTTGGGATGGGGGTGGTTTCGTTCAAAGTCGAATGCTTTCTTTACATGTTTTTTTGAAACTTTATGCGCTGTCTATTGATATCATGCAATAGAACACATGAAAGTTTCAAAAAGATTCCCAACGAAGACGTTTATCTGGTAGAGTCCGAGTGCGAAAGGTTGCGATGTCCCGATTGAAATTTATTCTGCTTTGGCTCCTGCTTTCCACCGCTATCATGACGTGGTGGATGACGGGGAATCGTGCTTCTCGCGTTGCCAAAGATCTCTCTCCGGAAATTTCCGCTTCAATCCAACCTTCAGGCACTGGCGATGCGGATCCTTTAACAGGGGACTTACAAGACGCCTCCCTCACGAGCCAAAAAGCTCCTGATCTGATTTGGTTCAGGCGCTTATGCCTTGCGCTCACCGGAACCATTCCCTCGGTGGAATGGATCAGGGATTTTGAGTCATGGCCTGACGAGATGCGTGTGAACAACACCCTGCAGCGTATCTTTGAAGACCCGCGTTATGGAGATTACATGGCCGAGCGTTTTGCCCGTGCCTTTGTGGGGGTGGAAAACGGACCTTTCCTCGTCTATCGACGTCGACGCATGGTGGATGATTTGAGCGAATCCATTCAATCCAATCAACCTTACGACCATATGGTCCGCGAAATGATCACCGCCCACGGAGTCTGGACATCCCATCCCGAGGTTAATTTTCTGACCGCAACCATTGATCCGAACAACGACAAGGAAGGACCTGATGAAGTCAAATTGGCGGCACGGGTTTCACGTGCCTTTCTTGGGGTGAGAATTGATTGTGTACAGTGTCATGACGACATGTTTGGGGATCGTTGGAAACAGCAGGATTTCCATCAATTGGCCTCGTTTTTCGCCGGAGCCGAGATGTCATTGACCGGATTGGTGGAATCGGAAAAACCATACGAATACCGATACAAACGTAGAACCGAAACCGAAGTGGTTCCTCCGGTGGTTCCATTTCTTCAGGACTTGCTTCCACGGGAAGGGGCATTGCGGGACCGTCTGGCGGCATGGGTGACGCATCCTGAAAATCTGCCCTTTGCCCGTACCCTGGTGAATCGGGTGTGGGCCATTATGTTTAATCGCCCCATGGTGGAGCCGGTGGATTCCATTCCTCTGGATGGCCCTGTTCCGGAAAGCATGGATGACCTGGCAAGCGAAACGGTTGAACACGGATTTGATCTTCAACATTTGATTCGAACCATTGCCACGACAGAAGAGTTTTGCAGATCAAGCAGAGCTTCGAGCGGGGAGGAGAAGAAGTTGTTTCCGTTGACCCGATTGAGGCCCGAGCAGGTGGGGGGGAGTATCATTCAATCGGCTTCCCTGGAAACGGTGGATGCGGATTCGCACATTTTGTCCCGGATTATTCGTGTGCTGCACCAAGGTGAATTCATCAAACGATATGGAGATGCGGGTGAAGCGGAATTCGAAGCCAAAAGCGGAACGATTCCGCAGCGACTGACCTTGATGAATGGTAAGCTGGTTCACGAACGCACCGAGAAAAACCCCATCATGAATGCCGCTACGCGCATTGGCTTTCTGGCTGCGAATGATGAGACCGCTGTTGAAACCGCTTACCTGGCCGTGTTGACCCGTCGCCCGACGTCGGAGGAAATGGATCATTTCAAGGAGCGACTGTCCGGAACAAAGAAAGATGACCGGGCCAACGCCATGCAGGATCTGTATTGGGCGTTGCTGAATTCGACCGAATTTGCCTGGAACCATTGAATCATGAATTTTTGGAAGCTACATCAATGTGAGGGACATGCCACGAGCCGCCGCCATTTTCTCAAAGCAACTTCTGCGGCGGGGATGGCCTGGTTGTCGCCCATCTCCCAATCGATGGCCTTTTCGGCTGAAAACGATTTGAATCATGCTGAAGGAAAAGCGGTGATTCTGCTGTGGCTGGCGGGTGGTCCCAGTCAGTTGGAAACCTTTGATCCGCACCCTGGTTCTGATCTTGCCCCAGGTGTGAAGGCCGTGAATACTTCTGTCCCGGATCTACAAATCGCGGAAGGTTTGGAACCTGTAGCGGAACTGATGGATCAGGTCTGCTTGATCCGTTCGATGACCAGTCAGGAAGGGGATCACGAGCGCGGCGTCTATAACATCAAGACTGGCTATCGCCCCAATCCCACGGTGGTGCACCCATCCCTGGGCGCCATTCTATGTCATCAGTTGCCCAAAGGTGCGGTTGAAATTCCCAACCATATTTCCATTCTACCGAACCAGTGGCCATCACGCGGTGGCTATTTGGGTGCCCAATTCGATGCGTTCCAGACGGGGGATCCGGTAGACCCCATTCCGGATGTTTCGAAGCGGGTGGATGATCCGCGTATGGAACGACGGTTGGAAAGTCTCGACGTGGTCGAACGCGCTTTCCTGAAGGGCAGGGATCCGGATTTGGATGCCCATCACACGCGTCATCGGGCAACGATCGATGAAGCCTTACGCATGATGGGATCGGATCAGGTCAAGGCATTCGACGTGCAACTCGCTTCCGAATCCGAACGCGCCGCCTATGGCGATACCGGTTTCGGGCGCGGCTGTTTGGCAGCCAGACGTCTGGTCGAAACAGGGGTTCGTTGTGTGGAAGTGACCTTGGACGGTTGGGACAGCCATGTGAACAACCGGGAGACACAGGGAAAACGAATCACCACATTGGCCCCGGCCTTGTCGGCCTTGGTACGTGATCTGAAAGACCGGGATCTTTTGCATCGCACGGTTGTGTTGTGCGGTGGTGAATTCGGCCGTTCTCCCAAAATCAATCCGCTGGAAGGACGGGATCATTGGCCACATGGATTTTCCTTCCTCGTTGCAGGTGGTGGATTCGCAAAGGGGCGAGTGATAGGGGGAACGGATCCGAAAGGGGAAAACAAGGAGCCCGAGCATCCCATCCGCGTGGCCGATTTGCACGCCACCGTTCAACACCTTTTGGGGCTTGATCCCGAGAAGGAGATCATCACCCCAGTCGGACGTCCCATCGCTCTGAGTGAGGGCCGGATTTTGGGTGAGCTATTGAAGAACTCCTGATGCGTTTTATCGCTCGTCCTTTGGTAATTCAAACGGCAAACCCTTGGGAATGTCCGCGGGAGCGCGATGCGGGGCATCGCTGATTCGAACACCTGAATCGAAGGGATAAGGTTCCACCCCGTTCTGTCGCATGGCTTCACCCATGATGAAATCTTCGTGGTAAAGGGTCAATCGGGGATCGGGCCAATTGATCGCCAGCAAACGTTCCGTGCGCCCCGCCCAAAATCCTCCGACCGGGAAACGGATGATCGGTCGGCCGTGTTCCTCGTGTAATCTTCGTGGAACGCCGCGATACCATTCGGAAGACGTGATGAATGATTCCAGCTGCTCGTCCACGTTCACATGCATCAAGTGACCGAAAAGCTCGCTGGTTGGTTCACGTTCCATGGCCAACGACAGATCCAGCATCCAGTGCGGCCCGGTGACATAAGAGTCGTCATCAAACCAGACGGTCCAATCCGTCTCCAGGGGCGTCTCATAAAAGAGCCGCCGCATCATGGGGTTCTTGTAAAGGTTCTTTTCCGAATCGATAAACAAAACGGTTCCATGCGATCGGATGCATCGCGTACCAGGTCCCTCGTTTCCTGGCAGACAGCGTTCATGCCAGCGCGGAGCTGAAATGTTTTTGGATCGGTATATCGGTAGAGCGCCTCGAGGAACCGGCGACAGAGGGAAGGGTGATTTCCGTAGAACACCACCCCAATGGTCCAGGGAAAAGCAGCCCTGCTTGTCAGGCTTTGAAGACTTTCAAGTGTGTAAAAAGGTTTGGTATCCAATGTCATGGTTTTATTGTTTGGGTGATGAATTCTCAGGAGCTGCAATGGGGATCACGAAATCAAAATATTCCACAGGTTGATCGTTGTCACCGGGAGCTTCCCTGAGCAGAGTTTCGACGAGAGTCAGGTCGACCGTTTTCCACCCGGACAACCCGGGGCGAATCTCAAGACCTTCCGATTCCAACTGATCTGCCAGCCTGTTGCGTCGCTCGTTGGCTTGCTTGATCTGCCTCAAGGTTTCATGTCTGGCCGAAGGATTCGATTCCTTGTTGATCGTGTGCAGGCGGTTCAAGAGTTGGTTGATGTCGTAGTATGCCGCAGCTGCCGATCGCAGGATGCTTGCTTCGCCGTCTTGATCGTCACGAGCCGGGCAAGGGTTGCCATTGCAGGTCGGGAACAGCTCAGGATCAAAAGCTGCCGCCTTTCTTGGATCGTCGAACTCGTTGTAAATCATGATGGATTGGTCGTTTCTCCTATCACACGAGAGGATACAATGCAACATGTTGAACACTCTTTATATCGGGTTCGGCTTTTCACCTGTTTTGAATCGTGCCCCATTTTCTCCGGAAGCGTTTTTGGTGGGAGCCATGAGGAGGCGCATTATCTTCTGATTGTCATGATATTGTCATTTCATTCCGTATCGATCCATGAATGCAAACCTTCTTTACGAGTGGATTGAGAGGGTTTAAATCACGTAACTTACATGTGCAGGCAGGTTTAGGTTTGTTTGTGTGAGGTTGGCTTGTCCATGTTTCGTTGCCGGTTTGATTGTCTAGATTGTTTCAAGTGAAAAAACTAATTAAGTTGATTACCGTTTATTCCGCTAGATTTAGTAGAGTCGTTTGCTGATAGATCTGTAGGGAAAGCAGGTGAGTGGTTGAGATGCCGCTCCTTTACGGGGCATCTCTTAGTAGAAACTGAAAAGACATGACACATATACCAACACAATTTGCTTCGGCAGAACGGGCATCCAAAGAGGAAGTCCTGTCGGACGCCAAGGAATTGACAGACGGACAGCATCTGGCTCTCGCCCTTCCGACCATTGTCATGATCTTGAATGAACATCGGCAGGTCGTTTTCAAGAGCCAGCACCTCATGGATATGTTGGGTGCGACTTCGGATGAAGATGTTCTAGGCAGGAGGCCTGGAGAGTTGTTCCAGTGTATTCATTCCGACAGGTGTCAGGGTGGGTGTGGTACTTCCGAATTCTGCAGTGAATGTGGAGCTGTCAAAACGGTTCTGAAATCTCAGAAATTCAGCGAAAAGGTTCAAAGCGAATGCCATATCATGACCAAGAGTGGCAAGGCTTTTGATTTGCGAGTATGGGCCATGCCATACGAGCATCATCAAAAGCGTTTTACGCTTGTTTGCCTGGAAAACATAGAAAATGAGAAACGCTGCGAGCATCTCGAAAAGGCCTATTTCAAAGACCTGAACCACATGCTCGGAGTGCTTTTTGGAATTTCTCAAAAAATACAAACCAATTGCGTGGTTCCGGAAGGGGATGAGTGTGCGGTTTCCATCGACAAAGCGTCACAGAGACTGCTGGAACAGATTCAGACGCATCAAACGTTGCTTGCCGCTGAACGAGGCACTCTGGAAGTGTCCCGTCAAACGGTGGATTCACTTGATCTGCTGAAAGAAATCAGTCGGTTAACCATCGAGGAGCATATGGATTGTGCGGCCATCATGTCAATCGACCCATCCGCAGATTCTATCGATGTCGAATGCGACAAATCCCTGCTGACAATTATACTCCGTCACATGGTGAAAAATGCATTGGAAACCGATCTGGATGGAGAACCTGTGCGGCTATCCTGTGTGCAGAAAGATTCGAATGTCATTTTCAGTGTGCACAACAATGGTTACATGCCCAGAAAAATACAACTCCAGCTCTATCAACGCTCCTTCACCACCAAGGGAACCGGACGGGGCGTGGGAACTTACTGCATGAAGTTCTTCGGAGAAAAATTGATGGGAGGAAAAGTCTGGCATGAGACTTCCAAAGAAGAGGGAACCACTTTCTTTATTTCCTTGCCACTTGTCTCAGTCGAAAAGGAATCAGATCTATCCACCGAAACTGCTTCATTTTCAGAAGCTGTCACCTGACGGTGAGTTTCCCTCTCGTAAAGTGGGGTGACTCAGTCCTGGAATCTGCTTTTCATTGCCTCTCCCAACTCTGCCATCGCTTTTTTTGCGTCATCGAACGCTGTGGCAAAGTGCATGAATCCATGTGGCATTCCTTCGTACCTCTTATGCTCGACTACTACGCCTGCTTCTTTCAACACGGTGGCGAATTGTTCTCCTTCATCCCTCAACACATCGCATTCTGCTGTGATGACTTGTGTGAAGGGCAAATCTTTCAGATGGTCTGTTTTCAGAGGGGCCGCGTAGGGATTTGATCGATCCGTTTCCTTCCGGACATACTGGTTCCAGAAAAACTGCATGGTTTGTCTGGTCAATCCGTGGTCGGTTGCGAAATCCGTATAAGATGCTGTATCAAAATTGGCTTCCAGAACGGGGTAGATCAACCATTGCGAATGGATGTTCGGAGTGCCTTCATCCCGTGCCTTCAATGTTACGGCTGCTGCCAGATTCCCGCCGGCGCTGTCTCCTGCCACGGCGATTCTGTTTGGATCAATCCCTAATTCCCCGGCATGTTTTGACACGTAGTGAGTTGCTTCATAGCAATCATCGAAAGCGGCGGGGAAGGGGTGTTCCGGTGCAAGTCTGTAATCCACACTGATCACTGCGCTTCCCGAAGCAAGAGCCAAATGACGGCATAGGGCATCGTGCGTTTCAATGTTGCCCAGGACCCATCCTCCTCCGTGGAAATACATGATGGCGGGCAAGGGAGATCCGGATGAAGGTCGGTAAATACGGACCGGGGTGCCGGCGGCAATGGTGTGATCCCGGACATCGTACAGGTCCGGCCCCTCACCGAACAATGCGGTCAGCCCGTCAAACATGGTGCGACTCACTGATGGAGCCAAGTCTTCCCACGGCGGCGCATTCTTTTTGGCAATCAGGTCCAAAAACGATTTTGCTTGAGGATGGAGCGGCATGATGTGTGTCGGTCAGTATAATACGCTTGCCAGCAAACACTCAAACTCCACCTGCTGCACACACTGAAGGCCTTGAATGATCTCAGGATCCTTGCTTGAACCAAGCCCTTCCTCAACGGCATCCACAAAACCAAACGCGTCCCAGTTGCCCTGGTTCACCAGGTGAGACAGTGAAGAAGGAAGCTCTCCGGAATCCAACCGTTCCTGCACAGCTTGGGCGATGTCTGCGTAAGCCGGGTGTGAATGTACCCGGTGAAACCAGTATTTGGCATTCCCGTAGTCAGGTTCCCGCCGGTGCATGATGCCATGCAGGAAACTTCCCGTTGCGGTGGGAATGGATTGGGAAATGCTGTGGGAGGCATCCAGATGATCGTGCCACAGCAGGGCGGCGGATCGGAGCACATCCAGGGTGTCTGCATCCAGTTGCTGCTCGTTTGCCCAGGAACGTACTTCCGCATTGATGTCCGACGCCGCCCGTGCAGTGGAGCGTTGATCCGGCCCCAGTCCGGGCAATCCCGGTGTGGCGATCAATTGTAGAAAAGCCGAAGCCAAATCCTTATCAGATGAGGATGTGTTCATTCGGCCATTGGAACATCAAATCGCCCGGGCATCAAAACGAAAATACCGGGACTAGATTTGCTGTAGCATCTGGCTCGCTTTTCGAGACCAGACCCGATCTTTCTTTTTAACGAAAGCCGGAGCGTGTTTGTCATCCTCGATGACTTCTTCCAACTGATGTTTTGCATCATCCTTCCGGTCATTCTGGAGATAGATTTCGGCCAACATGACGCGGGCTTCCGCGTACGTCTGATGTTGAAGAACCTGTTCCAGGGCCTTTTGTGCACGTTCCGTTTGATTGAGCAACAGGCAAGCCTCCGCCAGCGCCATCAAGGTTACTCCATATTCGTGGCGCGGATCTTCTGCGATGACTTTATCCAATAAGTTGATCGCTTTATCGGGTTCGTTCAGTTTGATCAGGCACCGGCCATAGGCGCTCAGGATGTCGATGTCGTCAGGATCTCTTTCGTAGGCGGCTTGATAACACTCCAAAGCTTTGTCGAGTTTGCCTTGCTTCAGGAAGACACCACCCAATTCGGCATGATGATGGGCTTTGTCCAGGTGGTGGATTTGATCCTGAAGCTGTTTGATGCGTTCCCGTTCAGCCGCTCCCGGCCACTCGAACGAGGGAGTGCCTTCCACGGCACGTGCCACCCTGTAAACCATGAAGAAGTAAAACATGGCCGAAAAAGCTCCGAAAAAGAAGATCAACGCGGCCCACAACCATTCCTCCCGGCGCACGGCATCCACCAGCATCCATATCTGAAACGCAGTCAGGATCAGAAAAAAAGGATTCGTGAGGAGATCCCTCACGTCTGTGAATATGAGCGCAAAATCCATGTGCCTATTTATTCATGCAGAAACAGGTGATTGCAAGTTCTCAGCGTGATCGATTCCGGCGCAGCTTGTTGGAATGCGTATGTTTTGGGGAAAAGAAAGGCTTTAACATTTATTGATTTGAGGAGAGTATCCCGATGGAACCCCTTTTGGATCATGAAACGATCGTTAGCTTTTACTTTGATTGAATTATTGGTTGTGATTGCGATCATTGCCATTCTTGCTTCCATGCTGCTACCTGCCTTGTCCAAGGCAAAAGATAAGGCACAGGAAACCATTGATTTCAATAACACACGCCAAACCATGCTGGGGGCACATCTTTATGCGGGGGATGATGAAGATTACCTTCCTCACCCGACCTGGGGAAGCAATGGGACCGGTTTCGACGGATGGGCCTATGGGACCGACGCCATGTCCAGTGTTGCGGGGCCCACCACGGCGGCTCGTTTGGCTGAGCAGGAAGCTCAACAAGCGGAAGCTTTCAAGACGGGGCAACTTGCTCCTTACCTCGATTTTAACTACAAAATCCTTATGTGCCCCAGGGATGCGGTGGAATCGCGCGGTTCAAAAAAAGCTCTTTATTTGCAGCGGCCCATCAAAATCATCAGCTACGACTGGAGCGGTCAGGTGGGGGGATACATCGCCGGCATGACCGGAAGAAAAACTCCTCTACCCAACGGGCGCACATTCCGATTGGCGGATTTGAGGCCCACCGGCATCCTGCAGTGGGAGAAGGATGAGCTGATCCCTTTTTACTTCAATGACGCGGGGAATCATCCGGGCGAGGGGATATCCCAGCGTCATGGGGGCGGCCACACTGTCCAGGCGCAGGTGGATGTCAAAGGCGGCGCTTCGGTGGGATTGCTGGATGGGTCAGCGAAAAAGGTCAGCTACAAACGGTATTACGATATGGCTGGCCCCCCAGCCGGAAATCTGCCCGCAGGCAGCACCATTCAGCGGAGTGTGCCTGCTCCGAATGATGTTTATTATGACCCACGTGATCAGTGGGGTGGCGCCGTGAAAATTCCCGCAATCGACGGTCAGTAATCGTGCATATTCCCATTGTAAGACACGAAAAAGAGGGATCGGAAAACTCCGTCCCTCTTTGGAAATTATTTGATGGTTTCCAGGATTTCCTAGTATTTGGCGCGAATACCTTCTGCTCTTGGAGCTAATTCTTCGCCCAGATCTTCCTGCCAGAAGTAGGCGTCACGAGCACCTCCTGTGCTCCAGCTGTGAATAAACAACATTTTGTCAAAATTCACCCAACTTGCAGAACCATCCATGAACAAGTGGTTCCCCCCTTCCGGGAGTCCCTGAGGATTGCGATGCGGAGGCATGTTTTTAAAAGCTTCTGCGCGGCCACCTCCCCATTCCTGATCCACCTTGAGCACTGCATCAGCGGCCAATGTCCAGCCTGGGCGTGAGGTGGAAGATTTGACGGGGCTGCGTGATTTGAAGCGGCCCAAAGGATTGGTCCATTCCTCAATACCGCCAAAATACTGATAACCGATGTTCCATTGTGGAAAGGATGGCTCAAAGGTCGGAAAGCTGGGACGGTTGGGACATGTCCAGATCTTTGCGACCGCGCTGTTTGTATTGATGGCCAAGCCAACAGAAGCGGCCGCTTCCCGTTCGGGTGGATTCAGGGATATCTGGACCTGTTTGAAACGTGCTTCCAACAGGACATCGTTGTTGTCGTCCGCGTAAATGGTCATGGCAATCCCCAACTGACGGAGATTATTCACGCACTTGATGCGTTTGGCTTTTTCCTTCGCCTTGGAGAGGGCGGGGAGCAACATGCCGGCCAGAATGGCAATGATGGCGATGACCACCAACAGCTCGATCAATGTAAATCCCCAACGTGCAGCGTTTCTACTTTTCATAAATCAATGGAACAATTTTTGCGATTCTGGAATATCGAAAGTGTGGTGTCAAAGGTAATGAAGTCCTTTTTTTGGCGGTTGAGACTGTGTTTTGTTCGATTTATCCACTGATTTTATGGATGCATACGAAACATTGCCTATTTTTGGGGGGAGGATGATCGGTCCCAGTCTATTGCACCATTCAATCTCTCTGCGATCTGACGATCAATTCAATATCTGTGTTCATCAGCGCCAAGTTGCGGATGACAATCTCTCAATCTCTCAGATACTGACTGTTCACTTTCAGCCAGGCCTCCGATTCCCGAAACCATGGGCAGATCGCCTCCAGACTGCGCCAGAAACGGATGGAGTGGTCCATGTGTTTCAAGTGGTTCAGTTCATGCAGAATGATGTAGTCACAGTGTCGGGGAGGGATCTGTATGAGTCGCCAGTTGAGTGAGATGGTTTTGTTGGAAGAGCAAGATCCCCAACGGGTTCTTTGGTCTCGGACTGTGACTTTGTTATACTTGAAACCGTGTTCGAGAGCGAGGGTCCACACACGGTTTGGCAGGTGCTCCTTCGCCTTGTAATTGAGCCAGGCTTCGAGCCATTGCTTGAGGTCCAGGCGAAGCAAATCGACCGGAAAGGATTGCCCGGCGAAGGAAGCATGCGTCTGGCCCTGAATGGACTTGATCTCAACCGGTTCCAGTTTTCCTTTGTAATAAATCTCTCTCTTGTCCCGTTCCGCTGCTTTTTCTTTCAAGCCAGCTTCCCGTTTCAACCATTGTTGTCGTAGCCAGGGACGGTTTTTCTCAACGAACGCCATGGCGTGCTTGCGATTCCCGCTTTTGGGGATGGTTATCTGGATGTATCCCTCGCGATGGATCCGGAGAATGTAGCGTTTGGCAGCCGCATTTCGGATGGATTTCAAGGGAACCTGAACACCATCCAGATCAAGGAAGGTGTCCACAAGGACTCGTTTTTTAACGATGGTGAGGTCAGGTTGTCGGCCCATAAACACAAGGTTTCCGCCATACCTATACCGATTCGATTCGCCGAATCAACCTTTCGCTTTGGAAATTTGATTTATCGGAGAAATACGCTTGATTTCCGCTGGAATCTCCACATGCTGTCGACACTGCATTTGTTTGAAGAGCAGACGATAAATCGATTACGGATGGAAGAACATATAGAATTGGAAGGCACAGTGAAGGCCGTTTTGGCCGGCACGATGTTTAGAGTGGAACTCAGCAACGGACACGTTGTCCTGGCTCATATCTCGGGTAAAATGCGCAAGCGGTTCATTCGGTTGACCATTGGTGACCGCGTTAAAATTGAGATGTCCCCCTACGATCTCAACAAAGCGCGTATCGTTTATCGACTTCGTTGATTCGAGTCTCCGCGGCTTCTAAGCCCGCCGCATCAACCTTTTCCCGATCATCCACCACAGGAGCGGTGGCACGCATGCACTGAGCAGCATGGACATGGTGGGGTTGTCCGCCCCCAAGTGGCCTACCATCGCAAAGGTGAATGCCATGGGAATGGTTCCACATGCCAGAGCCACCAGAAAACTCATCCACGGCATGCGCAGAAAGCCAGCCATGCAGGCAATGACTTCAGGCAGAAGAGGGAGCCACCTGGATAAAGCGACCAGCCAGCCTCCGTATCTTAGAAAAAGCTGCTTCCCCCTCACTTGATCTTCGTGGCCCAATAGTCGTTCGATGGCTCGTTCCCCAAACAGACGACACAGTCCATAGGCCATCATACCGGATACAAATGAACCGGATGCCCCGATCAATCCGCCCCAAACCGGACCATATACCAATCCGAGTCCGGACATCACCGCAGTGGACGGAATGGGTAAAAACAGGTCGCCCATCAGTAGACAAAAAGCGACCAGCCACCCCCACTTGCCGTACTGCTTTAACCAATCAACGGTCTCGTTCGGTGACCAGTCCCAATGCCCACCCCAGATAAGGAACGGAATCAGAAAAAGCACGGCCAAGCCCAGGAATATCCAGAATAAACGTGCCATAACCCTTGTGTCCCAGAAGGCTAGCAGAGCTGACCGAGAACAAAAGTCAGAAAATGACCGTTACCCCCATGATGGGTGGAATTCAAAAAAACAGAAATCCATCACCGGAGGGGGAAGCTCCGTCTGACACCCACTTCAAACCTCAGTGCTTTTGAACCCTTTTCAAGCTGCAATGGAAACGCCACAGTCATTCGATGAACGATCGTCTCCCCGCGTTCCATTCCTTTTGCTTAGAAACGTAAGGATTTTAAGTGGCGCTTATTCCGCGGTGATTCGATAGAATTGCAGATCAAACAATTCCTCTTCAAATGTCACCAGTTCGGTGTCTTCCTCGATCACGACCGTGCCAATGGGCTCCCATGATTCAAAATCAGCCGTCGCTTCAATCAGATACTCCCCGGGTTCACCTGAAACGGCGAGCAGGGCAAAACCAGCGTTCACCGAGATAGCCAGTTCCGTGACTGTTTTGTCACCCCCATCTGGTGGATCAACCGGGTCGGGATCGACAGGATCGGGATCAACAGGATCTGGATCGACAGGATCTGGATCGACCGGGTCGGGGTCAATTGGATCTGTGCCACTTTCGACCACATCGTAACCGAGATCGGTCAGGATGGCGCGTTCGATGTCACTCAGGTTGCGGGTGTACTGCCCCTCAATTGTGGCTGCGAGCATCAGCATGCCGGCCAGTTCCGGGTTATCATCGTCCAGGTGGCTGCCGCTGCTTCCCTCAGACCATTCGCTTGGCGAGAATATGCCAACGGGATCATTTTCGTTGGCCTCCAGGGTTCTGGGACCGGCAAAAAAGATGCCGCTTTCGGGGGATGTCCCGCCCGTGGCGATCTCATTCCAGATTTCCGGATCCAACACGTAGTTTTCATCAATGACGAAGTTTTGTTCGGAATCGGATACAAACTGATCAAACTTGCCCCAGACGCCGGGTTCTCCCGGAGGGGTTTCAAAAAGATCTTCTCCATTGGAAAAGATATTGGATGAGAATCCCAGGGCATGCAGCAGTTCATGGATCATGGTCGCCTTGAAATCAAAGAGATGATCGCTGACTTCATCATCCAGATCCCAATCAATGCCGAAATTGACCGTCACCTCGCCGTCCGGTTCATCCCCATTGGAATCTACTCCCAGAAGGACCTTGGATTCCACCACCGATGGGAAAAAACCGAAGAAATCAAAGGGGACATCCGAGCTGTTGCTTGCAGCACTGGCAAGTGTATCGCTTTCGGGATCGTTCTCCGAAGTTACCGATATTTGCAGTGTGGCATCGTTGTTGAATTGAGAACCCAGCATCCAGGCGGCATCTTCCAACGCCTGGCGTCTCAGCAATCCGTCGGTTGGATCGGAGAATTCAGCGCTTGAGCTGTAGTCAAATTCAAACACAATTTCCGCTTCAGTGGCGATTCCCATGAGGAGTCCAAGGGACGCTGCCCATGGCATGAATTTTGAGGATGGTCTACGAATTGGGTGCATATCATTTTTTGGGGTTTGCTCCTTTAAAGTATCAAACTGGGGAAAGCCTGTTCCAATATACGAAAAACAGAAAGGAAAAATGCCAATTTCCTTTCTGACCCGAGGTGCGCGAATGAACGTCCAGAGGGCTTGCAGTGAGGACTTTTTTCCATATGCTTGAAGGATGAGTTCGAATTCTGGAAATACTTCTGCCCGTAAAGTGCCGGCGGGTGTGTTTGTTCTTCTTTTGTTTGGATTGGTGGCGGTGATGTTTGCTGTTTTTTATCTGCCGACCAAGAAAATCAAAGAGAACGAACCCAACAAGTCTGAACCCGTCGCCCAGGATACGGCGGATGTGTTCATGGAATCGATGCAATCCGGCAAGAACCTGCTCGATCAAGGGGTGAGTGGAGCTGAAAAGGCGGCGGAAAGTTTTCAGAAGGCGGTTGAATTGAATCCGGGCGATCTGGATGCCCATCTGAACCTCGCCAATGCCCTGTTGCTTTTGGGCAGGGCGGAGGAAGTCATGGTGCAGACGGCCGAGGCATTGAAACTCAACTCCAATTCGGCGGCGGCTCATTATCTGAACGGATGCGCCCATGTTCGTCTGGGCCAATTCGAAGAGGCGGTTCAATCCCTGCAGATTGCCAAACAAATCGATCACACCATCAATGCCGTCAGTTACCAGCTCGGTCGGGCTCATCAGGGATTGGGGCAGTGGAAGCAGGCTTCGTTACAGTTCGAAGAAGTCGTGCAATTTGATCCGGAACATCCCTCCGCCTACTACAACCTGAGCCAAACCTATATCCGCATGCAACGGCAGGAAGATGCCGAAAAAATGATGGAAAAACACCAGCAAGTGGTGGCCAATAACCCGCTCAGCGCCGATCCGTCAGTCACCGAAAAATGTATCTACACCGAAGCCATTGCGCCGTTCCGCTTGGAACAACCCGATGCCGAAGGAATCGTTGTTCGCTTTGAGGATGCGACAAACGACCTTCTCGGCGAACAGGCCGGGAACTTACTCGGACCGGTTGGCGTGCTGGATATTGAACACGATGACCAACTTGATCTCCTGGTGCGCGAAAAGGACCAGGGGTTCAAATTGCTGGTCCAGAAGGAGGGCGTATTCCAGGCAGCAGGTTTTCCAGTGCCGCTTCTGCCGGACGCCAACTACACCCAGTGCCTGATCGGGGATCTCCAGCACCAGGGATCGATGCGGACAGGGCAACAGGAGGACGCCATTTTGCTTTCCGATAAAGGGGCTCAGGTGTTTCAGGTTTCGCCCAACGGCATGCTGTCCGATTCCTCCATGTTCTCGCGCCTGGCCCCTTTGCAGGCGGTGAAAGGTCGTCTGACGGATTTTGATGTGACTGGAAAACTGGATCTGATCGCTATCGGTTCCACCAATAAATCCCTCTTGTTTCACCGGAATATGGGAACCTTTTCATTCAACCTCGAAACCACCCACACCAACCTTCCCGCTGGATTGTCCGGGGTGAGCGATTTTGTGTTGGAGGATTGGGACGGGGATGATCTGGCCGACCTGTTGGTCACTTTCGAAGACCAGGCCAGCCGGCTTTACCTCAAACAACGGGGCGCTCCCATGAAACTGGCGGAGGCCAGTTCCGGTTGGCCTCAGGCACACACCCTGGCTGTGGGAGATTTGAACAACGACCTCCGAATGGATGTGGTTTTTCTGACAGCCGAAGGCATGCAGATTCGGACACAGGGCGGAGAATTACCTGTTTTCATTTCCTTGGACAAAGCTCCCTCAGCTGTGAAGTTGTTGGATTACGATAACGATGGTTGGTTGGATGTGTCCGTGTATGGTGGAGGGGTGTTCAGAACATGGCGCAATCTTGGCCTTGATCGTTTCGTTGAAACCACCGATACGATCGGGTTGAGTGAACTCAATCTGGGCGACATTCAATCCATTTCCAAAGGTGACTTCGATGGTGATTGTGATTCCGATCTGTTGGTCACTCTTGCCGACCAATCCATCCGCATCCTTCGCAACGAAGGCGGAAATGCCAACACCATGATGAAAATTCGAATGGAAGGCAGCCGATCCAATCCCAGCGGTCTTGGGGTGAAGGTCGAATTGACTGCGGGCGGACTTCGCCTGGCCCGAACTTTGCACGAACTGCCTTTCGAAATCGGTCTTGGTAAACGCACCAAAGTGGACTCTATCGATCCGCACTGGTCGGATACCATCACGCAGGTCGATTACGAAATTGATTCCTGTTCCAGCCTGGTCTTGTTCGAGCTTGAAATGCCGACCGGTTCCTGTCCCTATCTCTATGCATGGGATGGTGAGCGTTATCGTTTTGTCACCGATTTGCTCGGAGCGGCTCCTCTTGGGTTGCCGGTTGCTGAAAATGTATACATTCCTGCGGATACCGATGAATGGGTTTGGCTGGGCGACGAACAATCGTTTCCTGCGAAAGAAGGGCATCATGTCCTGCAACTGACCGAAGAACTGCGTGAAGTGCTGTATTTGGACGAAGCAAAACTCGCTGCTGTTGATCACCCTGCTGGAACAGAGGTCCACACCACCGGCAAACTCGTTCCGGGGCCACCTTTTCCTCAACACGAACTGCGCACCTTCGGTCACGCACGCCCAGTGAAATCTGCCACCCGTAATGACGGCGAAGACCTCACTGAAGCGCTTCAGGCAATCGATCAACGCAGGGCCTCCCCTGTGGCCTTGCAGGCGCCTCAATTGCGGGGGTGGGCCGAACCTTATTCCATTGATCTGGATTTCGGGGAAATTGACGGGGATCAGCCCTGGGCGTTGGTGATGACCGGATGGTTGCACTTCGGCGGAGGAATGGCTAACATCGGCGCCTCCCATCACTCGGATCTGCCGTTTCCGTTTCCAACCTTAAAGATTCAGGATGAAGCGGGAGAATGGCAACCGCTGGACGTCACCGTGGGCGCGCCTGCGGGCAAAACCAAAACCATCATGGTGGATCTCGCCGGGAAACTTCCCTCGGGTCCACTTCGCCTACAGCTTTCCATGGCATTCGAGATCCATTGGGATCGCATTCAACTCATGCAGGCGGTCGGCGAAGAGCATACCCACCTTCATGTGATGACTCCCGCCGAAACCGATTTGCACTGGCGCGGTTTCAGCGCTTACGAAGAACGCGTCTGGGGGAAACCATTGACACCTGATTACGCCAAAGTGGATTTTGCGCCCAGCTGGTTGATCACTCCTTCAGGATGGTGCACGCGTTATGGCGATGTGTCGCCTTTGATTGATTCAAAAGACAATGCTCTCGCGTTGTTGAACGGTGGCGATGAATTGACCCTGAAATTTGCAGCCAACCAGATTCCGCGAAAGGAAACCGGACTGGAACGGGACTTCTACTTCTTCTCGTCCGGTTGGGACAAGGATGCTGATTTTCATGTGGCCAAGGGTTGGACCGTGGGCCCCATGCCTTGGCATGGTATGGATGATCAACAATACGGGCGACAACCGTATCCGGAAGATTTGAACACCGAGTGGATGGATGCCTACAACACCCGTTGGGTAGGGGAGATGACCTTGCGTCAAAAACGAAACAGTCGTCCGTAATCGAGTCGCACGAAATTATTCTATCAATTCAGCATGGAACTGAGCGAAGAACAAATAGAAGCCATCCGCACCAAAGCGGAGGAGGGGGATCGGGACGCCCAGTATGAACTGGGATGGCGTCATGCGATCGGAATGGGACTGGAGCTCGACGATGACGAGGCGCTTGAGTGGCTGGTCAAAGCGGCCGACCAAGGACATCCCCTTGCGCAGAACAATCTGGGCGCGCGCTACTATTCCGGAGACGGTGTGGATGAGGATAAATTGTGGGCCTACGTCTGGTTCTACCGGGCGGCCGCCCAAAATGACCGCAAAGCCGCCAAAAACCGCGACATCGTCTTCCGTCAACTCACCGAAGAACAAAAAGACAAAGCCCGCGAAATACTGCCACCCCCATCGGGCGAGACCGAATAAGCGTCTGGGACCTGATGACGCGCATATTATTAGACAGGATGAACAGGATTTACTGGATGGGTGTTGGTTAGTGGATGTTTCCTGGTGTTTTTATAGTTATATCTATTTGGGGGTGAGTTTAATACAAAGAAAAATTTTCAAAGAGTTGCTTCTCAATTAACGATGCAGCTTGGCAAGAAGTGAACGTATCTTTTTGTATTCAATGTAGGGAACAGGTGAAATCGACCGAGCCCTTGGAACAAGTGAATCATATCCTGTCAATCCTGTTCATCTCGTAGATCCCGCGACTGCGGTGACTGCCAAAAAAATAAATTGGATATCCCGCCCCATATCGTAAGCTCTCTGCGTGACCCCAACCCAGTTTTGCGATATGCGAAGAGAGAATGTTTTCCTCCGGTTTCGGACGGTTTGTCTGCAACAGTTTTCCCGGTATTGGATCGGGTGCCTGATCACCTTCCTGTCTCTTGTTTCCTTTACTTCACATGCTGATGAGCGACTGCATGTGGTGTTCATGATTGGTGAACAAGAGTACGAGACCGCACGAACCTTGCCTCGGTTCGTTCAACAGGAATTGGTTCCCAGAGGAGTGGTTTGCACGTTTGCGCATGTTTCCGAACAGGATTCGAATCATTTTGGTGGCCTGGATGATTTGAAATATGCCGACGTGTTGCTGATCAGTGTGCGTCGCCGAACCCCTCCAGCCGATCAGATGGACGCCATCCGGCAGTTCATTCAGCGCGGAGGCGCCGTGGTGGGGATTCGCGCGGCGAGCCATGCTTTTGACCGTGATCCACCCGATGCGGAGCATCGACGTTGGGAGACCTTCGATCGGGACATTCTGGGTGGACATTACCAGGGGCATTACAGTAACAAACCGCCTCTGGATCCGCCTTCCGAAATTCAGTTGGTCGACGACAGGAAAAGCCATCCGATTTTACAGGGAATCGATCGGGCTTCATTCATTTCAACATCGCATCTTTATAAAAACCGATCCATGTCACCGCGCGCATCCATCCTCATGAATGGCATCATTGCGGGGAAGGGAGTGGAAGAACCTGTTGCATGGACGCATGCGTCTTCCTGGGGAGGGCGCGTGTTTTATACGTCCCTTGGCAATCCCCGGGATTTTAAGATCCAGCCGTTTCGTCGTCTTTTGTTGAACGCCCTTTACTGGGCCGCCGAGAGGGAGGCGCCTGATGCGTTGCTGCACGAAGGCATGACCGAAGAATATGATCCCTCAGCGTCCTTAAATGGCTGGGTACCCATGCCGGTTCCCGGAGCTTGGGAATCGCACCCGAGCGGAGTGTTTGAGAACCATGACGGCTTTGCGTGGTATCGGGCTTACGTGCATGTTCCTGAGGAATGGAAAGGCAGTCGCTTGCTGTTGGTGGCGGATCACGTGGATAACGTGGATGAAGGATTCTTCAATGGAACCAAAATCGGAGCCAACGGTTCCATGCCCCCACTGTATGGAGATCCCTCGAGCAGCATCCGTCGACCATTTGTGATTGACCCGGATTGGGTTCGATTCGGTGAGGAGAACCTGATTGCCTGGCGCGTTTATGACAAAGGAGGACAGGGGGGAATCCTGAACGGTCCGATTCACCTCAGCCGACGGGATGACGCCATTGATTTGCAAGGTGTTTGGATGTTTCGCACTGGCGATACTCCGTCCTGGGCCCAATGGGATCACGCGCCCGGGAGCGAAGCCGCTGTGAAAGACGTGGAAACATTTCGGGCACTGACCGGTCCGGGATTTGCCAGCTACCGGGGGGTGGTGCCCGCTGATATAGGAGGAAGGCAGCGGCGTATCCAGGAGGTTTACGATCGTTACAAGGGGAACACCAATCCCTATGCATTGACCGCTGACAAAGGAGCCCCTCTGCCACCGGAGCAAGCGCGTGAGGCGTTGAAGCTCTCCGATGGTCTGGTCATCGATACGGTATTGACCGAGCCCGAAGTTCGGCAGCCATTGTTTGTCGATTTCGACGAGCGCGGCCGTTTGTGGGTGGTGCAGTATATACAATATCCGAACCCCGCCGGACTGGAGGTGCTGACCTGGGACAATCACCTGCGCAAAGTGTTCGACGCGGTCCCGCCACCGCCTCCTTTTACAAAACTGGAGCATCAGAAATTTGTCGGCGCTGACAAAATCACCATCCACGAAGACACCGATGGGGACGGCGAGTTTGATGTGCACAAAACCTTTCTCGAAGGTCTCAACATGTGTACCTCGCTGGCCTTTGATGAAGATGGCGTTTGGGTGATGCATCCCCCCTATCTTTTGTTTTATCCGGATCGCAATCATGACGACGAACCCGACGGCCCGCCCGAGGTGCATCTTTCCGGTTTTGGATTGGAGGACACGCATTCCATTGCCAACAGTTTGAAATGGGGTCCAGACGGCTGGCTTTATGGCGCGACCGGCAGCACGGTAACCGCCCGAGTCAAAGCCGATCTCAGCGGTTCCAAAGAGGTGCACACATTCTTCGGTCAAAACATCTGGCGTTATCAACCGGACGAGCGTCGCTTCGAACTGTTTGCCGAGGGGGGGTGGAATACCTTTGGCGTGGATTTCGACAGCAAGGGCAGGGTGTATTCAGGCACCAACGGCAACCTGCAGTCCGTGTATTTTGTTCAAGGAGGTTATTATCAGAAATCCTTCGGCAAACACGGTCCACATACCAATCCCTACACCTATGGACATTTTTTTGGACTACCCATCCAGGGAGAGAAAGTGCGCCTCGTCCATCAGTGGGTCTTGTATGAGAGTGAAGCCATCCCATCACTGCAGGGGCATTTTGTGGGGGGAAACTCGCTCGGAAACAAGGTGCACGCACTGGAGATTGTCAGCGATGGGAGCACGTTTAAAACGGTTGAAATTGAGAAGCCTGTTCGTACGGAGGACAAATGGTTTCGCCCGGTTCACACGGCCATTGGTCCTGACGGCGCGATTTACCTCTCCGACTGGTACGATGCGCGCATCACGCATGTGGATCCAAGAGATAACTGGGATCGCGAACGGGGCCGCATTTATCGCCTCCGGGACTCAGAACGCAAGCCCGGGTATCGTTGGGATTTGGGGAAAACAGACAGTGTCAAGTTGGTGGCTCTGCAATCCCACTCCAATCAGTGGGTGCGGGCAACGTCCCGTCGACTGTTGAAGCAACGCAAAGAAAAGTCCGTCGTTCCTTTGTTGCGGGAAAGACTGAGCAATGCGTCGTCTCAAGCTGCATTGGAAGCTCTCTGGACTTTGGAACAACTGGGTGAACGGGATGGGCTGACCACGGTCAATGCCCTTCGTCATCCCGCCCCCCACGTCCGCATCTGGGGGGCTCGCCTGGCTGCTGATCAACGTGAAACACTCAGTGCACCTGTGTATGAATCCATGTTGGACCTGGCTCGAAACGATGAGCATCCGGAAGTCATTTCTCAATTGGCAGCCAGCGCCCAGCGGTTGCCCGAAGCTCAGGGGTATCCTTTGGTGCAGGCGCTTTATCAACGCAATGAATGGACTGCGGACGCGTACATCCCGCAGCAGGTCTGGTGGGCCATGGAAGCTCAAATTCAGCAACGACCCGAGGGCGTGCTCGACCTGCTGAATCGCGCTGAAGATTGGCAGTTTGCCTTGCTCCGAACAACGTTGCTTGAGCGCATCGGTCGACGTCTGACTTCTGAACAAAAGCCGGAAAGCCTCGACATTTGTGCCAGACTCCTCCAGCGCTCACCGGATCGGGACGCGGTGTCGGCCCTGCTAAAAGGGATGGAACTCGCACTCCAGGGATCGCGTCTGGAGACGTTGCCCTCCTCCCTGGATGCCGCGCTCAAGCAGGTGACCGGGCGATTTGGATCTGATCCGGGTTGGGTGGGGTTTGGCCTGCGTATTGGAAGCAAGACAGCTTTTGAAACCGCTCGTGACATGGTGAAAAATCCTCAAACCGATGCCCGGGTTCGTGCTTCCATGATCGCCCGTTTGTCGGAACTGCGTGATGTGGCTTCGGTAGCGGCTTTTCTGGAATTGGTGACGAGTGCCTCAACAGAGGATGCTGTCCGCTTGAGTGCACTCAACGGGTTGCGCCGATTTGATCAGGAACAAATTCCTGATGTGCTGTTGGCAGCACTGCCGCGATTGAGCGGCGACCTTCGGCAGACCGCCCAGTCGGTGCTGTCCGGTCGAACCGATTGGGCTCGAAAAATGTTGGCATATGTTCGGGAAGGCAAGCTGAAGAAAGAACATTTTCCTTTTGATGTTCTGGTGGTTCTTCAGCAACGTAAAGATCCCGCGCTGACGGAAAACATCCGTTCCATCTGGGGCAACCTGAGGCAACCCGAAGCTGACAAAACCAAGCGCATCAGCGAGGTGAGTCAGTTGTTGGGGCAACATGCAGGAAACCCCGCAGCCGGGAAGGACTTGTTTCAACAGGCATGTGGCCTTTGCCACGTGTTGCATGGGGAGGGACGGCAGATTGGACCCGAGCTGACCGGATACGAACGGAGCAATCTGGAGTTCCTGCTTCCAGCCATCATTGATCCGAGCCTGGCTGTGAGAGAAGAATATGAACTGGTGACCGTGACGCTGCGTCCCAAGGCTGGCGAATCGGAAGGCGCTTTGTTGACAGGGTTTATCACTGCCATGGAAGGCGGATCGGTCAGCATCAAAGATCTCGCGGGCAACCTGACCGTTCTAGCCGAAACGGACATTGCCGACCGGGTGCATTCACCTGTTTCCATCATGCCGGAGGGATTGCTGGATACCCTGTCGCCCCAGCAGATCGCCGATCTGTTTGCATACATACAAAAATAGGATTGAACAAACCCTCCCACATTCGGGATGCTTGGGCCTGCCTCCTGAGGCTTTTCGGGCATGCACCTGGCAACATTAAGATTAAGAGATTTTCGGAATTACCGGCGATTGGACATGAAGTTCGAGCCGGGATTCCATCTGTTGCTGGGGAAGAACGCTCAGGGCAAGACCAACATCCTGGAATCCATTTACCTGCTTGCCACTCTCCGATCCTTTCGTGGGGTGGGGGCGGCTCAGATGATTCGGCAGGGACAGAAGGGGTTTTTCGTGGGAGCCGAAATCATCGGTTCCCAGTCCGATACCATCAAGTATTACTGGTCCATGCGGGAACGCAAACTGACCTTGAACCAGGATCCGGTCAAGCGTCTGTCCGATTTTTTCGGAACCCTGCGTGCCGTGGTGTTTTGCACGGAAGACCTGCAACTGGTCAAGGGAGCCCCAAGAATCCGTCGCCGGTTCATGGACCTGCTGCTGGCACAGACACAACCCACCTACCTGCAGCACCTGCAGCAATACGCAAAAGTGCTGCGCTCACGCAACGCCCTGCTCAAGCAGCATCGCCCTGACCTGAGCGTGCTGGACTCCTTCTCACGTGAACTGGTCAAATATGGTCAGGCCCTGATCGATGCCCGCCGACAGCTCATCCCCAAACTATCTCCACTGGCCCGATTGGCCTACCGCCGGATTTCTGCCGATGCGGAAGAACTCATGATGGTTTACAAACCGACGGTTCAATCTGATTTTGCGGAAGAATTAAAGAAAAACATGGATCGTGATCGCCAATACCGTTCCACCCTGATCGGCCCGCATCGCGATGACCTCTCATTGAAGTTGAACGACAACCTTGCCTCCCAATTTGGAAGCGAAGGCCAGAAACGCACCCTCGCTCTTGCCTTGAAAATGGCCCAGGCTGAATACTTGACCGGCATTGTTGGCTATCCCCCCGTCCTTCTGATCGACGACGTCATGGGTGAACTTGACCGCGAACGTCGCAGCGGATTACTTCCCCTCCTGGAACGAGCCCACCACGCCAAAGGCCAGGTCTTCATGACCTGCACCGAAGAAAACTGGCCCCGCGAACTGGGCCGCCGGCT
>Ga0181578_10000689_pt1 | contig 32592 bp, 19 predicted proteins | sample 071ome_21_FD_148659 | JGI IMG/M metagenome (GOLD analysis project Ga0181578, IMG submission 148659) | Coastal salt marsh microbial communities from the Groves Creek Marsh, Skidaway Island, Georgia - 071401CT metaG (spades assembly) | ecosystem: Environmental > Aquatic > Marine > Intertidal zone... | reverse complement strand
TGCTCGTTAAATCCACCACCTTGATACCGCTTAACGCACCCATCGTCGCCTCCTTTTAAATGCCCACACTCCCAGCACTTCTGTTTTATTAATTGCCATAGTTTCTCGCATGCGCTCGCTGGTACGCAGGTCTAGCAATGAGTCGGTCCCGATAGCGCTTGAGGTTGGGCGATAAATCAAACCCATACGCTTTTGCCCAATCAAGACACGACACCAAAAGGATGTCGGCAAGTCCAAACCGGTTCTCGAGTAGGAATTCATTGTCTGCAACAAACCCATCAACGACCGCAAGATGCTTTTCGGCGTAGGTCTTTGCTGAATCCACCGCATTTTCGGAAGCCCCGTAAATGGCATGCAGATCCCGGTGCCGGCGCATGACATACAGGCTTGTCTCATCAAGCTCACCGTAGACATAGCAGACCCACTCATCTTCTTTGGCCCTTGCCGCGACAGTCGCGGGAATCGAGAGACTTTCCTCATGCCCATAGCGCTCGATGAGGTATCGACTAATCGCCACACTTTCAGATAATTTGACCGACCCATCTTTCAGGAAGGGGATCTTTTGTTTGGGGTTTAGCTCGGTGTATTCCAGCGTTTGAGTTTCGCCAGTCCTCGGGCCTATGGGCGCTAGGTGATAGGCAAGCCCCAACTCCTCTAACACCCATAGTGGGCGCAGCGTCCGCATCGTCCCAGCACCCCAGACTTCGATCATCGGCTGATCGCCCATACCTACCCCCTTACGAAATGACCTGACCGTGATCCTAGACTGGTATGAGCTACAAATAAAATGAATCGTTTTTCGATCTATTGTAAATTTTTTGAATATCTCAACTAAGGTCCCGCATGCTCGACGTTTCCGATCTTCACATGGTGGAATCGATCTGCCAAACCGGCAGCATCACCCAAGCCGCCGAGTCATTGCACATCTCGCAACCCACATTGAGTAAGCGATTGGCGCGGCTTGAGCAGCAACTAGGCACCTCGCTTTTCCATCGCAGTGCGCGAGGGTTAACGCCGACCCCGATCGCCAACTACCTCATTGAGCAGAGCGCCGCTATCAAGGCAAAAGTGTCCAGCGTGGAACGGCAGGTGCGTCGGCTGGTCGATCGGGATGCAGGAGAATTGCGCATCGGTGTGGGGCCGATTATTGAGCAAGTGCTTATACCCCAGACGCTCATTGAACTGCGGAAACAAACTGGGAACGTGAGGTTCTCTGTGCTCACCGAGCATGCTGATGTCTTGATGGCTAGACTCGAAGCAGGTGAGCTAGATGTAGTCGCGGGGCCATTTGCCGCCGACAGGCAAGACATCAAAGAGAAAGGGCTCGTCGCGGTGGACCTCATCCAGGAACCCACTATCAACGTTGCTCGCCCCGACCATCCAATTTTGCAAGTCGAGGACCCAGATTTTCTAGGCTACCCATATGCTTCCCCTCCCCTTCAAGGCGCGGTCGAGTCAGACGCGGACGAATCCAGGCCTCGGCCACGGCTCGTCTCAGAAAATTATGCGCTGCTAAAACGCGTGGCGCTCGCCTCGGACTATATCCTTGGCGGCCCAAGAGCAGTATTTGAGCCAGAAATCAAAGCGGGGTTGCTAGCGGAAGTCCCGGGCTTCCCTGCCGCGAGCTGGCGAAGCGCTTGCCTCTGCAAAGCTGAGGCCGTCGAGACACCTCTTGTCCAGCTGTTTATTCAGACCATCGTCGCCTGCAGGGATGACTATCAGTCAGGTCGCTAAGCAGGCTTACCCGCTGTTAACGCTGCCTGTACCGGAACCGATGAACCGAGGGACTAATTTGCAGTTCGTCACCGGATCTGCCTCTACTTGCCCATGACTTTCCTCGCGACGCACAAGCGTAGGAAGGTCAACGCATATTCAACCCCCTAGCTTCACAAACCCTCGGCCCAATCACGATGCGCTTGCTTTGGGCGTGCCGCTATCCAAGCGCTATGACCGAAGGCTCAGCGACTAAGAGATATAAAGATTTCCTCTTGTAGCAACTGGTTGAAACAACGGTTGCCGGAAGTGAGCTTTTCGGCAGAGGCCCTGAATATTCGGCGACCGCTGGTGGGGTGTAACGATGGTTAGCCCGAACGACTGGACTCTACTAACTGGCATGCGCCGATAATCGCAGCGGGAAACGCCACAACATTCAAAAACGGCACACTTGCGCATAAGGCAACGCCTGCGCCCACACCAAACGCTGCCGCTCGGTGTTCAGCGAGCCATTCTCGGGTCTCGGTGATCGGTCGCTGTCTCGCATCAATAGGGTAATCGACAAACTGGAATGCAAAAATCCAGCTATTCACTACGAGCCATACGATCGGCGCCAGTACATTGATGACGGGGATAACGCTAACGACCAATGCCAGAAGCACCCAAGGTATAAATCGCCTGATCTTGCTGAGCTCTCGAAGCACAGCGCTGACCGTTTCTTGGACGATGGCTGTGAAGCTAGTGTTTCCAGAAGGAAACGGTTCAACACTGACTAGCATCATTGCCTGGCGGGTGAGCACGACATAAAAGGGCGCCCCAATCAGCAGGGTCAATGTGGTGAAGCTCACGCCAAAAACGAGTGCCATCATCAGCACTGCGAGCACCCACATAATCCAGCGCAGAAAATTGAGCCACTCGGGCAAACCGTCCATGACGCCTTGAATACTGCCCGTTAACCAGCCTATCAGCAGCCATGCAAGCCCTGCGAAGACAGCAAGATTAATAAGTATCGGCCAGATCACCCAAGCCCGCAGCGCTGGATGAGAGAGGTGCCTAAATCCATCGATTAGCGCACCCGCGCCTTCACCAAATCCTACCTTTTTCTTCTCCACTCAAAGCCCCAACCGTTGTTTTCCTCGCAGCCACTTTCATCAAAACGACTAGATCTGAATTTTTCTCGGTCCGTTGTAGACCTTTTCCGTAATGACCGGCGCATCGTTCGGGGCGGGTAACGGCGAATCATGGCAGAGCCTTTCTATCTCGCTGCTCACATTCCTAGGTAGTTGGTCCGCCATTCCGCTTGCTCGATAGCGCTCTGTGCCTGCGGTTTTATCAACCATCGAGCGCACCCAGTCCGGACAAACCGCATTGAGAATAGCTCGGCGATCCATACCGCTGGCGTTCAGTTCCGGACACGCCCGATGCCATGTCCTTGAATCATAGATCAGCGCAGCCCCTGCTTTTGCCACCATCTGCGCTACCTCATCATGCGGTGCAATTCCCATCCTGGTGCCGCCCTCGTTGAAGGCCCGTGGCGGCCAGCGGCACGCAAGATGCGAGCCAGGCACATATTGGGTCGCGCCGTTTTCCAGCGTGAAGTCATCAATACACAAATTAAACTGAACGCCGTAGACCGTTTCATCACGCCAGCGGTCATCAGGATACACATCGGGATGATAAGGATAATCCGCATGCCATCCCTCATCGGGGAACTCACCCAGTAAGTCTTTTGCTGGCCTCAGCACGGTCATCGCTGGCTGGTGACAAAAGCGGATTCCATCGGTTTGTAGGTACGTGCGAATCACCCAGAGTGCCGCAGGATGGGTGACCGCATGGCAGATGTCTTGGCTCCAGGAGATCCCGTCTGGCACGCCGAATCGGCCATCAAATTCGGGCGGCGCAGGGTCAAGCTCAGGTATTCGGGCATCGGTGGCTGCCACGATGCGCGCGAGCGCGTCCTGGTCCACCAGGTTATCGAGCACGGTGAATCCGGTTTCTCGCAATTCAGCAAGGTAATCTTCGAGCGGGCGCTCGGGCCAAACCTGCTCTGTCGTTTGCGTCGGCTGATCCATGATTAGACTCGTTCAAAAAAGACGTTTATCGCTCGATTCAAATCCCTTGGCAAGTGACCCGCCTTTCGACGCTAAGACCCTATGTTTCAGACCCCGGATACTATCTGACATCACGCAATTGATATACGGCACCTGACACCTGACAGGTTGTATCCGATGCTAGGCATCGGCCGTCTGCGCATAGACGCTTATTCCTTTCTATCCAAAGCGCAGCGCCCTTCAAAGCCCAGCTCCAGCGACATATCACTGGTTGTAAAACCCATTACGCGCTGTGCTTTCCGATACTCCATCCAGCACCTGCCAACATGCTCTCGGCAAATGCAATGGGCGACGCCTCGAGCGATGTTGCCAGCGTATCGTTCCAACGGTTCAACGCACCAAAAAGAGAGATCACTGCAACAATCTCGACGAGTTCTCGCTCATCAAAGTGTTCGCTCGCCGCTTTGAAGTGCTCACTATCGGCGGCGTTTGGCACCATGCCTGCGTGTAACGCAATTCGGAGCGCCGAGCGCTCTCGCTCTGAAAAGAGATCGCTTGTCTCAAACTCAAACGCAGCCTTAATCTTGTCAGCGGTTGCACCCCGTTTTTCTGCCACGTGCGACGTGTGTGCCTGGCAGTATCGACATCCCGCAGATTGGCTCACCACGAAGGCAATGAGTTGCTTCAGCTCTGCCTCGATGACTCCGGGCCCCATCACCGTACCGGCGTAGGCAGAAAAAGCAGAAAGCAATTCGGGCCAGCGCGCCATAGTCAGAAAGCTATTGGGTACAAATCCCATGGACCCCTCGACCATTTGAAATAGCGGCTCAAATTCAGCGAGCTCGCCTCGCGATAGTGGTTCGACATGGGCCATGGGCGCGCGTCCTCTTTGCATAGTATGAGCTAAAAGATTAACCCGATACCCGCTCTGCGCGCACGGTACTTTCATCTTCTCTTTGGTGAGCACTAAGCTCGACAACGCAATTCAACCGACGCGCCAAGACATCGCGCTTGCTCTCAGTCCACCTCCAGTGCGATTCTGTCCACTGATGTGAGGACTGGGAAGTAGGGATGGTCGTTGAACGCGATGAGCATGGGTTTGATGCCCCAGTCCCACTCGGCCATCCTGCCAGAGCCAGCATGCCGACTGACCAAACGCTCGGGCCCGCTCTAGGATCACGACTACCCGATTTTCAGTTACCTGATGCCTTCGGGCGCTTAATCAGTTTCCACGAGGACCGAGGCCACGCACCGGCAGTGGTCGTATTTTTCCGCTCTGCGGTTTGGTGACCACCTTGCTGGACGCAGCTCGGTGAGCTGCGAGATGTTTACCCCGCCTTCGAAGCAGCGGGCGTCAAGCTCTACGCCATTTCGTATGACGACCAACCCGCGCTGCAAGCCTTTGCCGAGGGGCAATCCATCCCATTCCCGCTCCTCTCTGACCTTGATTCGGAGGTAATCCGCCGCTACGGCATCTTGAATGATCAGATCAAACCAGGGGACGCCATGCTGTTTGGCATACCCTACCCTGGCGCGTTTGTTTGTAATGCTGACGGAGAGGTAACCGGCCGGTTTTTCCATGACTCGTATAAAAAGCGAGACAGTCCAGAAATTCTTCTAGATGCGGCGCTCGGTCATATTGGCCGAGACGATAACGCACCTATAACGAGTACTTCAGTCAACAAGGTCGATATTACCGCACAGGTGCGGGGCGGAAATGGACGTATTCGTCAGGGCATGATCCGACACTTAGTGGTCAGGCTCGACATTCCTCAAGGCCTTCATGTTTATGGGGAACCCGCGCCCGAGGGTATGTTCCCTTTGACCATGACTGTGAAAGGGCCGCCCGGCCTTATCACCCTGCCCATCATTACGCCCGAGACCGAGTTGCTTCAGTTGCCGTCGGTCGGTGTTGACCTGCAGGTATGGCATGGCCGCACCGAATTCATCATCCCCTTTTATGCCACGGGCGAATTAGCCAGTGAGGTTCGCCCGTTAGATCGGGACAACATCGACCTTATTATCCACGTGCAATTCCAAGCCTGCAATGATGATGTCTGCCTGCTACCAACGACTACCAGTCTCACCCTTACCGCTCCCATGGACGTCGTGGACATTCCGAGACTCGCCATCCACCAAGGCCATGGCCAGCGAGAGGGCACTTATGATGCGACGCCGCACATGAAGCGATTATTCAAACGCAAAGTAAGGAGCAAGCCGCTAGGCTTCTTAGGCTTTATCCTGCGCAGCCTAAAACTCGAGCAAGCGGGAAGAAAGCGATTGCAGCGCAATGGCGATCGTCCAACCAGCGAGAGATAGTCTCGCCAGCGCTTGCGCATCAGACCGTTCGAATCAATCCACCCTTCCGCGAGACGCTAGGCTCTGAGCCGGAGCCATCCGCCTACCTACCCTTCAAAGAAACGGTAACGCAATCGAGGCTGTTAAAAGGGTCGGTCTCCAAGCACGGTGACGCGCTCCATCTTACGCACCGCCGGCCAATAGTCGGCGGCAGCAAAATGCTGCGTGCTGCGGTTATCCCAAAACGCGATGGAATGTTTTTGCCACTTAAACCGGCACTGGATATCGGGGTTCCAAGCAGCGCGGTAGAGCGGCTCAAGGAGTAGCGCTGCCTCGTCCTGGGGGACGCCCTCAAGCGTTCGGGTAAAGGTGCTGTTCACATAGATGGATTTCTTGCCGGATACGGGATGGGTCCGAAACACGGGATGGGAAGTCGGCGGGAAATCGCGCCGCATCTCAGCGACTTTTTCTTCAGAAACACCGCGAGAGTACATCCCGCTCAAAAACACCTCATTGTCGTGCACGGCGCGTCGCTCTCGGAACTCCGCCTTTGTCGCGTCATCGAGCTTGTCGTAGGCCGCTTCCATATTGGCAAACAATGTATCCCCGCCCACATCTGGCACTTCAATCGCCCGAAGGATAGAACCAAGCGACGGCTCATCACGCCAAGTCACGTCAGAGTGCCAAACGTTAATTCTAGGCGGCCGATCTCGATCGTTATCGAGGTGGATAATCTCTGGGTGTGACTCGCTGTTTCGCGTAAACGGATGGACTTCGAGGTCACCAAAGCACCTAGCGAAGGCGATGTGCTCAGCCTGAGAAATCGCTTGATCTCGAAAGAAGATCACCTTCCGTTCAACCAACAGCGCCGCCAACCATTCGGCCAGGTCTTCGTTCGGCACCACCCGTAGATCAATCCCGTGAACCACCGTTCCGATCACTGGGGACAGATGTTCCAACTCGAACCCAAATGGGGAATCTACTAATGCTAGTGCCTCTGACATTGATCTGCGCTCTCTCTATTTCTCTCTATTTCTCTCTATTTCTCGCAATTTACTCACAATCTTTCACTGTCTCTGCCCACTGCTCGCAATCATCGCGAGCATCAAACTCGTCGAAGTTTTAGGGCCTTATTTTCATTGACTCCATCATTCACTTCTTCATGCACTTCTTGATGCACTTCTTGATGCATTTCTTCACTCAGTATCTGGTCATTCTGAGCTATCTGATAAGAAGCCACCCAGAAACCGCGCTACTTATTGCCAGGCAATCCCCCCCTACTGGGCCGGCAGCCTCGCTCCGATGTACGCCTCGATCTCGGCAGACGTCGTGCGTTCCGCGTTATCGCCCACCGCACCCGTAATCAGTGCATCTCCGGTAAAACCAAAGAGATATCGGATCAGCAGTAATCCATCGGTTAACGCCCTTCGGTCGCCGTCTCCATCGATGTCGAGCTGACCGTCACCACCAGCAAGGTAACTCGTAATCGACTCAGCGTCAGTTCTGGCGGCATCAGGAGCACTGGCATTAGCGACCAGCGCAGATCCGCTGAACCCGAACAAGTGACGAATCACCAGCAAGCCATCGGTCAGCGCTTTTGCATCACCACTCCCATCAATGTCAAAAGTAAAGCAAGTCGATGGACAAGCCTGATCATCGAATGGGTCAGAGCCTGCTAGCGTCTCCTCTTCATCTGAGAACCCGTCGTTGTCGTCATCAGAATCACAAACATCGCCTTTACCGTCCGAGTCAAAATCTAGCTGATCCTCGTTACTGATCGCTCTGCAGTTGTCCGATTCGTCGCCAACAAGATCGCCATCGTCATCTAGGTCAGCCCCATCGCCAATCCCATCCCCATCGATGTCCGAGGATTCTGAAGCATCTAGCGGGAAAGCGTCTTCGAAGTCAGTAACCCCGTCGTTGTCATCATCAGCATCGGCGACCAAGTCTGGATCCTCGGTACTCGAGAAATACCCGGGCAGCCAATCGTTGGGAAAGCCATCCTGATCGGTATCAAACGCAGCCGCGGGGTCATTAGGGAATGCGTCCATAAAATCGGGGTGATAGTCGCCATCGGTATCGACCACCGCCTTACCACCCACATGGCTCAAGCCTTGAAGCCCATTCAAAGTGGGCATGGTGGTGTCGGAACCAATTACCAATTCCCCGTCAATGGTTCGTATGACCCGAAGCGGGCTGAGATCTTGGATCTCAGCACCCTGAATCACCACGTCTCCGGTTACCCTCGCACACACGCGAGACAGTACCGCATCCACGCTCGCCTGGGTATCCAGAGTTAAACCGTCACACTCAGCCTTCTGTGCCCCACTCCATTCCGCGCCGACTTCGATTCTGGTGCTGTGGTTAACGCCAGTGAAGCTAAAACTGGATTGGTCGCTATAGAGACCGACAGCATCGGCTACTGTGTCCGTTCGCGCTTGCAGACGCTGGGCAACGCCAATCTCACTATCTAACCACCCGTACGTTTGATACCAATCGAGTCGGATGTCGTCAGAAAGACCGAGGAAAATTGCGTCGTTCCAAGTTTTGATGAGTGCCCCATTCGCATCGGTTTCGAGCGTCAAGCTAGGGCCGCCCAAACTTGACCCAATCCCAAACGGTGTTCGGATATTTGGCACGTCTACCAGTACCGATGCATCCTCGTTATCGTTGATAGCCAGCAGCAAAAACTCAATGTCTGCGCGCGCCCATTCACCAGACATCGACGATCCACCGTGGTTATCAACGACGATGGTGTACTGATAGGCTTCGCCTGCTCGCACCTGGTGCGGCCTTTTATCGGCGCTCGATTCACTCACGAAATCGATCACGCCCTCAAACGTGAAGTAATAGGGCGTGTTCGCTGATTTCGAGGCGTCCTCAGGGTACAAATCCAGCGCATCAACTACCCCGTCATTGTCCTGATCATCCTCTGCTGAAGCCTCTGGGAACGAGCTTGCATCTTTCGGATCCGTGCCTGCCTCACCCTCATCAACATTGGAGAAACCGTCACCGTCGATGTCCATATCGCAAGCATCCCCCGTGCCGTCACCATCGAGATCTGCCTGGAGGGGATTTGGGTTGACCGGGCAGTTGTCACTATCATCGTCTACCCCATCATCATCTTGATCGGCAGTAGTCGGCTGGGGTGTAGAGTTCGGATCATTGGGGTCGGTACCTGCCTCGGCCTCTTGCTGATTACTCGCGCCGTCGCCGTCAATGTCCGAGTCGCAGACATCGCCGATACCATCACCGTCGAGGTCACTTTGGTCACTATTCGCGTCATTCGGACAATTGTCGTTCCCGTTTTGCACGCCATCATTATCGCCATCGTTGGCATTGCCCCCGCCACCGCCTGAGGTTTGAGTCACTTCGATTCTCAGCGTTCGGTTGCTCAATACGCTCCCGGATTCATCTGTCACCGTCACGCGATAATTGCCTTGGTGGTCGGCACGAGTCGCATTCGTGACCGTATATGTAGCCTCGGTAGCACCCTCAATGACCGCCCAGTCGTTTTGCAGAATCTGTGCCTCCCACTGGTATGTCAGCGTCCCTGCTCCCTCCGCAACAACGGTCAGCGTAAACGACCCACCCTGATTCACCTTTCCATCCGCCGGATCTCGGGAAAATTCGGTAATGCTGAGCGGTGCATTCACAACCAGCTCAAAGGATTCGCTTTGCACGCTGCCTACGGCGTTCTGGATGACAACGTAGTAAGTGCCTGCATCGGAGGACGACACCCCGCCTAAATTGAGCGAGCGCTCGGTCGCGCCCTCGACCAGTTCGCCATTTTTGAACCATTGAACGGTTTCGTTGTCGAGCACATTGGTAGCATCGACACCAAACGTGACTGTCTCCCCAGCAATCACCGAGTAGGCGTCACCGGCGCCAAAAGACAGCGCCTCTCCATTGCTCGTTGTATGCGATCCCGTGGCCTCAATAATCGTTGGCGGCAGGCCATACGTGTAGCTATAAAGTTCCATCCACTCCGAGAGGTTTTCCGCATAGTCCTCGAACCGAGCGGAGATGGCGTAGGTGCCGTACTGCCCGTCTTCAGGGCCCGTAAAGACACGGGTATACCCTTCTTCGTAGTCGTCGCCAGCCTCAGGAGCCGTATCAAACGACGCCCCTGAGAACTTACTGTTGACAAAACGTACGCCGGAGACCGTGTCGACCACATTGGATATCGACAACGTGACGTCTGACGGTGTGGTTATGGCGCTCCCACTTTCAGGCCCACTTAACACCTCGGCCATAATACTGCTCGTATCCGGCGCGACAGTGTCAAAGCCAACGATGGTGTCGTAACCCAGTCCTAGCACCAAATCGCTCTCGGCACCGTCAATATCGGTGGCGACTAATTGCGCCCGGTAGCGCCCCTCACCAATATCCGCAAAGTTGAGCCCGATGGTATTGCTCGCTGATTCTGCGTCCACTCGCGTAACGCCATTCAAGGAAAGGCTCGCGCCAGCCGTCCACTCACCCCAGCTGTCGCTCGCAGCATCGTACTGCTGGTATTGAAAGGTGACTTTCTCAAGCCCTCGGTCATCGGCGGCTTGAAACACCAAGTTCCGATCGGGATTACTTGAGAATTCTTCGTAGTCGAACAAAAACGTGAGTTCTGCCATTGGCGCGATATTTGGCATCGCTGGTGCCTCGAGCGCAGAGCCAATGCGCAAAATACCCCAGGTGGCAACGGTGGGAATCGTGAGGGAAATCGTTCCATCCCCATTGTCAGTGATATCGAGCGACTGAACATTCCCACTTTCTGCGGTCACGTAATTCGCGACTGCGCCCGCTGGGACATTCGCGGGAAGGTAGGTGGTGATCTGAACATCGCTCTGAGTGGCGAGCGCGCTCCCCCCGTTGCTAAACGCGTGATTCACTAAGTGGACAATCAGCGAATTGTCGCCGTCATCTCGATAAGTCAGTGCGCGCAGGCGGTCAGCGCCAGACAAACGCGTTGTCGAGAGCCCTTCGGGCAACGCGGCGGAAACGCTGGCTCTAATCGCTGATATATCGATCGAGGCAGCGTCTGCATGATAGGAGTAGGTGTTTGAAGCGAGCGGGTTTAGGCTCACGACCTCAACAGAGCCCGACCCGTAACTCCTTTCCCCAACAGCGCCAAACGCACCGTCATAGGTTGTGCTACCTAAACTTCTACTCGCGGCTTTATCCCGCCCCAGCTCGTCATACCGCAGGACGTCACTGCCCATGACAATGAGCTTGCCACCCGCATTTACATAGTCTGCAAGCGCCGAAAACTGCTCGTCCGTAGCCTGGCGGGTCTCGGCTACAAAGATAGCGCCATAATCACTCGCAGACGGCGTGGCAAAAGTGTCGTCTCGCACCAAACCATCGGCGCCATACAGCACGTCATAATTCAGGTTGAGCCCAGCCATGAGATAGCCCAGCCCCAAATACCAATAGTGCTGGCCACCCAACAGAATCTCATCATTGGCTTGAATCGGCGTGTTGTGCTCGACCGAGGCATGTGGGTAAAAGATCGCGACTTCGGAACGGGAGGGCTGATCTAACTGGGCTTGAAACCGGTAAGCAAACGACGCGAGATAGGCCGTGGCCGGAAATTCATCCTCCCAGGTTGCAACACCATTGCTCGCAAGTGCCGAGGCCAAAAAGATGCTTTGCACCGCTTCGGTCTTTGTTGGCGGATAGTTCCACGACTCATAGCGCTTATCGAAAGTCTTGAGCCCTGCTCGATAAACGGGTTCTAGCGTATGGCCATCTTCATAGCGCCAAGTCACACCATCGAAATATGTCTCTCCCAAACTGCCGGAATCCATTCCGATTGAATTCCAGCGCCTCGAAGGGGTATCGAAGAATCCATACCGATTGAAATAAAGCTCGACGGTTTTGTCTTGCACTTGGCTTGAGTAAGTATTGAGCGAGTCAATCAGCGATTCAGAGGTTTCTCGCTCCTGATAATTAATGAACCCGCGCCACAGCCTAAAATGGGCACTTTGGCTCACGTTAGCGAGCGTTTCGCTGTCTGTGGTGACCCCTTTGCTCGCCAGAAATGTACGGTAATTAAACGTGCTGTCGACAGCGGTTTCGAAGATCGATTCCAGCTCAGAAGCAGGGTATTCCTTGGTATCCGTCAGCCAGGTGTTAAATGCAGCGAGCGAGCGCTCATCGAAGCTACCCAGGCCGCGCGCCCAGCCATCAACGTCATACTCAATCCCATCAACTCCGATATCCACATAGGCTTTGGCCGCCTCAACAATCGCCGCTAAAACATCCGGGTGGCTGATATTGAGATCGCTGGTCACCTCCCCCTCAACATTGACGATATACAACGACTCGTCAGTGGGGTCGGCGAGATAGGAGAGATTGGCGCCGTCAAAGACGCCGTACGCCAAATAGCGCTGGTTCCTTGCTTGGTACCAATCGATGTGAGGTTCAATCTCAGCGGCAGTACGGGTGGCGCTGAGCTCTCCAGCTGCATCCACTCGGACTGTGGTCAACACGCCGTTTTCCACCGCCTCAAACCCTCGGCGATTTTTCAACGCCTCCGACTCGAACCCGCGAAGGAGCAGGCCTTCAGGCTTCGCGATCTCCTGCGCCTGTGCTGCCGACACTCCAATAAATACCAAGGTAAGGCACCCTTGAAGCCATCGATTGTTGCGCATTACTCATTCCCCCTCAGCCCGCGTGGCCCCATCATAAAAGTGTGGCGAGTTGAGAAGCAAACGACGGAATTCAACCGCCGATGCAGTTGTTTCCAAATTGAAATTTAACGCCCTAAAGACCTTATCCAGCAAAAACGGTATGCACGGATCGGATGCGCAGATAAGGTCAAGGTATCCGAACAAACGCGCTTCTGGCGATGGGTCGACGAGGCTCTAAAGGGCTAACCCACCGTCCTCAATTAGGTGCCATCCTTTCTGTCGTATTTACTCTCACCTTCAGACCATAACAGCGGGTTTCTGGCCAATTAACGTACTTACCAAAATCTTGCTGATCACTCACGATGCCGCCACAAGACAAGGGTGATTGAGCTGACCTCATGGTCAGCAATTTGCGTACAACTCCCCAAATTAACTGGAACAACTTGTATGCACGTCGGTATGACGTCCATTCCACTTAAAGCGGATACCACCGCCCCGCTTCAGCGGGCAGATTGGTTGACGGCTGCACTCAGAACCGATCACGCAGGGGAGTACGGTGCGGTTTGCCTTTATCAAGCCATCCTTCGCGTCACCCGCGACCCCGTCATTATCGAATTCGCGAACCAGCACCTTGAGACTGAAACCACGCACCTTGAACGCATGGAGGCGTTACTTGAGCCCCAAGAACTGACCAAGCTACTGCCCCTCTGGAAAGTGGCCGGATATCTGGCAGGATTCGTGCCCGCGCTCTTGGGCCGCAATGCAGTGTTTGCCACCGTCGACGCGGTAGAAACCTTCGTCGACCAGCACTACTTATCGCAACTGATCTCGCTCGGCAAAGAACCCACTGCTGACCCCTCAAATGAAATCATGCAGCTACTCTACGACTGCCGCCACGATGAGCTCGTGCATCGGGAAGAGGCTCGCTCCCATGCCGATACTGAAGGGAAGCCCTTGCTCCAGGCCTGGCAAAAGATGATCGAGGTGGGTTCGCACATCGCGGTTGGTCTTAGCACTCGCTGGTAGGCAGCTATTCATTGCGACCGAATTTCGATCTAGCCTGAGTGGACCCATCAGGAGCGAGCTACCCCACCGGTCGCCGAGCATAGGGTAATTAGATTCAGCGATTTCATCCACGCCCTTCAATCTAATCGCACGCTAGTCGCAAGGGGATACCAAGCCATCCCAAAAACTTTAACTTGCAACCTTGGTGTCGTTCCTGTCTAATGCGCGTCGATTCAATCACTCGATGATCAACGATCGAACGTACTGCTGCTCGCGCCTTCCCGTGATGTCCTGGGTTTCCCATTGTGTTACGCCTGCCCGAACTCTGCCTTCTGTTTGTTGCCGTTAGGGGCCACCGCCTAGGTGGCAGGTTGAACACTGAAACCACATCAATTGGAGATACGCAATGAGCGACGACAAGCAAAACGGAACGGTAAAATGGTTTGATGAGAAAAAAGGGTTCGGCTTTATCTGCCCCGATTCAGGCGACAAAGACATCTTTGTGCACATCACTGCGGTACACAGCTCTGGCCTCGACGGTCTGAAAGACGGACAGCAACTGAGCTTTGGCCTTTCAACTGAGCGCGGGCGGACTTCTGCTACTAATCTTGAAATCAGAGGCTAAGTCAGCACCTCATCGAAAACGGCGCCTACTGGCGCCGTTTTTATTTGTGCTCCAAAGATCTCAAAACTATTGGCTGGCGACTATCAGCCATGAGTAGCTGGCAGGGAGTGGCTGCAAAGCACTAACGCCCCTTTCCATCGAATTAGATGCTTTCAAGCAGCTCGAGCGTATTCCATTCGAGCATCGCATTCTGCGTGCGGTAGAGCATCATGTCCTGCCAATCGACGCCGAGGTCAGAACATTCTTTTTCTATCAGGGTGACGTCGGTTTGTGCCGACGCGATGACCATGATCATCTGACTCACAGCCAGTCCATAGCTGATATCGACGTTGAGCTCTTCACGACTGTAACCAGTCACGCCTCGGTCGATCAACGCCGCGTGATAGCCGGCCACCAGGCCTTCCATTTGCGCACGCCGCTGCTCATCCGTTAATCCGAGACCAATAATCCGCGAAACATCCCAAGCACCTGGCGCAACAAACGGGAATTGCCAGTCGATGACCGCGAATTCGCCTCCCGCGTCGGTGGGAAAAAACATTTGCTTGGCGTGGAAATCGCCATGCACAAACGTGAACGGACGAGTCGCCGTCCAAGCAAGCATGGCATCGAGCTTTTCAGCCATCAGCGCCATCGCGCGCTGGGTGACTTCAACATCGCCGTACAGCTCTTTAATGATCGGCGCCACCATATGGGCGGCCCCCATCGCGGCACCAAAAAAGTCTTTGTTATCGAACTGAACGATCCAATCCTTCTCGCGGAGAATCGGGTCTTGCCACCACTTGGCATGCAGCCCAGGGAGGGCATCCACCGCCATCGCTACCTGTGCATCGCTCACTGCCCAAGAAGGCGATTCAGCCGGGGATAGGTTCGCAAGCAGCAGCACAACCTCCTGCTTAGCTTGGTCATAGTCCACGTAAATGCACTCGGGCGTCGCAATACCCACGTCTGGGAACTCCTTATAGAAGGAGCTTTCGCGGCGGTATTGATCGTAATTGGCAATGATGTCGGTGATGACTTGCGGGTTCTGACTGGTGTACTTCGCAACAATACTCGTCGGGAGCCCGCAATCAGGGTCGCTATAGGTCACGTCCAAAAACGCGATTTCAGCGGTTTGCCCCGGCACATCGGATGCCTTGACCGCCACGCTTTGCACGGTTGCAGCACCCAACTTTGAGGCCAAGGCCTCATTTAACCAGTCTGCTGTAAATGCCTCAGGGGATGCGGGAATCATCATAACGGTTGGCCTCGCGCGTATTTGATCCTAAGACCTTAAAGCCTCGCGCCATAAGTTGGAAGCCAGGCTCTGCGAGTGGTAGCAGGAGGAGATCCTAAATTCCAAAGCGAATCTCAGAGACCGTGGGCCGCACCATGAGAGGACTGGAGGTTGGAAAGGGTTTTTACTCAGATTCGTTAGCGCTCGCTTTATCAGCCGCCGCATCGGCAATGGCGTCAAGGCGCTCGAAGCAATCTTTCAACATCTGGGTTTGACCCGTCCGCGTTCGAACCGACTCTCCGTAAGGCGTTCTTTCATGAACCACCACTTGAGGGTGCGCGCCAGCGGTGAATTGGCAGGCAGCGACGCCTGTTTGATTAGGGGTAAAGTCAGAGCGCTCGCGCAAGTAAGCGCAACTGGTGAGTAATGCAGCAAGCGCCATCAAGCTAAGGCGATAAGCGCACCTCAGCAAAACGTTAACTTCAAGCCCTAACCCTGGGTTAGTCATCCTGGGTGATCCATGCGATATTCATTTGCTGCCATCGTTGGCCATAACCATTTAATCAGCGCTGCGTGATAGTGAGTTCCCGCCTGAGGCGAATCATCAAGCAGCGCCCTCTCCTGTCTCTGGGGCATTCATATAGTCCTTGTAGTACGTCATCAGACCGTCTCGCACTCGATAGAGTCCGCACCCCTCAATTCGGCCTCGAGGGGTTACCGCCACCCACTGGGCCCAAGCCACCTCGCCACCACCATCGATTTCTACCACTTCAAAGTGGGTCTCACGTTTTTTCATCTCGACGTTCATCCTCGCCATAAAGCCAGCGATAGCCTCTCGCCCTTCAAACGTGCCAAAAAATGGATCCTCCAACACGGCGTCCTCGGCGAAGAGTTCCACCATGGCGGTGTAATCCCCGGCATCCTGAATGCGCCAAAACGTCTCTATGGTCTCTGCTGCGCTGCGTGTCAATATCAATTCTCCTTGTTCACTCTCTCGCTTGGGGCCGGGCCACTTTTTCAAGTCGTCTGACAGCGCTTCCTAGATTAAGGCTGCCTCTCCACCAACTGCTTCTCCGCCAGCCGCTTCTCCACCCAAAGGCGCCTCAGTTTCATCTGTTGCTACTCGGCCTCCACGGCCAACTCCGGTCTACGGACACTGGTCCCGGTCTCGCTTTTGTCCTGCTCGGAGGGGCAGCACTTACGTGGCCCCTCGCTATGGATCGTCAGGCAGTAGGGTGAGCCCCCTTTGATTCCCGAATCACTCAGCCGTAAAGAAATCCCCTCTCGCTACCCCAGTGTCATCGTAAACGGGCTCTTCTAGCTCCACCCGATATTTTTTGATGACGTTCGTACGCGGCTTCCTGGCGAAGGATGCAAGGTGGCCACCCATGTCTCGGTACCAATGGCTGGCAAGGTGGGCAGAAAGCGTCTCCGAAGATGTCCACTCTTCATACACATACACTCGCCCCGGGGTAAGGTGGCATTCCGTCCATGAATAGGCAATGCAACCTTCTTCTTCCAGCGCGCCTTCGATGTGCGGCCTTGCCGACGTTAATATCTCGGGCACTTCGCTCGCGTTCTCGAAATCGATGTACCCGGCAACAATTACTTTCATAGCGTTCCATCCTTAAAGCCTTGTCAGCATCATAGCGCGACAGCAACGCTGAAGGCGACGATGTTACTACGGGCTTTTTGAACTCTGCGACTCAGCGCGGCTTATCATCCCAGCCCTATGACTCCAAGCTCTTCGTCAATGGCAGCGGCTATTTACGCTTCGCTCTCTTCGCTAGACAGCCTCTACCTCCTGAGGTTATTTGCTTACTCTTTTAGCTACCTTCAGTTCCCTTGCCTCCCTTTCGCGCGTCATCTACATCGAACCATCAACATCGACCGGTCAACATCAAACTATGGATAGTCGACTAATCCTCGCTATCCCTGAGAAGCAGTAATCCCACAACTTCAAATATCTCCTCCGGACTTTATGGCGCTCACCTATCGATCCGCCTAATCCCCTCACGACCACTGACAGTTCAGCTTCAACTGGCACACCCGAGCTCGGGGGACTCGCCGAGACGCAGCCCAACCCGCTACACTCCGACTAAATAAATGGTCTGTTTCGCTATGGATGACAGAAAAAGGATGTCCCTATCAAGGCACGCACTCTGCCGTATCTCTGCACTTGCATTAATGCTGCTTATTTTGGCGCCGGGCCCAACGACCGCAGAGGAAACCAGCGTATTCGACCGAATCACCGGCTTTTTCAGTGACCGCTTCAGTTCAAGCGAGTCAAAGGTGCCTAAAGCGCGCTCCCTCGAGGCCTGCACCGCGCTGTCTGAAGACGCCCACGAACTCATGATTCGGCGCCAAGAGGGTGATGCAAGGGCGGCTGCAACAAAACGCGCGCTTGAAATGGCGGGGAGAGCCGCTTGGCCGTCGAACGGTCAAACCGACGCCGAATCGGCCTACATGCAGCTGGTCGGTCAGGCTTACGCCGCCGACCGCAGTTGGTTTTTCTTCCTGCGAGGTCGTATCGCTGATGAATTTCGGGACAATACGTTTGCGGATTGTCTGAGCGATTTCTAGTAAGTCGAGCGCATCACATCCGTCAACGACTGGCCCCTTTCTGGGGCTCTTCGTAAGAAAAAGTATGAAGACTCCCGCTTTCTTTTCCGCACAGAATCTATCCAAGGTGATAAAAACAGGTAACGCCGCCGCCCCAACTGCCGATGGACAGCGACCCAGCGTTTGCAACCTAGTAGCCAAGGGCTTGATGTCGCTGATACTGCTTGGGTGCCAATCCGTCGAGCCCGGCGCGCCAGATATGACTTATGGCTGGGGAGCCGCCCCTCTCCTTAAACCGCCCGAACCTCAAACCGTTCCAGTAATGAAGCTGTCCAAAGCGGTGGGCTGGAAACCGGGAGAAACCCCAATTCCAGCCGAAGGCTTCGAAGTTCAGGCGTTCGCGCAGGGGCTTGATCATCCCCGTTGGCTTTATGAACTTCCGAACGGCGATATTCTCGTTGCAGAAACCGATGCACCACAGGCGGCCTCTGGAAGAGGGGGTGTACTTTCCTGGTTCGCAAAACGCGTCATGCGCTTTACGGGGTCGGGCTATCCGTCGGCCGATCGCATCACCCTGCTGCGCGATACCGATCTGGATGGCATTTCCGACCTGCAGGTCCCCTTCATCGAGAACCTCCGCTCGCCCTTTGGCATGGCGCTGGTGGGAAGCACTTTTTATGTCGCGAATACCGACGCCGTGCTGGCGTTTCCTTATGGGCAGGGCCAAACCCGAATCTCAGCGCCGGGCGAGCTAGTTGCTAACCTGCCCGCTAATGCCCCCAACAGTCACTGGACCAAAAATTTACTGGCCCACCCCGATGGAGAGTCCTTGTTCGTCGCGATTGGCTCTAATAGCAATATTGGTGAGTTGGGCCCAGAGGCAGAGCAAGGCCGTGCCGGCATTTGGCGACTTGACCTCGCTACTCGCGAACTAGCTCCTTTTGCAAAGGGCCTCCGCAACCCGGTGGGTATGGCCTGGCATTCACCCACCGACACTTTATGGACCGTTGTGAACGAGCGGGACCAGTTGGGCAACGATCTTGTGCCGGACTACCTCGCGCAAGTGAACGAAGGTGATGACTTCGGCTGGCCCGCTCATTATTGGGGCATCCTGCAGGACCCTCGCGTGCCGAGGGATTGGAGCTCACAATCGAGCGGAGAAAGAAAAGACGAAAGTCTCAGCAAGACTCCAGCAACGGGGTCGGGTTCCGATCAAGGACAGGCTGAGGGCACGGCAATACGGCCTCGACGCATCCCAAACTACGCGCTTGGTGCCCACACTGCATCACTCGGGGTCACTTTCTACTCAAACCCCTCCATTCCAAGTCTTAAAAACCACGCCATCATTACGCAGCGCGGCTCCTGGAACCGTAACCCGCCAAGTGGTTACCAAGTCCTTGCTGTTGAAGTCACCAATTCTGGCGAGGCTAGGGGGGAAGCAAAGCCTCTTTTGACGGAGTTTTTGAGTGAAAGCGGCGAGGCTAAAGGAAGACCCGTGGGCGTCATCGTCAACCAGGGTGGCGCCATGCTTGTCGCTGACGACGTGGGTGATACCGTCTGGTACTTGACTGGGAAATAGCACGTCGCCGCTGCGATTTATTCATTATTTACAGAAGATTTGAGGCACTGAGAATGACCTTGTTTGCTGAGCATCGACGCGCCGCACCAGCGTGCAGAAGATCTCCCCGCTCGTAGCGTCACAACTTTATAATCAATACGCCTCTTATCCTTTACTTACCAAAAAAAACGGACTTGATAATTCACAGCACGGTCGTAGGATGACAGGTATATGCCCGTAGCCCGGATGCAGAGACTAGGGTGAGACTTCCTTTCATTTATAGGGTTAAGCAAACCAGGATGCGGTATCCCGCACATATCACTAACACAGCCAATGAACAGCAGAGCGGAGGCTCTTTTGGTTTGATGATTCGGTTACTGCTTGTCTTGCCCCTTGTTCTGTTTCATTCCGGGGCAACGGCTGGACCTACCCCACCATCTATTTCATTGGCCGGCATCTTGAGCGCATACACAGAGGGGGATGGGACCAAAACTCCCGCTAGCGACGTCACCATTACCGCAGGAGACTCGGGATCACCGAACTTCACTGCAACGGAAATTCAAAGCGCATCCGTCTTCATCAATGTTGGCTATCAGTCTTCTGAAGATGTACTCGCGTTCCCCAATGCAAACGGCATCACTGGATCGTGGAATAGCAGCACAGCCGTACTCTCACTTACTGCATCAAGTCCGCTGCCGTCTATCGCCACCTGGGAACAAGCCCTCGAGAGCGTGACCTATCAGAACACCAGCGATGATCCAAGCACCAATCTAAGATCCTTCCAGTACAGAGTTACCGATTCACTGGCTGGACAAAACAACACCCTCGCGAGTTTTTCAGTCGTGGCTGTTAATGATGCGCCCTCAATTGGTACTGCAACAGGCACAACAGTGCTGGAAAACAGCGGGAATACTTCAACGAGCGTCGGTAGCGTTAGCGCCACTGACGTCGACGATACCGGACTTTTTTACTCGATCACGAATGGTGACGCTAATGGCTTCTTTGTGATTGACGAGATCGGGAACATTACGCTGACAACCTCTGGCTCGGTCGCGGTGAATCAAGACAATCTCGTCACAACCACTTACACACTAGAGATCACCGTCTCGGATGACGAGACGCCGACGCCGGCTTCGACTACCGCGACCCTCGACGTGACCTTCGAAGCGGTCAACGATCCGCCCACACTATTTGGAAGCTCGATATTCGTCGACGAAGGGGCAACGCTCACCCTGACCTCATCTGAAATTGTTGTTTCCGACGCCGATGACAACCTCACCGACGTCAGTATTGCAATCAGCAACCTCTCGTCGAATCTGTCCATCCAGATTGCGGGCTCTCCCGTCACCAGCTTCACTGCACAGCAGTTGACGGATGGTGACGTGAAGTTAGTCCACGACGGAAGTGAAGCCGCAACCGCATTGTTCGACCTAACAGTAGAGGATGGCAATGAGGACTCCAGCACACCAACCGCTGAAACCCTTTTTGCGACCGTTACCCCAATTAACGATCCGCCCGTAATTACTGACGCTAGTAGTACGCTGGCTTATACCGAGGAAGATCCGGCCGCCATGATCGATGCAACGCTCACCATCAGTGATGCCGAGAATGACCAGCTTCAATCCGCGACCGTTACCATATCTTCTGGATACGAGCCCAGCGAGGACGCGCTGAACTTTGATAGCGCAAGCGCATCTCCCCTGGGCATCACTGGCTCTTTCGTATCAGGAACTCTGACGCTCTCAGGCGGCAGCAGCGCGGCGAACTACGAAACCATTTTAGAGTCGGTCACTTATCAAAACTCAAATGCTATCAACCCGAGTACAACGAACCGGGCCATCACCTGGACGCTAAATGACGGATTGGACACTTCAGTTGCTGCTACAAGCACGATAACCGTCACCGCAGTAGATGACCCGACTGTTTTCTCCGGTAATATCAGCGGCTCGGGCCAAGAAGATACATCGTTCTCTGGGACGTTAACGGTAACTGACCCTGAAGGGATCGCCACGCCTAATTTCACGATAGACACGCAGGCATCGAATGGTAGCGCCTCCATCGTTTCAAGCTCTGGCCTTTGGCAGTACACGCCTGACATCAACTACAGCGGCACTGACAGTTTCACCGTCAAAGTGACCGACGACCTCGGCAATAATGCGACGCAAAGTATTAGCTTAACCGTGACGCCAGTGGACGACGCACCGGTTGCTGAGAATGCATCCTTAACGGTGCTTGAGGATGCGCCTGCGACGAGTCTGGGGCTGAGCACGCCAAGCAACCCTGATAGCGGCGAAACGCTTACCATAACCATCTCTCAAGTGCCCGGCGCGGGCGAAGGGATCATCGCGAATGGGGGCACTACGCTCGCGCCAAGCAACGTGATCGCACCGAGCGAACTCGCTGGTCTCACCTTCACACCCAATACCAATTACGATGGCGCGGTAGCTGACTTTGTCTATCTTTTGAGCGACGGCACTGGAAGTGATGACAATACCGGTACGGTTAGTATTTCCATTACCGCCGTTGATGATCCACCGATCGCTGAGAGCAAATCACTTACCGTGGCAGAAGATTCGCCCGGTACCAATTTAGGCTTATTGGAACCAACAACGCCTGATCCAGGAGAGACGCTGGTTATCACTGTGACCCAAGTGCCGCTATCGAGCGAAGGGATGATCGACAATGCGGGCGCATCGCTCGCTGCCTCCTCGACGCTCACGCCGAGCGAACTCGCTGCACTGAAATTCATACCGACTACGGACTATGACGGGACGGTAACCGACTTCAGCTATTCGCTGAGCGATGGGACAGGTGCAGATTCTAATAATGGCACGGTTACCATCACCATTACGCCCGTCGATGATCCACCCGTTGCCGAGAGCAAGGCTCTCACTGTCAATGAAGATTCCCCGGGCACCAATCTCGGGCTACTGACTCCTACAACCCCCGACACAGGTGAAACGCTCAACATCACCATTAACCAAGTCCCCAGCGCGGGCGAAGGCGTTATCTCCAACGCAGGAATAGCATTGGCCGCCAGTAATGCCATCACACCCAGCGAACTCGCGGGTCTTACTTTTATTCCAAATAGCAACTATGACGGCACGGTGACGGACTTCGTCTATACCCTGAGCGATGCAACTGGAAATGACGATAGCCAAGGCATAGTCACCATCACCATTACTCCGCAGAACGATGTTCCGATAGCGATTGATGATGTCTTTGCAATGAATGAGGGAGCGACCCTCACAGGCAGTGTCGCTGCAAATGACACGGTGGGAGATGGCCCCAGCACTTACTCTCTAGCTGTGAATGCGACGCACGGGGTTCTCGGGCTGAATAGCGATGGCTCATTTAGCTACATCCCTGCAGCTGGGTTCAGTGGCGCAGACAGCTTCGAATACGATCTGACAGACATCGATAACGAGCTATCGAGTGCATTTGTCACTTTGACTATTATCGCGGCAACCGCAGTCGATACAGACGGTGACGGTATCGCTGACGAGGTGGATGCCTACCCCACGATTGGCTTAGGGACACTCATCGACTCCGACGGCGATGGCGCCCCCGATGGATGTGATAACAGTTGCCAGAGTCTAGGCATGGCAGTCGATGCTTTCCCAAACAATGCCAATGAGTGGCTGGACACTGACGCAGACGGGTTGGGCAATAACTCAGATTCTGATGATGACGGTGATGGAATCTCCGATGCTCAAGACGACTTTCCGCTAGATGCTGGTGAATCAACTGACACAGACGGTGATGGCATCGGAGATAACACTGATCCTGACGATGACAATGATGGCATCGCCGACAACCTAGACCCGTTCCCCCAGGACACTGATGATGACGGCACCGATAATGCTTTCGACTTAGATGACGACAATGATGGCGTGCTCGACAATGACGACATCTATCCGTTAGTTAGTGTCTTAGGGTTTTTCCCTGATGGTGACGCCGATGGCGCCCCAGATAATTGCGATTCCATTTGTCTTGCCGCAGGCCTCGGCGCTGACCCAGATGACGATAATGACGGCGTTCTTGATATCGTCGACGACCTGCCACTCAATGAAACCGCGGCGATCGACTCTGATGGCGACGGATTTGCTGACGAATACTTGACCTCGTTCTCGGCGGCCATCAGCGAGGCTGGCGGCGACATCAACGATTTACCCATTAGCCAAACCGAATATCCGCTCGACGCATTTCCGCAAGATCCGACCGAGTGGCGAGACTATGACGGGGATGGCATAGGAGACAACGCTGATCCAGATGACGATAACGACGGTGCCACCGATGCTCTGGATATTCTCCCAGAGGATCCCGACTGGAAAATCACTGTCGCTGCCACTGCTGCGGAGGGTGCGCAGCTCATCGCCCGCTATGAAGGAGCGCTCGCTGATCCAGATATTGATTTCGCGGACCCTAGAAATGGCGCAACCATTGAGCTCATTGGTCCGGCGGCCGGGCAATACGTGAATCGAATCGGGACTACGCCGTTTTCTTGGGAGACTGACTCGGAGGGATGGCTGAGGCTCGAAGCGGACCTAAACGATCTATCTCTTCAATCAGTTTTCGAGCTTAGAGTTAGCGCCCTCGGCGATTTAATCACCGAAGGTCTCATGAACACCCTCGCTCTCAATCCAGTCTACGCTGCTAACCTCTTTGAAGTGCGGGAAATGGTGGCTGAGGTCAGGCTCATAAAGGTTGGAGATCAATCCGATCTAGTCGAAACCTACGCCGTTGAGGCTACGTACGGCTATTACATTGTCGACGCGGGCCTTCGCGCGCAAGTACTACAAGAAATGCTGGTCCAACAACCCGAACGGGTTGACCAAGACCGCGAACTCATTCTGGGATTTGTATCTCTAGAGGCAGTTGATTTTTTGAGAGGCGACGGCATCACGAGTGAACAGATATTGTCAGACGGACTCCCGTTTGGAGGCACTCAAACCGTCAAAGTCCTACCATCAATGTTTGGTGCTATCACTGGAACCGTTCAGTTCAATAACTTTCCAGTCATTCCCGCAATGCTGGAGGGGTTTCTTCTGGACGATCTTGCGATTTGGAATACGCAGCTCGCAGTATTCTCCAGCGGAGGTCAAGGAACCTTCGAGGGGGTTTTAGAATGCGCTTTTACGTGGGCCCACAATACAAACTCAATAGAACTGACTATTACCCAAGTTCCAAACGAATCGACTTGTATTAGCGCTGGCACAATCCACTCCATCTCGTCTTTGCCCATCGAGAGTAACGGCGGGCACTTGCTGTACATTCGGTCCACGTCTGCAGGAGAAACTAGCGCCCGACTCGTTTTGAGCCGAACAGACAGCTTTGGTTCGACCTTCGATCCCTCCAGTATCGAACCTCTCTTAACATCAGAAAAAGTACTTGTTTCAGGGGCACAGCTATGTGATCCGAATCGCTACATCTTGGATAACAACGACAACCTTATCTTTAACCTTGCGGCGATGGACGCAGTGGTACTCAAAAATGATGGCACCATTTCGACTGACAACATACCTATCGACGGTACCGCCAAGTACATAGACTCAATTATTCCAGGAGGTGCGGACGTAGAAGATTGGCAATGGATAGCCACTAACGAGGGCATTGGCTTCATCGACCCTAACGGCAGTGGCATTGTCCAAACCAATATAGAAACCGGCGAGACAACCCCTGTTCCCGACATTAGTTGGCGCGTGCTCGACTATGACAGTGAGGGACGGCTGTGGGTGCTGGAAACAGAATCTATATCCTCGTCAATTCTGGAGACAAGGCTCACCTTCTACACAGAGCTGTCTCAAGATCAAGATGGTGATCTTGAGACAGATCTCGACGAATTTGTCGCCAATCGAGACCCATTCACGTTCAACGATGCGGACGGGGATGGCCTGAGTGACGCAAACGAGACCAATAATATTGGCACGGACCCGAACGACTCGGATTCCGACAATGATGGCGCTTTGGATGGACTAGATATCGACCCAATCTCGCCAGAGCGCAGCGGTATCGATGCCAATCTCGATGGCATCGACGATGCGTGGGTCAGCACGTTTTATGCTACCGGCGTCAACCAAAATGACGACCTAGATGAAGACGGCCTCACTGTGCTTCAGGAGTACGTCAGCGATACTTCTGATGCTAATTTCAATGAAGTGCAGATTATCTCGGCCCCTGAATTACGATTACGGTCCAATCGCGTCACGCGGATACCGCTCACCTACTCGACCAGCGACGGAGACCAGAACCTGACCGGCCTTGGGCTTAGGATTCACTTTCATGGTGCAGATCTTGCCCTTGTCAAATTTGAAGCTGCTTCTGTCTACCTGAACGGACTAATCGAAATCAACAACGTCTGGGCACCAGACACCTTTAATTTAGACGCCAACTTTTTTACTGACCACTACATCGAAATTAGCTGGGCCGACCAAACCGATGGTTGGCCTAACGAAACCTTGCCGATCAATCTTGGCAATCTGCTCGTCGCGCCTCGGTCCATCGGCCAAAGCGGCGATGCCGAGATCGACTTCTCACCGAGCTTACTAGCAGGAGGCTATGGGCTCTCTGCACCATTGTTGACCTTGAATTACAGCTTTGGACGGAGCTTTGACTTTGACGAAGATGGTGACGTTACCGCTCTCTCAGACGGTCTGATGATGCTCCGCTTCCTGTTCGGGTTCTCCAGCGACTTTTCGTCGCTCATTGGTGAGAATAGTCCGCATATCGGAAACCCCGGAGTCATCACCCAAAGACTGAACGAGCACCTTTCAGTCATGGATATTGATGATGACGGCACAACGCAGGCTTTGACCGATGGCCTACTATTGATTCGTTACCTATTCGGGTTCACGGGTGACTCACTCGTCGAAGGCGCAACGAACCAAGGAGCAAACCGTACTAGTGCCGCCGACGTTCAGTCATATCTTGATCAGTTCATCAACAAAGCGAACAACAACGTGGTTACCCCCCCGCTCTAAACCCCTACCCTGGCAATATCTTGATGACTTCCTGCTCTCAAGGATTACCTAACCAGTGGAGAGAAAAAGCCTAGATACTCGCCGATGATGGATGACTAGGCTCACTGGCGAATCAGGCTTAGGCGCCTGGAGTGCCTCCATTTACGACAAAATTTAGCGTAGGCCCACAGATAGCAGCAGCCGCAACCTTTCACCACAGCACAACTCTGCTGAGAAGACTGCTCCCTCTGATAATCAACACGCGAATGACCCGTCCGCCATCATTGACCGATTAAACGAGCATCTGCCGATGATGGACATCGATGACGATGGGGATACCGTAGCGCTATCTGACGGGCTCCTGCTAGTTCGCTATCTCTTCGGCTTTAGAGGCGATGCGTTAATTAGTAATGCCGTTGGCCAGGGCGCGAATAGATCAGACGCTGCCACCATCGTGGCTCATCTCAACGAGATGATCACTCAGTAACCTGCGTAGGCAGGCGCCCGCAGAAATGCATTGCCGAGCAGCACAGAGAGCCCATCCAAGAAGCCTCTAAAGCTTGGGTCGGCGGTTACGCCGATGACATGGCCATTGCCGTGCGGAGCCGCCATGACCACCGGCTTAAACGCTAACTGGGCTCGGGTGTCTTCCCACACATGGCCGCTTGCGGCTATCGCGTCCTCCTCTGCAAAGCGGACTACGTTTACTCCACCATCACGCTTCAAAGGCTCATAGATATCGCCACCTGTCACCACAAAATTCAACGTAGGCTTGAGGCCGGCTGCAAGCCAATGGTCGCGGTCTACCTCACCACGCAGAATCACGCCGGGCAAAGGGAAAGGCTCTGCCACGCTGGGCGCAATCGCTGCCTCGTAGTCCTCAGCGCTCGCGAGCTTTGACCCAGCGGGCCGTGCTTCATCATTGCTTTTCTCCTGGCCCTCCCCAGCGCCCTGTTCTCGTTCGGTTGCCAGTAGCGCCTGGCTAGACAGAAACCGATTGGCACGACCCAGCCCAATCAGCACGCCGCCGCGCTCGACCCAGGCCTTAAGTCCTGCGACTCCGCGTTCGCCAATATACCGCTCGTAATTGCCACCGTCCGGCAGAATCACGACATGAAAATCATTCAGTGGCTCACCGCTTAAGTGCTCGGTACGCACGGGCGTCACGGGATAGCCAAATTTTCGCTCGAGCCAATAGCGAGTGCCGCCTGCCGACAACGACCGGGTCGGTTCATCCCAGGCGAGCGCAATATTGACGCTTGGGATTGCTCTCACGTGATTACTTCCGAAATTGCTGCCTGATTCAGTCCAACTCGTTTCCGTACTGATGACCTCTGCGCGAGTTTGCTGGGCAAGCCCTGAGACAGTTGCATGAAGATCGTCATCATTATCGCTTCGCTTCACGATGAGCGTACCCGCGCCAAAACTACGCCCTTTTTGAGTAAAGGCTATGGTGCTCGTGTGCACAGTCAGCCCCGCTCGCAGCGCACCGGCTAAAAACCGAACCGAGGCGTCGCCCTCCCATGGGACGAGATAGGCAAGCGGCGCAGGAGGAACAGCCTCGACTTCATTGGGCCCCTTCCATGCCATCAAACTGGCCTCGCGGACGCGCGCGTCACAGCTCACCATCTCTAGGTTCGAGAGTGCTGGCAGCGACCACCCCAGCACGTCGTAAAGGTCAACACTGAGCCCTTTTTCGCGTCGCCGCTCTTGCTCGGCTAGAAAATCCGCATCCATTGGGCTCTCTGCGTCCATCAGCGTTCGAACGAGCCTGCCAGCTGGCTGCCCTGCCCGGACCACCACGCTGCCGGCACTCAGTGTTTTGCCACACAGCCGAAGTTCACTGGTTGTCTCAAAGACTTCAATGCCCTGGCGCTCCAATCGACTGGCAAGCCCGCGGACCAATGACGGATCGTTCTGCGCTATGTCCACGCCATAGACACGCGGATCATCTAGCGCCGCCTGGCGAAATGCATAAAACCGTTCGAGCAGCGCTTGCCGGTCACGGGCGGCGACCGTTAATGTTCCAACCGTTGCTAAAAAATGCCGATGGACACCATCCCGATAGGTCACGAGCGAGCCATCGCTTCGCTGGCCAGCTAGGCCCCGCGCGGACGCCGTTTCAAAGGTCATGCCGAGCGAGCCGTGTAATGTCGGCCAGGTATCTCCATAACCAGGGTACAGCGCGTCAAATACCTCCCGGGTGAAGTAGTCAAAACCAAACCGGTCAAAGATTTCGGCCATGCCTTTGCCGAGCGCATCTAAACCGGCTTTTTGCTGCCCCGTAATGTGTGGATTGAAGGGTTTGGCGGGCGGCGGGAAGTAATAGGTGCTGTTGGTGCCCATCTCATGAATGTCTGCGTGAACGAGCGGGTAGTACTCGAGCAGGCTGGCCACCTTCCCTCTTGTTTCGGGTTGCGTCAGGGCGAACCAATCTCGGTTCATATCAAAGAGATAGTGGTTGGTGCGCCCGCCCGGCCATGCCTCGCGACGTTCAGCCGCAATGGCGCTTGGCGCAGGCTCAATCCCGGCGTGTTGCTGGTAGTGCTGCACAAACCGCGCGCGGCCATCAGGGTTTTGAGCCGGATCGATGATGACCAGTACGTTGTCCCGAATGGCATTAAAGGTAGGATCACTCGCAGCTAACAGATGATGGGCGAGCACTAGGGCTGCATCTCCTGAGGAAATCTCATTGCCGTGAACGCCGTAGCTGAGCCACACCACCGCGGGCAGTTGTTCGATAAGCGCCGCAGCCTCGCCCTCAATCACACCGCGTGGATCGGCTAATCGCTGCATGCCTCGCTGGATGACATCGAGCCGACCAATGGTTTCCCTCGACCCAACGGCTAGATAGTAAAGCGGGCGCCCCTCCCAGCTTTCGGCATACTGAACGAGACGCGTTCGCTCCGGTGCAGCGTCCGCCAATGCTTTAAGGTACCGCGCGAGTTCTGCTGGTGAACTGATCTTCTCGCCATGGTCGTGCCCGAGCACTTCAACCAGCGTCGGAATATCGCTTGAGAGCTCGGCTTCAGGCCAAAAGGCCTCGCTCGCGTGCACGATGGGCGAACTCATGAATACGGCCATCATCAGCCAAGGAGTGCACCATTGGATGAGAGTAGTAGAACGCATACGCTTGTCTCCTTGGGGCAATAGAGAGGCCCGCTAAGCTGATAGCTAGACAATATACGATGCTTTACGCGCAAATGCGTTATGGAGTTATCGGACTAAGGGGGCCCTTAGGTAACGACAATGTGGGCGGTTTCGATAGCGAGGATATCCACGTCAAGCACCGCTTTTTGATACTGAAGAATGGCGGCGTCGTACGCTTCTGCACTCTGCGTGACCGGAACGGACACCTGAATGGTCGAGACCTCACTCGGCCCAGCGAATGCAGCGGCCATCCATTCGTCTCCGTCTGTCAGCAAATCTGCTAGAAGCGGTATCGCACCAATATCGGGAGTGTTGCCCGGGGCGGCTAGCTCGTCAGGGCTGGGTATCTGCTCAGCCTGGTTGGTTGATTCAGGGAGAAACACCAAGGCGCTACCCGATAAGAAGGGATGCGAACCCTCTAGGAGAAGCTCATCGATTGCCGCAAGGTTCAGTGCCTCTGCGTCTGGCAACTGTTGCCCGGTGACCTCGGTAGTGCTCGCGAGTGATTGCTCCTCTTGAACAAACGCCTCCTCAATACGCTCTGATTCGACGAGATTGTCTGCGAGCCAGTGACCCGACTCACCAGCGAATTCGCCAGCCCTATCGGCCTCAATGTCTGTGGGCAGCTCCGCTGATTCAGCGACAGCTTCGCCGAACAAGAGATTGTCACCGCCGGCCAAGAGTGCGCCATTGGGTGGCACGACTGCCTCGGATATCTGTGAGTTCTCAATTGCGAGCAAACCCGATAAATCTTCAGATTCTGGCAACCTGGGCACATCACTGGGTTGCGCTTGATCCTCGGGTAAGGCCATATCCACCACGATTACCTCTTCACCGACGGCACCCGCTTTCGTGCTAGGCGGCGGCTGCGTGATTTCAAACGTTAAAGAGGCCACCGACGTCGCACCGGTGATGTCAGTGATGAAATAAAACACCCGATCGATCCCGACGAATCCGGAGGGCGGTGTGTAGGTGATATCTGTGCCGTCAAAACTGACCGTGCCGCCAAACTCCGAGAGCGTATCCACACTGCTAATCGTTACTGCACTACCATCGCTGCTAAGGTCGTTAGCTAGCAAGGTGAGCACAGCCACCACCGCTACTTGGTCCACATTGATATTAACGGTCGGGTCCTCTACGAACTGAAGGCCGCTAGCATTGGGGTCCGTAAAATTTAACAGCAACAACTCGGGCTCACTGCCATCTTCATTCCCATCCTCAACAGACAGGGTTAGCAGCGGTGTCACGGTGCTGACCGAGAACGAGGGCGAGTCCAGCACAAAGCTCACGCGCCCATTATTGATATCGTCTTGAGTAAAACTGGTAACCACGATGCCACCGACAAAGACACTGCCGCCCTGAGCATCAACGACGGTGTAAACAATGTCAGTTGGTCCATCATCTGGGTCGAACGTGGTTACGTCTTGATCAGAAAACACATAAGTCCCGATTGAATCCATCGACAGGCTGTAAACACCCTGATAGTGGGGTACGTCATTCACGCCCACTAGCGTCACCGAGACAGGGTGCAACTGGCCATCGGATGAGGTGAAGGTGTATTCATCCGTGACGGTTTCGCCATCAGCGAGGCTTCGATACAAATCAGGATCGGGCGCGTAACCCCAGGTACCCGCAGAGAGTGTCCCGTCTGCTTGCTGCGGCAAGCCAGAGTCGCCGTAGATTTGAATGGACTGCGCATCCAGGATGAACCCATCCGCAGCAACCCCCGTGAATCGAATATTGGTCCAGGGGTTCTGGGCCTGTGAGAAATCAGATTCGAAGGACAGGCTCGCAATGGGGCCGGACAAGGTGCCAGGCCAATCAAGCGACTCGGACGAAGTCCAAGCCACTAGAATCATTCGATCGGTGGCATCATCAAAATCAAGATTATCAATATCTTCGACGTCAACGAGCTGGACCAACCCTGGTGCATTTGAGGTCAGCACGGGATTCTGTATGACGCTACTGTCGTAGTGGATTTGCAGGACCAATCCGGGTGCAGAGGTATTAGGGTCATCTACCTCGTAGTTCAAACCAACCGTCACCGTTCCAGTCTGCTGGTCGATAACGGGCGTGTCTGGTCTGATCACTTGGAATGGCAACTCGAAAGCACTGCCGTTAGGGGGTAGCTCCACCGGATCGCCACCGTCTACCCCATCGACATCATTAGAGGGCTGGAATCCAAAGACGCCATAGGTGCCCTGGCCGGCATCCACTGGCGCAATCACGGCATGCTGGTCAACATCGAAACTAGAGAGCACCCCCTGAACTGGGAAAATCTGTGAACTCACATCCTGATCTACGGTAAACGCAGTGTCTCCAAAGAAGACCGTGGCGTCGTCCACGCCGTCGACCGTAATGGTCAAGGTCGAGACATCGGTGAGTTCACCATCAGAGACATTAACCGAAAAGGTTTCAACCGCCTGCTCGCCGCCGAGTAGCTGAAGACTCAAGGTTTGATCGGCGCTGTAGGCAAAACTGCCATCGGCCTCGAGCGTGAGTGTGCCGTATTGCCCGACCACGCTTTGCCCCGCTGTAGTGATTGGTGAGGCGGCGCTGTTCGGAGTGGTCAACACCACACTCTCGACTGAGAGGGAACTGTCGACGTCGGCGTCATTGGCCAATACACCGTTTCCAGCGGTGATGGTCACTAATCCTCCGGCGATGACGGTTGCGGTGTCATCACCAGTCGTCGGCGCATCATTTTGAGCGTCAAACCTAATCTCGAGTGGCGCTTCGCTCGACGACAATGTGCCGTCTGACACCGTCACACCGATTGTGGTGCTCGTGGACGTCAGCGCATCGTTATTCAGCGCCGTCGCGCCATCT
>Ga0181578_10000680_pt1 | contig 32833 bp, 29 predicted proteins | sample 071ome_21_FD_148659 | JGI IMG/M metagenome (GOLD analysis project Ga0181578, IMG submission 148659) | Coastal salt marsh microbial communities from the Groves Creek Marsh, Skidaway Island, Georgia - 071401CT metaG (spades assembly) | ecosystem: Environmental > Aquatic > Marine > Intertidal zone... | reverse complement strand
CGCGATCGGCGCCACGAAGTTGCCCTGGAGTTCAGCCGGATCGCGGTCGGTGACATAGCCCGCGTCGGTGCCATTGGGCTCGAACACGAAGCTGCCCTCCAGCAATCGCCAACCATAGTTGCCGCCTCGCACCACCACGTTGATTTCCTCGATGTCGTTTTGCCCGACGTCTGCCGTCCACAATTCGCCGGTGACCGCATCAAAGGCGAAGCGGAAGGCGTTGCGGAAGCCCCATGCGTAGATCTCTTCCACCGCGCCGGGCACGCCGACCAGCGGATTATCGGCCGGAATACCGTACGCGCGGTTCGCTGAATTATTGCCCTCCGGATCCACGCGAAGTATGGCGCCCAGCGGGGTTGAAATATCCTGCCCATTGCCATTCGGGCCATGGCCGACGGCCGGGCCACCGATGAAGGGCTGCCCGTCCTGATCGTCCGCCGCACCCCCGTCACCCAGGGCGATGTAGAGCAACCCGTCCGGACCAAAGGCCAGGGAACCACCGTTGTGATTCAGCTGCGGCTCATCGACCCGCAGCAACACGCGACGGGACCCCGCGTCCACCTTCATCGAAGGAGCGGCTGGGTCCTCCACGCGCCACTCGGTGATGACGCTCAGGTGATCCGCAACCGTGTTCGCGGGCATGGAGGAGAAATCCGCCGCGCCGCTGCCCACAGGCTCTGAGCTGAAGAGATAGAACAGGCCGTTATCCGCAAAATCGGGGTGGAAGGCCATGCCCAGTAGCCCACGCTCATCGTAGGTGCCGGGGCCAAAAATGCCCAACGGCACCATGAGTGCGCCCACATCGTGGAACAGGGATCTCTCGACCGGTGATGCCGCCAGATCCAGCACCCAAACCTTGCCGTCCTGATCAACGACAAACAGGTCGTCCGGTCTGCCCGGCGCCCAGATGCCGTAGTTCGGCGACACCAGGCCGGTGGCCACAGGTTCAAGCTCAACCTCGACCCGCCCGGCCTGAATACTGCCGGGTATCGGATCGTCCAGGCGACGGCCGGTTTCGCTGGAAAAGACATCCGTGCTCGATGTCGCGACATCCCGATCGGGGTCCCCGTCTATCACTTCGGCAGCCCAGGTGATCATGCCTACTCGATCAGGCACGTAGCCTGGGAATGACACCGACTGACGTAAACGACGCCTGCCCGAATCCACTTCCCGGGTCTCCGAGTAAAGCTCTGTGCCCGCCTGCTCAGCGATGACATGAACCAACACGGAATTGCGTCCCTTGCCGGAATTGATGATGTCCACGCTGGGGGTCACCGTGTCACCATTATCCAGGTCGGCGCTGTCAGCGGTCAGGAACTGGGTGATGTCGACATCCACCAGCGTCTCCACGCCAAGACCAGAGAGCGGCACTTGCACGGAGCCATCCACAGGGTCATCGCTGCTCACTTCAAGGCAGCCGGTGTCCAGCCCGGTCGCAGACGGGCTGTAATTCACAGGAACCGTCACTGACTGGCCAAACTCGATGGCCGCCTGTGACCAGGCGGGTATACCGAATTCGCTGCTGGTTCCGCCGCACAGCGCCACGTTTGTGACGGTCAAGGTGGCCTGGCCGAGATTGGTCAGCACCAGGTCGGCTTGCGCACTTGCATTGAGCAGCACTGAATCAAATGCCAGCTCAGCCGGAACAATATTGATCACGGCATCCACAGGTGGGTCAATATCAATTTCACCCAATATGCCCGCCGGCGGCGGCTGGTTGGTTTGCACGGTGCCGTTCTTGCTGTAAACGGTGTTGTTGGGTCCTAACGTCCAACCCGGCTGTGAATTTCCTTCGATTTCGTTCAGGTTGAGCGACAGGCTGGCATCGGCATCAGAATTCTGTGATTCAACAGACCGCAGCGCGCTGACGTCATCCCCGCTCGCGTCTGCCGCAAGCGCGGCCTTAATGGCCCAGCCATACGCATTCCACGGCGTGCCACCGCTGGAGTTTTCATGGCATAGCTGACATTTGCTTCCGGCTCCAGCGGCGTTGACGGCGGAATCCGAACTACCGTAGATGGACTCCCAGGTCCCCAGCAGCTCCGGGCGCGCCGATGCCGGCTCGACAAACAGACCCGAAAAAATGAAAAAAACAGCGGAAACTTTTAGAACAGCAACCCTCGCGGCACGCGCGATCATCAGCGATCCCCTTGATTACCCAACAATAAAAAACATCCCTACACGCCAGCATAGCAAAAGTATCGCACGCGATCATATCGAGCGCGCTTACGCTGGCAAGCACAGAGGTCAGAGATACAGCGTTTAACGGTACAAAGCGTTCAACCGCGCGCCCTGGCCGCGCCGGGCTTACGCCCCGAGCGTTTGCGCGAGCCGTGCTTTTTCAGCACGGCCTGCGACTCGGCCCTGGCCTGCTGGGTGGTGCGCAACTGCATGATGCGCGAACGCGCCTCGCGCGTGGCCGTTACGTGATCCACGATGGGCAGAGGGTAGGCCTTCGGGCGCTGATCTCCTGCTGATTCCGGGTTGGCCAGTTCCTTGCCGCGCAAGCCGGCCAGCTCGGGGCACCAGCGGTGAATGAACGCTCCGTCGGGGTCCTGATCCAACACTTGCTTGGCGGGTGAATAAATGCGCAGGGTGTTGATGCCCGTGGTGCCCGACTGCATCTGAAACTGGCTGTAGTGAATCCCGGGCTCGTAGTCCAGGAACTGCGTTGCCAGCCAGGGCGCTGTGCGACGCCAGTCCAGCCAGAGATGGTAACTGGCAAAGCTCACCAGCATGGCGCGCATGCGGAAGTTGATCCACTTGGTTTCCCTCAGCGCCCGCATGCACGCGTCTACCATCGGGTAGCCGGTCTGGCCTGCTTTCCAGGCCTCGAAGCGGTCCTCGTCGAATTCATCTTCGCGCAAACCGTCCATGGCGCGGTGCATGTTCTGCCACTCCAGCGAGGGCTGGTCCTCCAGTTTCTGGATAAAGTGGCAGTGCCAACGCAGCCGCTTGCCATGCGCGGCCAGTGATTTCAGCCAATACGGCGGACGCGGCTTGAGCGCGCGTATTTCGCTGGCCTTCGCCTCGCTCCGCTGGAAAACCTCACGCATGGATATGTTGCCCCAGGCCAGGTGGGCGCTCATCCGGCTACAGGCTTCAAACGCCGTGACCGGACTCGACATCTGCGTGGCATATTGCTCGCCGCGATGCTCGAGAAACTCATCGAGCACCTCGCGGGCCAAGCTTTCACCACCCCGCTGCCTCAGCGGGTGAGGCGCCTCGGAAAGTGCCTCATGGCTGATCGCGAACGGCAACGAAACCGCAGGCGAGCGCAGCGCCTGCGGCGCGGATGTGATGGGCTGGTTCATGCGCTTGCGCCAGCGCGCGGCCCAGCCGTCACGGTCGCGCAAGGGCCGAAACACCCCGTGTTGCGGGAACTCTTCCCACCGCACCTGCGAGCGCTGACACCATGCCCCTACCGCCCGATCGCGCTGATAGCTCAGGTCGTTGCCCGTCTCCTCGTGACTGTACAGATGATCGAATGGCCAGGCCGCCCGCAGATGGTCAAGCACATCGATGACCTCGCCCTGTGCAATCACCAGGCGGCCACCCAATGCCTGCACCCTCGGCGCCAGCTCACGCAGCGACTGGTTGATGAAAAGGGTATGGGCATCATCGAAATCTGCCGCCGCACGCAGGGTGGGTTCGATGACGTACAGCAGCAGGCACTCGCCTTCAGCCGCCCGGGCCAGCGGCGCATGGTCGTGCAGGCGAAGATCGCGTTTTAACCAGACAACAGAGCGCATGCTGAGAGTTTAAGCAGGCCGGATGAAGAAACTGTCAAGCGATTCAGCGGTTTGGGCCAGCCCCCTCTGCGCCATACCCGAGAAGCCCAAGTGACAGCAAACAGCGCGGGTTCAGGCGGTGTCCTGGTCGCCCTCGCCGCCGCCGTTCACCACCCCGAAATTCAACGCGAAGTGAAAGGTACTGCCCTGCCCCAATTCACTCTCGGCCCATATCCTGCCCCCCATGACCTTGACCAGCCTCTGCGCCAGAGCCAGGCCGATGCCCAGGCCATCCTCGGCACGGGAAAGCGAATCATCCTGCTGGGCGAAGGGTTTGAACATGTCTTCCAACTCGGCGGCATCAATGCCAACCCCATCATCCTTGACGCTGAACTGCACGCCCACCCCCTCGGCATCCGTCCGCGTCAGCAGCACGTCCAACTCAATCCGGCCGTTTTCCTTGCCAAACTTCACGGCGTTATCCATCAGGCAATCCAGCACCTGAGCCACCGCCGTGTCGTCACCCACCAGGCGGCTCGGCACATCCGGCGATATCCTGGTCGCCAACTGCATGTTTTTATCACGCAAGCGAGCCTCCAGCGGTTCGCAAATGCTTGATATCACTGCAGATATGCCGAATTCATTGTGATCGACTGTCCATTCGTCAGTTTCCAGCACGGTGTAGTCGAGCACGCTGTTGACCAACCGCATTAACTGGCCCGACGAAACCTGCGCCATATCCACGTAGATAGCCTGCTTCTCTCCCAGTTCAGTCTGGCGCATCATGCCCAGCAAGCCCTGAATGCCGTTCATCGGTGTGAGCAGTTCATGGCTGATCTTGGACAGAAAGCGGTTCCGTGCGCGCAGGGCGGTTTTTGCCTCAACGGCCAACTCCTGGTTGCGTTCGCTCTGAGCCTTCAGGGCCGCGGTTCGCTCTCGCACCGCCTCTTCCACCCGCACCGTATAGCCGGTAATCAAAAGCATCAAGGCGGCCAGTAGCGCGTTGGCAGCCATGCCTGCCCCAAGAAACCAGAAGCTTCGCCAACGGGATTGGGCCCGAATCAGCGCGGAGGTGGCGTCAACGGAGAGCTGGAACTCGCGTCCCCCAAAAACTACATCGGCCTGGAAGAACGGCGCAGTCGATGCCACGGGAGGGGGCCCAAACAGCCACTGCTGGGACGCTGTATCGACGAGCCGAACCGTCATGTCCTGGGGGCGTTTTACCAGCGCACCCACAAAATCACCCATCCGCAACACGCTCAACAGCACGCCCGGCGCGTGCGCACCTGGACTGACGCGCCGAAACAGCAGCATACCCGCCTGGCGCTCTTGCTCCTGTATCAATTCAATAGGCGCCGTCGCGACGGCCTTGTTGGAATCCATGGCCCTCAGAAGCGAGGCTCTGCGCGTCTCCTCAGAACCCAGGTCAAAACCCACAACCTCCTCGTTCCCGGCCAGTGGCGATAGGAATGTCACCGGATAGTAGTGACCTCGCACCCCCGCACGAACCAGCTCACCTTCGGCATTCCGTTCCCTGATCCCCAGCGACGGCAGCGTGTTTTGAAACTGGGTCTCATAATCAGCACGGTCAGCCAGAGAAATGCTGGGGGCCCACTCAACGGCCTGCACATTAGGGTATCGCTGCATGGCTTGATCGACAAACGCTGCGAAATCCTCCGCTCCCAGCGGGGTCTCGCCTGAGTGCCGCATCAGCGCGTCAATCTGGTCCAGCATGAATTCCAGTTCCCCCAAACGGGCCTGCAGTTGCAGGGCGAACTCCTGGGACTGCAACTGAAAAGCCTGCTGAAACTGGGATCGCTCGCTGGCCGCCACGCGCAGATAGCCACTGACAATGAGCAACGCAGCCAACAGCGTGGGGCCCATGACGCCGATTCTTCGAGATCGCCACTGAGCCCTGGGCCGGCCGAACATGGCCATGAACAGCGGAAACATCACCACCATGCCCATGGTGTCGCCAATCCACCAGGTCAGCCAGTTCAAACCGGATGTGGACGCATTGAGCAGGCCCATCCATGAGAAGGCAATGATTGCGAGCGTGCTGCTGATGGTGCAAATCAGGGGCGCCATCAGCAGGTAGCGTGTGATGTGCTGGCCGCTGTCAAACAGAGAATCCACGCCGATCCATCTGCGCAGCAGCGTTCCGCCCACATAGGCCTGTGCGATAGAGGCCAGGCCAATGGTCGTTGACGTCGCCAGGGCCATGAGACCGACCTGCGGAGAAACATACAGATGCAACAAGACGGCGCCCAGCCAGACCCAAGGCAAGACCCGCGGCCCCCAGATATAACAGGCGCCAATGGCAATGCCCGGCGGGAAGTAAACGGCGGCGCCAATGGGTGGCAGCGCCAGGGGCAACCATAACCAGCCCAGCCCGAAATAGGCGGCCGTCAGCAGGGCGCCGCTCAAAAATGAGAAGCGGCCGACTTGTTCCCGTATGCGTGTTCCCCACATACCCCTGATCTGAGCTCCGCTATGCATAAAATTGCCTACAACGTCATTTTACAATGATTCCGCCCAAAAAAGCCCCAGTGGGCTCTGAACGCAGGGGGTTTGGGGCTCAAGGAGGCATTACGGCACCTCTTTCGTTGCTCATTTTTCACGGAAATTCCACAGACGCGTCAACCTCTCGCCGCGTTCGTCGTTGTATTCGTTATTGGGCTGCACCGGTCAACGGAACCTGCCCACGGCAATGATCAGACACAGGAGAGACGCAACATGGATGAAGGCAGACGGTCATTCATCAGGCAAAGCAGCGCCATGGCCGCGGCCATGGCGCTGTGGAGCCACCCTGCTTTTGGCAAGCTGCTCAGCAAGGACCAGTCGGTGGACCCGGCACTCAGCGTGCTGCGGCGGTTTTGCCTGGGCATTCACCCCACTGACGTCGAGGCTGTTTACCAAACAGGCCCTGACGCCTGGCTGGCATCGCAACTCCGCCACGGCGGCAACGATCGCCAGGTAGAAGCCGATATTGATCGATGGTACCCAACGGTGGGCGCCCCGGTGGCGGACCTGCTCGCGGCTTTGAAGCAGGGCAGGATAGAGACCTCCGACGTCGCGGCGCAACTGAAAGGCGCGGCGGTGTATCGCGCCGCCCACAGCCGCTATCCGCTGTTCGAGGCCATGGTCGATTTCTGGACCAATCATTTCAATATCAACCATGCGACGCCCGCTCTGCGCGTGCTCAAAACCATGGATGATCGCGAAGTCATCCGGCGCCATGCGCTGGGCAGCTTTCGCGACCTGCTGCACGCCAGCGCCAAGAGCCCTGCCATGCTGGTTTACCTGGACAATGCCACCAGCAAAAAGCAAGGATTCAACGAGAACTACGCGCGCGAGTTGATGGAACTGCACACCCTGGGTGTCGAGGGCGGCTACACGCACGATGACGTACTGGCCGTGGCGCGCGTTCTGACGGGGTGGTCGGTGCAAAAAGAGGGCGCCCAGCGGGGTACATTCACATTCATCAGTGCCTGGCACGACTATGACCGCAAGCGGGTGCTTGGCGAGGAGTATCCTGCGGGCGTCGGTCAGCCAGAAGGTGAGCGCTTGCTGGATCAACTGGTCGACCATCCTTCGACCCGGCGTTTCATCGCCGAAAAACTGTGCCGGCGCTTTCTCAGCGACGACCCGGCATCGTCCGCCATCGACACCGTCGAGGCCGCCTGGGGGCGCGACGGCGACGTCAAGGCCATGCTGTGGGCGCTGTACAGCACCCCGGAATTCCAGTCCGCCAACGTGGTGAAATTCAGGCGGCCGCTGGACTACATCATCTCCATGATTCGCACCACCGGCACGCAGCTGGACGCCAATGGTGTGCGCATGGTCGCGCTCGGGCTCAAGGGGCTGTCCCAGACGCCATTCGATTACTCACCGCCCACCGGATACCCGGATGACGCCGCCTCGTGGGCATCCACTTCCGGGATGCTGTTGCGGTGGAACATGGCCAGCCTGGCGCTGGGTTACCGTCCCGGGAGCCCCATGCCGGCCCGCGAGTCGCTGCTGCGCCCGGAGTCTCTCGTGACCCGCCGCGCCAGCCCCAAAAAGATCGTGAAAGAGCTGGTGGATGCCCTGGTACAGGGCGTTATCGATAACGACAGCCACGCGCTGCTGGTGAGTTTCGCCCGCGAGCGTTCGGCTGATCTTCCCGCCGGATCCGGCGACGTGGTCGCCCGGGATGTCGCAAACCTGCTGTTCGCCTCCCCGTGGTTCCAGTGGCACTAGGAGAAACATACTCATGAGCACATATCAATCATCCAACCAGGGCGCAGTGGTTTCCATCTTCCTGCGCGGCGGCATGGACGGCATGCACGCGGCGATACCCGCGGCGGACCCACATTACCTGGGCTTACGCCCCAACCTGGGGCAGGCAGCTCAGGCGGCTACCGACCTCGATGGCTTTTTCAGGCTGCATGCGGCGCTGAAGCCTATTCACGACATCTACCACGCGGGCCATCTGGCCATGGTGCATGCCGTTGGCGCCCCTGATTCAACGCACTCGCATTTTGACGCGCAAGACTATCTCGATCATGGGACACCTGGCGACAAATCCACCAGCGACGGCTGGCTGGCGCGCGCCATTGCCTCGACCCACCCCGTGTCTGCACTGGCCGGTGTCGCCATGGGCAACAAGGTGGTCGAGTCCATGCGCCACGCGAGTCAGTCCATCATTTCGGTGTCCACCCTTGAGAACGTGGGCCTGGTGCACCCGCTGGCGGGCATGGACCTCTGGATCGACGCGATGGCCGCCGGCGATGACCTGTTGGGGCCCATCACCGACGCCACCTTCGCGGCGGTCGAGACGCTCCAGGCGGTGCCAGACCCGGGTAACACGAACCTGTACCCCAACTCACCGTTCGGTCAGCAAATGAGCGATGTGGCCCGAATGCTGAAGGCCGATATCGGCATACAGGCAGTGGCGCTGGATATCGGTGGCTGGGACTCGCACGCCGATGAAGAGACCATGCTGACCACCCGGTTTGACGATCTTGCCCGTGGCTTGCGGGTCTTCTTCGAAGACATGGGCGGCCTGATGCAGTCGACCACCGTGCTGGTTATGAGTGAGTTTGGGCGCCGCGCCTATGAAAACGCGTCGGGCGGCACCGACCATGGCACGGCGGGCTGCATGATGGTCATGGGCGACGGGATCAAAGGGGGCCAGGTCTTTACGCAATGGCCCGGCTTGTCATCCAATCAACTCAACCATCATGGCGACCTGATGCCGACCACGGACTATCGGGAGGTGGTCAGTGAATTGCTGGACGCAAGACACTATTACCCGGACCTCGGCACGGTATTCCCGGGATTCAGCTCAACGGGATACCTCGGCCTCGTTTGAGGCCATCTGCCTGGCCGTGGCCCGGCGCGCCGGGCCCGGCCCGTCTTTGCACAAAAGGAGTGCTAAGCTAATTGGCCTGCTGACGCTCCAAACGGCCGGTCGCGGCCGGGACACAAGGGATGAATCGAGACGATACCAGGGATGCGCTCGACCAGTTTCTGGCTGGTGTGGAGCGGCGCGCCTACCGCATTGCCCGCTACTCGCTGGGCGGTTCGGACGAGGCCCTGGACGTCGTCCAGGAAGCGATGTTTCGCCTGTGCGAGCGCTACGCGCATCGCCCAAGCGAGCAATGGAAACCGCTGTTTTATCGCATTTTGGCCAATGCCATCACCGATCATCACCGCAAGACCGCGCGCAAGCACGCACGCATCGGGGGCGCCATGCCAGCGTCCGAGCCCGGCAGCGAGGAATTCGAGCCGTCGGCCATGCTGGAGCAAAGCGAGCTGGGCGCCCGGCTGGAGGCCGAAATAGGGCGGCTGCCGGAGCAGCAGCGACAGTGTTTTTTGCTACGATGCTGGGAGCAGCTGAGCGTCGCCGAGACCGCCAGGATCATGGGCATCAGCATCGGCAGTGTCAAAACGCACTATCACCGGGCGCTGGCCCGGCTGGGCGTTTTGACGGGAGGTTGAAATGACAAAACCTGATCAGAGCAACGACCGCGTAGACAGCGCCACGAAGCGCGTGGAAGCGTCCTTGCGAGAGGCACTGGAAAGCCGGCTTGAAGCGCTGCCTCCAGAAGTGACCCGGCGCCTGGCCGAATCACGCCAGGCGGCGCTGACGCGCCGTTCACGCGCCTACTGGCGCCGGCCTGCCGTTGGCGGCCTGGCGCTGGCCGCGTCCGTGCTGCTTGCTGTGATCCTGATCGGACAGGGCACACGCGAGACCACACCCGGACAGGACGCACCGGGACAGCATGCTACGGGGCCCGTGGCGGCTGAACCCACAGCCACTGCTGACCTGCTGATTCTCGCGATCGAATCGGAAGATCTCGATGATGAAGCCGCCACCGTCATCCAGGACCTCGATTTCATGCTCTGGCTGAGCCAGCAGGATGACCTGGATGCCTAGACGGTGGCTCAAAAGCAGCATCGCCGCGGTCAGCTTTTGGCTGGGCATCGCGCTGGCCGCCCCCGTACCGGTTGAGGACGAGGAACTGCTGATGTTCATCGCAGCCATGGAGGAGACCGATGAAGGGATGGTCGATGCCCTGCTGCTGCTGTCACTGCAGGATGACCTACCCGAGACAGACGAACAGGACCAGATGGCCGTGGATGTGTCCATGGTGGAAGAGACGGAAGAGGACACGGTCCCGCCGGAGAAGACAGATGAAAAGCATTAACAGGCATGGCTTTCCAAGACGACTGATGGTCATCACTGCGGTGCTGGGTATCCTGCTTGCGCCGCAGGCGCTGGCCATTGAGTGGAGCGAGCTGGATGCGGAGGTGCGCGCGGTGCTCGAACCGTTTGAGCAGCGCTGGCCCTCGCTCGATGAGCAGCAGCAAAAGCAAATGGTGTTGGGCGCCCGGCGCTGGGCCGCGATGGACGCCTCACAACAGGAAAACGTGCAAAGACGTTTCCAGCAATGGCGGGCCCTGCCGCCCGAGCAACGCGCCCGGCTATCCGACCAGATGCATCGCTTCAGGCAACTGCCCCCATCCCAGCAGGAACAGCTGCGGGCCACCTTGCAGCGCTACAACCAGCTCTCGCCCGAACAGCAGCGCCGCCTGCGCATGCAATTCAAAAACATGAGCGCGGAACAGCGGCGCCGGGCCCTGCGCCGCTCCATGCGCTGAGCAGCGCCCTACCGCTGCCAGGTCAGGTTGAGGTAATAGCGACGGCCGTCCTCGAAGCTGGCACGTGAAAACTCGCTGTCAAAAGGAAACGCGGCGCCCACGTCAAAGGAAAAACGTCCAAACAGGAAGGCCAGGTTGACATCGACCTGGCCTCGCGAGGGATTGGCGCCACGCACGTCCGCTGAGCTGCTGCGGCGCACATTGCTGCTGTAGCTGCGCCAGCCGATGACATTGGTGCCAAACGTCTCGCCGGAAACCGACTCTGCCCACAGCGCCGAAACCGATGGAATGATGCCTTTTGAGCCCACGATAAACAGGTGGCTGACGCCTACTGTGAGCCCGGTCAACCAGCCGTCAGAATCAATGCGCGTGCGCTCGACCAACTCCGCCTCGGCGGATTGCGCGCGCAGAGTGGTTCGCGCCCGCTGAGACTGGAACTCGAGGAAACCGCCAAGGTACAGCGTCGTCTGCCCCAGCATCCAGTCACGCCCGGCCTCGACACCGACACCGCTGTAATCGGCGATGTCGTCCAGCGAGCCGCTGATCGCACCCTGTCTGGCCAGCTGCGCCTCGCTGCTGGCGGAAAAATAACGCAGGGACGCAGACCATCGCTCACCAAAATAACCGGCGCTGGCCGTGTAGTAGCGGCTGTCAAAATCCCCGCTGCCTTCCAACGTATCGATGCTGTCCCGCACCGCGCCATAGCCCGCGTTTAGATACCACTTTCCGCGTATCAGCGCTGAGTACCCAAGGCGCAACCCGGCGGGATCAAACCGGAAGTCTGCCAGCGCGGTCACGATGTCGTAGCGGTAAGTTTCCAGGCCCACGTTGAAAACATGAATGGGCTCGTCCTCTTCCAGGCCATTCGTGCTGGCCCAGCCGCCCGGGGCTGCCATCACCAACAGCACGCAGGCGTATTGCACGGCCCGGCGAGAGACGCTCTTGATGCCTGCGCGTTGTTTTACTCTCGACATACCCCTGGCCTGATGACCTGTTCGGAACGCCAAAATACCATATCCGCTTCACCATCTGCGGCCGCTGTTCGGGTGTTACCGGCGCGCAAGCCGCTACTTTGCCTGGTTGAAGGCAGATGTTCGGGGGCATGGAATAAAGCCAGCGCCGGCGCTGTGGAAAAAGTAATACATCCGTCAAAAACAACAGGTCCAATGGAGTGATTCTGTTGCTATCATTGCGCACGCATGATGAGCAACCGAAACCTGAACAACACCGAGAAGGCGATGGGGATACTGCGCATACTGTATCCGGACGCGGATGAGTACGCGTTGGAGCGCAACCTGTATTTTCCGTTGAAACGCTGTCTGCAGATACAGCCTGATATCTGTGCTGGTTTTCCGGATTGCATGTGCGGGCGGGACACGCTGGAGCAGTCGGGCATCGACCCGGACAGCGCCCGTGCCGCGCCCCCGGAGGCCTCTGGGGGTCCTGGCCTGTTCTGATCCATGGTCTCGATAGGCCTCTCCTGGACGATCACTCCAGCTGATGCGGGTTTTCGTTCAATGTCCACCAGACCGTCCTGCCGTTCAGCCTGGCGACAGGTTTTGTCGCAGATGATGGCTAAGCTGTCGGCGAATCATCAGCAGGTCCCATGCTAAAAATCTCTTTCGCGGCCCTTGGACTGTTGATGACGGGCATGAACCCGAGCCCCGCCCATGCCCAGGTTTATCAATGCGATGACCCGGGCGGTATTCACTTTTCGGATCGCCCAAGGCGGCCGTTCCGAGGTCGCCTGTGAGACGCTCCCTTTCGCTGGAGCGCGCATCGCTTTGAGCGCCCACGACGACAATGTTCATCGTTTTTTTACCATTAATTCCCCCTGAAGCTTTGATAAGTTTCATGTTTTTTGTCAGTATTGACGTATACGGGAAATATCGAGCCGCATGCGGCTTGAACCTAACATTTTGAGGGGGAACATGAATTTGTCTGCGTCAAACCAGCACAAGCGCCCGGTGCGGGTGTTGTTGATCGAAGACGACGAAGCAACCCGCTTTTTATACCGCGCTTATCTCGAAGAGGCGCAGTACGAGGTGACCGATGTAACAGACGGCGAGAGCGGCGCACTGAAACTCACCGAGTTCAGGCCTGATATCGTCATTACTGACATCTTCCTGCCGGAAAAAGATGGGCTGGAAGTGATTCTCGAGGCACGTAAGACCAATTCCGAGATAAAAGTGATCGCCATTTCAGGAGGCACGGGCCGGGTCGAGGGTGACGACTATCTGGAGATTGCGCAGTTATTCGGCGCCTCCAAGACTTTGCTCAAGCCGGTCAACAAGCAGGATCTGCTTAACGCCTGTACCGAGGTCACCTCTGACTGAATATCGGAGATGCTTTCGAAAAAAGGGGCAATAACCGCCCATGAAGCAGCTCTACTACTTCAACGGTTTCAACTCAGCCATTCCTAACTCCGTCGAGCCCGGTTCAAAACTGGATGAGACCCGGCGGTTCTGCGCGCGGGAGGGTTTGGAATTCAAGCCGGTGAGTATTGATTATCGTAAAGCCACCGAGCAGCGCGCGGAAATCCTGGCCAATTTGCCCAAGGCACTTCAAACCCTGGTATTCACCGGCACCTCGATGGGCGGTTGGTTCAGCCGCATCATGCAGGTCTCAGCCGCGCTGCCCGGTCGCGAGACCATCGCCGTTGCGTTCAACCCTGTCGCCCGGGTGGAGAAAATGCGGACGCACGAAGGGGCCCAGTACAATTTCGTCACGGGCGAGCGCTATCACTGGGGGCCAGAGGATTCGCGCCGTCTGTGCCGGCTGGAGGCGTCCGTGGCATTCGATATCGACCTGCCCTTTTGGGTATTCTGCGACAAGGGTGATGAACTCATCGACTGGCATGAAAGCCAGCGGCGCTTCGCCTCCATCGCCCGCTTCCACGCCTTCGAGGGCGGTGAGCACCGGTTCACCCACGCGCGTGAGGCATGGGAAATGGTTGCATTGAGCCAACGCTGAGCAGGTGGCAACACAACGGCGCGCCGGGCATGTCAGAACAAACGCAATGGAGTAACGCCATGAGCCGAACCGTATTGATTCCCGTTGCTCAGGGCAGCGAAGAGATTGAAGCGGTCACCCTGATCGATTTACTGCGCCGGGCCGGCCTCGAGGTGGTGGTAGCCAGCCTGGACGGCGATGTCGTCACCTGCAGCCGAGGTGTTCACCTGGTGCCCGACTGTTCATTCGACCTCGCGCTGGAGCATGAATATGACGCCGTCATATTGCCTGGCGGCCTGCCGGGCGCCGATCACCTGGCCGCGGATGAACGCCTACTGGACCTGCTCCGTGACATGGACCGGCGGCAATTGATGGTCGGCGCCATTTGCGCCGCTCCAAAGGTTTTGAAACGTGCCGGCGTTCTCGAGGGGCGCAAGGCCACGTCCTTTCCCGGTGTTTTGGAAGCAGAGGGACATGGCAAGGGTTTGAACCAGCCCGTGGTGCGCGATGGCCACATCATGACTTCGCGCGGACCGGGCACGGCCATGGATTTTGCGCTGGCCATCATCGAGGCCTTGCTGGGCCCCGAAACGCGGCAGTCAGTGGAAGCGCCGCTTCAGAGGTATCCCTGAAGGCTCAGTTGACGAAGCACCTTCATGGGGCATGGGGATTCATCACCCGCGGGCGCAGAGAAGGCCGTGAGATCCGCCCGATTGCGATGGGTGAGAATCTTTTCCGCCTTGAGGGGTTGGATAACTTTCGCATCCGCTGTGAACGCGATGAAGCCGGGCGGGTCGTTACTCTGGTGGGGCTGTGCACCGACGGCAGGCAGGAACCGAGCCAGAGGACGGCCAGGCGGTGACGGGTTCAGGAGAACCCGGCCATCAGCGCTAAGCCCATGAACAGGCTTGTTTTTTAATCGAATATTTAATGTTTTCCTGTCAATTTTTACGGTTCATAAACCAGTGTGCCGCGACTAATCTTTACAGCAAGGAAATACCAAAACGGGTGCGAAGGATTGCGGCAACGGAGTGCGCCCGGGCGACAAGGAAGTCGGCCATTGGGGTTTCCACGCAGGACGCGGATTCAAGTACAAACCGAAACTCACCTTTCGGACTCCGCAGGACGCAGGTAGCTAGACTCACAACGACAACGTCATTATGGCCCGCTCATCATAGCGGGCCCTTTTTTTACCCGCCGCCGGCGCCCGGTTTTAACCCCGGCCCTTCGCGGCCGCGATCAGTCGAGTTCAATCACTCGGGTTCGATCACCACGGCCGTACCCACCGCCAACAGTTCGGCCGCGCCCGCCGCCATCACCGAGGTGGTAAAACGGGTGGCAATCACCGCGTTGGCGCCGAGCTGCTGAGCTTCGGCCGACATGCGGTCCAGGCTTTGTTCACGGCTCTCTGCAATCAGCTTGGCGTATTCGTGAATCTCACCGCCCACGATATTGCGTAAACCGGCCAGTATGTCCTTGCCGACATGCCGGGCGCGGACGGTATTGCCTCGCACCAGCCCCAGGGTCTTGACGATGCGGTGGCCTGCCACCGCTTCACTTGTCACTATCAACATCTCAGATCTCCACGTCTTTGTATTTATCGGTCTTCCGCTCGATCAGCCGCTGGCGCAGCACCGAGAACAGCAGCACGGCCAAGCCTCCGTAAACCCCGAAAATGATGAACTTCTCGATGAATGACATGCTGCTGTCGATCATCAGGTGGTACAAGGCGTAAAACCCCGCCACCAACAAGCCGGCGATGAAAAGCAGCCAGCCGATTCCGCGACTAAGTTGTACCGTCGTATCGTTCATGTTTTCCCTCCACTGGTCTTCGCCCAATTCGCTCAATGGCGCGCCGCTGACGCGTTCTCTCAGTGCCCGCAATTCAACCAGGTCATCACGGCACTGCTCACACCCCGAGCAATGCAGGGTCACACGCTGGCGCTGCTGCTGGGTCAGTTCACCGTCAAGATAGCCCGACAACAGCTCGCCCACGTGTTCCGTTGCCATGTGATTGTCCTTAGTCATATCGATTCAACCATACCGAATCAGCGTTTCTTTCAAATCCATTCTTGCGCGGTGCAGACGGGACATCACCGTTCCGGGCGCCAGGTCGAGCACCGAAGCAATCTCGGCATATGAAAGGTCCATGTAATCACGCAGAACGATGATCTCGCGGCGGTCCGGTGACAACGCCGCCAGGGCCGACCGGATCGCCTCATCCCGTTGGGCAGCCTCGGCAGACGCTTCCGGCCCGGGGCCGGTCGCCGGCAATGATTCAGCCTCGAGCGGCTCGCCCCTGCGCCTTCGCAGCAAATCGATGCAATGGTTGCGCACCAGGCGCATGAACCAGGGCGCCAGGCTTCCCTTTTTCGGGTCATAGCCGCCGGGTCGCCCCAATACCTTGGCAATCGCTTCCTGGACAGCGTCAGCCGCGTCGTCGGAATTTCCAAGTATCTGGGTAGCCAGCGCGTGCGCGCCGTTGCCCATTTGTGCCAGTTGCTCTCGCATGTCCTGCGTTTTCATGTGACTCAACTCTTATACGCACGGCACAGGATGGTTATTCCCGAGGCTGGGATACCGGCCCTCAGGTTTTGAACGTGGCAATGTTGCCCAGACGCTCTTTGGTAATCACTGGAACTCGCGCGTCTGTTGAAGGATAGCCCACCGGGATGATCATATAGGCACGCTCCGTCTTTGGGCGTTCCAGCACCTCGTTGAGGAATTTCATGGGGCTGGGCGTGTGGGTCAAGGTCGCCAGACCGGCCCAGTGCAGTGCGCCCAGCAAAAAACCGCAGGCAATGCCCACCGACTCGGCCGTGTAGTAGTTCTTGTGCTTCTTGCCCTGCTCGTCGAAGGTGAATTTCTTGAGGAAAACCACGATCAGCCACGGCGCGTCTTCCAGGAACGGCTTATGGGCATCTGTGCCCAGGGGCGCCAGCGCTTCGAGCCATTCGTCCCCGGCGCGATGGTCGTAGAACGCACGCTCTTCTTCCTCGGCCGCCTCTCGGATCTTGCACTTGAGTTCCCGGTTGGAAATCACGACAAAGTGCCAGGGCTGCATGTTGGCGCCGCTGGGCGCGGAGCCGGCCGTGCGCAGACAGTTCTCAATCACCTCGCGCGGTACATCGCGGGTGGAAAATTCGCGCACGCTCCGCCGCGTGCGCATTTTCTCGAAATAATCCAGGGCGCGATGACGCATTTCCTCATCGGAATAAAGGTCGAACCGCAACGGTTTAAAGGCGTCCTCGTGCACGTTTCTGTCTCAAAAGACCCTGGAGACGCTCATGATACCTGCCGGGCCATGACACGCTGAAGCCGATCCAGCAGAAAATCGGCTTGTTCCATTGAAAGGCACATGGGCGTTCGAATTTTAAGGACGTTGTCATGCTGGCCCGCGCTGCCGATCAACACACCCTCTTCGCGTAACGCTTCGATGACGGTTGTCGCGAGCGCCACTGCTGGTTCGCGGCTGGCCCGGTCCCGCACCAGGTCCAGGCCCCAGAACAGGCCGCTGCCACGGACCTGACCGAGGCATTCGAAACGCTCGGCCAGCGCCTGAAAACCCGACTCGAGCCGACCGCCAACCTCGCGCGCGTTTTGCTGCAAATGTTCTTCTTCCAAAACATCCAGCACGGCTGCCGCCGCCGAGCTCGCCACCGGGTTGCCGCCAAAGGTATTGAAGTAGCGCGAGCGCTGGTCAAACGTCTCGGCCAATTCAGCGCGTGTCACAACGGCAGACATCGGATAACCGTTGGCCATGGGTTTGCCCATGGTGACGAGATCCGGCATGACGCCGAGTTTTTCGAAGCCCCAGAAATGGGTGCCCAGGCGCCCAAAGCCGGGCTGCACCTCATCCGCGATAAAAAGCGCGCCCACAGCATGCAGACGATCAATCACCAGTGGCAGCCAGTCGGCCGGGATGCGCGGCTGCCCGTTGCTGGACAGGTTAGTGTCCATGATAAATGCGGCCGTGCCATGGCCACGGTCCGCCAGTGCCTGGATGCCGCGGCTTACGGCATCCGCGTAAAGTTGGCCCGAATCATCACCCCGAAACTCACCCCGGTAAAGGTCCGGGCAGTTCACGATCTCTACGCGGTCGTCGATGGATTCCACCGGGCGATCAGAGGGCGAAATCTGGGCCATCAGGGTGGAATTGCCGTGATAGGCGTAATCCACGGCGATAATGCCGCGGGCACCGGTTGCTGCGCGGGCGATACGCACCGCCAGCTCGTTCGCCTCGGTACCGGTACAGGCAAACATGGCCGTGTTCAATTCGGGAGGAAACCGGGCCAGCAGTCGCTCGGCGTAGTCCAGCACGTTCTCATGCAAATAACGGGTATGCGTATTGAGCACGCCGGCCTGGCGGCTGATGGCCTCGACCACTTTCGGATGACAGTGCCCCACGTGCGGCACGTTGTTGTAGGCGTCCAGGTACTGCTTGCCATCCGCATCAAACAGCCAGGCCCCCTCCCCCCGCACAATGTGCAGCGGCTGCTGGTAGAACAGGCGGTAGGCCTTGCCCAACAGGCTCTGGCGTCGTGCGGTCAGCTCTTCATGGCGCTTATCCGTCATGGGTATAGATTAGCCCAAGGCACGTTGATACTGCTCGGCAAACGCGGTTGCCCGGGCATGGTTGCTCTGAGGCCCGCCGCAGGTCACCAGGTGATTGGCGCCCGCAGCCCTGGCCTCCGCGCACAGGAACTCGAGCTTGCGAATCTTGTTGCCGCTGAGCGCCCAGCCGGTCAGGTCGTCACGCCAGACGCGAATGGACTTGCTCAATGCCTCAGACAATGCCGGCAGCGGCTGAATGGGCGTGTCCCGCCATGCCAGTTCGAGCCGGTCAGGAAAAATCACCGTCATTTCCAATGCCCCCACGTCTCAGTCTGCGGCAACCCTGGGCGCTGACGCAAAACCCACTCATTGACGCGCATGTGTTTTCCAGCGGATTCAATCCCCGCAGAATCCGGACGAGCCTGATCCTGTCTTAGCCTGTCTCTTCCTCAAAGTCTCGTTGCGCTTTATCCCGAAGATCCTCCAGCATCATGTAGAGGCACGGCACGACCACCAGCATGATGCTGGTGGCAAAAACGATGCCGAACCCCAGGGAAATGGCCATGGGCACCAGGTGGTAGGCCTGCCTGGAGCTTTCCAGGATGATCGGCGTCAGCCCGCCAAATGTCGTCATCGTGGTGAGCATGATGGGCCGGAAGCGGCGCAGCCCGGCCTGATGGATCGCCTCATAGGCAGACATCTGCTCACGACGGCTGCGATTGGCATGATCGACCATGATCAAAGCACCGTTGATCACCACGCCGGATACGGCGACCACGCCCATCATGCTGACCAGTGAGAGGTCGTAGCCCAGAAGCATGTGTCCCAGCACCGCGCCGACCAGGCCGAAGGGAATGGCCATCATCACGATCAGCGGTTGTGTATAGCTACCGAACGCTACGGCCAGCAGGGCATAGATGGCGGCCATGGCCATGGCAAAGCCACCCCACAAGGTAGCGGTGGAGTCACGCATCTCGGCCTGGCTGCCTTCGAATGTCCAGGTCAGGCCCGGATACTCCGCCCTGAGCTGTGGGAGCAGTTCCTCGCGCACCACCTGCAACACCCCACCCGCGGCGCTTTTGGGTTCCACCTTGGAGCTGACGGTGATCACCCGGCGACCGTCTCGCCGCACGATGGAGCGAAATGCCTCCCCGCGGTCGACGTTTACCACCGACATCAGGGGCACTTCGACCCCGTCGGGCGTGCGCAGCACAAAATCATCGAGGAAGCGCATGTCCTTGCGCTCCGACTCCGGCAGCTTTACCCGCACCTCGATTTCGTTGGTGCCCCTGAGCTGGCGCAACGCCACGGCGCCAAAAAAGGCGTCGCGCACCTGCCGCCCGACCGCGGCGGAAGTCAGCCCGAGGGCGCGGCCCTCTGGCAACAGCGTAAAGTTGAGCTGGGACTTTCCAGGGTCATAGTTGTCGCCGACATCGCGGGTCGCCTCGAAAGACTCGAGCCGCTGCAAAAAGGCCTCGCCGGCCTGGGCAAGGACCTCGATATCGGCATGGCTGAGATCGATGGCAATGTCCGGTCGCCAGCCGCCCGGCCCACGCTCGGCCTCGAAGGTAATCTGATCGACGCCCTCGATGTCACCAATCTGGTCGCGCCACAGCTGGATCACCTCAGCGGTGGACATATCGCGCTCATCGGGCGGCCTCATGACGATCTCGACGTCGATGAAAGTGCCGCCCCGGACATTGGTCTTGATGCCTTCGGCCGCACGATACAAATCGTGCTCCTCGAACATGCGGTAGCTGGCCTCGGTAATGCGGTCCGCCACCGCGGCGGCCTGATCGCGGGTGGTGCCGACGGGCAAGGAAACACCGGCCTCGATCTCGTCGGCGGCCATCTCCGGCATCAGCACCATGCCCATGTGATCACTCAGGGCATAGCCACTGGTCACCACCAGCACCACCAGTGAAGCCGTCAAAGTCACGTAGCGGTGGCGCAGACACAGGTCCAGGAACGGCCGGTACCGCGTATCGATCCAGTGGCTGAAACCCCGGGATACCGCGGTATGCCAGCCGTGCAATTCATCGGCGACGGCGCCCCGGCTCCGCTTGCCGACATGCCCCAGGTGGGCGGGCAGGATAAACAGCGCCTCGGCCAGCGAAAACAGCAATACAGTGATCACCACGGCGGGCAGCGCCCACCAGTAATTGCCCGTTACACCAGGAAGAAACAGCACGGGCAGAAACGCCACCACGTTGGTCAGAATACTGAACGTCACCGGCCGGGCCACTTCCTGCGCGCCAACGACCGCGGCCTCGACTCGACTCATCCCCAGCTGTCGGTAGGCGTAGGTGTTCTCGCCCACCACAATGGCGTCATCGACCACAATACCCAGGGCCACCAGGAACCCGAACATCGAGATCATGTTGATGCTGATATCCGCCATGGGCAGCACCAGGAAGGATCCGACGAAGGAAATCGCCATGCCCATCATGATCCAAAACGAGAGACGGACCTCCAGGAACAGGCTCAGGATAACCAGGATGATGATCACAGCCAGCGCGCCGTTTTTCAGCAGCAGATTCAGCCTGTCCCCGAAATCCTCTGCGCTGTTGTTGTCGATGCGCATTTGCACCCCGGGCGGCAGGGTGTCTTCGAGCGTCGACCAGACCCGGTCTACCGCCTCCACGATCTCCAGCGGCGACTGGGTTCCGACCCGGTAAACCTCGAGCTCCACCGACGGCTGGCGGTTGAACTGTGAGTGGAAACCCTCTTCTTCGAAACCATCGTAAACCCGTGCGATATCCCTCAGCAGCACCGGGCCGCCGGTGGCACCGCTCACCACCACCACGTCGCGCAGTTGCTCGCTCCACAGCTTGCGCTCGTTGACGCGCAGCAAAATCTCGCCGGCCGAGGTGTCGATAGAGCCCGCGGCCACGTCGCGCGAGGACTGCTCGATGATATTGGCCACCTCGCCCAGCGTCAGCCCGTACTCACGAAGCTGTTCCAGCGGAATTTCAACGTGGGTGACGTAGTCAGGAACATTGCCCAATTCCACCTGGGTGATCTCGGGCTGGTTCAGCAGCTGGTCACGCACCTGCTCTGCCAGCTGCCGCAGCGCCCAAACGTCCACGGGGCCGTACAGGCCCAGGCTCATGACTTCGCGCTGACGGGTCCGCAGGCTGACATCGGGTTTTTCAACCTCGTCGGGAAAGGTGCGGATTTGCGCCACCGCCTGGTCGATGTCCTGGTAGGCCTTGATGCGATCGACACCGCTGACCAGTTCGAACTGAACCGAGCCGGACCCCTCTCGCGCGGTGGACCGGATTTCCTTAATGCCCGGCACACCCCGCGCCGCCTCTTCAACCGGCAGCAGGATGCCTTGTTCCACCTCGGCGGGCGCCGCGCCGGGATACGCCACCCGGACGTCCACCGTGTCCAGCGCGAACTCCGGGTCTACCTCTTTCTGCATGGTGATGGCCGTCCACGCCCCGCCGCCAAGCAGTAAAAACATGATCAGATGCGCGGCGATGGAGTTGTGGACCATCCACGCGATGAGCCCTTTTTGTTCGCGCTCAACGGGGGACGGGGCGTTCACGAGCTATGTCCGCCCTGGCTCATGGCTGCTGCCCGGGCATCGCGCGATCGCCGGCCACCCTCACCGCGAGACCTTCGCGAACCGTGGCGAGACTGGATGTGATGACCTGGTCGCCATGCTCCAGTCCCGCAGCAATATAAGCGTGCTCAGCATCCTGAAAGACGATGTCCACCTTACGTATGGTCAGTTTTCCCTCGGCCATCACCCAAACGCTCTCGTCCTGGCGAACGTAATCACGATTCAGCCGGACCACGTCGTTCATGAGCACACCTGAAATGCGGCACTGAACAAAAGAACCAATGATGAGCCCAGGCTGGCCCTCCGCCCCGGCCCCCTGCCCCAGCGGATCCTCCACCACGGCCAGAAGACGCGCCATGCGCGTCTCTCCCTCCAACTCGCCGATCAACTGGTCGAGCCGACCGAAACGCTCTCCGCCAGCGGGCCAGGCGGTGCGATGCCGAACGGCGACCGCAGACCCCTCAAGGTCGCCAGACGGCAGCTGCACCCAACGCAGACGGTCCAGCGGCAGCGAGATTTCCACCCAGTAGCGGTCCACCCCCACGAGCCGGGCAAGTGAGTCGCCCGGCGAGACCTGCGAACCGATTTCTACCTCGCGCGAGAGCACCTGCGCGTCGAACGGCGCCCGGATCACGGTGCGACCGAGATCCACCATGGCCTGTTCGACGGCAGCACGCGCCGACTGCACCCTGGCCTCGGCGGCCAGCCTTTGTGGCTCACGCAGCACCAGCGCGCGATTCCCCTGCTCCAGCTCCTTGCCCAGCTGGAGATAATCGCGCTCGGCAATATCGCGCCGGCCATTTTCGATCTCCAGTTCAGAAACGGCCTGCTGGAGTTCACTCTCACGCTGCTGTAATGCGATGCGGTAATCCGTGTCATCCACGCGCAGAAGCATTTCACCCTGACGCGGAAAACCTCCGGGCACCAGCTCAGGAGCGCGTTCGATGATTTCTCCGGCCACGCGAGGGCGCACGGTGACCTCACGCGATGCTCGCACCAGGCCATTGGCTGCTAGTTCAGGTCGATAATCCCCCCGCTTCACCGGGAAGACTTCCACCGGTACGGTGGTTTCCCGAACGGTGGACTCCCGCCGCACCTCTGGCTCGCTGCCATAAATGGCCAAAAGGGCCACCGCAGCCAAGATGGCCAGCCCGGCGCAAATGACAAGCGTGGCCTTCAGACTCATGGGTGAGCTGGCGCTTTTCGTTGTCGCTTCCGTATTCATGAGCCCGATGCGTTTGATGAAAGTAAATTATAGGACGGCACCGCAGCCGCTGCGCAATCGGCCGGAATAATTGAGGCCAAAGGCGTCTGGATTCAGACAGGCTCCGAATCAGGTCGGGCGGAACCATCACCTTCGCGCTCATACCGCCAGAGCGCGAGCGCCAAACCCGTCATCATGAGAAAAATGACGCCCGCAAAAGGCACTGCGACAATGGTGCTCGCGGCCTGCAGCGCGGAGAGCCCACCCGCAATCAGCAGCAGGCCGGCCACGATGCCGATGATCATACCCCAGGTGATGCGTAACCAGGTTTTCGGGCGACCCGTGCCCAGCGAGATGATCGTGCAGATCACCAGGGTGCCCGAGTCCGAGGAGGTGACGAACCAGCTGACGATCAGCAGCGTGGTCATCATGCCCAGGAACCAGCTCAGGTTGCCCAGGTCCATGAGGTCATAGGTTGTGAACAGCGCCCTGGACATATCGGCATTCACCGCGCTGACCAAATCGGCCGCCTGGTTCAGCTGAAGATCGAGGGCATTGCCTCCAAATACGCTCAGCCAGAAAAAACTGGCGATCACCGGCGCCAGCAAGGCGCCGAAGATGAACTGCCGTATCGTGCGACCGCGGGACACCCTGGCAATGAACATGCCGACAAAGGGGGCCCAGGCAATCCACCAGCCCCAGTAGAACAGCGTCCAGCTGCTCTGCCAGGAACCCACCGGTTCCGGATCAACCCAAAGCCCCATGGGGACAAAGCGCGCAATATACTGCCCGGACTCTGAGAAAAACAGCTGCAGAATGTACAGCGTGGGGCCCACCGCCAGCAAAAGACCAATCAGAACCACGCTCAGCCAGATATTGATCTCACTCAAACGGCGTATACCCCGGCTCACGCCGAGCACGGCGGAGAGCGTGGCCACGCACGACACCACCAGGATCAACGCCAGCTTCAGGGCATTGGACGGCGCCACGCCAAACAGGTAATCCAGCCCGCTGGCGATTTGCGAGGCGCCCAGACCCAGCGAAATGGTGATTCCGAACAGCGTCGCAAAAATGGCGAGCAAGTCGATGATCAAGCCTGCCGGGCCATAAATGCGGTCCCCGATCATGGGGTAAAGGGCTGAGCGCACCGTCAGCGGCAACCCGCGCCGATAACTGAAATACGCCAGGCACAAACCGACACAGATGTAGGCCGCCCAACCATGCAGCCCCCAGTGAAACAGGGTCACCCTGAGCGCAATGCGTCCGGCCTGCTCGGACAGTGGCCCCGCCCCGGCCATATCGATAAAGGGATTGCCCTGGATGTGGTACATGGGTTCCGCCACACCCCAGAAGAGAATGCCCGTGCCGATGCCGGCGCTGAACAGCATGGCGAACCAGGAGAATGTATTGTACTCGGGTGTCTCATCATCGCGCCCGAGCCGGACCCGGCCAAAGGGGCTGAATGCCAGCACGAGGCAAAACAGCGTCATCAACGAGATACCCCAGATCATCCAGTGTGCAAAAAATCGCGCCACCATTTCCTGCTGCAGCAGCCGTAGCTTTTCCACCAGCTCCGGTTGCGTAAAGGCCATGACAATGATCACGGCGGCGATGCTCGTGGAGCCCAGCGCGAGGAACAATCTCGCGTTGCGCGCTTCCCCGGTGAGCCCGCTCATGGCTTTGTCTCCTGCGAGATCGATAAGCGACGCGCCAACATGGGCGCGACCCAAAGCGAGGGCAGCAGCAACAGCGACACCGGCACCGCGGTAATCACAATGAAGTACTGCAGCGCGGTAATGCTGCCACCACCCAGCGTCAGTAGCACCGCCGCCAGCGCGCCCATGATCAGCCCCCAGAACACGCGCATGACGCGTGGCGGCGAGTCATCGCCGCACATGACCATGGAGATGGTGTAGGTCATCGAATCACTGGTGGTTGCCACGAACACCGTGGTGAGTATCAGGAACAGGGTGGAAACCAGGAAACCCAGGGGGAGCTGCTGGGTAATGGCCAGCAGGGCGCCCGGCATATTGAAGCCGGAGAAGGGCTCGGAGATCAGCCCCGGCGTGGACGTTTCCAGGGCCAACCCGGTGCCGCCAAGAATGGTGAACCAGAAAGAGGTCACGATCGGCGCGAGCACGGACAGGCTCAGGATCACCTCGCGGATACTTCTTCCGTTCGAGATGCGTGCGATAAACATGGCCATCATTGGCCCATAGCCCAGGAACCAGCCCCAGAAAAACAGCGTCCACTGCCCCATCCACTCCTGGTCAGCACGAAAAGCGGCCATGGGGATGAAGTTGGCCAGGTAAACGCCGCCCGCGGCCACGTAATTCTCCAACAAAAACCGCGTCGGCCCCAGGGTCAGGATAAATGCCATCAGCAGCAGGGCCAGCGATACATTGAAAATGCTCAGCAGCTGGATGCCGCGCCTGATCCCGGAAACGGTCGACAGCGTGTAGAGCACCACCAGACCCAGCACGATCAGCAGTTGGGTGGGCAGAGCGTCACGCACATCGAACAGGTCCGCCAGGCCATAGCTGACCTGGGCACCCAGAAAGCCAATGGGCCCGACCGTGCCGGCGACCACGGCCACGATACAGACAGCGTCCGCTACGTCACCCACCCAGCCATCGATCACCCGCCTGCCCACCAGGGGGTATAGCAGGCTGCGAGGCTTCATGGGCAGGCCTTTTTCGTAGTGCAGGTACATGAAGATGATGGTGGTCAGGCTGCCGAGTATGGCCCAGCTCAAAAACCCCCAATGCATGAAGCTCTGCGCCAGCGCGGCATGCACCGCGGCCTCGCTCGGCGTCTCCAGCCCATACACGGGCGGTGGTGAAAGGAAATGCGCAATGGGCTCGGCGGCAGCAAAAAAGACCCCACCGCCCGCCAGCAGCGTGCACATGATCATCGCCAGCCACTTCAGGCGATGGTTGTCGGGCCTGGGCAAATCACCAAGGCGCGCTTTGCCGTAAGGCGACAGGGCGATGGCCAGGCCAATGACGAACGTGGCCAGTAACAACACCTGCCAGTAGGCGCCAAACCAGGCGATCGACCAGGCGAAACCTTCATTGACCAGCCGCGTCAGTAATGCAATATCGAGGATGGCCACCGCGACGAACAGCGAGAGAAACCCACCGCTGAATATAAAAGTCACCCAGGCGATGGTGTTACCGACTCGGGCCTGGCTCACTGGAACCCTCCCGGGTCGGGACTCACGCGGCCTGGGATCATTCGCCGGCCCCTTGCCTGGACTGGTCACTGCTCTCCACGAGCACCTGGTCCGCATGGCGGCCGAGGCTGAGCCATTCATGATCATCGATGTCCAGGCCCTGCACCAGCGCCTCGGCGCGCCGCCTGGCAAACACGTCGGGTGTGACCAACCATTCAATACCGTCGGACTCCGCCTGGCGCTTGCCATCATCTGCGGCTGCCAGCGTCAGCGAAAGCCGGCTTCCATGCGTCTCTGGCCGGGCCTCTGCCGCGATAGCGCGGCCATACCAGGGGTCCATGGCGCCAGCCTCCAGCCTCAGTACGCACCGCCGACCGCCGTCGCGTTCCGTCCAGGACATTTCAGCATGCCAACGGTCACGCTCGGCGCGAAGCAGTTCGGGCAACAGCCCGAATGGGTCACGCGAGGAATCCATGTGCAGGGTCACGTGGGCCACGGGGTCTGCCCGGCACCTGGCATGATCGATAATCTGCGGCGCCCATAACAGCAGGCTGCCCCCGGCAACACGCACACGCTCCTCGCCAGCAATGATGATCGCCTGCTGATCCTGCGCCAGGTCGTCGTGAAGCTGCGCCAGCAGCTCCGCGAGCCCGCCGAGACCGCGCAATTCGAGTTCAACCACGTTGCGAGCGATGGCATCCCCATCGACACGCTGCCCCGGAACGGAGCGCAACGCCCGTTTAAGCAAAGCCAATAGTTCATTGGGTGTGCAACGCAAGAGGACTGCTCACGCTGTGCCTTTGAGTCGCAACACGGGAAAGCTCCAGTCGTCCTGGCAATGAGGATTCAATTCATCGGCCAGCGGCGCGCCCTGAAACATCGTATTGCGCACCCAGAGCTTTGAGCGCGGGTCGAACTTCGTCACACCCATAAAGGCCAGCTTGCAGCGCAACAGGTGCAGCGGCAGGACGTCTGCATCCAGCAGATTGGCTTGTATTTCACCGTAAACCGAACTGGCCAGGGTCTGCATCCGGCGGACGAGATACCGCCACTGTGGATAACGCAGAACGAATTCAGCGGTGGTGACATCGCCAGACGTCTCCAGGGTCTCGACCAGGGCCTCGCGACAGGCGGCCATTTCCCTGGCCAGGCCCAATCGCATTTCCCGGTCTTCTCCAGAATCCACTCCACGCACACCCAGCCTCGGTTCGAGCTTTTCCGCGGACTGGTACCAGAATACCGCTGTGGCCTCCGGCGCCTCGAAATCATAGTCCAGCGCCCACGCGTAGCGGGTTTCAATCAGCTCAAGCAGGGCTGACCCCCGCATGGCGGGCGTCAGCTGAAAATCTTCTTCTACAGCCATGTTATCGGCCAGGTCATCGACACGCTCGGGATAGGCCTCGAGCAGCGCGGACTCCAGCACCTGCTGCGCCTCCAGCCCGGCTTGCCGGGCGGCGTGCTCGATGGCCTCAAACCAGGCAAGCCCTTTCGCGTTTTCGCGCAGCCAGTGGAGCATGGCGCGAATCTCAGCGGCCGCCGTGCGATTGCTTTCCGTTTGCTCCGGGTTAGCGATCTCGATCTCGTCCAGGTGGTCCGCCGCCCGGGCCAGCACGGCGCGGACTCGAGCCTGTTTGTCCTCTTTGGGCGCGGTGTCTTCCAGAATGCGAGCCAGCGCGGTCTCCCGCTGCAGCACCCACTGCCCGATCAGCAACGGATGGTTGATCAGGAACGGCGCCATGCCCAGCCCTGTGGCATTGCCAATGCCCAGGCTTCGTCGGACTTCCGGGTCCAGGGCGCAGGCGGTCTCGGGCGCGGCGCGGCGAGCGAGGTGCTCCACCTGGTCAAACCCGAAATGCCTGAGCAGGTAACAGGACAGCATTTCAGCCGCAAACGGTCGCGCAAGATCAGGATGACAGGCTCTTACCTGGCGCCATTCGGACATACCAAACTTACCGCTGCCGTAGACCGCGGTTGTCCGGTAAAGGTAGCCGACTTCTGCCAGATGATGGGCGCCAGGCTGGTCGCCGCGCGCCAGCGATGCCACAACGCGATCGAACTGTCGGCTGCTGCGGTTGGCGCGGGTCATGACCAGGCACGCGCTGTCCAGCCGGCCCGCTTCCTGCAAAGGTACCTGGCTGGCCAGGAATTTTCTTCTCTGGGCATCGACCGGCCCGACACACAGCGCCGCGGTGACATCCCAGCGCTCGGCAATCACCCGGTCCGATCGCATGGAAGGATCCAGGTGATGCGCGAACAACACCATGCGGTAATCCTGGTTGGGGGTTTCGATGCGATAGACGGCGCTGCCCGCGCCATCGTCATCGAGTTCGAAAAATTCACGCTCGATGCGCCACGACTCCGCGCTCATCGTACGGATCAGCACGCGCATGAAACTCAGACGGCTGGGAAACTGCCGCCCCAAACGCTCCAGGTCCATGACCAGCGACTCTGGGCGCAGTGAAAGACCGGCGGCATGGGGTTTTGCGCTGTACATTCCCTGGCGAACGCGACTCAGGCTGCTTCCGGCGCCAGGCCTTCATCCAGGAACGCCTGCCAGTTCAAACCCATGATCCTGTCTATTTCGCCGCGGCTCATACCTTCCTGCACCAATCCCTCATCAATCTCGCGAAAACCGGCCAGCCCCGTAAACCAGGGTGGTTGATCCGGCCAGGCCGGTGTGCCGGAATCGTCCTCACCATGGTCGGTCGTTTTGGCCCACCGCCCATTGCGCATCCAAGCCAGCTTATCATAGCCCCAGCCCAGGCAAAGATCAGAGCCCAGGCCAACATGTTCGATGCCCAGGCGATCAACCAGGCGGCACAGCATCTGGCAGAAACGCGCCCGTGAGCAATCGGCGCCGCCGGGCAGGTGGAACGGGTAAAGACTGCAGCCCAGCAATCCGCCTTCTGCCGCCAGCGCATCCAGGACCCGATCGGACTTGTTGCGCAGGGCGGAATGAAAGCTGCTGGGATTGGCGTGTGAGATCACAATCGGCCGGTTCGAGTATTCAATGGCCTGCAACGTCGACTCCTCTGCCGAGTGTGACATATCGATGATCATGCCGAGGCGGTTCATTTCGCGGATCACCTCACGCCCGAAACGGGTGACTCCGCCATCATGCTCTTCATAGCAACCGGTGGCCAGCAGGCTCTGGTTGTTGTAGCTCAGCTGCATGATGCGCGCGCCGAGCGAGTGCATGCGCTCGACACCACGGTAATCGTCCTCGATGGGCGAGCAATTCTGGAAGCCAAGAATAATGCCCGTGCGCTGGCTGCTCGCCGCCCGCTCGAGATCCGCCCCGTTGAGAACGGGCAGGATAAGATCATCGTGCTCATCGAACCACCGGTTCCATTGCCTGATGTTGGCCTCGGTCTCCTCGGCATTCTCCCAGTAGGACACGGTGACATGGATGGCTGTGAGGTTTTCGGCCCTGGCCTGTTCAAACAGCGCCCGATTCCAGTTGTTGTATTGCAGGCCGTCGATGATCATGCCGCACCGCCCTTTCGGCGTGAGTGGATCAGGAGATGGTGCGCCATGCTCATGCGTTGACGTACGCGGTTTTGCAAATGGTGTAGAACTCACTCGCATACTGGCCTTGCTCGCGCGGACCGAAACTCGACTGCTTACGGCCGCCGAAGGGAACGTGGTAGTCCGTACCCGCGGTCGGCAGGTTGACCATCACGCAACCCGCCTCCGCATGCCGCTTGAAATGCGCCGCGCGACTAAGTGAGCGCGTCATGATGCCGGCCGTCAATCCGAACTCCGTTTCGTTGGCCATCGCCAGCGCGTGCTCGTAGTCATCCGCTACCAGCGTGCAGGCGATCGGCCCGAATATTTCCTCCCGGTTCAGCCGCATGTCATTGGTGCCGTCCGTGAACAAGGCAGGCTGCATGAAATAGCCGCTCGTTGGACGCTCCAGGCGCTCGCCACCCATCGCCAGCGTGGCGCCTTCGGCGCGGCCAATGTCGATGTATTCCAGGTTCTTCTCCAGCTGCTGAAGATCTATCACCGGACCAATCTGGGTCTCGGGGTCGAGCGCGTGACCGACCCTCAGCTGCGAGGCCTCGGCCATGAACTTTTCCAGGAATGGCTCATAGACGTCGCGCTCGATGATCAGCCGGGACGAGGCTGTGCATTTCTGCCCCGTGCCGAAATAGGCACCGTTGATGGCGCACTGAACGGCCAGATCAAGATCGGCGTCACCCAGCACGACCAGGGCGTTCTTGCTGCCCATCTCCAGCTGCACCTTGGCCATGCGCTCGGTCGCCGTGCGCGCGATCGCGCGGCCGGTGGCCACCGAACCCGTGAAGCTGACGGCGTCCACGCGGGGCGAGGCGCACAGGGCCTGTCCCGCTCCGGCGCCGTCTCCATTGACCATGCCGAACACACCCTCCGGCAAAGCGCTGTGGGCGATGATCTCCGCCAGCGCGCAGGCTGCGGCCGGGGTTTTTTCAGAGGGCTTCAGAATCACGCAGTTGCCATAGGCCAGCGCCGGCGCAATTTTCCAGGCCGCCACTGCCACCGGAAAATTCCACGGAGTGATCATGGCCACCACGCCAACCGGTTCGCGGGTGACCTCAACCTGCAAACCCGGACGGACAGAGGGCACCAGTTCTCCGGTTGGCCTCAGCACCTCGGCGGCGTAGTAGCGAAAGAACTGGCCGGCGCGGAACACCTCGCCTTTGCCTTCCGCCAGGGTCTTGCCCTCTTCCCTGGCCACCAGCAAACCGAGCTCATCGGCTCGGGCGCATAAAGCCGCACCGATCTCATCGAGAATACTTTGTCGGGTCTCCAGCGGGCTATGCGACCAATCCGGGAACGCCCCCCGCGCGGCACCGACCGCGGCCTCCACGTGCTCTGCCTCGGCCGCATGGAAGTGACCGATGGGATCGGCGGAGTCGGAAGGGTTTTCGCTCTGGAACAGCGGACCGGTGTGAACCCACTGACCACCGATGTAATGACCGGTTTCCGAAAACATGGTGCGTTCACCTCAAGCGTTGCAATGACCCTTTTTGGCGCATTTGCGCAGCAAATGCAAATCAGATATGACGAGGAATTGATAAAGTGCGCTTATATAGGCTCTATGCACAAGCGAATATGCGGTGTTTCTATCTCAGTGCGCTGCTTTTCAAGCACCTTGTATGCATCATCAATAAAGGTCTCAGCAGCGGCAGAGAGCGTCCAGTCGCGCCGCTTCGCGAGGTAGATCGTCCGCTGCAGCGTGGGCCCTTCAAGCGGCCGCGCAATCAGGTTCGGCGGCAGGCTTCGCGCCGCCAGCGCGGGCAGCACCGCCAGCCCAAGGTTGAATCTCAGCATCGCGAACAGCGAGGTCGTGGTGGAACACTCGAGCCTCGCTGAGCCCAGCAGGTCCCGAGCCGAGCCGCTGCCATGCAAGCCGGCATCGATCTTCGGATAGGGCTCCAACTGCTGCCATTCAAGGGCGCCCGTCGACTGAGCCAGCGGGTGATCACGATGACACAGCATCATGATCTCGTCCTGCAGGATGGGTTCAAACACCAACTGATCCGTAAATCGACGTGAACTGACCAAACCCAGATCGATCTCATTGCGCAGCAGTTGGCTCTTGATATCCGATGAGTTGCCATCGGAAACGCGGATGGCCACGCTCGGGTTTTGATCGCAGTACTCGCGCAGGATGGACGGCATCAATTCGGTTGAGAACGAGGGCACGGACGCGATGCTGATATGCCCGGTGCGCCCCTCCGCCAACGCGCTGAGGTCTTCCAGGGCCATATCGAAATCCCGGATCAAGCGCCTGGCGATGGGCAGAAATCGCTCACCCTCCGCGGTCAGCCGCATTTTTCGCGTGGTTCTCTGGAACAGGCGAAACCCGATCGAATCCTCCAGCTTCTTGATCGCGAAGGTGATCGCCGGCTGGGTTCGCGAGAGACTCCTCGCCGCAAGCTTGAAACTGTACAAGTCCGCAACCGTGACAAACGCCCGCAGGTGTTCCAGGGTAATACGCATCTGGGTCAGCCCGTCAGCTCGCGTATCTTCGTGATCTGGTCGTCACTCACAGCCACGCCGTTCCGCATGGCCGCGGCTCGATTGCGGTAACGTCGCGCGCCCGGCAGGCGGGTGCCTTCCTGGGCACTGATCTCCCCGAAAAGACCCTCGGCATGACGTTGCCAGCCGGCCTCATCGCCCAGGTGTGAGGGGTCGATCGCGAGCATAAACTCACCACCCAGCGGCGGGCCGCCGTCATCATTGTCTCTCTTCGCCGCCTCGAAACTGAAGCATTCACCGATCAGCGCACCGGCCAGCAGTTCCACCATCATGGCGATGGAAGAGCCCTTGTATCCACCGAAGGCCAGCAATGCGCCTTTCAGCACCGCGTCCGGATCCGTGGTGGACTGACCCTGGGCATCAACGCCCACACCCTCGGGCAGAGCATGGCCCTCGCGCGCGGCCAGCATGACCTCGCCGCGTGCCATAACCGCCGAGGCCTGGTCAACGACGACCGGTTCGCCGCCTGG